>Ga0075420_100005295_pt1 | contig 11330 bp, 7 predicted proteins | sample SoiMetdeltSBSDD4_FD_75296 | JGI IMG/M metagenome (GOLD analysis project Ga0075420, IMG submission 75296) | Bulk soil microbial communities from a Populus tree surrounding site in Tennessee, USA - Soil MetaG P. deltoides SBSDD4 | ecosystem: Environmental > Terrestrial > Soil > Tree plantation... | reverse complement strand
CCGCAGTACATCGCGCAGTCGGCGAGCGGCGCGCTGTATTACTCGACGCGCCCGACAGCTGAAGCCACGCCGGGGACGCTGCGGCGCATCGACAACTTCCTCGACCCGCGTGCCGAACCGCGGCAGCTCTGGGCGTACGGGACGGCGGCGCGCGGCCACTGGATCATTTTCAACGCCGATTACGTCGACGTTAGGCCGGGTGAGATCGGCGTGGCCGACACGATCATCGTGTGCGACCACCCCGTGGGTCAGGATGTGGGCGCCAGTCAGTGCGAGCGTGACTCGGACATCAGCACGGCCGTCGCGGCACTCCGCGCCACGGGGGCGAACGTGACAGACGTCAAGGACCTGAGCGTGTCCTCGCTCGCTCTCCCCGACACGAGCTTCGTGGCCGTGGGCGGCGATCGCCGCCGAGTGGTGTTCGGTGAGGCCAATACCGGTGGGGCGGCCGGACGGGTGATCATCGTGACCGACCCGAGCGGAACCCCTGCGTTCGGCGAGCAATACTCCGCGCCTATCGAGGTGAAGGACCTCACCAACAACGCATCGGACCGAGTGTTCGGCGTGGCCGTGAACGGCAACAGTACCAACATCGCCATCCACGGGGTCGAGACATTCTTCGCCGATTCGTCGCTCCGCCTGCAGGGCAAGTTCGCGACGTTCAATACCGGCGCCGGTGTGGCGTTCCACCCGAACAACGTGGACGAGGAAACCGCGGACCTGTCGGCACGCGTCGCATTCGTCGCGTCGGGGGACGCCTCGATCCAGATCGTCGATAGCTACAGCTACCGGCTGCGCGGTCGCATTCCGATTCGCGCCAACCTCTTTGGCCCGCTGCGCGCGGTACCCCCCACGCCCGCGGAGCGCGCGTCGACGCCGACGCTCGTGGTGAAGCTCTTTGGGTTGACGCCGGAAGGATTGGTTATGATTGATGTGCACGCGAGCGACATTAAGTAGCGAGCACGCGCTCGACCGATCCGCAACGTCTCGCGAGCCCGACCTAGTGTCGGGCTCGCGCATTTGGGGTGAACGCACGACATGCTCCGTTTCACGACCGCAGGAGAATCGCACGGCCCCGCACTGGTCAGCATTCTCGAGGGAATGCCCGCCGGCCTCCCGCTGCTCGCCGAGCACGTGGATGTCGAGTTGTCGCGGCGCCAGCAGGGGTACGGTCGCGGGCGGCGCATGCAGATCGAGCGCGACGCGGTGGAATTCCTCTCCGGCGTTCGAGCCGGTCAAACCATTGGCTCCCCGATCGCGATGCTGATCGCGAACCGCGACTGGAAGAACTGGCAGGACGTGATGGACCCGGCGCCTCGCGAAGGCGACCCGGATCCGCGCCGTCGTGCGGTCACGCGAGTGCGTCCGGGCCATGCGGATCTCACGGGCATCCTCAAGTACGATCGCGACGACGCGCGCGACATTCTCGAGCGCGCGTCGGCGCGCGAGACGACTGCCCGCGTGGCCGCCGGCGCCATTTGCAAGCGGCTCCTCTCGGCGCTCGACGTTTCGATCGGGAGTCACCTCGTGCACCTGGGTGGCATCGATGCCCGCGTGCCTGACGAGTTACCTGATGACATCAACGCCACCGCCGACGAGTCGCCCCTCCGAACGCTGGATCGTGACGCCGAAGCGGCCATGATCACGCGGATCGATGCCGTGAAGCGCGAAGGCAACACGCTTGGCGGCGTGTGTGAGGTGGTGTGTCGCGGGTTGCCCGTGGGGCTCGGATCGCACGTGTCGTGGGATCGAAAGCTCGACGGCCGGCTCGCGCGTGCGCTAATGTCCATTCCGGCAGTAAAAGGGGTCGAGGTGGGCATGGGCTTCGAGGCGGCCCGGCGCCTCGGGTCGGATGTGCACGACGAGATCGAGCCCGCGCCGGGCCGAATCGTCGCGGGCAACGTCCGTCGGAAAACGAATCGCGCCGGCGGTCTCGAAGGCGGCATTACGACGGGCGAGCCGCTGGTCGTACGTGTGGCCATGAAGCCGATCAGCACGCTGATGCGGCCGCTCTCGACCGTCGATGTGGCGACGGGAACAACCGCGGCGGCAACGGCGGAGCGGAGCGATGTGACCGCCGTTCCGGCCATGGGAGTGATCGCGGAAGCCATGACCGCGTTCGTGCTGGCGCAGGCAGCGCTGGAGAAGTTCGGCGGCGATTCTCTGGGGGAAACGAGGCGGAACTATGACAGTTACCTTTCGCACGTCGCAGATCGTTTCCGACATTGACGTCCGAAAGCCTCACCTGATCCTGGTGGGGCTTCCCGGGGCGGGGAAGTCGGTGGCCGGCGAGGCGTTGGCGGCTCGTCTCAACCGGTCCTTCCTGGATTTCGACCGGGAGATCGAGCGGCGCGAAAGCTCGTCGGTCGCGGAGATCTTCGCGATTCGGGGGGAGCACTACTTCCGCGAACGGGAGCTGGAGGTGACGCTCGAGCTCCGGCAGTGCGGCAACATGATCGTGGCCCCGGGCGGCGGTTGGATCACCAACAAAGGGGTCGTCGACATCCTGCGCCCGCCGGCCCAGCTCATTTATCTCAAGGTGAAGCCGGAGACGGCGCTGGCCCGATTGGGGGCAGCGCGGGCGGCGCGTCCATTGCTTTCGCGTCCTGATCCGCTTGGCGAGCTCAAGCGTTTACTGTCGGAGCGCGAAAACCTCTACAACCTCGCCGATCACGTCGTAAACGCGGAATTCGTTGACATGAAACGACTTGTCGACAAGCTCGTCGAGCTTGCCTCTACTATAAAGGCCAGATAGGTTTGGCCATGGATGATCGATTGGCAGACCTCCTGTCGATGCTGCGCGAGCGGTTCGCCGCCGACGCTGACGTCGAGGAGGTCGAAGCTTTTCTGTCGTTTGAAGGGTACGACCGGCGACAGATTGGTGAGATCCTGTCGCTTCTGTTCTCCGAAATACCCATTCGGTCGACCGGCACTCAGTCGGTCGTTCATAACCATATGACTTTTCGCGTGATGGGCCCGCACGAGCGCGGTCGGTTCGCCCCGGATGCCTGGGGGCACCTGCTGACGCTGAGCGGTTCCGGGGCGCTGACCTCCGCGGAGCTCGAGCACGTCATCGAGCGAGCGCTCGTCCAGATCGACGGGCGTATCGCGCTCGACGACTTGCGGGCGTTGATGGAGGGGGCAAGCTACGACCCGTCGGGGCCGCCGTCCGATCACGCGACCGTTCACTGAGGAGCATGGCGCGGAAGATTCAGCCCGAGGAGCACCCGCGACGAGCCACGGAAGCGTCGGCCGATAGCCAAGACCAACCAGTAGCTCGGCGGGTGGCGGGCAGGGGCAGTGCTGCCCGTCCCGCCGCCGCGAAGAAGTCGACCAGCGGGCGCACGGCGGCGAAGAAGAAGTCTGCCGCCGCGAAGACTCGGGGTCGTAAGGTCGCCGCGCGGTCGCCGATCGAGGATGACGGTCCGCCGCCGCCGGCCGGCTCCACGTCGCTCGTCATCGTCGAGTCGCCCGCGAAGGCGAAGACCATCGGGAAGTACCTCGGTCGCGGGTATCGCGTGAAAGCGACGGTCGGTCACGTCCGTGACCTCCCGGAGAAGAAGCTCGGCATCGACATCGAGAAAGGCTTCGAGCCGGAGTACGTCACGATCGCGGGCAAGGAGAAGACGCTCGCGGAGCTCAAGAGCGCCGCGAACGATTCGAAGGAAGTCTTCCTTGCAACCGACCCTGATCGTGAAGGCGAGGCGATCGCGTGGCATGTCGCCGAGCAGATCAAGCGACGCGGCGGAGTTCCGGTGCGTCGCGTGCTGTTCCACGAGATCACGAAGGACGCCGTGCAGCGGGCGCTCGCGAGCGCCGGCCGGATCGATGAGCGGAAGGTGGAAGCGCAGCAGGCGCGTCGCGTGCTCGACCGCCTGGTCGGCTACAAGGCGAGCCCGATTCTCTGGAAGACGGTCAAGAAGGGGATCTCCGCTGGGCGCGTGCAGACGGTCGCGCTCAGGCTGATCGTCGAACGTGAGCGCGAGATCCGGGCGTTCAAGGCGGTGGAGTACTGGACGATCGAGGCACAGCTCGAGAAGAACGAGCAGCGTTTCACGGCCAAGCTCCATCATGTGGATGGCAAGAAGCCGGAGATCGGCAAGGAAGCGGACGCGCGCGAGATCGTCGCGCAGGTCGAGCGGGTGGCGGCGGCTGTCGCCGCGGCGGCGGGAATCGGGAATCGGGAATCGGGAATCGCTGGCGCATTCCCTGTGACTGAAGTGAAGCGGCGCGAGCGGCGGAAAAACCCCTCGCCGCCGTTCACGACCAGTACCCTCCAGCAGGAAGCGGCGAAGAAGCTCGGCTTCGGGTCCAAGCGCACCATGCGTCTCGCGCAGGACCTGTACGAAGGCATCGACATCGGTCCGGAGGGCGCGGTTGGGCTCATCACGTACATGCGCACGGACTCCACGCGCGTGGCCGAGAGCGCCGCGCTCGCGGCGCGCGACCATCTGCGGACGCTCTTCGGCAGCGACTACCTCGCGTCGGGGCCGCAGCTGTTCGGGGGCGGGCGTAACGCCGGCAACGCGCAGGATGCGCACGAAGGGATCCGACCGACCGACCCGGCGCGCCGGCCGGAGCTCGTTAGGCGCTACCTCAAGGAAGACCAGTTCAAGCTCTACCAGCTCGTCTGGCAGCGGTTCATGGCGTCGCAGATGGCGCCGGCCGTGTTCGACACGACCACGGTGGACTACGACCTTGCCAAGGCCGGCGTGACGGTGAAGACGTCGCGCGCGTACCTGTTCCGGTCCACGGGCAGCGTCATCAAGTTCCCCGGCTTTCTCGCACTCTACCGCGAGGCGCACGAGGAAGGCGAGCACCGAGCGCTCGAGGACGAGCAGGCCCTCCCACCGCTCGAGATGGGCGAACGCGTGCCGGTTCGCGAGGTGACCCCGTCCCAGCACTTCACCGAGCCGCCGCCGCGGTACTCCGAGGCGAGCCTCGTCAAGGAGCTCGAGCGGCTCGGCATCGGCCGTCCGTCCACGTACGCGCAGATCATCTCCACGCTCGTGGATCGGCATTACACGCAGCTCGAGCAGCGCCGCTTCTTCCCGACGGCGTTAGGCGAGAGTGTCGAGCGCGTGATGGTGAAGCAGTTCCCCGATATCTTCAACGTGGGCTTCACGTCGGAGATGGAGGGCGAGCTCGACAAGGTGGAAGAAGGCGCGCTGGAATGGCGGCGCGTCCTGAGCGACTTTTACCGGCCGTTCGAGAAGTCGCTCAACTCGGTCAAGGTCGAAAGCCTGATCGCCGAGGCGCACGATCTGTCGAATCTCGCCACCGAGCGCTGCCCGTCCTGTGGCGGGCGCCTGATGGCGAAAGGAGGCTTCTTCGGGCCATTCGTCGCTTGCGAGAACCACCCGAAGACCTGCAAGTTCACCCGGCCGCTCAAGGGTGACCGCAAGCCCGCCGAACCAACGCCGTATACGTGCCACGAGTGCGGCGCCCCGATGCTGAAGCGGCACGGGCGGTCGGGCTTCTTCCTCGGATGCAGCCGCTTCCCGAAATGTCGTGGCACCCGGTCCATGCCCACGGGTGTGATGTGTCCCAAGGACGGGGGCGAGATTGCCGAGCGACGATCAAAGAAACGCGGTAAGGCATTCTATGGATGTTCCAATTATCCGAACTGCGATTTCGTCTGCTGGGATAAGCCGGTGCCGGAGAAGTGCCCAGAGTGTGGGTACGTGGGTGCGGAAATGAAGTCGAACAAGACGCGCGGTGAGTACCGGAAGTGCGTCAAGTGCGGCAACGAGTGGGATGTAGCGAGCGCGGAGCCCGAGGAAGCCGTAGCGGTCTGACTCATTCGGTCGTCAGATAAGAAGTCGGGAGTCGTCAGTCGCCGGTCAGGACCGCCACGCCGCGTCAACACGGGCGCGTAGACCGACTGACGGCTCACCGCTCAAGACTTCGCATCCCGACCCCGTTCACAACTTCATGAATCTCATTGCCGCCATTGAATCGCGGCTGGGTACCGGCTGGTCGATCGTCAGCGAGCTCGGAACCGGTGCCACGTCACGTGTCTACCTCGCTCACCACGAGGCAACTGGCGGCCGCATGGTCGTGAAGGTGATGAAGAGTGGGGCGGCGGCGACGGAACGGTCGCAGTACTTCCTGCTGGAGATGCAGATCCTGCAGAAGCTGTCGCACCCGAACGTGGTACCCATTACGGACGCGGGAGAAGCGCACGAGTTGCTGTTCTTCACGATGCCGTACATCGAGGGCGAGACCATCCGCCAGCGATTGCGTCGGGAAGGACCGTTCGCGATTCACGAGGCGGTGCGCGCCTCTCGTGATGTCGCGCTGGCGCTCGGCCACGTACACTCGAATGGCGTCGTACACCGCGACGTGAAGCCGGAGAACGTCCTTCTGTCGCCGGCCGGCGCGATTCTGCTCGACTTCGGGCACGCGCGCGCACCCTCCATTGCGCCGATCACGGAATCGCGCGAAGAGAAGAAGTACATCGTGGGCACCGCGAACTACGTGAGCCCTGAGCAGGTCGCCGGCCGACGCGTGGCGGACTCGCGCTCGGACTTGTACTCGCTGGGTTGCGTGCTGCTCGAGATGCTGACAGGGGTGGTGCCGTTCGCGTCGTCGTCCGCGCGGGAGACGATGCAGCGCCGGCTCGACGAGCCCCCTCCCGACATTCGGCTAGTGCGCCCTGAGGTACCCGAGGAGGTGGCGGTGATTCTCAAGCGCGCCCTCGTCATCGACCCGGCTGGGCGATACATGTCCGCCGGGCAGATGGCCGAAGCGCTCTCGGCCGCTCTGGAGCTGTTACCGGTAGCCTGACGGCCCCAGCCGGCCATTGCAGACGAATCGTCGTATTTGGTGCGGTTTGATTGACGATTCGACTGTGATACGCTATGTTCCGCCGTATGATCGACGGAACATCCCTCTCGATACTCGATTCGCTTCAGGACGACGCGCGCATTTCGAATGCCGAAATCGGGCGCCGGGTCGGCCTCGCGCCGTCCGCTGTCTTCGAGCGAATCCGTAAGCTGGAGGAGCGAGGCACGCTCCGAGGATACTCGGCCAGCATCGACCCGGCCGCAGTGGATCTTGGGCTACTCGCGTTCGTGCTCGTCCGATCGGACGAGCCGCGCGGGGCCCCGCGCACCGAGGCGGCCCTCGTGGCTCTCCCGGAGGTGCAGGAAGTCCACCACGTCGCAGGCGAAGACTGTTTCATGCTCAAGGTCCGCGTCCGCGACACCGCTGCTCTCAACGACCTCCTCGCCGAACGTATCGGCGGGTTGGAGGGCGTGCGTTCCACGAAAACGACGATCGTCCTGCGCACCGCCAAGGAGACGTCGAAGATCCCGATCGCCGGCGCCGACGCCGGGCGGTTGTCCGAGGCTGGAGATGTCGACCGTTGACCAGAAAGACCCCGCTGCCCCCCACGCGCCGTCGCGCGTGATGATCCTGGCCGCCTTCGCGGCCATCTACGTCGTCTGGGGCTCCACCTACCTCGCCATCAAGTACGCGGTCGAGACCTTGCCGCCGTTCCTCATGACCGGCGTGCGCTTTCTCATCGCGGGCGGCATCCTGTACGCCTGGTCTGCGGCCAAATCGACGTCAGACCCCAATTCCGCGCGCTACACGAACGTCACGACCGTGCGTGCGTGGCGTGACGCATTCATCGTCGGCGCGCTGCTCATCGTCGGCGGTACCGCGCTCGTCGGGTGGGCGGAACTGGATGTGCCGTCGGGGATGACGTCGCTCATTCTTGCGACGACGCCGCTCTGGCTCGTCTTGCTCGAGAGTGTCGGCTCCCGCGTTGCGCCGGCGCCGAGCGTCATCGCCGGCGTGATCGTTGGCCTCATTGGTCTTGGCATCCTCGTCGCCCCGTCCCTGGCGACCACGAGCGGCGTCAGCGCGTTAGGTGTCGGGGCGCTCATGCTCTCGGCGCTGTCCTGGTCGGTCGGGGCGCTGTACTCGCGTCGACTGGCAAAGGCCACGACTAGACCATTGTCTCCCGCACGCGCCACCGGGATGCAGATGATCGCCGGTGCGCTGCTGACACTCGGCCTCGCCGTGGCGCTCGGTGAGCATCGCGCGTTTTCGTGGGCCGCGGTGACGCCGGCATCGCTGTTCGCTGTCGGCTACCTGCTGATCTTCGGTGCGCTCGTCGGCTTCAGTGCGTACCTCTGGCTCATGCGCGTGTCCACGCCGTCGCGCGTCGCTACGCACGCTTACGTGAACCCGGTCGTCGCGGTGCTACTTGGGTGGTCAGTCGCCGGCGAGCAGGTGACTGCGACGACGCTCGTGGCGATGGCCGTAATCGTCGCTGCCGTCATCCTGATCGTCAGCGCGCCGGCGCGCCCCGAGCCCGCCCGCGAGGTGCCAGCGGAGGGAGCGGGAGCCAGTGATCGGCGCGCGGTGATGGATCAGCCGTCCGCGCCCGCCGTACGCTCGACGTTTGTCCGCTCCCGCGCCAGTCGTTCTAGCACGGCGGCGTAGCCTCGCGTAATGTGGTGGCGCACGGGCCCAGCCCGCGCCGAACCCACCTCGAGCCGCGAGGGCTCAAGCGACAATGGACACCGCGCCGGCTCGCCCGGCATTCGACGACGCGGAGCGCAGCCGTGCAGAGGAGCGCCTCAGCGCTGTCGCCTCTGCGCTCGCGGAGCGGTATCGAGTGGAGCGCGAGGTCGGACACGGCGGCATGGCCACCGTGTATCTCGCAGAAGATCTTCGACACCACCGCCGTGTCGCCGTGAAGGTCCTGCACCCCGAGCTTGGTGCCGCGCTTGGCGGCGAGCGATTCCTGCGCGAGATCGAGGTCACCGCGGCACTCCACCACCCGCACATCTTGCCGCTGCACGACTCGGGCGAAGCGCGCGGCCTCCTCTATTATGTGATGCCGTTCGTGGAGGGCGAGTCGCTGCGTGAATTGCTGCGTCGCGAGCGGCAGCTCGCGGTCGACGAGGCCGTGCGAATCGCGTGCGACGTCGCGGCCGCGCTCGACTACGCGCATCGGAAGGGCGTCCTGCACCGCGATGTCAAACCCGAGAACGTGCTCCTCCACGACGGCCGCGCCGTAGTCGCTGACTTCGGCGTTGCCCGGGCCGTGCAGCGCGCGGCGGACAACAAGACGCTCACCGGAACCGGCGTCGCCGTCGGGACGCCGCAGTACATGAGTCCCGAGCAGGCGTCAGGCGAACGCGAGCTGGATGCGCGCACCGATGTCTTCGCCCTGGGCAGCGTGATGTACGAGATGCTCGCCGGGAATCCACCGTTCAGCGCGCCGACCGCACAGGCCGTGATCGCGAAGGTGCTCGGGGAGCAACCGCGCGCGCTCTCGGCCGAGCGACGCGCCGTGCCGGCTCACGTGAGCATCGCCGTGATGAAGGCGCTCGAGAAGCTTCCCGCCGACCGGTTCGCGACGGCCGCGCAATTCGCCGCCGCCATCGCCCCGCCAGCCGCCACCATGCCGTCGATGGAAGCGGCCGCCACGACGCCGGCTGGCGCGCCGGTCGTCCGGCCTCGCCTAACGCGGCGTGACGCGGCCTGGGCCGCGCTCGCCACCGCGCTGGGTGTGGCAGGCTACGCCGTGTCGTCGCGCAACGAGGGCGCAGTCCACGTCGACGGCGCCCGGCCCGCCCGCTTCACGCTCACCATCGCCGACAGTCAGCGGCTCGCGGGCTCGCCGAGCCCCGTGGCGATCTCCCCCGATGGGCAGACCGTCGTGTACACCGGTGAGGCCGGACCTGGCAGGCGAATCCTCTACCGGCGTCCGCTCGACGAGCTCACCGCGACGCCGATTGCGGGCACGGAGGGCGCTGGCGGAGCAACGTATTCCCCCGACGGAGAATGGGTCGTATTCAACGACGACGCCGGCCAGCTCAAGCGAGTGCCCGTAGGCGGTGGCAGCGTGAGCACGATCGCGGCGGTTTCCGGGGCGACGAATGGACGTGCCTGGGGACCTAACGACAAGATCGTTACCGGCTCGTCGCGTGGGCTCGTCCGCGTGAGTGCAGCCGGCGGAGTACCTCAACCGCTCACGGTGGTGGACACTGCACGAGGCGAGGTGCGTCACGCGGACCCGCTCTTCCTGCCGGATGGGAAGACGATCGCGTTCAGGATCTCGGTATCTGGCGAGGCTGACGTCAGCCGGATCGGTCTCGTCGAGAGCGATGGCCGTGCGGCTCGTGAGGCGGGCCCGCTGTCCTACACGACGCTCGACGTGCGTGGCGGAACGCCACTCGGGTACCGCGATGGCGTGCTCATCGTCGCCCACCCCGATGGCACCGTCTCCGCCGTCCCGCTCGATTACCGGCGGAAAGTGCTCACCGGCTCACCCGTACAGGTGCTCGATCACGTTGCCTACAACCGCGGCGCCAGTGCCGCGCTGTCGAAAAACGGCTCGCTTGTGTACGTGCGAGGTGTCGGAGGCGCTCTCCTTCAGCTCGTCGATGATCGTGGTGCGAGGCTCGGAGGATCGCCGGAGCCACGGCGCTACCAGCACCCGCGCTTCTCGCCGGACGGTCGGCGCATCGCGGTCGCCGTCGTTTCGCCGGAGGCGGCGATCAGTGATATCTGGGTCTACGACCTGCCATCGGGACCGCTCTCTCGGCTGACGTTTCGCGGCGGCATGCGACAAGTCTGGACGCCGGACGGCAAGCGCATCGCGTACGTCCGCGATGGGGGTGACCTCGGGGAAGCATGGTGGGTTGCAGCCGACCGAAGCGGAACGGAGGAGCGGCTGTATGCGGTGCCACGCGCCGATTCGCCGGACGACCGCCTCGGGGTCAGCGAGATCGAGCTGTCGCCAAACGGGCGATTCGCAGTGCTGCGCATCGGCTCAGGTGCCCCGCGTACGAATGACCTCTGGCTCTTGCCGCTCGACAGCGCGACCGGTGCGCCGCGCGGCCAAGCGACACCGCTCTTTCAGACGCGGTTCAGCGAGGCGATGCCGCGCATTTCGCCCGACGGGCGGTGGCTGGCCTACGCCTCTGACGAGACGGGCCAGTACGAGGTCTATGTGCGACCATTCCCCGGGCCCGGCGGCCCGTCCCAAGTCTCCACCGGTGGCGCCGCGGAGCCTGTCTGGACAGCCGCGAACCGACTCGTCTACCGTGCGGGTGAGAGCTTCGTCACTGTGACGCTCGACCTCCCGTCCACGAAGACCGACGCGCACCGCGTGTCCGTCGCAGCGCGTCAGTCGCTGTTCGCGACGCGGTACCAGACCACGCTCCCGCTGCTCGGCCCAGCGCAGTTCGACGCCCATCCCGACGGCAAGCGGTTCGCCGTGGTACAGCGGAGGTCGGAGGACCGTGAGGTCGTGATCGTGCTCGACTGGCTCGCCGAGGTACGCTCGCGGCTCACGGCGGGCA
>Ga0075420_100005294_pt1 | contig 11333 bp, 10 predicted proteins | sample SoiMetdeltSBSDD4_FD_75296 | JGI IMG/M metagenome (GOLD analysis project Ga0075420, IMG submission 75296) | Bulk soil microbial communities from a Populus tree surrounding site in Tennessee, USA - Soil MetaG P. deltoides SBSDD4 | ecosystem: Environmental > Terrestrial > Soil > Tree plantation... | reverse complement strand
CAAGCGCTTGACGAAGGTCGCGTCGCGCGGCGGGCGATCGTTCGCATAAGCGGTATCCATGCCTGCCGTCGTGCGCATATCGAAGGTGTCGTACTGATCCTTGATCGAGAGCACCACGCCATGGAGGGCGCCGATGAGCTGACCAGTGGACGCGAAGTGGGCATCTTGCCGCGCGGCCACTTCGAGAGCATCGGGCATCGCCGGATCTTGATCCGCGGAATCGGTCAGGCTGCGTGCTTTGCGTGCATCGAACCCCAACCTTGCTCTTGTGGCGGGTCTCAAATTCAGAGTCATCAAGGCGTTGAGTTGACGCGCATTCTTGATGGGTGTGATCGGGCCAGCTCCCAGCACGCCATCCGGCATACGAACGCACGTGCCGTTATACGCCTTGATGCGGTTCAAATAGAGCTGCACTACCCGCGTCGACGTCAATTCGCGTTTGAGGATCGCCGCCTGGATATCCTCGATCGTCGCTTCCTCAATTTGGAATTTGGCCGGCTGCGACGAAGCCAGCGACGGCGCGAGCACGATGAATGATGCCAATGCCAACTGACGAAGCACAGCACGCCTCCTTTTTTCCCATCGCCGCTCTGCCCCGTTCGTTCCGCTGGCACAGCGGGAACTGAGCCGCACGCACGGCGCGGATCATCGCGCCGCCGAATGCACCTGTCAAACGAGCGCGCGTGCCCCATTGACATCCTCTACACGAAGGAGCATGAATCTGTCGACGCGGCGATCCGCCGCGAACGTCAGTTAAAGCGCTTGGAGCGGTCAGAAGGAGGCCGCCCCGCTTGCGCGTTCAATACGTCAAGGAGGCAGCCATGGGAACGGGTCGATACCTGCTCTCGTTCGCCCTGGTAGTCGGCAGTGTCTGGCCGGGTCAGGCGTTCGCGCAGCTTACCGCCGATCGGTACTCCGAAGGGCAACCAAAGAGTGTCGCTGGCTGCCCTGCAGAGCCGCTCGCGTTTCACAAGTGCGCCCTCGACAAGGCGAAGATCTTCCCGCCGCCACGGACGCCGTCGGGCAAACCCGACATGCAGGGCTACTGGTTCGGGCTGCTGGTCTCGGAATACTCCGTGGAATCGGTGGCCGCCGACGATCCTCGGGTGCAGAGCGGAGTGGAGCCCTGGGAGGTTTGGCCGGGCATGATCATCGACCCGCCAGATCGACAGATTCCGTACCAGCCATGGGCCGCCTCCATCGGCAGAGCCGGGGAGAACCGCCAACAGTACATCGACCCGCGCACGGCGTGTCATACGGCTGGCGTGCCCCGCCTTGCCCAGCAAGGCGACATCACAACGAAGCGGGATCCGAATCAACTCATTCAGCCCGACGGCGACAACTATGTCATGTGGCTCTTCGAGGACTCTCACTTCTACCGCGTGATCGCGATGGACGGCCGTCCGCACGTCGGGCCGAACATCAAGCTGTGGAACGGCGACTCGCGCGGCCGGTGGGAGGGCAATACCCTGGTCGTCGAAACGAGGAACCTCAACGGCTACACCTGGCTCGACGACGCGGGAGATTTCTATACCGACGCTGCCCATCTGATCGAACGCCTGACGATGGTCGACAGGGACACAATTCACTATCAGGTCACGATCGATGACCCGACCGTCTACACCAGGCCGTGGACGATGGCATGGGCGCTGGTGCGGGAGACCGACCCGCGGTTTCAGCTCCTCGAAGAGGCGTGCGTGGAAGGAGACCGCGATCTGCCCCATTTTCTCGAGGCCGGCCGCAAGTTCTATTTCGGGAAAAGCTGGAAATCATCTGCAGGCAGACGGGAAAGGCAGTAGCCAACGCGCCACTAGCTGTCCTTGATGTTCAGCAGCCTCGCTGCGTTGCCGCCGAGGATTGCGGCACGCTGCGTCAGGGAGAGCGTCGTCGTCGCCATCACGTGGTCGACCGGATGCTCCTCCCAGGGAATCGGATGATCGGTGCCGAGCACGACCTGGCTCGGGCCCACTTGCGCCACCAGATGCCTGAGCGCTTCCTCGGTGAACACGAGTGCGTCGAAATAGATCTGGTTCAGATACTCCGTCGGCTTCTTCTTGAGGACGATGTCCGGGTTGCAATTGACGGGCGACACGAAGCAGGCATGGTCGGAACGCGGGGCGTAGGAACCGAGATAGCCGCCGCCGTGCGCGGCGATGATCTTGAGGCCGGGAAATTTGTCGAGGGTGCCCTCGAAGATCATATGCTGCAGCGCGATCGTGGTGTCCAGCGGATTGCCGATCGTGTTCGCCAGCCATCCGTTGCCCCTGAGGCGCCTCGCCAGTTCCGGCGGGGTCTGCGGGTGGATGAACAGCACGGCGCCGAGCTCCTCTGCCTTGGCCCAGACCGGATGGAACTTGGGATCGTAAAAGTCCTCGCCGTCCACGCTCCCCCCGATGGCGGCGCCGCGCAGGCCCTGCTTGGTCATTGCCTCTTCGAGCTGCTTCACCGCGAGATCGGGCGCCTGCAACGTCAGCGACGCGAATGCCGTCAGGCGCCCCGGATACGCCGCGCTCAACTCCGCCAGGCGCTCGTTGTTCATCTTGACGATCGCCGCGGCGGTGTCGCGGTCCTTGCGATACCAGAAGGGGTTGATCGAGAGCACTTCCACGTCGATGCCCATCGCGTCCATCGCCGCAAGGCGTTCCTCGACCGCCGCTTTGTCGCTCATAGGGATGTAGTGCTCGGGGGCACCCTTGACCAGCGGCTCAACGCCCTTCGCCTCCGCGCCCATCAACGCGATCGCATCGCGGAAGAGGCAATGCGAGTGCACGTCGATTGTTTTGACGCGCCTGCCGTTGATGATCACGGGCTTGTGCTTGCTGCCGAGATTCGGGTGTTTGTGCGAACCCTGCGCATACGCGGCGTCGATCAGGCCGCATGTGCAAAACACGAGGCCCGATGCGGTCGCACTTCTGATGAACTCCCTGCGAGTGGTCATCGCTTCCTCAACGTCAATTCAGAATCATTGTGCCTGAGTACACTGCAGATCGGCGCCAACGGTCAGCGGGCCGGTGTAAAACGCTCGGAGTTCAGCGACGGCCTCATCAAGGTTGTACTGCCCAATGTGGCTCACGATGAGCCGCTTGACACCGGCCGCGTGCGCAATACGGCCGACGACCGCCGGCGCTGCGTGCCCCGGGTTCTCAGGCGACTTCGCGGCGATTGCCAGATGCATCAGCAGAACGTCGGCGCCTTTCGCGAAATCGACGAACTTCGGGTCAGTGCCGTTCTGATCGGAACTGAAGACCACCGCCACGCCGCGGGTCTGCACGCGGTACGCAACCGCCGGCAACGTATGGGGGATGCGCACTGCTGTGACGCTGATGCCATCGCGATCGAACACTTTGGTAGATTCGTCCTTCGTCACATCGACCGTGCTGACTTGGAGGCGCGGCCGTTCGGTACCCAGCTGCCCTTCACCAAGTATCGAGCCGAGTACCTGATACGCTCCAGTCTTGGCGTCAAACATCCGGTTGAGGAATGTTGCGACATCCGGCGCGGCGCCATTGCCGGAGGGACCGACCACGGGCAATGGCTCGCTCCGCGCACGATTGCTGCCCCACATCAGAGCAGCGATGTCGGAGGTATGGTCGGGATGCAGATGAGTAATGCCGAGCATCGCCAGGTCGGCCAACTTCGCCCGGCTTTGCCCGAAACGAAGAAAGCCTCCTCCGCCCAGGTCAATCAGGAGTTTCGCCTGAGGGCCAACCCACAGGAGATAGCCGGCGGAAGCGCGTTCAGGATTGATTCCCGGGCCGCCGGAACCGAGGATTTGCAGGGCGACCGGGCCGCCGGCACACGTTTGTGCCGATGCGTTGGATGAGATCGCGACGACCACGAGCAGGGAGATGATGGCAGGCCGAAGCATGAGCGCCCTCCGAGTCGAAGCCACCACAGCGTCACCAGCCGCGATGAGCGTCGCCCGCGCATGGTACATCTGATACCGCGTGCCGGTCTCGAAGATCCGTCACATCGGAAATACGTTCCGAGTCGCCAGGTGTGTGCGAATGTGTGCGAATAAAGTCGTCGCACGCATTCGCTAGAGCACGTTCCTGCCTAACATCCGTCCGCAGGATACGTGTCAATTCACATCAGCACGGCAAATCAACCAGCTTGAGGGGCTGGCGGTAGCAATACCGTGGGGGTTCGAGTCCCCCCTTCCGCACCACGCGTTCGGCGTAGTGCTCCACGGGCGGCTCAGGCACTCGACCTTCGGCGCTTCGCACCTCGGTCTTCGGGCACGAGTCCCCCCTTCCGCACCAACCTTCGCTGACGACTGGCAACGATCGCTGTCCGCGCAGCTCTGCGAAGGCGGATCTCATTACAGCATCTCCGCTCCTGCGGCAAGATTTCCGAACGATATCGGCGCTGCCAGCATCCCTCCAGCCTTGACAGGCCCGGATCGACGCACTACTCTCGCCACGTAGAAGACCCCCATGCGCCCTGCAGCACTGCTGGCGGTCCTATTCTTCCTCGCGAACTCGTCCACCACGCTGGCGGCGACCAAGGCCATCAAGTTCGGCAGGCTGGTGGATGGACTGGGACGCGTCGTCACAAACGCAGTCGTCATCGTGCAAGACGACCGGGTGCAGAGCGTCGCAAGCGGCAACCCTCCCATCCCGAACGGCGTCGAAGTCATCGATCTTTCCCGATACACCGGCATTCCAGGGTTGATTGATGCCCACACGCACATCACGTACTACTGGGACGGGATCACAACGCCCCGTAGCGAGCCTCCCCGTCACCCGGCAGTCAGGGCCTTTCTCGCACAGGAGAACGCGCACAAGGCGCTCGAGGCAGGCGTCACCACCATTCGAGATCTCAATGCGCCGGATGGCGTGGATCTCGCGATGCGGGATCTTGTGAACATCGGAAAGATGGTCGGGCCGCGCATGTTCGTTTCGGGCACCGCGATCAGAATCACCCGGAGCACGGCCCCACCTGCGCCTATCGGCATCATGCTTGACGGAGTGGATGCGGTCATCCGCGGCGTGCGTCAGGTCATCGCCTCAGGGGCGGACTGGGTCAAGATGCATGGATCGACCGGCGGCTTCGACGACGTGACGCAGTTTCAGACGTTTACGTTCGAGGAGATGAAGGCGGCGGTCGACGTCACGCACGCACTCGGCAAGAAGATCGCGATTCACTCCTATGGACCCGCAGGCGCCCGTGCTGCGGTCAGCGCCGGCAGCGATTCCCTCGAGCATGGAGCCGACCTCGAGGACGAAACGATCGCAGAAATGGTCAAGCGGCGGACGTATTTCATCCCGACCATCGATCACAACCAGGTCTACGTCGAGCACGCCGACACCGTCTTCCGCTTTACGCCGGATGCAAAGGAGCGGCTGCGCGACTACATCCAGCGCAACGTGGACACCGCGCGGAAGGCGTTTCGCGCCGGCGTGCGGATCGTCATGGGCTCCGATGCTGTCTACAGTGGCTGGGGGCTGAACACGCGCGAACTCGACTGGTTCGTGAAGATAGGGATGACGCCGGCGCAGGCGCTGAAGACCGCGACCACCGAGCCGGCCGCCATGCTGGGCATGGAGAAGAGCCTCGGTGCCGTGGCACCCGGGTTCTTTGCGGACATCGTCGCGGTTCAGGGCGATCCGGTGGCCGATATCACAGCTGTCACCCGGACGGAGAATGTCCGCTGGGTGATGCAGGCAGGCCGGGTCGTCGTCGACAAGACGAACCAGCCAACGGCTCGCCCTTGATATCCGTTGTCGGTGAGACAAGCCGTTGGCTGGTTGGCAGTATCTGCTTGGCGCGCTCCGCGCGCCGAGCCCGTTACGCGGTTGTAGTAACGAGTACGAAATTCGCGTTCCCGGCCGCATAACGGGCTGAACGGATTTTGGCAGGAGGTTTCAAATGACTCCTCGATTTCTCGTCTCAATTGGTGGTGTGACTGCGCTGATTGCGATCATGGTGCTGGCAACACCTCCCCTGTCAGCCCAGGGGCCGTTGGTCGGGACGGACAAGAACGAGGGAGCGGCGAAGACTTACTCGCCGCCGCGCACGCCAGACGGGCAGCCGGACCTCCAGGGGTTTTGGACGAACGCGGGATATGCGCCGCTGGAGCGCCCCGATAACGTCACCAAGGAGTTCTATACACCACAGGAAGCCGCCGAGTTTGAAAAGCAGTTCGTTGACACAGAAGCCGCGCAGACTGAACCGGGGACAATCCCCGACGTGCATTATGACCATACCCAGTTCGGGCTCGACCGAAGTGTCGCAGGATACTCATCGAACCTGCGGACATCGCTGATCGTGGATCCCCCGAATGGGAAACTTCCTCCCCTGTCAGCGGAGGGACGGAAGAGGGCGGCCGAGCGTGCAGAGGCGGCGAAGCGAATGGGTGGCCCGTACGACGCCGCCCAGAATCTGCCGTTGGGTGCGCGGTGCCTCATCATGGATCGCATGGGGCCGCCCATGCTGTATGGGAACTACAACAACACCTATCAGGTAGTGCAGGAACCCGGGAACGTAATGATTCTCGCCGAGATGCTCCATGACTTCCGCGTCATCCCGCTGGATGGGCGCCCGCAACTGCTGCCACACGTCCGTCAGTGGATTGGAAGCAGCCGCGGTCATTGGGAAGGCGATACGTTGGTTGTCGAGACAACGAACTTCAACGGCAAGAACCCGTTTCGAGGATCCAGCGAGAACATGCGGCTCGTTGAGCGCTTCACACGCGTGGATGAGAATACGATCCGCTATCAATTCACGGTCGACGATCCGGCCACGTGGACAAGACCCTGGTCCGCAGAAATGCCCATGAAGCGGACGATAGGCCCGATATTCGAGCACGCCTGTCACGAAGGAAACTACAGCTTGTACAACATCCTGGCCGGAGCTCGAGCCGAAGAAAAGAAAGCTCAAGAGACCGCGACCGCGAAGACAGAGTCTAAATAGGCGAGCCCCAAAGTTTTATTACCTCTCCACCTCCTGTTGTCTCAGTTTCTGGAGTTCTTCCAGTTCCCGGTCGGTGTGTGGACGATCAGGGTCGAGTACGGGTTCTGCAGCCATACGGATGCAACCCCCCGCGGCACGCGACTGAACCGAAACAGTTACGGCTGCGCTGGCTGGACGATCTCCAGCAGCGAGTCGTGAATCCAGCCGTTGTCTTCGTTCTTGTACCAGCGCATGACCATGCCGGTTTTTCGAAGCGCCGGCGAGATGCCGACATGGACCCACTCGCCACGCCGTCCGAGCACGGGCAGGACCGTGCCTTTCGGCGCGAGTACGATCACTTCGTTCACGGTGGTCGGGCCCATGTGGACGTTGGCATGCCCGACCTTCACGCGAACGCGCTCACCGGTCGGCGGCGGCGCCTTGGCGGCCGCGGGCTGTCCCTGACCGCCGCGCTGCTGCGCGTCTGCGGCACACGGCAGCGCGAGCGCGAGGACGATGATGCACAGGCACGCTCGAGCACGGGCGATCGCCGTCGGCATGCCGCATAGTCAACACCCCGCCGTGCGCACTGTCAAGGATGCTAGGATTACCAGCCAACCGAGGAGTCAGCTTATGGGCGCTATGCGGCATCTCGTCGCGACGTCGCTGCTGCTGGGTGCGCTCGCGCTCGTTCCAGGCATGCTCGGGATCGACGCGAGTCAGGCGCCACAGGCGATCAGGAAGGTTGACCTGGGCGACTACGAGCCAGTCGTCCCGTGGCCGAAGGCGCTGCCCGATACCGACCAGGCGCATGCCGGCTGGACGTGGGGATCGGGCGCGGGCGTGTGGGCCGAAAGTCCCAACAAGGTCTGGGTGGCGCAGCGCGGCGAGATCGCGTTGCCACCGGGCGCCGAGCCCTGGATCTGCGCGTGTCTCCTGACTCCGCCCCGCACGAACACCGGCCGGCGCGCGTACGCCGACAAGCCCTACCCCTACGAGATGCGGCGGCACCATCTCGTCTTCACCGTCGATCGAGACGGCACCACGATCGGCGAATGGCTGCAGCACGATCGGTACCTGGCGCCGCCGCGCGGTAGCGGGCTCGGGGAAATGGGTCGCGGACCGCACAAGATCCTGATGAATCCGTACGATCCACAGAAGCATCTCTGGATCGTCGATGACGACATGCACGAGATCAACATCTTCACCAACGACGGCAAACTGGTACGGACGATGGGCGAGCGCGGCGTGCCGGGGCGGGGACCGAACAACTTCAACCGGCCCACCGACATCGCGTGGCTTCCTGACGGCACCTTCTTCGTATCCGACGGGTACGCGGGCACGCGCGTCGCGAAGTTCGACCGCAACGGGAAGTTCCTGATGGACTGGGGGCAGCCGCCGGTCGATCCGGACAATCCGAAGGCGTACGAATTCTGGTCGGTGCACAGCATCGGCATCAGCCGCGACCGCCGGATCTTCGTCGCCGACCGCGAGCATCACCGGATGCAGGTGTTCGACGAGAACGGGAAGTTCCTCTACATGTTTCCCACCGGCTACAACTCGTCGGTGCTGGCGCACATCGTCACACAGGACGATCACGTCTGGGTGGCCGACTGGACGACGGATCGCCTGGTGAAGTACGACCTCGAGGGGCACTACATCCTCGACATCGGCGGCCACGGCCCGCTGCCGGGTCAGTTCGACGGCGTCCATCAGATCCACGTCGACGCCGATCGCAACCTCTACGTCACCGAGGTACAGAACGATCGCTCGCAGAAATTCCGGCCGAAGCCGAACGCGGATCCGAACAAGATCGTCGGGCCGATGGCGATCGTGAACCCGAAGCCGTCGCGCTAGACACTTGATCGTCTTGATCAGCCTGATTTTCAACTGGAAGGCCAGGCCGTAACGCCCTTCCGTTCACGATCTGACTCAAGACTTCAGTCAAGATGGGGAGACTCGTTCCCGAAGGCCGAGGCGTTTTCCGGCCGACGGTCGAATGACTAAGACGCCCTGGAAGCATCAGAACGAGTGTAGCGACTGATGTTGCGGAAGGGGACGATGGGTGGCTTCACCATTGTCGGCCTCGATTCACCCTGCACCACGGTGCCGCTGCGGGCCGCGCTGTATCTGGTTTCGCCGCTCGACACCGTTGGCGGCTGACCCGCGAGTCCATTCGGGCCGCAGGACAAACACCTACACGCGGAAGTCAAAGCGCGCAGCTAATGTATATTGCGTCTTGCTCAGCACCACTGTGCGCCAATTGAACCTGAATTCGTAGGTGCGTTGACACACGCCGAAGGAAGGAGCTGCCATGGTTCCCCCCACGGTTCGACCGTTCCTTTATGCCTTTGTTTGTCTTCTTGCACCGTTGTGCCACATCACAGACGCCAATGCGCAAGCGGCCGTCAGCATCAATGTGAGCTCCGAAGAATTTAGGGGCGAGAGGGTTCGCGGGCCGCGAACGATTGAACTTGTCGGAGTGAACACCATCCGATACGAAGTTCTCGTCGGACAGAACGTGACTTTCTCGGCGGCCCCAGACTTGAGGCTGCCCTTCATACCGCCAATTCCGGCGGCCGCCGTCGCTATGACCGCGGACACGATGAGGCGCATGGTGAAGGCCTCACGCGGCAATGACCTTGAGAAGCGATTCATCGCTGTTCTGGAGCGGCTCGCCGAGCTCGAAACCGCTCGCGGCGACGCCCAGACGAAGATCGTCACCGCGGTCACTCTCGTAAATGATGCGTCTCAGTCTGTGCGGGCGCTGGCGGAGGGCGCTACAGGTGTCCTGCAGAGCGCAAGCGGCGGGAAGGTGCTGTTGGGACTCGTCCATCCAACGCTGGAGCTTGTGACTGGGGCCGTAGGAACACGTTGGCCTGCCGAGGACGTCCTGGGATTGTCGATGGGCCTCGATCGCCTATGGAACGACGTCAATCTGCTGAGCAGCGGCGCCAGCGCGGACGACTGGAAAGCATTTTTGACCGATTTTGGACCGGCCTACACCTTCGTGCGCGAGCGCGTTCCGGCGCTTCAGGCGCTCGCTCGCCCAATGGATTACACCAGCGAAGCAGCGACAACTTTCGCCGGGAATCGGGCCAAGCTTTATGTCTGGAAACTGTTGCTTGAGGGGACCGAGAATTCCGGCGAAGCTGCTTTCAAGCGCGCTACGCGCGCCGGATGCGGCTTCACATTCGATCAGACCCGGGAAACGAAGGTTGAAGTGGTGATGCGTGATCGGCTGGCAGCGCCGGGCGCTGCGGAAGCGCGCAAGGAAATCACCACCGTGGTGTGCTCCAGCCCGATCTCGGTTTCGGCCGGGTTCGGTTTCAGCTCGATCGATGAAAGGGAGTACGTCTTCGTGGAATCGACGAAACCTGCGGCCTCAGGCGCTCCCACGAAAATTTCGCGGTTCGGCTACAAGAATCAATCAGGCTTTCGACCGCTGCCGGTGCTCCTCGTGAACACGCGCGTGTGGGAGCCTGCAGACGGCTTTGCCGTTCATGCAACCGCAGGTGCGGCGGTCGATGTCAAGACGGGTGCGGCGGGTACGGATATCGAGTACATCATCGGGCCGAGCTTTTCCTTCTGGCGGTCGCTTTTCTTTACGTTGGGTTTACACGTCGGTCGCAGCAGCACTCTGACAGGCGGATTCGCGGTTGACCAGGAGGTCCCCGAAGGCGTGACGAATCCGCCGGTCACGAAGAACTGGAATTCTGAACTCATCTTTACGGCGTCGTATCGCCTCAGGTGATTTGGCAAGCCGCCCCGGCAAGGCTGTCCGCCGTGCGGAGGCGGAACGTTTTCCGGGCCTTTTTCGTCGTCGGCGCACGAAGAGCTGACGGATATCGGGCGAGGGACCCGAAGCTCAGACGCGATATCGCCCTCAAGGTCCTTCCGGCTGCATTCAGTTCAGAACCTGACCGGCTGGAGTTCTTCGAGCGCGAAGCGCAGCTGCTCGCTTCGCTGAATCACTCGCACATCGCCGGGCTGGCGGTCGCAAGATCGTGGGGGTTCGAGCCTCCCTTCGGCACCATCCTTTGATTCACAGTCGGTTGCGCTGTCGACGATAGCGAGAGGCTGGCGAGCGCCGTCACCCCGTTAATTCATCGGCACCGGCTCATGACGATCGGACCCGACATGCCCTTTCGTTACCGTCGTACCTCGGTGTCTTGGAGCGCAACCGTGGCCGCGCAGGCGTGGAATGTATCGTCGCGAAATCGCGGAAGAAGGAGCGCGAGGGATCCACGATTCACGATCTGACGCCCTCACGGCTCTAGCGGTTCTAGCGGCTCTAGAATTGCCGACACTTGAGATCTTGTACTCGGCTCGATCTGAACCGATGTCGTCCAGGTCTTGTAGCCCGACAACTCGATTCTCAGATGCCTCACGCCCGCTGCGACGTTCGAGAGCTGGAAAGGTGTCGTTGAAACCAAATT
>Ga0075420_100005293_pt1 | contig 11333 bp, 9 predicted proteins | sample SoiMetdeltSBSDD4_FD_75296 | JGI IMG/M metagenome (GOLD analysis project Ga0075420, IMG submission 75296) | Bulk soil microbial communities from a Populus tree surrounding site in Tennessee, USA - Soil MetaG P. deltoides SBSDD4 | ecosystem: Environmental > Terrestrial > Soil > Tree plantation... | reverse complement strand
AACCCGTGAACCCGAACCCATGAACCCGAACCCGTGAACGCGTGAACCGGAACCTGAGCACCCATGAACCAATGAACCCGAGAACCGCTTTGATCACCGGCGCCTCCTCCGGCATCGGCGCCGCGTTTGCCGAGGTGTTTGCCGCCGAGGGTTTTGACCTCGTGATCACGGCCCGCCGGGAAGATCGTTTGCGTGCCCTGGCCGCCTCGCTTGCCCAGCGTTACCAATGCCGGGTCCACGTGATCGTCGCGGATCTGTCGGCGGTCGACGCGTCTGCGCGCGTGTGCGAGAACCTGATCAGCCAGGGGCTCGTGGTCGACGCGCTGGTGAACAATGCAGGCTACGGTGTTCCCGGTGCATATCTCGCGTCAGAGTGGACGCGCCATGCGGCATCGCTGCAGGTGATGGTCGTCGCGCTGGCGGAGCTGACGCACCGTTTGCTCCCGGGCATGATGGAACGGGGCTACGGGCGCATCATCAATGTTGCATCGCTGGCAGCTCTCGTGCCGGCGCCGGCCGGCCACACGCTCTATGCGGCGTCGAAAGCATTTGTGGTCAAGTTCTCAGAGGCGCTGTCCGGCGAAGTGCGCAGTGCGGGAATCCATGTCACCGCGCTTTGCCCGGGGTTTACGTTGACCGAGTTTCACGATGTGACCGGCACCCGCGCCACCGTCAGCGAGATGCCCGGCTGGCTCTGGATGGATTCTCCTTCGGTAGCTCGAGAGGGGTTCGATGCCGTCATGCGAGGTACGCCCATCCATGTCACCGGCGCCGTGAATCGAATGATCGCGCTGCTCGCCCGTTGGGTGCCACAGCCCATCCTTGTCGCAATCGGCCGCCGCACCGCTCGGCGGTATCGCAAGAGTTAACGCGGGGTAAATCTCACGAAACAAAGCCGCAAGCACAGCATGCCGTGGCATACCAATTGCTCTGCCATATGTTGTTGGGGCAAATGTCCTCAAGAGCGCGCAGGCTTCAGCCGGCGCGGAGAAAATGGGAGACGACCATGGTCCAGGCGTTGTGCACCTCGGGAAACCACGAAGCGCTCAAATGCAGCGTGCACGGAGCCGCCGTCGTCCTGGCGAGCCTCATGGCTGCTTACAACATCGCCGCCTGCTGTTTCCGTCGCGACACGCATCTCCGCATCAACGCCGTGGTGTATACCCTGGCCGTCGGGTGGGAGGTCAAACAGACGCTTCACCATCTGCGTTGGCCAAACGGCTCCGCTGAGGGCGCCGTCGCCGCCGTGGCAGTGGCCCAGGGATAACCGGCGACTGCCGTAGTTCAGAGCCTCCACCGAACCAGCTAGAATCTGCTGGTTCATGCTCAATCGGGTTCTATTCGCCTTCGTCTTCGCGTCAGCGCTCCTCGTGACACCCCGAGGGGCGCTGGCCCATCCGGCTCCATTCAGCTTTCTCGACCTGGTCATCCGTCAAGACGTCATCGATGTCACGCTCGTCCTGCACGTGGTCGACGTGGCGCATGACCTGGGTATCGAGCCCGCGGATCGCCTCCTCGATCCAGCGGAGGCGGCGAGAATGCGAGATCGTGTGGTGGCTCTCATCCAATCGCGGCTCCAGATACGGACTGACGTAACACCGGCGTTTGAGTGGCTTGAACTACAACCCCTGCCCGATCGACACGCCGTGGTGCTTCGGTTTCGCATCGTCGGTCCTCGCCCCGGGGTGTTGCGGATACAGACCCACATGTTTCCGTACGATCCGGTTCACCAGACATTCATCAACATCTACGAGGACAGCGCGCTCCGGCAGCAGATGATCTTCAACGCCGAGAGCGGTGAGTACACCTATTACACGGGTTCCACTCAGGGTGCGCTGGCGGTGATGCAGACCTTCATTCCCGCCGGGATCCATCACATCCTGATAGGTCCCGACCATATCCTCTTTCTGATCGGGTTGTTGCTGCTCGGCGGCACATGGGGTGCGCTCATCAAAATCGTGACTGCGTTCACAATCGGTCACAGCATCACGTTGTCGCTCGCGGCACTGAGCATCGTGATGCCGCCCCCGCGCATCATCGAACCCGCCATCGCGCTGAGCATCATCTTCGTGGGCACCGACAACCTTGTTCGCGGTAGCGGACGCGATCTGCGCGCCTGGGCAGCCCTGGTGTTCGGGCTCGTCCACGGGTTCGGGTTCGCCAACGTCCTGCGGGAGTTCGGACTGCCTGCGGAAGCTCTGGGGTGGTCGCTGTTCTCCTTCAATTTCGGGGTCGAGATCGGCCAGCTTGCAGTGGTCGTGCTGGTCGCGTCGGCGCTTGGGCTCATCCGCCGTTACAGTACTGCAGCGGGATCGCGTGTAGCGTGGGCCGGCTCTATCGTCGTGATCGCCGCCGGTGCCTATTGGTTCGTGGAACGAGTTTTCTTTCCCGCGGGAGCGTGAGCTACTGATCACGAGCCACGGAGACACAAAGACTCAGAGGAATCAACTCTTTCGTCCAGACTACGCTGCTTCGCGACGGGCCGTGGGCAGCCTTTTGTACTTCGCACCGCTGCTCGAAGACGAGCTGCGCATGTGAGGCAGCGATGGAATCAGAGTCGAAAGAAGTCGACACAGGACGAGTCTCCGTGTCTCTGTGGCCCGTTGGAATCCTGTGGCCTATCGAAGTTAGCGCACGTGTCCGCCTGTTAGAGCCATCGCCTCCACCAGACCAGCGATAGCTCGGCCTGCTGGTCGTACCCGGGTCGCCCGAATCCGCGGCGGGCGCGATGACCGAGGCGGAGCGTCAACTCCGGCGTCAACCGAAATCCGACCACTTCCTCGAATCCCACCAGGCGCTGCCGCACCACGAGCAGGGGGGTGACGATCGGCGAAGACATTCTTTCGACGCGGCCTGCGACGAACCATCGCGGCGCGAGCGTCTGCTGCCCTTGTACGAACCAGCCATTGGCGGTATGTTCACCAGTGCTGGTCTCGATCCGATCACGAACCCACTCGCCGGCCAACTTTGTGTAAGCGATCGAGAATTCCGATTCCACGGTGATGACGGTTGCATCGAGGTCAGCGGTGACGTTGGGACCCTCGCCGGCGCGCATCCAGCCTCCCTGCGTGACGGACGCACCGATGGTGAGACCGACGATCGGCATGACGCCCCCACCAACCACAACGTTGGTGAATCGGGGTGGGTTTGTACGGGAGAAGATTCGCCGCCGTCTGAGAGGCGACGTGTCGATGACCGCCGTATGACCGTACCAGTGCTGTCCCGACAGTGTGACCTGTCCGCCGAACGGATATACCGCGCCGAGGAGGTTTGCGCGCGGCGCCTGCGGCTCGAGCGCGGGGAGGGCAGTGAACAGCGAGGAGGGCTGCGCAATCGTCGGATTGAGATGCGGCCGCCGGCCGATGTAGTTTGCCAGCCCGACAGGCGAGGGCACGAGCCCTGCCTCGACGCGCAAGCCTATCGGACCTGCTCGCTGGTACCGGACGGAGGCAATCCAGAGGTCATGGTTCCACTGGCCCGAGCCCAGTCGCTGGACGATCGGCCAGATTACCCCCTCCAGTCCGCGCCCGAGACCGACTGACACCAGCGCGTCTGCGCTCACGCCCGTCGCGTAATTACCCCGGAAGTCGGCAGCTTCGTCGAAAGACGCAACCGTATCGATGGCGACCGGGGCCGGTCGTGTTTCTTGAGCGAAGAGCGGCTGCGCAGATCCGACGCAAAGCAGCAGACCGAACCACAGCTTCCGGCACGGTGCGCCCCACACGGACATTTCCCTTCGCACCTTACACCAGTTCGGGGTGGAGCGCTTCCTCCAGCACGGGTTGGCCCGCCATCCTTGCCGGAAGCGCCGCGATAAGCGCGTCGACGGACGCCGGATCGAAGTGCGTTCCTGAGTGACGTTGGAGCTCCGCGATTGCCTCGAGCGCACCCCTTGCGGGCCGGTAAGCGCGGGCACTTGTCATCGCATCGAATGCATCCGCGACGTGGACGATGCGCGCCGCAAGCGGAATGTCGGTGCCCCTCAGGCCAAACGGATAACCCTGCCCGTCGGGTCGCTCGTGGTGGAGCTCGACGATCGAGAGATGTGGCGCCAGGAACGGCACCTGCCGCAGAATACGCGCGCCCAGTGTCGGATGTCGCTTGATTTGCTCGAATTCAGCAGGCGTCAGCTGTGCTGGCTTGCGAAGAACGGCATCGCTGATTCCGATCTTTCCAATGTCATGAAGCAACGCCCCGAGCTTGAGGACATCCAGCTCGGCCTCGCTCAATTGCATCTGCTGCCCGATTTGAAGCGACAGCGCGCTTACGCGCTCGGAGTGGCCGGCCGTGTAGGGATCGCGGGCGTCAAGCGCCGCCGCGAGCGCGCGAATTGCGCCGACATAGGCCGACCTTGTTTCGGCTTCAGCCGCTGTGATGCCCTTCAGCAGCTCGTTGAACGCCTGTGACAGCGCGTCGAGCTCGCGGCTCGTACCGGTCGATGGCAGCATGCGGCCGAAATCGCGTGCGGCCGTGATCATCGCAATCTCACCCGAGAGCCGATCGATCGGGCCCGTCAGCAGCCGCGCCAGCCAGAGGCTGCCAAACGCAGCGAGCACAAATCCCCCAAGCGCCACGGTCCCGAGCGCGATGAGCGCATCGCGCTCGGCGGCCTGTGCCGCTGCATCGATCGACGCGAGGGTGAAGATCTGCGCCGGCCCCGATTCGACCAGCAGGCGCGTCGCGTACTCCTGTCCGGCCAGCACGCGTATTTCGCCCAGGGCGTCCAGCGTGTTGCTTTTGAGATCCGCCGTGACATGCGGTGGGAGCGTACTCGCGACGACGGCTCCGCCAACGGCCACCACGATGTCCGCTCCGGACAGAGCAGACAATTGCCGGGCATATCGCGAATCCAGGCTGGTGCCCAGGACGAGCGCGCCGATGTCGCGATCCACCAGGCGCAGGGCCGCGCCAGAAATTCGGAACGCCCCGCGTGGCAGTGCGACGGCAGCCTGAAACATCGGAGACCCGGTCGGACGCGCGAGCTGCTCGTCGCGCGGCCACGATTCCCGCGACCGTCCCGCGCTGACGAAGACGTGGCCTTCACGATCGACGACCGCTAGAACGTCGGCACGCGTCAATGCGGCGAGCTTCTCAGCCTCGACCGCCACGGTCCCGCGCAACGAGGTCTCCTGCTCGGGCGACAAACCCGCAAAGCGGCTCTCGGTGAAATAGGTGTCGAGCGCGGCCTTCAACGTCGGGTTCTCTGCAAGCGTTGAAATGGCAGCGAGCTGCTCTTGTTGTCGCCGCGCTTCGAGTGACGTAAACACTCGCTCGGCCACGCCGAGCTTCTCGATTTCCGTCGCGCGCACACGGTCGCGAGCGTCGACCATGAGCACGATGAACACGACCGACAGGATGACCGCGACCGTGACGAACGCGACCGCAAGTGTCCGCGCGACGAGCCGCGGAGGCCTGCTCACTTTTCAGGGACGGGCAGCGTGAAGTCGGTTTCGAGCGCACGCCCAGACTCGAGGCGCACGTTGACCGTCGTGTCGCCCAGCCGTTCGTGCCAGGCCGTAATCTGGTGTTCGCCGGGAGCCACAGGAGGGAGCTGGAAGCGGCCTGCCTCGTCCGGCACCGCGAACCAGGGATGGTCGAACACCATGACGGTGGCGCTCATGTGTGAATGGATTTCGCAGAACACTTTGACGACGCCGGGCTTCTCGAATCGCACGCGGCGGGTTTCCCCGCGCGGGTAACGGCCGAGATTGAAGTTCTTGGCGCGGGATAGCGAGAAGACGTTGTGGTAGATGGGATCGTCGTTGGGGAAGTCGACTTCCGACCCCACCGTTACCGCAACGACCCGGGGTGTGAAGGTTTCGTCGTGCTGCCGGATGACGGCGCGGATGGGGGTGACGCTTTGGGGCCGGGCATCCCGAACGTAGACCACCACGTTGCGCCGCTCCGACTCGGGAGCGAGCTTGGGCGCTGGAATCGAGCGCGTGGGATAGGCAGTTGTCGGCCGCCGCGCGGCGACCGGAATGCCGATTTCCACTCGCCCCCGAACGACCCCCGGCGCCTGCGCCGCGGGAGCGATCATGCCTCCCGCAACAACCCCTACCAGCACGAGCACCAGCCGTCCGCCGCGCTTCCGGCCGCGCACAGTGTGCATTCTAAACAGAAAGTCAACAATCAAAGGTCAAAAGTCGAAAGTCCGCGGTGAGAGACACTCCTTATTGGGGCTGTACAGGTGATATATCGTCACTTTATGCTGGCGTTATTACTGGCGGCCATGCTTTCGAGCCAGACGGGCGCTGACCTTCCCAGACGCGGCATTCCGGACGCTCTCGCCAAGGAGCGGTCGGCGGCGATTGGCACCCTGCGGTACGACCTGTTCTTTACCGTCCCCGGCGATGTCAACGAACCGGTTCAGGGCCGCGCCGTCGTGCGGTTTTCCCTGCGCACGCCACACAGGGTCGTACTCGACTTCGCGCAGCCGCGCGACCACATCCGAAGCGTGCGCATCGGAGCCGCGGACGCGCCGTTCGCGTTTGCCGACGGTCATCTGACGATTCCGGCCGAAGCAACCAGGAGTGGTGAAAACGAGATTGCCATCGAGTTCGTCGCCGGCAACGAGCCTCTGAACCGCGATCGCGAGTTCCTGTACACCCTGTTTGTGCCCGCGCGAGCGCATCTGGCCTTCCCGTGTTTCGACCAGCCGGATCTCAAGGCTCGTTACACTCTCACATTGGACGTTCCCGCCGACTGGGTGGCCGTATCAAACGCCGCAACTGCCGCATCGGAGGCTCGCGACGATCGGGTGCGGATGCGCTTCGCCGAAACACAACCCATTTCGACGTACCTCTTCGCCTTTGTCGCGGGCCGGTTCTCGGTGGAGGCGGCGCGTCGGAACGACCGCGAGTTCAGGATGTTTCATCGCGAGACCGACGCGGCGAAGGTCGCCAGGAACCGTGACGCGGTGTTCGATCTGCACGCGACCGCCCTCACATGGCTCGAGGGATACACCGGCATTCCCTATCCGTTCAGCAAGTTCGACATCGTCGCTATCCCGTCGTTTCAGTTCAGCGGCATGGAGCATCCTGGCGCGATTCTGTACAACGCCGCGAGCGTGCTTCTCGAGGAATCTGCCACTCAGAACCAGATGCTGGATCGAGCCAGCGTGATTGCGCACGAGACGTCGCACATGTGGTTTGGCGATCTGGTCACGATGCGGTGGTTCAACGATGTCTGGATGAAAGAAGTCTTTGCGAACTTCATGGCGGCGAAAATCGTGAATCCCTCGTTTCCGCAGGTCAATCACAACCTGCGGTTTCTGCTGGCGCATTATCCGGGCGCGTATCAGATCGATCGCACGGCGGGGGCCAACCCGATTCGTCAGGAGCTCACAAATCTGAACGAGGCCGGGCAGCTCTACGGGCCCATCATTTATCAGAAAGCGCCCATCGTGATGCGACAGCTCGAGACGATCGTGGGCGAGCGTGCTTTCCGCGACGGATTGCGCCAATACCTCAAGGCCTATGCGTTTGGCAACGCGACATGGCTGGATCTCGTCCGCATTCTCGATGCCCGTACGCCGGAGGATGTGTCGGCATGGAGCCGCGCCTGGGTGGAAGAGCGCGGGCGCCCGACCTTTGCGGTGGACGTGCGGACCGCGCGAGGACGTGTCTCTCGCCTGACGCTCAACATTACGGATCCTCTCGAGCGCGAACTGGTATGGCCACAGCGAATGCGTGTCGCGCTCGGCTATCGGGATCGCGTGCGCGAGTTTCCGGTCTACGTTACGGGCGCGACTGCCGACATTCGCGAAGCAGAGGGGCAGCCGGAGCCGCTCTTCGTGTTGGCAAACGGAGGCGGTCTGGGCTACGGGCTGTTCATCCTGGACGACGCCAGCACGGAATATCTGCTGCTGCATATCGAAGGCATCGCCGATCCGCTGACGCGTGGCAGCGCGTGGCTGACACTCTGGGACAACGTGCTCGAGTCACGGGTTTCGGCGACCGCTTTTCTCGACGCCGCTATCCGCGCGCTACCTGCCGAGACCGATGAACAGAACCTCCAGCGCGTGCTCGGGTACGCCACACGTGCTTTTTGGCGCCACGCATCGCAGGAGGATCGGAACCTCCGCGCGTCCGCATTGGAATCGGTGCTGCGCGCCGGTCTCGACCGCGCCCGGTCGGCCAGTACAAAGGCCGCATGGTTTGCGGCATTCAGAGACGTCGCGCTCACCCCGTCTGGGCTTCAGTGGTTGGAATCGATTTGGCGTCGCACCGACCGGATCGCCGGCCTGACGCTGGCGGAGGTAGATGAAATCAACATCGCTCTCGAACTTGCGGTTCGCGAGGTGCCTGCCTGGCGGGAGATCCTCGACACCCAGCATGAACGCATCCAGAATCCCGACCGCAAAGCGCGATTTGCGTTCGTAATGCCCGCGCTTTCTGCTGATCCGGCTGCGCGTGAGGAGGCTTTCGCGCGCCTTCGACATGTGGAGAATCGACGCCGGGAGCCGTGGGTGCTGGAGTCGATGACCTACCTAAACCATCCGCTTCGAGCAACGCACGCCCTGACGTTCTTGCGTCCGAGCCTCGAGCTCTTGCAGGACATTCAGCGCACCGGCGACATCTTCTTTCCTGCGCGGTGGATGGACGTCACGTTGAGCGGGCATCACTCGCGCGAAGCAGCGGCAATCGTTCGCGATTTTCTGGGACGGGAGTTGCAGTACCCGCAGCGGCTTCGATGGACTATCTTGAGCGCTGCGGACGAACTATTTCGCTCGGCCGAGGGGGGCTAGCCGCGACTTGGTAGCCGGAGGCATTGAGTAGGGATTTGGTAGGCGGAGGCTTCAGGCCTCCGAGGTTTTACATATCTACGTCAGAGTCTTACAGGAGAACGGACAGCCATGATCAAGGTGATCGACGCAGGTAACAAGACTCGAAACGCGATTCCGGAAGGGCGCGTGCGGGACATTCTTCATCCCTCGGCGGACGGCACCAGAGTGCGCGTTGCCGTTATGGAAGTTGATCCGCACAAGACGTGTCGAGTCGCCCCCTCCGGCGAAACACAGGTTGCGTACATCCTGGAGGGCAAGGACGTCAAAGTCGCCCACACGAGCGCGCGCAACACCGGCGAGCACACTGCCCAACGACGTGCCGGGGTCTACTTGGAACCATCGGAGGAAGCCACTTTCACCGCGGCGGATACGCCGGTCATGCTTCTGCTCGTCACGGTGCCCAAGCACACGACCAAGCCGGGCACCGACCAGTCGCCTGTTGGCTACTTCTTTGAAGAGGCGAAGCTGCGGGCGCTGATCGACGAGAAAGGCTTCCGGGAGAGGACCTTCTGGGTCAACAAGGAGACCGGCCTGTCAGGCTCGTGGGACCTGCAGCTTGGCCGCATGCACTACGGCCCGAATGCGTATTCTCCGCGGCACGTCCACAACCGCTCGAAGACCAGTGACATCACACCGGAGCATTTCTACTTCATTGAAAAAGGCACTGGTGAGGTGAAGCACGATACCGGGAGTCTCCCTGTTGGTCCCGGCAGCCTGGTGCTCATCCCGGCTGGTGAATGGCATCAGCTGATCGCGTCCGAGACCGGTTTTGACTACATCGAGTTCCAGGCCCCCTTCGATTTCGTCACCACCATGGATCACGACCCATTGGGAAAGAACTGGTACATCAAAGGGACTGACGACGGAACAGGAAAGCCCAAATTATGGGTACAGAGTTAATGGGTCGCGCAGGCTAAAGCCTGCGCGCTACGTTCTCGGTGTTCCGCCGTACGATCTCGTGTTCGTAGCGCGCACCCTTTAGCGTGCGCGTGACAGGCCTCCGTTAAACCGCGGCGCCCCATAGCTGCCGGCTGGCGATGCGCGCTCCTTCGACCATCGCCTCGAGCTTCGCCCACATCACCGTCGGGTGCACGCGCCTGTTCAGTTCCTCCTGCGCAAACCCGCAGTCCGTACCCGCGATCAGATTCTCCCTCCCGACACACGCAGCGAAGCGGGTGAGGCGCTCCGCGATGAGCTCGGGGTGTTCGACCACATTCGTGCCATGGCTGACCACGCCGGGGACGAGAATCTTCCCCGGTGAGAGCTGCACGTCCTGCCACACCTTCCACTCGTGCTCGTGACGGGGATTGGCCGCTTCCAGCAGGTATGCGCCTGCATTGACCTTCAGAATCAGGTCGACGATTTTTCGAAGCGGGACGTCCGTCGTGTGAGGTCCCGGCCAGCTGCCCCAGCACACGTGGTAACGCACGCGATCTTCCGGGATGCCTTGGAGCGCGTGATTGAGAATTTCCACATGGCGGGCGAGCCACCGGTAGTACTCCTCAAACGTCGCGGGCGGAACCATACGGTCGTACGTAACCGCGGCGCGGGCGTCGTCAACCTGCAGTAGGAAGCCGGCGTCGACGATCGCTCGGTACTCGGTTCGCAGCGCCTCGGCAAGAGCGACCACCAGATCCTCGTCGGTCTTGTAAAACTCATTCTTGCGATCAGGGATTGCACTCGACGGCGCAGCGACGGGAAGAAACGCTTCGTCTGTGCCGGCAGCCGTTGCCGCGGCCTTCAGATTGTCTATGTCGCGCTGCAGCTCGAACAAGCCGTTGTACTTGATGTCACCGACGCAGACGGCATCGAACCTGGTGACATTTGACCAGTCTTTGCCGTCGCCACGACCCTCGAGCTCGTCGTAGAACTCGCGAAACTTTGCCCTGTCGGCGCCGCGGGCAAATGGATTCGCGCCTTTCACCTCACGCATCTCGAACCCGCTCAGCCGCTTCAGAACGTAAAGGGACCAGCTCGTCGACTTACCGAACTCGCCGTCGTTCGGGATGTCTATACCGGCTTTGACCTGCCGCCCTACGACGTCGTGCACCGCGCTTCTCAGAGTTGTTTCGTAAGCCTTCTCGTCCACCGGCTCTCGTTTCTGGCGCGCGCGGGCAAACGCGAGCAGTTCCGGAGGCCGTACGAGGCTTCCGGTATGCGTTGTAAGGATTCGATCGACGCTACGCTTCATGCTCGTACCTTTCCGCGACCCGGTCGGTGTTCCCATATGCCGATCGCGCGAAATACAAGGAGATGTCCCGCCAGCGCTGCTACTACCATGACGGCCGGGAGCCAGACAAACGGCGGGTACGTGATCCAGACGTTCAGGTGGTCGTCACCGAAATATCGAAATCGCGGCGTCGACAGAATGGCGATTGTGATGACGTTGACGAGCAGTGCCAGGCCCATCAGATTCCAGATCGTAATGAGCAGACGTCCACCGCGGCCTTGCGCCACCAGCCATGCGACGGCGAAGGCGGAGATTCCGGTGACGATGTCGAAGTTACGTCCCGAGTAGCTCATCTGCACCGGCATCACTCCGCGC
>Ga0075420_100005292_pt1 | contig 11333 bp, 7 predicted proteins | sample SoiMetdeltSBSDD4_FD_75296 | JGI IMG/M metagenome (GOLD analysis project Ga0075420, IMG submission 75296) | Bulk soil microbial communities from a Populus tree surrounding site in Tennessee, USA - Soil MetaG P. deltoides SBSDD4 | ecosystem: Environmental > Terrestrial > Soil > Tree plantation... | reverse complement strand
GGTCTGTTCACGCGTGACCAGGCGCCCGTTCCGCTGACCGGCGTTTTGGTCGAGGCGGAGATCAGCAGTTTCTGCGCGCGCATCTCGGTGACGCAGCGCTACGTCAATCGCGAATCGACGCCGATCGAAGCCGCGTACGTGTTTCCACTCGACGAGGGCGCTGCCGTATGTGCGTTCGAAGCCATCGTCGACGACACGGTCGTTGTCGGCGAGGTCAGGGAACGTGAAGAAGCGTTTCGCATGTACGACGATGCGATGGAAAGAGGTGATGGCGCGTTCCTGCTGGACGAGGAACGGCCGGATGTCTTCCAGGCGAGTGTCGGCAACCTGCCGCCGGGCAAAGAGGCACTGCTCAAGCTGACTTACGTGACCGAGTTGCACGTCGCTGACGGCGGGCTGCGCTTTACGGTTCCGACGACCGTGTCGCCGCGCTATGCGCCCACCGACGATCAGGTCGGCGTCGGCCGTCCTGACAGCGAGACGCTGAACCCTCCGCGGGGCTGGCAGGTGCCGTATGGCTTGAACCTGACCGTTCGCGTCGCGATGCCTGGGGCGATCTCCCAGGTGGAATCGCCATCGCATCCGGTGTCGGTCACACTCGCGGATCGCACGGCGACGGTCGCGTTGTCGCAACGTGATGCCGCCCTCGATCGCGATTTCGTGCTGAACGTTCAGGCAGCGGGCCTGGACACGCCCCGGGCCTGGATCGAACGGAACACGGACGACAACACTCACGCGATCGCCATTGCCTTTTCACCGTCGTGGGGTACCGATCAGGTGCCTGCGGAAGTGGTCTTCGTCGTCGATCGATCGGGATCGATGGGCGGCTCATCGATCGAAGAAGTGAGAAATGCGCTCCAGTTGTGTCTGCGCTCGATGATTCCAGGTTGCCGCTTCAACATCATTGGCTTTGGGTCGCGCGTCGAAGCGTTGTTCCCAGCCAGCCGCGAGTACGACGAGCGCAGCCTGAAGGCCGCCAGCGATCACGTCGCAGGAATGCAGGCCGATCTCGGTGGCACCGAAATCCTGCCCGCCTTGACGTTTGCCTTCGAGCAAAAGGCGGGCAGTGAGCTGACGAGGCAGCTGGTCGTGCTGACCGATGGCGAGGTCACGAACACCGACGCGGTGCTGGCGCTGGCGAAGCAACATGCGGCACAGTCGCGCGTCTTCACGTTTGGCATCGGTGCCGGGGCCAGCCATCATCTCGTTCGCGGCCTGGCGCGTGCCGGCGGTGGCTCCGCCGAGTTCATCTATCCAGGAGAGAGGATCGAGCGGAAGGTCGTCCGGCAGTTCGGCAAAATGCTGTCTTCGGCGTTGACCGACGTCCGGCTCGAGTGGGGGAATCTGAACGTGACACAAGCGCCGACGGTCCTTCCGCCTGTCTTCGGCTCGGGCCGGCTGTTGGTCTACGGTCTCGACGCGTCGCTCACCCCATCGTCCACGGTCAGGCTGACAGCGAAAGGGCCTGCGGGCCCGCTTCAGTTCGACGTGCCGGTCGATCGCTCGCAGGCCGTCGATGGACGGACCGTGGCAACCCTGGCGGCGCGCGCGCGCATCCGCGAGCTCGAGGAAAGCCCGGAGTGGGTGCTGTCGCGCGGATCGAGGCAGCGTGAGCGCAAGGCGACCGGAATCTCTCGCGAGATCGTCGACCTGAGCATTCGCTACGGTCTGATCTCGAGAGAAACGTCGTTTGTCGCGATCGAGCGGCGTGAGGTGGCCGTGACCGGGGACATCGAGCTGCGAAGGATCCCGATTGCGTTGACGTCCGGATGGGGAGGTCTCCAGGACGAGGTCTTGAGCACCCATTTTCACGCGGCGCTGGCGATGCCGAGCTCGCCGGCCCCGGCGCGCTCGTTCGCCCACGTTGCGCCCACGGGGCTCAGCCTCGCAAGCGCTCACGACGAGATCCAGATGTTGAAGAGCGAGCCTCCGAAGCGGCCATTCCTGACACGCGCGCTCGAAGGCCTTTCGCGCGCGCGCAGGCCGTCATCGGCGGCTCAGCCTCCGGGCGGGATGCACGCGCTCATTGCCTTGCAGCGTGCCGATGGATCCTGGGAGCTGACGCCCGAACTCTGCGCCATCATCGGGCACGAGTTGAACGCCCTCGAAGCGGCGCTGTCAGGCGCCACCGGCCGCCCCGACGAGATGCGCCGCGCCTGGGCGACCGCGATGGCGCTCGTGTGGCTCGCCGAGCGTGCCGGAGGATTCGAGGACGAGTGGCGACTGCTCGCGGCGAAGGCCCACCGGTTCCTCGACGCCGTGGCCGCTGTCTCTCAGAGCCGCGGATCGTGGTTCGACGCGGCGAAACGATTCGAGCGTCAAGTAACAAGTTGACGCCGCCGCGTCAGTCGATCGCCGAAAAGCGGGCATCAGCCGGAACATCAATTAGAAAGACGTCCCGCAGCAGCGGAACGAGATCGCTCCGGCTGATCTCTCGTGTCCGAACGTTGTCGCCGCGGATCTCCGAATAGGTCGGGTAGCGGAGGACGTAGCGGACATCCCTGGTCGTTCGCTGGGCTGTCAGCGTCCGGACGAACGGACTCTCGGGGTAGGTGCTCGTGTACCAGTTCGCGACCTCGAAATCGACAGGGTGCACGGTCTCGGGAAGGAATGCATAGAGATCGATCCACGCGCCTCCCGAGCGCATCTGGAGCACGCGTCCGGACCCTTCGGGCACGACGCGATGAACGAGATCCGACGGTCGATCCGGACTCATGGCAACCGGCTCGATCGGGCCCTCGCCGCCGAAGCCGACGTCGGCGAGCCATTCGTCCTCCCCAACTCGAACCACCAGCACCATGTGCGTGCGAGGCCGGACTGCGGTCGATCCGATACGCACGCGCGCTTCCAGCGGCGCAGCGGAGAACCCGAGGTCGCGCAGAACGCTCAGAAACAACGTGTTGTGCTCGAAGCAGTAACCTCCGCGCCGCTTGGTGACCAGCTTGGCGTAGATGCGCTCGAGATCGAGACTGATCCCGGCGCCGAGCAGGATGTCCAGGTTTTCGAACGGAATCGCCGACACGTGGGCGGCGTGCAGCTCGCGAAGGGCGGCGAGTGTAGGCCCCGGCGGCGGAGTCACGCCGATCCGGGTGAGGTAGGAGGTGAGCATCTTTTTGGAGTGTGACACGAGTGGGAGGGGAGGAGAACTGCAGGGAGAAGGGGAGTCTACGGGAAGGGGAGAAGGGGAGAAGGGGAGAAAGGGGAGCCAACGATCATGAGGGCGACGATCAAGAACCGGTGGGGTCGTCCTTCGTTTGCCTTTGTGTTGGTTTCCTCTTGCTGTAGAGGGTGGGATGTTCTACTCGGCGAACACCGTGAGTGACGAGCATCGTGTTGAAGTTGATGACCAGCCCGACGGGGCAGTTCGTCAGCTTCAGGTACGTCATGACTTGAGCCGTGTGCACCGCTGTCAGCTCGGCGACGGCCTTCACTTCGATCAAGACCGTACCTTCGACGATGAGGTCTGAGCGATAGTTGGCGCCGAGCGGATGGCCCTTGTAGATCAACGGGATGGTGCGTTCGGGATCCACCCTCAGCCCCGCCTGGCGCAATTCGAAAACCAGGCACAGTTTGTAGACTGATTCCAGAAGGCCCGCGCCGAAAACGTTGTGCACCGCCACCGCGCACCCGATGATTCGTTTGGTCAGGTGTTCGTAACCTGCTTCGCTGGTGAACATGCTTGCCCTTAGGCAAACGCCGCGCCGCGCGCAGAGTCACAAAATGCTGGAAGTTCCACTCAAGGCCATTGCGGCTCGGCAGATTTTGCCAACTTTGGTGGCAGCTCGAATTCCAGATTCTCGCACCACTACCCAGATTCCTCCCCTTTCTCCCCTTCTCCCCTTTCTCCCCACCCGTTAACTCCCCTCCTCCCCACGAAAGCAGAACGGATGCCCGCAATCGCGGCAGACGAACTCGGCGTAGCCGGCGCGCGTGGTGACGTAGCGGAGACGGTGCGCCGTGAAGAAGCAGATGAGGGGGTGCCGAATCTTCCGGCCGACGAGCTCGTTTTTCAGAAAAGAATGTCCGCAGAAGCAGGTGTATTCGACGAACCCGTCGCGTTCGGTGACGGCATGCACGTGATGGCCGAAGAGACCGCACGCGTAGCGCACTTTCTTGTGGAACGTCTCGCGCTGCGCGAACCGGTCGTGACGGGCGTCGAACACGAGGGGATGTCCGCACCTGACGCAGACATACTCATGATGTCCCTGCCGCGCCGCGAGCCGTATGTAGGTGTGGTGGCGAAGGAAGCAGGAAAGCGTGTGGCGGACGCGGGTCAGGGTCCCGTCTTCCGCCAGGTATCGGCTGCCGCACCGGCATCGCCGGTGTGCGGCGGATGAGCCGGCCAGCGCGCGGTTGTCGACCGCATGACCCCACAGCCGGCAGCTCGCACGCGCGATGACCTCGGACACGGGCGCCTCCGTACCGGAAGGCGTCAACCGCCCGAAGTGTGGCTCAGCGCTACTTTTTCACCGCACACTGCTTTGCGGCGGGCGCCATCACCTCGGCTAGACCAACCACGTTGAAAATGGTGCTCACCGGGCTGGCGTTGTGCGGCGTGAAGCCGAACGTCATCGTCCTGGCTGATGCCAGCCGCTGCGCGAACGCGCTGCCATCGGGTGCGAACAGCGCGTCATGCTCGTCGGAATCGGGCCAGCGCTCGACGCTCTCCGCTTCGCCGTCGAACGCGATCCTGACCGTGTGGTCGCCGTCTTGCGGCTCCATCTTGGCGGGGGACTGCGTGAAGACGAACGCATCGATACGATTCGCCAAGCAGCGCACGACCAGTGTGAGCTGCACCTGGCGCTGCCAGACAGCCACCTTGCTCTCGGAGGGCAGCTCGAAGGCGACTGCCTTTCGCTGATTGCCGATCCAGTCGCGGTTCGTGCTGTTCCACTTCGCTTTGAACGTCGCCGTGACCTGGTTCGCGACAGGCGACGTCTGGGCAATCTTGCGCGCCGGCGCCGACGTCACCTGTGTAGGTGCGCCCGCAGCGGGTCCGCCAGGCGTGCCGGATGCTGCCATCAGCAACCCCAGCGCGACGCTGACTCCAACCACGCCCACACCAATCGCCATCATCTTCTGATCGCGTTGACTGGTAGTGCGCCCCGAGGATGGGGTCACGCCGGCAGCTGCGGCTGCGAGGTTCACGGGCGCCTGCGGCCCGGTGGCTGGCGTCGTGAGGTATTCAGGAGATGTGACCGGGTCCGATCGGTAGTCTGTCGTCGCCTGCGACGAGTAGTCATCGGATGGGAGCGGCTCCGACGTGTAGTCGGACAGCGTGTCGCGCGACGACGAATCGCTGCCCTCGCGTTCGGATGTGTAGCCGGTGAACGCGTAGGGTTCGGTCGAGTAGTGGGTCTCAGGGGCGGATCGATAGTCTGCGGAGGGATACTCCGCTGACGCGATGGCGGACTCCGCCGTTCGCTCGACGCATAAGTTGCAAATACTCGCTGAATCCGATATCTCGGCGCCGCAGTGCGGACACTGTTTCATGAGCTCAGGCTCCTAAATGTGCCTCATGCTCAACGGCAAGGCCTGTACCACGGCGTGGGCAGGACCGAAGTGCAACAAGGCACTGACGGGGGGCCGAAACCGTGCGGTGACGGGCACGACAGAAGTGTCAGCGGGACTCCAGTTCTGTCGTGACGGCCGGCGGTGACGTGCTTTACCACTTATAATGCGCGCGCCATGCCACTCCTCCCGCTGACGCGGTTGGGCCCCTACGAGGTCGTCTCGTCAGCAGGCGCGGGTGGCATGGGTGAGGTCTACAGGGCAGTCGACACCAGGCTCGGACGCCACGTGGCCATCAAGGTCCTGCCAGCGTCAACCGCATCAAGCCCCGAATGGCGGCAGCGGCTGGACCGCGAGGCTCGAGCGGTCTCCTCGCTGTCCCATCCCAACATCTGCGCCCTCTACGACATCGGACACCAGGATGGCATCGACTTTCTGGTGATGGAGTTCCTGGAGGGCGAGACGCTGGCCGCTCGGCTCGCGCGCGGGCCGCTTCCCGTCGATCAGGCACTGAAAACAGGTATCGAGATCGCCGACGCTCTTCAGGGCGCGCACCGCAAGGGCATCGTTCATCGCGACCTGAAACCCAGCAACGTCATGCTGACGCGAACGGGTGCGCGGCTGCTCGATTTCGGTCTCGCGAAGCCGCTTGCACCGGCGGTTCGAGGTGCCGGCGGCGGCGAAACGGTCAGTGGTGCGCTGACCGCAGCGGGCACGTTGCTCGGCACGTTCCAGTACATGTCGCCCGAGCAGGTCGAGGGCAGGGAAGCTGATGCACGGAGTGATGTCTTTGCATTAGGCGCAGTACTGCACGAGATGCTGACCGGACGGCGAGCCTTCGACGGCGAAACCCCTGCCAGCGTCATCGCTGCGATTCTGGAGCGCGATCCGCCAGCGGTCTCGAGCCTGCAGCCGCTCTCGCCGTCGGCGCTCGACGACATCGTCCGCGGCTGTCTTTCGAAAGATGCCGATGAACGGTGGCAGACAGCGCATGACGTGAAACTGCAACTGCAGAGCCTGCGTGCGCGCGCCGAGAATACGGCGGACGCAACGGTCACGCCGCGCCGCAACCTGCGCGAGGCCATCGCGTGGGGCGTCGCGCTGACGAGCCTCGTCGCCGCGATAGCGTTCGGCCTGACGCGCGGTCGAGATGCGACTCGGGCCGCCAACCCGGTTCTGCGTGCGTCGCTGCTGCCGCCGGCGGGACATTCGTTCGTGCCCAACGATTTCGCGATCTCGCCGGACGGCCGGCGGGTCGCCTTCGTCGCCGCAGGTGTCGACGGCGTGCCCACGCTCTGGGTTCAAGTGCTCGACTCGTCGCAAGCGGTGGAAGTGACTGGCACGATGGGGGCGGCTTCCCCCTTCTGGTCGCCCGATAGCCGTTGGGTCGCTTTCTTCACGAGCAGGAAGCTCATGAAGGTCGAGCCGGGCGGCACGGGGGTCCAGACGATTCTCGATATCAGCCCGGGCCCTCGAAATGGCGCCTGGAGCGCCCGGGACGTCATTGTGTTCACTGGGAACGTGCTCGGACCGCTGCTGAGCGTGCCGGCAGCTGGCGGTGCCGCAACCCCTGTGACGTCGGTACCCGCAAATGTAACAGGGGAAGCTCACCGGTTTCCTGAGTTCTTACGAGACGGCAAGCGGTTCTTGTACGTCGCAAGCTGGACCAACCAGCAGCGTGGAGGTGTCTACCTTGCCAGCCTCGACGGAGGGGCGCCGGAGCTCGTGTCGTCCGAGATTCGAGGCCGCGTGTTGCTCGCGAACGACCATCTGCTGTTCATGCAGGGGGGAACGTTGATGGCCCAGGCGTTCGACTCGACGAGCGGCCGATTGACCGGCGTGCCGCGCGCGATTCTGCGCAACGACGTCGTGCTGGACTGGCGATTCGGCGATCTGCCGCTGACGGCGTCGCAGAGCGGAATGCTCGTATTCCAGTCGCGCCTCGCCTATAACACGCAGCTGGTATCGTACGACCGCAGCGGACACGAGCAGGGCATCGTCGGTTCACCGGGCTTCTCGGCGCCCGCCTTGTCGCCGGATGGGCGGCGTGTCGCCGTCGCCTTTGACCAGACCGGGTCCGGGCAGCAGAACCTCTGGATTCACGACCTCCAGCGGAACATCTCGACCCAGTTGACGACCACCGGAATGGACACGGCGCACAACTGGTCGCCAGACGGCAAATGGATTCTGTTCTCGTCGATTCGGAACCAGAACGGCATTTACCGAAGGCTGGCGGATGGATCGGGCACGGAAGAAACGATCATGGAATCACCCGCCCATCTCCTCGTCAATGCGTACGCGCCTGATAGCCGAGACATGTTGTACATGGACTTTCGCAGCGGTCAGGCGGAGGTGCGTCGCCACGACTTCAAGACGAAAAAAGACGAGCCTGCTGAAGGCGGGGCCGAAGCCAGCTACTCTCACGACGGGAAGTGGATTGCCTCGGTCGGCCCGCCTTCCTGGGCGCTGACGGTCAGGCCTACGACGGGAAACGGCCGCGTACCGATTTCTGACGGTTCTGGCGGTCAGCCCCGCTGGCGTGGCGACGGCAAGGAGATTTTCTACATCGCTCCAGACAAGAAGCTGATGGCGGTTCAATTCGCAATGAAGAACGGAACGCTCGAACCTGGGCCTCCCAGGGCGCTGTTCCAGACACGCATCGTACGGCCCACATTCGTCCTGTTCCAATACGACGTCACCGCCGACGGTCAACGGTTTCTCATCAACTCGCTGCCACGGGAAGATGCGGCCGCCCCGCTGACGCTGCTCTCCAACTGGACTCAGGTCGCGAACCGATAGCCGGTTATCCGTTCAGGGAGTCTTTGCCACCAGACCGGCCTGGCTCACGTCGAGCTTTGCGAGCGGCACGATGGTCACGCTGCCGAGCGGCTCCAGCGATTTGGCGAAGCCGCTCGCGTTGCCGACCGCGACGATCGACCACTGATCCGGAATCACGTGCCGCTCTACGGCACGCGACATGTCCGCAGCGCTGACTTTGCGCACCCGCTCGCGATAGGTCTGCCAGTAGTCGTCCGGCAATCCATTGAGTGCGGACGTCAAGACACGTCCAGCCACGGCGCCCGCGGTCTCGCTCTGAATAGCGAACACGCCCGACACGTACGACGTCGCCTCAGAGAGCTCGGCCGGCGTCGCCGGATTCTTCCGGAAGTCGTTCACGACCTCGAGCATCACGTTGATCGCCTTGCCCGTCTCTTCCGTTCTCGTGAAGCTCGTGACGTTCAGCAGACCCGCGAGCCGCGCGCCATCGAGCGACGATCCAGCCCCGTAGGTCAAGCCTTCCTTGGCTCGCAGGCGCAGGTTCAGGCGAGAGTTGAAGCCTCCGCCAAGGACCTGATTCGCCACCAGTAGCGGGATCCAGTCGGGGTGACTACGCGCCACCGCTGTCCCGAACATGCCGAACTGCGTCTGAACGGCCTCCGGCTGATCGACCACGACGATGCGCCGCTGATTCACTGGGGCAGACGCTTTGGGCTCCGGCGCTGCGGCTGCCTTCCAGGCACCGAAGTGCTTGCGAACTAGCTCGGTCGCCAATGCCGGTGTGATATCGCCGGCGATCGCCACGAACGATCCTGACGGCGTGTATCGCTTCTGATGGAACGCGGCCACGTCGTCGCGGGTCAGCGATTTGACAGTCGACGGGAATCCGTCGGTGGGATAGGCGTACGGATGGTCGCCGTACGCGACCCGCTGTCCGACGATGTCGCGAAGGTATTCCGGATTGCGATAGGCGACTTGCAGCGACGAGAGCGACTGCCGGCGCCAGCGCTCGATCTCGTCGGCAGCGAACGCCGGCTTCTGCACGATGTCTGCGAGCAGTTCGAAGCCGATGTCGAGCGCGTTCGTCAGGACCGTCACGGATGCTTCCGTCGAGTCGGCGCCGGCGAACGCATTCAATGCACCGCCAACGCGGTCGATGCTTTCCGCGATCTGCTGGGCGGACCGCGTGGCCGTGCCCTGGCGAAGCAGCGATGCCGTCATCGCGGCGAGTCCCGCCTTGGCGGCCGGCTGGCTGCTGGCCCCGGCGCCAGGCAGCATCAGCGTCACCGACACCATCGGCTGGCGGTGGTCCTCGACGACGAAAAGAGTGAGCCCGTTCTCGAGCTTCACCGTGGTGTGCGCGGGGAATTTGAAAGGACGTTCCGGTGCGACTGGCGGAGGCTGTTGTTTGCCCGTCGCGGTCTGCGCGTCCGCCCGCGCAGTCGCAAAGCCGCCGGCCAGTGCCGTGGTCAACGCGATCGTGACGAAAGCTCTTGAGCGCATGTGATCACTCGCTGCTCAGTTCTTGCCGGGCGCTTGGCTGGCCCGGCTGCCCCGGCTTGATGAAGAGACGCGTTTCCCGCGACTCGGGAAGATACTCTTTGACGACCCGCTGCACATCCGCAGCCGTCACGGCCTGGTACTTCGCGAGCTCCGTGTTGAAGCGCTGCGGATCACCCAGCAACGACGCAGCAGCGCCCAAGGCGTCCGCCTTCGTCTGCATGGTCTGACGGCCGACGACGAGCCGCGAGACGATAGTGCTCTTGACCTTCTCGACTTCTTCTGGCGCGGGCGGTTTTTCGGCCAGGCCGTTCACGACCTCGCGCATGCTCTTCGACACGGCGTTGACGTCGCGGCCCTGATTGGCGACTCCGAAGAGGAATCCGATCGACGGCCCTTCGAGCAGCAGCAACTGCGCCTGCGCGGCAACAGCGGACTGCTCCTCGTACACGAGGCGCCGGTACATGCGCGAGCTCTCGCCGGTCGACAGGATGTCGAACGCGATTTGCAGGGCGTACGCATCGGCGTGTCCTCGCGGCGGGAGCTTGAACGCGCTGGCGACGGCGGGCAGCGGCGCCTTGGGATCCGATTTGGTCAGCGTTCTGAGCTCCGTCTGCGGCGGCTCCTGGGCTGTTACCCTGGATACGCCCTTGCTCTTCGCAATACGTCCGAAATGCGTCCGCGCCTGCGCGAGAACGGTCTTGGGCTCGAAGTCTCCGACGATGATGAGGGAGGCATTGTCGGGAACGTAGTAGGTGTCGAAGAACGCCTTGACGTCGGCGACCGTCGCGGCGTTCAAATCCTCCATCGACCCGATCGGCAGGTAGCGGTACGGGTACAGCTGAAAGGTCGCGTCCAGGACCCACTCGGCAAGCATGCCGTAAGGGGGATTCTCGATGCGCAGTCGACGCTCCTCTTTCACCACCTCGCGCTCTTTCTTGAAGTTCTCCTCGTTGACGACGAGCGACGCCATGCGATCCGCTTCGAGCCATAACACGCGTTCGACGTTATTCGAGGGCACCGTCTGCTGGTAGACGGTCCGGTCGAAGTCGGTGTACGCGTTCACGGTGCCGCCGGCCTCGCGGATCAAGCGCAAGTGTTCCTCGGGCCCGACGTTGGCGGAGCCGCGAAACATCATGTGCTCGAAGAGGTGCGCGAAGCCGGTGCGTCCCTTCTTCTCGTCCTTCGAACCGACGCGATACCAGACTTGCACGTTGACGACCGGCCGCGACGTGTCCGGAGCGAGCACGACCTGCAGGCCGTTTTCGAGCGTGTGCGATTCGATCGTCAGGTTGGGCGGCGTGACCGGTGCCTGTGCGACCGCAAGTGAAGGCGTCAGGATCGCGAGGAGGGCGCCAGCGGTCAGCACGCCAGCAGTCGAACGGTGTCGCATAGAGTGTCCTTCCAGAACGAGCGCAGGGTATCACTTTCGCGCGGGTTTCAGCGATGTCGACGTACGATGCGCCGCTTGTATACTCACAGCGTCATTCAAGGATGAGGATGAGACACGATTCAGCATGGCCGGGTCACCACGGACGCTGCGC
>Ga0075420_100005290_pt1 | contig 11334 bp, 6 predicted proteins | sample SoiMetdeltSBSDD4_FD_75296 | JGI IMG/M metagenome (GOLD analysis project Ga0075420, IMG submission 75296) | Bulk soil microbial communities from a Populus tree surrounding site in Tennessee, USA - Soil MetaG P. deltoides SBSDD4 | ecosystem: Environmental > Terrestrial > Soil > Tree plantation... | reverse complement strand
ATGCCGGTGCCGTTTCCGGACGCGGTGCAGGAGTTCTCGGTGGAAGCCAGCGGGCTGTCGGCGTCACAGGCCAAGAGCAGCGGCGTGAGCATGGTGACCAAGTCGGGCACCAACACGTTTCACGGCAGCGGGTTCGAATTCCTGCGCGACGATGCCTTCAACGCGAAACCGTATTTCGCAACAACCGCCGCCACCCTCAAGCGCAACCAGTTCGGCGGAACCGTCGGCGGTCCTCTTCTGCAGAACCGGCTGTTTTTCTTCGGCGGGTATCAGGGCACGCTTGACCGCACGGCTCCGGCCTCGGTCCGCACCTTTGTGCCCACCGCGGCCATGTTGGCCGGCGACTTCACGGCGTTCGCTGCCTGCAGCCGCCTCAACTCGACCCGCGGCGGCTTCGTCAACAACCAGATCGATCCCAGTCGATTTGTTGCGCCGGCCCTGGAGATCATCCGACGAGTGAACCTGGTGTCAACCAACCCGTGCGGAGAGGTCTTCTACCAGAGCCGGAGCGCGTCGGATGAACATCAGTTCGTCGCGCGGGGCGATTTCCAGATGAGCGCCGACCACTCCCTGTTCGGACGTGCCGTGATCAACCGGTACACGCAACCTCACGGAGGAGAGCTCAACCCGACCGAGAGCATCCTGGCGCACAACGCGGGCGGCTTTGACAACTGGATCGGCTCATATGGGTTTGGCTCGACCTACGTGATCAGCTCGGCGGCGGTGAATCAGTTCCGGGTCTCCGTCAACAAGGTGAGCTCCAATCTCACCTCTGGGGACGGGTTCACGTTCTGCGCAATCGGCGTGCAGATGCAGTGCCCCAGGGGCGTTCAAAGCTTCACCAACATTACCGGCGCGTTCACGCTGGGTACTCGTCTTCCGCAGGGAGATTTCTGGCACGCGACTACGTGGGGAGTGTCGAACGACATGGCCCTGCTCAAGGGCAGCCATCAACTGAATCTCGGCGTCCAGATTCAGCAGGGCCGTCAGGATGAGATCGTCACGCAGTTCGGCGTGGGCTCGATGTTTTTCACAGGCACCGCCACCGGATCGCCGATGGGGGATTTCCTGACGGGCCAGGTCAGCCAGTTCCAGATGGCCGGACTGATCGAGCAGAATCCCACGCAGTACTTAGTCGGAGTCTATGCCGCCGATTCCTGGACCGCCACGCCCCGGATCACCGTGAATTATGGGGTCCGCTGGGATCCCGAATTGACGCAGCAGATGCGGAACGGGCATGTCTACAATTTCGACTACGCGCAGTTCCAGGCGGGCACCCGGAGCACCGTGTACCCCAACGCACCTCCCGGCCTGTCCTACCCGGGCGACCCGGGCTTCGCCGGCCTGTCGGGCTCGGAAACTCACTGGTTGCGGTTTTCGCCCCGCGCCGGGATCGCGTGGGATCTGAACGGCGACGGGCGCTCGTCGCTCCGATCGTCGTACAGCCGCACCTATGAAGTGATGACGGGCTTATTCAAAGAGGACTGGGTGGTCGCGGCGCCCTGGGGGAATCTCTCGTTCCTCAACAGTGTGCCGATGGTGGCGCCGTGGTCCACCGCGCAAACGCCGAAGGGGGACCCATTTCCCCTGACCCTCGGCAAGGATGCGGCGTTCAACCCGGGCCTCGCCTACCTGACGGCTCCCGCCGATGTGCGGATGCCGGTCACGGACTCGTGGAACGTGAGCTATCAACGGCAGCTCGGCCAGTGGGTGGCGTCGGCGAGTTACCTGGGTAGCCATGTCTCGAACATCTGGGCCCAGGAGATGATCAATCCGGCCGTCTTCGTACCGGGTGTCGGCGACGCAAGCGGCAGGTGTTTCCTGAACGGCGCGGCCGTCGTCACGGTGGCGCCGGGCGCAGCGTGCTCGACGACGGGTAACACCGAGCTGCGGCGGCGTTTCCGTTTTGAGCGTCCGCAGGATGGCGGGAACTTCGGCGCGGTGAGTCAGGTCAGCAACGACGCGCAAATGGACTACCGTGGGCTGGTCCTCGCCCTTCAGCGACGGGTGGGCAACATCGTGGTCACCGGCAACCATACCTGGTCGCGGTGCTTCGGTGATGATGCCGACCTGAACTCCGGCGGTCCGGATATCAATCAGACCAATACCGATCCGACGAACCTGCACTTCGACCGCGGCTACTGCAATTCCGACCGGCGGCATGTGTTCAACGGGACGGTCGTGGTCAGGGCGCCCGACTTCGAGGGCGCTGCTCTGCGGGCGCTGGCCTCCAATTGGTCTCTGGCGGGGATCTACCGCATCTCCTCGGGCGCCCCGTTGACCGTCACGACCGGCCAGGATAACGCCCTCGTCGGCACCAACGGCCAGCGGGCGAACTTGATCGAGGGCCGCGATCCCTATGGCGATCGGTCGGGACGGCCTGGGACCCTGTATCTCGACCGGACCGCGTTTGCGGTGCCGGCGCCAGGGACGTTCGGGAACCTGGAGCGGAACAGTCTCCGCGGCTTGAAGACCTGGAGCTTCGACCTCGCGCTCTCGAGGAATTTCACCGTGACCCAGAGCCAGCGCATCGAGTTCCGGGTGGAAGCCTACAATGTGACCAACAGCTTCCGGCCGGTGAATCCCGCGACGGGCCTCAACTCCGGCACGTTCGGCCTGATTCGCGACTCCTCAGCATCGCGAATTCTGCAGTTCGCGCTGAAGTACGTATTCTAGATTCGCTAGATTCGGACGTAGGAAGGCCGGGTCTCTCAGACCCGGCCTTTCGCACGCCCGTAGGCCACGAAAGCCACAAGCACTACCATCACGAGGCTCCACACCAGCGGATTCGTCACGGTCAGCGCGAGCGAGTAACGCGCATATGTCCCGGCGAGGACCAGGGTTTCCAGCGTAAGCACCGCAGCGGCGAGCGGAGTCAGAAACGTCATCCGCTTCGCGGCAGCCGGGACAATCAGCAGTACCCCACACACCATCTCGAGAATGCCAAGCGCGGCCCATCCGCTGCGCGGCAGCGCGACCATCTGAGCTGCGAGCTCATCAAACATGAACGTTTTGTACGCGCCCCCGGCAACGTAAAGCAGGGCGAGCACGACCTGGAGGACCCACAAGAAGACGTTCATCGATGAGACTCCTTTACTGTCAGGCGTGGAATGGCTTGGCGGCCTTCATGCATCTGCCTATCCTATGGCCTTTGAAAAAATGGATGGGATGATTCGCCACACTCGTCTGCAGAATGAATCGCGAGAATATCTGGAACGCCGTGAAGAGCTGCGGCGGGCGGAGGTGGACCTCATCCGCCAGAGCGAGAAGGTTGCCGCGCTCCGCCGTGGGCTGCCACAGGGCACACCCGTAGACGACTACGAATTCCTCGAAGGGCCTGAAGACCTGGACGCCGGCGATGCGGCGCGGCCAATCCGATTGAGCGAGCTGTTCAGCACGCCGACGAGACGCCCGCTCATCATCTATCACTTCATGTACGGAAAGAAGCACACGCTGCCGTGTCCGATGTGCACGATGATGATCGACGGGTTCAACGGCGTAGCGTCCCATCTCGCGCAGAACGTGGATTTCGCGATCGTCGCTGCGGCCGACGTCGCCGCGTTGCGCGCTCACGCGCGCGCACGCGGCTGGCGGCGGCTACGCCTGCTCAGCGCGGGAGACAGTACCTTCAAATACGATCTGCGCAGCGAGAACACCGAGGGGCGCCAGGATTCCGCGACGTCCGTCTTCACGCTCGACGCCGACGGCACGGTCCGGCACGTCTACACAAACCACCCGTGGCTCGCGGACGACATGCACGAGCGCGGCGAGGATCTGACAATCTCCGTCTACAACCTGCTGGACCTCACCCCGGCTGGACGAGGTAACTTCTATGCCCGCCTCGACTATGGCGTGGACGTGCGCTGGGGTGCCTATCCGCCAACCTTCCCCAGCGCCTGACTCGCAGGACCGCTCACCTGAACTTATTCGGGCTACACGACTACGGCGGTGTCCCAGCGATTCTGCGCGACTGGGTTGACGACGACGTCATCGACGTTCGCGAGTTTCGTGCGGTTCTTGACGAGACCGCGATAAAACTCGCCTTTCGACACCGGAGCGACGTCGGCGATGATCGACCACCTGTCCCCGCCGTCGAGACTCTCGAACACCTGTCCGTCGGTGTCTGCCGTGTACAGGGAATAGCCGCTCTTCCACGCTTCGATGGTGACAGCGCTGAACAGCGCTCGTTGACCGTCGGGGAGTCCCCCCAGCAGGCGTTCCCAGGTCTTGCCACCGTCGCGGCTTCGGGCGATCTTCCCGCGCGCGCGTCCCCGTTCGTACCAGTGAGGCGGCCAACCGACCCCGGCGGCCAGAAAGAGCAGATCGGGTTCGTGCGGGTGGATCACGATCGGGTCCGGATAATGTGAATTCGCAGGCATCGGATTCCTGGTCCACGTCGCGCCGCCGTCTTCGCTGGTCATCACGCCAACCAAACCGTTCGCGATGATGATTCGCCCCGGCCGGTCCGGGTGGACGAGAATCCGATGAATGTCGCACTCGCGTGGATTGGGATCGACGGGCAGCTCCCTGAAGCTTTCACCGAAATCCTCAGAGACGAGCAGCGCGCCGATTTCGACGCCCACCAGCAGTCGATTGCCGTCGAGGACGATGTCCTTGATGTGGCCGATCCGAGGCGGCGGCGGAAAGATCCATTGTGGGCAACTGGGCACCTTCCGCAGCGCCGACAGCTCACGCCACGTGATCCCTCGGTCCTCGCTCATGTAGACGTGGGCGGGTAACGCACCCACCAGGACCACGTCCCGGCCCATGAGCCGGCCTCCGCGTGCCGACCAGAGATCAACGTGCGCGAGTCCTTCGTTGCTCCACGTCCAGGTGTATCCCCCGTCGGTACTTCTGGCGACGCCGATCCCATGCGTGGCGGCAATGAGGGTTCCGTCAGGAAGCGCCGTGACCGCGCTTACGAAACAGCCGGCAAGGGATTGCTTCTTGACCTCCCAACCGTGGGCTTCACGCTTTAACAGAAATACGCCATCAACGGTGCCGACCAATAAGCTGTTTGACGGTCCGCTGGTGGAGTGAATGTTCGTTCCGGCGTTTGACAACAAAATCATCGACGTACCACGACCTGCGCGTTGCGACAAATGCCCGCACCCGGACAGATGGAAACCGGATGCGGGCTGAGTTAACTGGTTCTTCCCGATCAGAACACGTACTTCAGCCCGAACTGCAGAATCCGCGAATCCTGGGCTTCGCGGATCACGCCGAACGTGGCGCTGCTGAGGGTCACGTTGGGAGCCACCGGCCGGAAGCTGTTGGTCAGGTTGTAGGCTTCCGCCCGGAACTCGATCCGTTGACCCTGGGTCACTTGAAACGTCCGCGAGAGCGACAGGTCGAAGCTCCAGGTCTTCAAGCCGCGGATGCTGTTCCGTTCCAGGTTCCCGAACGTGCCTGGGTCTGGAAGCGCGAACGCGGTCTTATCCAGGTAGCTCGTGCCCGGCCGGCCGGAGCGATCGCCTAACGGGCTGCGGCCCGCGATCAGATTCGGCCGCTGGTTGACGGTGTTCACAAGGGCGTTGTCAGTCCCGGTAATCACGTTCAACGGTGCGCCCGAGGCGATCCGATAGATCCCCGCGAGGCTCCAGCCGGACGCCAGCATCCGCAGCGTCCGCCCATCGAAGTCGGGCATTCTGGCCACGGTCGTCAGGTTCAGTGAATGCCGTCTGTCCGTGTTGCAGTAGCCGCGGTCGAACTTCGGATCCCCCGGCTTGGTCAACGTCTCATCAGTACCGGGACCCGCGGAATTAATGTCCGCGTAGTCGCCGACACATTTCGACCAGGTATGGTTGCCGCTGACGACGAGGTTGCCGACGCGGCGCTGCAACGTGAGCACCAGGCCGTTGTAGATCATGTCGGAATCCTTGACGGTCTGGCTGACGGCACCGAAGGTTCCACCATCCTGAGGCCGCTCCAGACGGAACCGCCGCCGTTGCTGGGTGTTGCCCGTCGTCGAGCATGGCGCGCCGGGCGCCACGGTAACCGGCACCGAAGCGCCGTTGAGGAAGCACGCGCCACTCGCGCTACCGACGCCCGGGATAAAGACCGCCGGATTGATCATGTCCTGGGCCCAGATGTTGTTGGTGTGGGTGCCCAGGTAACTCGCCGACGCCAACCAGTTCGCGCCGAACTGCCGCTGAAAGCTGACGTTCCATGTGTCGGTCGCCGGCATGTCGATATCGGTGGGATTCACCAGGTAGGCCCCGCCCGCATTGAACTGCGCAGCCGCGCCCGTTTTCAAGGGCAGCGGATCGCCGTTGGGCGTCTGCGCCGTGGACCATGGTGCCACCATCGGCACGCTGCTGAGCACGGTCAGATTGCCCCACGGCGTTGCGTTGCCCCAATCCTCTTTGAACAGGCCCGCCAAGACCTCATAGCTGCGGCCATACGACGAGCGGATTGAGGTCCGTCCGTCGCCGGTGACATCCCAACCCATCCCGACGCGCGGTGCAAACCGCCACCACTTGGTCTCGGTGCCACTCAACCCGATGAAGCCCGCGTCGCCCGGATAGGACAGGCCAGGAGGCGCGTTAGGGAACGCGGTGCTCTTGGTGCCCGCCTGGAATTTCGCGTAATCGAAACTGTAGACCCGGCCGTTCTTCAGTACCTGAGGCAGGGCCGGTTCCCACCGAAGTCCATAGTTCACCGTGATCCGGGACGAAAGACTCCACGAATCGGAGGCATATACCCCGATGGTGGTCTGTTGCGGCTGGTGGTCGTTCGGGGCGCCGGCCTGGCTGAACGAGCTGACCTGGCCCGTCAGAAAATCCCCCAGCGGCGATCCGGTGGCGGTCCCCGTGAAACTCATGACGCCGATGCCGAAGAACGCGGAGTTTCCATGCTGCCGGCCTTGGGTCGCCTGGAAGCCGACCGAAAGCTGGTGGCTGCCCCGCAGCAGGGTGACGTCGTCCGAAATCGCAAAGGTCGTGGCCTTCCAGTAGTTACCCTGGGGCAGACGGGTGCCAAGGTTAAACGCGCCGGTGACGGTGGTGAAGCTTTGCGGTTGAATGCACGTCATCTGCACGCCGATGTCACAGAACGTGAACCCCTTCGAGGAAGTCAGAATGGAGTCGATCTTGTTGACCGACACGCGGAACTGGTTCACCGCCGCCGGGCTGAGCACATAGGTCGAACCAAACCCATAGGCACCCTGCTGGTTGTCGTAGCCGTTGCCGATGTGCGCCAGGATGCTCTGGGTCGGATTCGCCTCTTCCCCGTTGGGCTGGTTGTACGCGTTGATCACGAAGCGCCCGAACAGGGCATGGTTGTCGCTCATCTGATAATCAACGCGCCCGATGTACTGGTGTTCGTCCGAGACCGTCCGGGTGCTGAAGCCGACTTCCCCGCACGGGCCGCTGGGCGTCAGGTTGATCCGTCGGACGATATCCAGAGCCGGCGCGGCGTACCGGCTCGGATCGATCCGGTTGCCCGCGAAACCGCCGCGCGTCAAGTCGGTGGCGATACATCCGGCCTGTCTGTAAGCCGTCCAGTCGCCGGCCAGCATGGCCGCCGTGGGTACAAAGGCGCGGCTAGAAGCCGGATCCGTACGCAGCAGCGTCCCCTGATAGCCGCCGAAAAAGAACAACCGCTTCGACACAATCGGGCCGCCGATCGTGCCGCCGAACTGGTTGCGCTTGAGCGTGCTCTTCGCGGTGGCGAAGTACGGGCGTGCGTTGAACGCATCGTCGCGCAGGAATTCGAATCCATTACCGTGAAATGCGCTGGTGCCGGACTTCGTCACCAGGTTCACGCCGCTGCCTTTGCCGTTCGCCGCGGACAGCCCGCTGGTTTCCACGTTGAACTCTTGCACCGCATCGGGGAAGGGCGTCGGCATCGGCCCGCCGTTGATGTAGTTGATGTGACTGGCGCCGTCCAATGTGTAACCCGTGCCGTAGCCGATGCCGCCGCCCACCGACACCAGCGGTTGCCCGGCGCCGCCCGTGTTGAAGCGCGCCGTGCCCGACTGCACAGCGCCACCTGCAAGCGTGATCAGGTCGGTGACGTTCCGCCCGTTCAGCGGGAGCTCGAGAATCCGCGCGTTCTCCATCACCTGGCCGATGCCCGGGCTCTTGGTCTCGACAAGGGCGGCATTCGCCTGCACCTGCACCGTTTCCGCAACGTCGCCAAGCCCGAGGCTGACATCAATCGCCGGGTTGCTGTTGACCTGCAGCACGATGCCGGTCTGCACGTACGATCGGAACCCGGACAACGTCACTTCCAGCCGATACGGCCCAAGGGCCAGATTCGGCAGGACATACGCCCCGCTGGCATTGGTGACCGTGGAGCGCACAATGCCGGTGTTCGTCTGGGTCGCCGTGACATCAACACCTGGTAACACGGCGCCGCTTTGGTCCCTGACGGAACCCGTGATCTGCGCGGTAGCCTGGGCTGCCACGTCGGTGGCCCAGAGAAGGGACACAAGTAATCCAACGCCGACGACGCCTGCTATTCGGGCCATTTTCCCCCTCAGTAATCTTGCGTGCGCGAACACTGAACTTAGGTCTGAACTGGTGATGCCGAAGCTACTTTGGAGCTACGCCACCGGCGGCATCTCTTACCCGCCGATTGAACTCGAGCTCGTCGAGCGGGACGCAGAGCTCCTCTGCCAGGCCATAGAAGCCGTCGGTGGTGGCCTCCTGGCGCGGTACGCGCGTCAATGTCTTCTTTTCCGAGACCCAGGGCCGGGTGTAAATCTCCGGATCGGTGATCGTCATGACCACCTCGATCGTGTCGGGACCGGTCCGGGTATACCTTTCCTCGAGTCGCATGCGCTCGCTCTTCGGGTAGCCGAAATGATCGACCCAGGCGCGATCGTCGAACCCGGCCGACTCCACGACGAACGTATTGCCTTCCCACCGCGCGGCGGAAAAGCCGTACCACCGCTGGAAACTCGGGGTGAAATCAGCGGGAATCGTTCTCCCGTCTGCCCAGATTTGTCTGAGCGCGCCATGCCACTGAAAAATCTGAAGCATCCGATCCGGCATCTGCACGATCTCAAATGGACGCGGAAAGAGCAGAATCCTCGGCATTCCTTGAGGGTTACACTCGCCGACGGAATCGTTGCCAACGGAGGGCGGCACCGCGCGCGGCCCATATCCTGGCTTGCTGGCGTCGAAGCGTTTCTGCCCGAGCGGCGTCATCGGCGGCATATCCTGGCCGGGCTGACGCGAGATTCCACGACTTCCCCCCGTCCTGTTCCAAATCCCTGACAGGTCGTGCGCGTCGAACGGCCCGGTGGCCGCCGGCGGGGGCGCACCCCGTCGACCGCCGCCCTGACGGCCGTCCTGTGCGGCAGGGACCACCACCATCTGTGTGAACAACACGACGAGGGCGACCATGCCGCGAACCACATTCATCCGCATTCGGTGCCCCAACTCACGAGTGTGAACAGGACCACGACCAGCGCCTGTGTCCGTCATCGCCCAGGCCCCCCAGCGGGGGCGGCATTGCCGCGGCCAGCGGGAGTGGCATTGCCGCCGCCGGCCGGAGCCGCGTTGCCAGCCGGGCCTGCGCCGGCATTGCGGCCGAACGGGAAGACCTCGTTTGGATCGAGTTCGGCTCCGTTGAAGTACGTCCTGCCGTGGCTCGCGCGTGTGCCGTCCGCCTCCATGAGGGATATGGACTGCTGAAATAGCTGCGGCGGCAGGGCGCCTGCGGGAACCGTGCCTTCTATGATGTAGAGCCAGTTGTGATGCATCAGGATGGAAGCGAACGTGCGGGATCGATCGACGTTGCTCGTGAGCTGCAGCTCATTCACCTCAGGTCCCTGACCCATCCAGTTCCACATGTAGTAATTGACCTTCACGTCGCGTTGGAGAAACTTAAACGCCGCGTAGACGAGCGCGCCGCGGATATCGGTTTTCCAGTAGCCGACACCATTGGGCTCTGAACGTCTGGCGGCGCTGTTTGCCGTGCAGCCATCGCGACCCGGCGTACAGTCTTTGCCCTTGGCGATCTGCTGATCTTTCAGGGAGTTGTAATCCACCACCGTCACGGAGTACGTGCTCGCGCCCTTCTTGACCGTATAGACACGTCCGGGCAACTTGCCCTCGTACTCGGTATCCCAGACGATGTCGGTCACGACCGGCTCGGCGGGAACGTTTATAGAAAAGCGATCCTTCATGCTGGTGAACGTGTGCCACTCCTCCTGGGCGAAACCAGTCCCGAGCGACAGCAGGAAGACGACAACGAACGATGCAATATGTTTCATACCGATTCCGCTCTCCGAGGTATGCGCCTGGCTTTCATGTCAAATCTCGCGGGACGGCTGTCTGTCAGCGCCGCATTCACTCGCGTCCGATTGGCCGAAACTCAGCCTGGGGAGTGGTCCGTGCGTGCCTGTCGACCCGTCGGTTTTGATTTTGCTGTCTTATGTAACAAAATCGAGGCGCATGCTACCGCGCAGCCGATGAAGTTTCAAGAAAAATCGTCCCAAACGCTTTGGAATTCGCGGCGCGTTTGCTATTGTGCGCCCGGAGGAATTTCACTATGAGACGTCCCCTTATCAACTCAGCCGTCCTGGTCCTGTTTTTCTCGGGCGCCCTCTTCATCCGGACCCAGGCGACGCCGGCGTCGGAATCCGATGCCCATCTTCATCTCAACCATCGGACGTCACATGCCGGATCGATCCTGCCGACCGCAGACACCGCGGCAGCGCTGCTCAATGCGACCGGGCGGCACGGAGAGTGGCTTCGCGTACCAACCGGGTCAACGACGCTGTTGACGTTTGCCGTCTACCCGGACCGCGCGGACCAGGCGCCGGTGGTCATCATCAGCGAGAACGATCGGCCGATGAACGATCGGATGCGCGCTATCGCCGATCAGGTTGCCGCCGAAGGGTTCATCGCGCTGGTCCCGGACTCACTGCCGGGCGTCAGTGACGAGGCCCGGCTTGACGCCGTACGCAAGCACGCCCTCGCGATGCCGCCGGCCAACGGCACCATCGCCACGCTGACGTTCTCCAACCGAATGACCGCGGCCGCGGGCGGCACCACGGAGACGTTCGATCTCACTCAAAATGCCTGGACCGATGCCGTGGGCTTCCTCAACACGCGGACCCATAACCAGCCCGTACTCGTCAACCTGCCACCACACGATCACGGAGCCGTCGATCTTGGGGCGATCCTGCAGCCGCAGGCGCCAGCCCAGGCACCGGCCGGGGGCCAGGCCGCCCGCGGCCAGGGTGCCGGGCGCGGCGGTGAGCCGCGACCGTGCCAGGTCGGCAGCATGGAGTGCAAGCCGCCGGATTACGTCGCCAATTTCAACACCGCAGCCTCGACGCTGGCCCGTTCACCGCTGCGATCGGAGTGGGTCGACATC
>Ga0075420_100005287_pt1 | contig 11336 bp, 9 predicted proteins | sample SoiMetdeltSBSDD4_FD_75296 | JGI IMG/M metagenome (GOLD analysis project Ga0075420, IMG submission 75296) | Bulk soil microbial communities from a Populus tree surrounding site in Tennessee, USA - Soil MetaG P. deltoides SBSDD4 | ecosystem: Environmental > Terrestrial > Soil > Tree plantation... | reverse complement strand
ACCGCGGAGATTTCGCGCTCGCAGATCTGGCAATGGATCCGCAGCGACAAGGGGCGCCTGGACGACGGGCGCAAGGTCACCGTCGGGCTGTTCCGCCAGCTGCTCGCCGAGGAACTCCCGAAGGTAAGGACCACCCTCGGCGAGGAGGCCTGGTCTGCGGGGCGCTACGAGGAAGGCGCGCGCCTGTTTGAGCAGCTCACGATCGACGATACCTACGTCGAATTCCTCACCCTGCCGGCCTACGCCAGCATCGACTGATCGAGTTCGACCAGCGCCGGGGCGTGGTCGGAAGGACGCTCGAGTTTGCGCGGGGCCTTGTCGACGCTGCTTGAAGTGCAGGCCCGCGCCAAGTCCTGCGACAGCAGCAGGTGGTCGATGCGCAAGCCAGCATTGCGCCGGAAACCCAGCATCCGGTAATCCCACCAGGAGTAGGTCTTCTCCGGTTGCTCGAACAGCCGGAAGCTGTCCTGCAGGCCGAGCGCCAGCAGCGCGCGCCACGCGGCGCGCTCCGGCTCGGAGACGTGCACCTGCCCCTCCCAGGCCTTGGGGTCGTGCACGTCGCGGTCCTCCGGAGCGACGTTGAAGTCGCCCGCCACGACGAGGCGCGGATGCCTGGCCAGCTCCGCTGCCACGTAGTCCTTCAGCGCGGCGAACCAGCGCAGCTTGTACTGGTACTTGTCCGAGTCCACCGCCTGCCCGTTCGGGCAGTAGACGCAGAGCACGCGCACGCCGTTCACGGAGGCGGCGATGACGCGCTTCTGCTCATCGGCGAAGCCGGGAATGTCGGCGACGACCTCCGCGAGCGGCGCGCGCGACAGGAGCGCGACGCCGTTGTAGGTCTTCTGTCCGTTGACCGCGCAGCCGTAGCCAGCGGCATCCAGCTCGGTGCGCGGGAATCTCGGCGATTCCGCCTTCAATTCCTGCAGGCAGACGACGTCCGGCCGCGCGGCGGCCAGCCAGTCGAGCAGCTGCGGCAGCCGCACCTTGACTGAATTGACGTTCCACGTCGCGAGCTTCATGCCCGGGCGACGCAGCGCGCGCTAGCGCGGCGCGTAGGGGCCGGTGGCCGGCGCGGTGGGCTGCTCCTCCGCGGCCGGCGCGCCGCCATCGGCGGGCGGCGGCTTGGGCGCGGCCTGCTTGCGCGGCGGCACCGAGCCGGCGGGCGGATAGCCGGCGATGTCGAGCAGGGACTGGTAACCGGATGCCTCGAATCCCCGCTGCACGCTGCCGCCCACGGCGATGGTGGGCACCACCAGGCCGCCGGAAACCTGCTTCAGCGCCAGGGCCTGCGCTTCGTCGACCACGCTCACTTCGCGGAATGGGACGCCGCGCGCATTGAGCAGGGCGCGGGCCGAGCCGCAGGACTCGCATTCGGGCGCGGTGTACAGGGTCACCGGGGCATTCTTCGCCGGCGCGCGCACCGCGAACGGCAGGTCCGCGCCCTCCGGCGCCGCGCTGCCGCCCGTGGGAAAGCTGCGCTTCACCCCCTTGGCGCCGGGCGGCGGCGGCGTATCGGTGATGTGCACGCGGCCCTTGTCGTCGGTCCAGCGGTACATCTGGGCGCTCGCGGCGCAGGCGGCGGCGAGCAGCATGGCGAAAATGGCGGAGCGCATCGCAAATCTCCTGGGTCGCCTCGCGTTTTCCCCTACGCGGCGATCATACCATTGTGCCGCAGCAGCGCTTCCACGTTCGGCTCGCGCCCGCGGAAGGCGCGGAAGGATTCCGCCGCCGGGCGGCTGCCGCCGACGGCGAGCACCTCGTCGCGGAAGCGCGCGCCGGTTTGCGGGTCGGTGACGCTGCGCGCCTCCTCGAAGGCGGCATAGGCGTCGGCCGACAGCACCTCGGCCCACTTGTAGCTGTAGTAGCCCGCGGCATAGCCGCCGGCGAAAATGTGCGCGAAGCTGTTGGGGAAGCGGTTCCATTCCGGCGGCACCAGCACCGCGACCTTCGCGCGCACCTCCTGCAGCAGCTCGAGCGCGCTGCGCCGCGAGGCGGGATCGAAATCCCAGTGCAAGCGCATGTCGAACACCGCGAACTCGACCTGGCGCAGCATCGCCAGCCCGGACTGGAAGTTCTTCGCCGCCAGCATCCGGTCGTAGAGCGCGCGCGGCAGCGGCTCGCCGCTGTCCACGTGACGCGTCATGTGCCGCAGCACCTCCCACTCCCAGCAGAAGTTCTCCATGAACTGGCTGGGCAGCTCGACCGCGTCCCATTCCACGCCGCTGATGCCCGAGACGCCGAGATCCTCCACCCGCGTGAGCAGGTGGTGCAGGCCGTGGCCGAACTCGTGGAACAGCGTGATCACGTCGTCGTGCGTGAACAGCGCCGGCTTGCCGCCGACGGGGCGCGGGAAGTTGCAGTTGAGGTAGGCGACCGGCGTCTGGATCGCGTCGCCGCGCCGCCGGCGCCCGCGGGCGTCGTCCATCCACGCGCCGCCGCGCTTGGTGTCGCGCGCATACAGGTCCGTGTAGAACTGGCCGACCAGCGCTCCTTGCGCGTCGCGCAGGTCGAAAAAGCGCACGTCCTCGTGCCATACCGGGGCGCTCGCGGGCGCGATGCGCACGCCGTACAGCGTCTCGACCAGCCGGAACAGCCCGGCCAGCACGGCGTCCTCCGGGAAATACTGCTTCACTTCCTGGTCGGAGAAGGCGTAGCGCTTCTGGCGCAGCTTCTCCGAGGCGTAGGCGAGGTCCCAGGCCTCCAGCCCGGCCAGGCGGAGCTCGTCGCGCGCGAAGGCGCGCAGCTCCGCAAGGTCGCGCTCGGCGTGCGGCCGCGCGCGCCGCGCCAGGTCCTCGAGGAAGCCGAGCACCTGGCCGGGCGAGTCCGCCATTTTCGGCACCAGCGACACCTCGGCATAGCTCGGGTAGCCGAGCAGGCGCGCGGTCTCGCGGCGCAGCGGCAGGATGCGCGCAATGAGCGGCGTGTTGTCCAGCGCAGGGTCGCCGAACTCGGCGGCGCGCGTGGCGCCGGCGCGGTACATCTCCTCGCGCAGCGCGCGGTCTTCCGCGTACTGCATCACCGGCAGGTAGGACGGCATGTGCAGCGTGAACTTCCAGCCGCCGCTTTCCTGGCGCGCCGCCTGCAGCGCGTCCGGCGGGATGCCGGCTAGGCGCTTTTCGTCCTCGATCACGACGGCGTACGCGTTGGTGGCGTCGAGCAGGTTCTCGGAGAACTTCGCCGAGAGCTGCGCCAGCTCGTCCTGGATCTGCGCATAGCGGGCTTTCTGGTCGGCCGGCAGTTCCGCGCCGCCGAGGCGGAAGTCGCGCAGCGCGTTGTCGACGATGCGCCGGCGCGCAGGGGAGAGGGCGGCGAACTGCGCCGAGTCGCGCAGCGCGCGGTACTTCCCGAACAGCGCGAGGTTCTGGCCGAGCTCGGTCCAGTACTGCGTGACCTTGGGCAGGTTCGCGTTGTACGCCGCGCGCAGCTCCGGGCTGTCGAGCACCGCGTGCAGGTGCGCCACCTGGCCCCAGGCGCGGCCCAGGTTCTCGTTGGCGTCCTCCAGCGGCGCGACGAACGCGTCCCAGACCGGCGGCGCCTGCTCGGCGCGCGCCACCGCCGCGCGCGCCTCGGCGAGCAGGGCGTCGACGGCGGACGCGACATGCGCGGGCTTCAGCTCCGCGAAACGCGGCAGTCCGGTGAAATCAAGCAGCGGGTTTTGCAAGTGCGAGCTCCGTGGCACGTACCGTGTTGGCGACCAGCATGGCGACCGTCATCGGCCCCACGCCGCCCGGCACCGGGGTGATGCAGCCGGCCACCTCGCGTACCGCGGCGAAGTCGACGTCGCCGGCGAGCTTGCCCTCGGCGTCGCGGCTGGTGCCGACGTCGATCACGCAGGCCCCCGGCTTGACCATCGCGGCGCCGACCATGCGCGCGCGGCCGGTGGCGGCGACCAGCACATCGGCGCGGCGTGCCAGCTCGGCGAGGTGCTCGGTCTTCGAATGGCAGATGGTGACGGTGGCATCCCTTTGCAAGAGCAGCAGCGCCAGCGGCTTGCCGACGATGCTCGAGCGGCCGATGACCACCGCGTGGCGGCCGGCGAGCGGCACGCCTGCGCGCTCCAGCAGGTGCAGTACCCCGGCGGGCGTGCAGGGCACGAAGCGCGGCGTACCGCGCGCCAGCAATCCCAGGTTCTCGGCATGGAAGCCGTCGACGTCCTTCAACGCGCTGACGGCCGACAGCACGCGCTCGGCGTCAATATGCGCGGGCAGAGGCAGCTGCACCAGGATGCCGTGCACGCGCGGGTCGCGGTTGAGCGCCGCCACGCAACCGAGCAGCGCCGGCTGGCTCACGTCGGCCGGGAACCGGTGCAATTCGGAGCGCACGCCGGTTTCCTCGCAGGCGCGCACCTTGTTTCGCACGTAGGTGCGCGAGGCCGGATCGTCGCCGGCGAGGATCGCCGCCAGCCCCGGCTGCGCGCCGCGCGCAGCGAGCGCCGCGACCGCGGGCGCGAGCGCGGCGCGCAGTTCCGCGGCGAGGGCTTTCCCGTCGATGATCTTGGCTGCCATGTGTTGCATAATACGATGACCCAAAGCCGCATCCCCCGAAAGCCACGAGCTGGAGGAATCGATGTCCGCCGTTCCGCAGCAGCCCGCCGCCAACGACAACGACGCGCTCGAGACGCAGGAGTGGCTCGACGCGCTCGAGACGGTCCTGGAGCGCGAGGGGCCGGAGCGCGCGCATTTCCTGCTCGAGCGCCTGATCGAGAAGGCGCGCACCACCGGCGCCTACATTCCGTATTCGCCGTTCACGCCCTACCGCAATACCATCCCGCCGCACATGGAGGAGCGCTCGCCGGGCGACCATGCCCTGGAAGAGCGCATCCGCTCCTACTGCCGCTGGAACGCGATGGTGATGGTGGCGAAGGCCAACAAGTCCGACGACGAGCTCGGCGGCCACATCGCCAGCTTCGCTTCGGTGGGCACGCTGTTCGGCATCGGCCAGAACCATTTCTGGCATGCGCCGCACGAGGGCCACGGCGGCGACCTGATCTACTTTCAGGGACATTCGTCGCCCGGCATCTACGCGCGCGCGCTGCTCGAGGGCCGCATCAGCGAGGAGCAGCTGCTCAGCTTCCGCCGCGAAGTGGACGGCAAGGGCGTCTCGTCGTACCCGCATCCCTGGCTGATGCCGGACTACTGGCAGTTCCCGACGGTGTCGATGGGACTGGGTCCGATCCAGGCGATCTACATGGCGCGCTACCTGAAGTACCTGCACGCCCGCGGCCTTGCCGACACCGCGAACCGCAAGGTGTGGGTGTTCTGCGGCGACGGCGAGATGGACGAGCCGGAGTCGCTCGGCGCCATCGGCCTGGCGGCGCGCGAAAAGCTCGACAACCTGGTGTTCATCGTCAACTGCAACCTGCAGCGCCTGGACGGCCCGGTGCGCGGCAACGGCAAGATCATCCAGGAGCTGGAAGGGGATTTCCGCGGCGCCGGCTGGAACGTGATCAAGCTGATCTGGGGCTCTTACTGGGATCCGCTGTTCGCGCGCGACAAGGACGGCGCGCTGCAGCGCGTGATGGAGGAGACGGTCGACGGCGAGTACCAGAACTTCAAGGCGAACGACGGCGCCTTCGTGCGCAAGCACTTCTTCGGCAAGCACCCCAAGGCGCTCGAGCTCGTCTCGCGGATGACCGACGAGGACGTGTGGCGCCTGAACCGCGGCGGCCACGATCCGCACAAGATCTATGCCGCCTACGCCGCGGCGGCGAAGCACCGGGGCCAGCCGACGGTGATCCTCGCCAAGACCATCAAGGGCTACGGCCTGGGCAAGCAGGGGCAGGCGAAGAACCCGACGCACCAGCTGAAGAAAGTCGACGTCGCCACCATCCGCGAGATGCGCGACCGCTTCAACGTGCCGATCCCGGACGACAAGCTGGAGGAATTGCCGTTCTACGTGCCGCCGGCAGACTCCCCGGAGATGAAGTACCTGCACGAGCGGCGCAAGGCGCTCGGCGGCTACCTGCCGCAGCGCCGGCGCAGGGCCGACGCCGCGCCCGCGGTGCCGCCGCTCGCGGCGTTCGACGCGGTGCTCAAGGGCTCCGGCGAAGGCCGCGAGATCTCCACCACCATGGCGTTCGTGCGGCTGCTCACCGCGCTGGTGCGCGACAAGGAGATCGGCAAGCGCGTCGTGCCGATCGTGCCGGACGAGGCGCGCACTTTCGGCATGGAGGGCATGTTCCGGCAGCTCGGCATCTATTCGAGCGAGGGGCAGAAGTACGAGCCGGTGGACAAGGACCAGGTGATGTACTACCGCGAGGACAAGCAGGGGCAGATCCTCGAGGAGGGCATCAACGAGGCGGGCGCGTTCTGCTCCTGGATCGCTGCGGCGACCTCCTACAGCCACTCCAACGCGGTGACGGTGCCGTTCTACATCTTCTACTCGATGTTCGGCATGCAGCGCATCGGCGACCTGGCGTGGGCGGCGGCCGACCAGCGCGCGCGCGGCTTCCTCCTCGGCGCCACCGCGGGCCGCACCACGCTGAACGGCGAGGGGCTGCAGCACGAGGACGGGCATTCGCACCTCCTGTCCTCGGTGATCCCGAACTGCATCTCCTACGACCCGACCTACGGCTACGAGGTGGCGGTGATCGTGCACGACGGCCTGCGCCGCATGGTGGCGAACCAGGAGGACGTGTACTACTACATCACCCTGATGAACGAGAACTACGAGCACCCGGCCATGCCGGCCGGCGTGGAGGAGGGCATCCTCAAGGGCATGTACCTGCTGCGCGAATCGAAATCCAAGTCCAGGGCGCGCGTGCAGCTGATGGGCTCGGGCACCATCCTGCGCGAAGTCGAGGCTGCCGCCGAGCTGCTGGAGAAGGACTGGGACGTCGCGGCCGACGTGTGGAGCGCGACCAGCTTCACCGAACTCAGGCGCGAGGGCCTCGCCGCGGAACGCTGGAACCTGCTGCACCCGGAAGACCCGCCGCGCGTGCCCTACCTGGCGCAGAAGCTTGCCGCGCGCCCGGCGGGCCCGGTGATCGCCGCCAGCGACTACCTGAAGACCTTCGCCGACCAGATCCGGCCGTTCGTGCCGCGTGAGCGCGGCTACCGTGTGCTGGGGACCGACGGCTTCGGGCGCTCGGACTCGCGCGCCAAGCTGAGGCACTTCTTCGAGGTGAACCGCTACTTCGTCGCCGTCGCCGCGCTCAAGTCGCTCGCCGAGTCGGGCGAGGGCAAGGCGAAGAGGGTGGCCGAGGCCCTGCGCAAATACGGCATCGATCCGGACAAGCCGGATCCGACGACCGTATGAGGGAAGTCAGCGTCCCGGACATCGGGGATTTCAAGGAGGTCGAGGTCATCGAGGTGCTGGTGAAGCCCGGCGACACCATCGCCGCCGAGCAGTCGCTGATCACGGTCGAGTCGGACAAGGCGACCATGGAGATCCCGGCGCCGGGCGCCGGCGTGGTGAAGGAGTTGCGCCTCAAGGTCGGCGACAAAGTGTCGCGCGGCTCGCCGATCCTGGTGCTGGAGGAGTCTGCGACCAATCCCAAGCCCGCTGCAGCGGCCGCTGCGCCAAAACCCGCGCCCGCTCCAGCCGCACCGACTGCTGGCGGCGAGGCGATGACGGTCAACGTGCCCGACATCGGCGACTTCAAGGACATCGAGGTCATCGAAGTGCTGGTGAAGCCGGGCGACAGCGTGGCCAAGGAGCAGTCCCTGATCACGCTCGAATCGGACAAGGCGACGATGGAAATTCCCTCGCCCGCGGCGGGCGTGGTGCAGGAGGTCCGCCTGAAGACCGGCGACAAGGTGTCCGAGGGCGCGGCAATCCTGGTATTGAGGGCGGGCGCCACTGCGGCGCCCGCCCCGACCGCAACTGTGCCGGCGGCGGCGTTCGCGGCGCCGATGGCGCCGATGGCGCCGGTGGTAGCGGCAGCGGTGCGCGCTCCCGTTCCGGCGGAGCCGCAGGATGCGACGCAGGCCAAGCCGCACGCCAGCCCCTCGGTGCGCAAGTTCGCGCGCGAGCTCGGCGTGGACCTGGCGCGCGTCAGGGGCGGCGGGCCGAAGGGCCGCATCCTGCACGCCGACGTGCAGGCATTCGTCAAGGCTGCGCTGGCGGCGGTGCCTGCGTCGCCGGCTGCGCCGAAGGGCGGCGCGCTGCCCTTCGGCATTCCCGCCTGGCCGGAGGTGGATTTCGCCAAGTTCGGCCCGGTCGAATTGAAGCCGCTCACGCGGTTGCAGAAGCTCTCCGGCCCCAACCTGCACCGCAACTGGGTGTCGATCCCGCACGTGACGCAGTTCGACGAGGCGGACATCACCGACCTGGAGGCGTTCCGCAAGTCGAATACCGCGGACACGGAGAAGCAGGGCTTCAAGCTGACCATGCTCGCCTTCATGATCAAGGCCTGCGTCACCGCACTCCGGCAGCACCCCAACTTCAATGCCAGCCTGGACCGCGCGGGCGAGAACCTGGTGGTGAAGAAGTACTACAACATCGGCGTCGCGGTGGACACGCCCGACGGGCTGGTGGTGCCGGTGGTGCGCGACGCCGACCGCAAGGGGGTGTTCGACGTGGCCCACGAGCTGTCGAACATCTCGAAGCTCGCGCGCGACAAGAAGCTCAAGCCCGGCGACATGCAGGGCGGCACCTTCTCCATCTCCAGCCTGGGCGGCATCGGCGGCACCGCGTTCACGCCGATCATCAATGCCCCCGAGGTCGCGATCCTCGGCGTGTCGCGCTCCGCGCTGCGCCCGGTGTGGAACGGCAAGGCGTTCGAGCCGCGCCTGATGCTGCCGCTGTCGCTGTCCTACGACCACCGAGTGATCGACGGCGCCGCGGCCGCGCGCTTCACTGCCTACCTGGCCAGCGTGCTCGGCGACATCCGCCGCACGCTGCTCTGACATGGCCGAGCTCGACTGCGACGTCGTGGTGCTCGGTTCCGGCCCCGGCGGCTACTCCGCCGCGTTCCGCGCCGCCGACCTCGGCCTGAAGACGGTGCTGGTGGAGCGCTACGCCACGCTGGGCGGCGTATGCCTCAACGTCGGCTGCATCCCGTCCAAGGCGCTGCTGCACACCGCGGCGGTGATGGACGCCGCGCGCGCGCTGGAAGCGCACGGCATCGCCTTCGGCGCGCCGAAGCTGGACCTCGCCAAGCTGCGCGCGTTCAAGGACAAGGTGGTGGGCAAGCTCACCGGCGGACTCGCCGCGATGGCCAAGATGCGCAAGCTGACCGTGGTGCAGGGCAACGGCTCGTTCGCCGGACCGAACCTGCTGGCGGTGGAGGGCAAGGGGAAGACCACGGTGCGCTTCGCCAAGGCGATCATCGCCGCCGGCTCGCAGGCAGCCAAGCTCCCCTTCCTGCCGGAGGATCCGCGCATCGTCGACTCGACGGGGGCGCTCGAGCTGAAGTCGGTGCCGAAGCGGATGCTGGTGATCGGCGGCGGCATCATCGGCCTGGAGATGGGAACGGTGTACTCCACGCTGGGTACCCGCCTGGACGTGGTCGAGATGATGGATGGACTGATGCTCGGCGCCGACCGCGACCTGGTGGCGGTATGGCAGAAGTACAACGCCGGCCGCTTCGACAAGGTGATGCTCAAGTCGAAGACCACCAAGGCGGAGGCGGCAAAGGACGGTATCCGCGTCGCGATCGAGGGCCAGGAGCCGAAGGTCTACGACGCCGTCCTGGTTTCAGTTGGCCGCACGCCGAACGGGAAGAGGATCGGCGCGGACAAGGCCGGCGTGACCGTCGACGAGCGCGGTTTCATCCCGGTGGACACGCAGATGCGCAGCAATGTGCCGCACATCTACGCCATCGGCGACATCGCGGGCAACCCGATGCTCGCGCACAAGGCGGTGCACGAGGGTCATGTCGCCGCCGAGGCCGCTGCGGGCCTGAAATCGCACTTCGACGCGCGCGTGGTGCCCTCGGTGGCCTACACCGACCCGGAGATCGCTTGGGTCGGCGTCACTGAGGACGAGGCGAAGAAGGCGGGCGCGAAGGTGGGCGTGGCGAAATTCCCCTGGTTGGCGTCGGGCCGTGCTATCGCCAACGCGCGCGACGAGGGCTTTACCAAGCTGATTTTCGACGCCGAGTCGCACCGCATCGTCGGCGGCGGCATCGTCGGCACCGGTGCCGGGGACCTGATCAGCGAACTGGCGCTGGCGGTCGAGATGGGCGCGGATGCCACCGACATCGGCAAGACCATCCACCCGCACCCGACGCTGGGCGAATCGGTGGGCATGGCGGCGGAGCTGTTCGAGGGCGTGTGCACCGACCTGCCGCCGCAGAAGAAAAAGGCATGACGCAGGACGAGCTGAAGCAACTGGTGGCGCGCGAGGCGCTCAAGCAGGTAGTCGAGGATGCCATCGTCGGCGTCGGCTCGGGCTCCACGGTGAACCTGTTCATCGACGCGCTGGCCGGCATCAAGGGCCGCATCGAAGGCGCGGTGGCGGCCTCGGAAGCGAGCGCCGCGCGCCTGAAACAGCACGGCATCCGCGTCGTCGACCTGAATGCGGTGGACGAGCTGCCCGTTTACGTGGACGGCGCCGACGAGGTCACCGAGCACCTGGCGATGATCAAGGGCGGCGGCGGCGCGCTGACGCGCGAGAAGATCGTCGCCGCCGTGGCGAAGAAGTTCGTCTGCATCTGCGACGCTTCCAAGCTGGTGCCGGTGCTGGGCAAGTTCCCGCTGCCGGTGGAAGTGATCCCGATGGCGCGCAGCCACGTCGGCCGCGAGCTGCGCAGGCTCGGCGGCCATCCGGTGCTGCGCGAGAACTTCAGGACCGACAACGGCAACCTGGTCCTGGATTGCCATGGCCTCACGATCACCGATCCGACGCGGCTCGAAGCGGAGCTGAACAACGTCGCCGGCGTGGTGACCAACGGCCTGTTCGCGCGGCGGCCCGCCGACCTGCTGCTGCTCGGCGCCGCCACGGGGGTCCGGTCGATGCAGGCCCGGAAGGCCTGAGACTACTTGGTGGGCGGCACGTAGCCCGAGGCGACGTCGGCGCCTTCGCCGAAGAAGTGCTTTTCCATCTGCTCGGCGAGGTACTTGCGCGCCTTGATGTCGGCGAGGTTGAGCCGGTTCTCGTTGACCAGCATGGTCTGGTGCTTGAGCCACGCCGCCCAGGCCTCCTTCGACACGTTGTCGAAGATGCGCTTGCCGAGCGGGCCGGGGTAGGGCGGGAAGTCGAGCCCCTCGGCCTCGCGGCCGAGCTTGACGCATTTCACCGTTCTCGCCATGGAATTCAGATCCGCTTGAGGAACACTTTGGAGCCGCGCTTCCAATTATAGAGCGCGCGGCGCTCGCCGGGCAGCGCGGCCGGATCCGCGGGCTTGAAGCCCTGCGCCAGGAACCAGTGCTCGGCGCGCGTGGTGAGCGCGA
>Ga0075420_100005286_pt1 | contig 11337 bp, 10 predicted proteins | sample SoiMetdeltSBSDD4_FD_75296 | JGI IMG/M metagenome (GOLD analysis project Ga0075420, IMG submission 75296) | Bulk soil microbial communities from a Populus tree surrounding site in Tennessee, USA - Soil MetaG P. deltoides SBSDD4 | ecosystem: Environmental > Terrestrial > Soil > Tree plantation... | reverse complement strand
GCGCTCGCGCTGCTGCTCGCCGGTATCGGGATCTATGGCGTGATCGCGTACGACGTGTCGCAGCGAACGTACGAGATCGGCCTCCGAATGGCGTTAGGTGCACGGAGCCGGCAGGTGGCGGGGCTCATGGTGAGTCGCGGGATCCGCATGGTCGCGCTCGGTCTCGTGCTCGGTCTCGCCGGCTCGGTGGGGGTGACGGGCCTCGTGCGGTCCCTGCTGGTGGACGTGAGCGCGACAGATCCGCTCACGCTCGCTGGAGTGATCGTGGTGCTGGCAGTGGTCGCGTTAGGTGCCGCGTGGGTTCCGGCTCGTCGCGCGAGCACGATCGATCCGATGGTGGCGTTGCGGAGAGACTAGGGACGAGGGACGAGGGATTGGAGGCTGGGTCTTGACGATGAAGCGGGTTGGCACCGCGACCGAACGGACTGCGTCGCAGAATGCGCAGAACCGCGCCTGACGGCGCGGGCGCCGATGAACGCAGACGGGAGCGCAGGTCGCGTCGAGGCCAGAGTCGCCGCAGAAGAAGGTCTGCAAGCTGTTGGGAACGACCCATGAGACGGCACCGTCCCGAACGCCGTTCCCTCGATCTCTTCAGGTCGCCGCCGCAGCGATGGCCGGTGGAGTGCCAGTGGGGTCCATCTGCGTTCATCTGCGCTCGACGTCGCTGCGCAATCTGCGTCGCAGTCGGTTCAGCTCTCGCGTCAATCAACCATCTTGACCGAGGGCTCTTCGCCGGTCATGTCTTTTCAGCAACCGTCCCGATCCGATGGCCGGGGGCCTAACGCGACGCCGAAACCTGAAACGGCCCCGCGATCGCCTCGGGCAACGCGCGATTGAGTCGCCAGGCGACGATCACCGCGACGATCGTGATCGTAATCCCCAGGATGTTGCCGAAGCCGACGAGAATCGGGGCGGCGGTGGCGAGGAGAAGTAGCGCTGCGAGGTGAGCCGGCCCGGGGCGAGTCACGGGGATCGGAGCCGCCGCCGCGGGCGGCGCTGACGTCGCCGACCCCGCCGAAGCCAGCGCGCTCGAAGTCGGCGACGCCACCGCGGGAGCTTCGGCCGCCGCGATGGCAGCAGGGGTGCGGTCGCCGAAGCCGGACGTTACGAAGGGCACGTACGTGCCCGCGATCGTCGCGTACGTCAGGCAGGCTGCCAGCCACTGATACCGTCGGCCGCCGCGGCCGCCTGATCCGAATCGCACCGCCTTACCGATCCCGAATCCGACAGGGATCATGGCCCACGCGAGGTCGCGTCCCGTGACCGCTGTCAACGCGTAGTAGAGCGCCGTCCCGGCGATCGCCGCCGCGAGTCCAAGACCCATGGCCCGAAGGACAGTGCCTGTTCGTGGCGCGGTCACGTTGGCGGCAATACGCGGCTGGCAGGCGGCGCATATCACCTTTCCATCCCACTCGAAGTACGTGTCGACGATTCGCGACCGGCACTCGGCGCACGGCGCCGTTCCGACGGGCGTCACCGCCTGCGCAACGTCGAACCTCGGGACTTCGAGAGGGGTTACGGCGCTCATCGGGAATCTGGAATCGTGAATCGGGAATCGGGAATCGAACACCCGCCGCGGGTTCGCCCCTCGATGACATGACGAGCCAACTGCCGAGCTGGCCACGAAATAGACTCGCCTCAGTTCTCGCGAGTTGCTCGCGCGATCACGCGGTTGAACGCCATGAAGTCGAAACCCGTCGCGCGCCCACCCGATTCCCTGAACCGGATCACGCCCTCGGCCTCCATGCCGAATGGCTTCCCGTCTCGATAGAAGGCGAGCCGGAACTGGCGGTCACGGCCGACGGGGACGAGGTCGAACGCCGCGTCATAGCTCCAGAGCGCCGGAGTCGCGCGGGCGCGGAGCTGGCCAGCCGAATCGGTCACGGCAAGCGTGAGCTCGCGGATGTTCCCCTCGTCGCCGGAAGGGGTGAGGCGATACACGCCGACGTATCGCGCGCGCTCGTCGTCCGAGATCGTCGGCGGCCGCGATGGCTCGACCGTGATGCGCATCGGGACGATCGTCGTCGCCCAGTGCATGTCGAGCGTCGCGCCGTCGCGTGTCACGACTGGGAAGTAGAACGCGAGCGTCTCCATGTGCGCGCCCGTCGTCGGCTTCACCGTGAAGCGGACCTGTTCATCGCTCTCGTTCGGCGGCGACGTATGAAAGCGCCGAGCGTCGCGGCTGAGCGTAACGGTCCACTCGTCCGCGCCCGGAATCATCCAGATCGAGTACTTCCCCTTTGGAACAGAATTGCCGTTGATGTGGACCGGCTTGTCCACCTCGAGCGTTGTCGCCCAGTTGGCGCCCGGCGTCCACGGACGTCCGTAGCGCACGACGTCCGGGAACGGAGTGCGGCCGCGCGCGACCGGGCGCGAGTACTCGACGGTGATCGTCGTGCCGTCGACAGTCTGCGTGACGCTGCCTTTCTCGCTGGCGAGGATCTGCGCCGAGGCGAGAGAAGGCAAAAGGGTCACGGACGCGAGGGTCAGCGCATGCCCCAGCTGCCCGCGCAGGCGACGCGTCATCCGAACTCTGCGTCGATCGCGGCCCGGATCTCGTCGAGCGACTTGCCCTGCTTGTGCATCCGATAGGCGAGTCGCCCTTCTTCCTGGCACACCTCGCAGTGTCCGGCCATGCCGTTGCCCTCGTAGCACGAAAGCAGGGAGTAATTGCCTTCGACCTCCGCGCATCCGCAGCGGCAGCGGATGCCGTCCACGACCTGCGGGATCTGGCGGACCATGTCGAACACCGGCGCCGCTTCCGCGTGCTCGGAGCCGAGCTCCTGCCGTGTGAGCACCCTGGCCGCCGTGATGCCTCGTCGCGGCGTCGGATGGTCGGTCCTCATCGGGTGCACGCCGAGTGGGCCGTGCCGCGCGGTGGTGGCGGCTGCGACGACCATCGCGGGAACCGAGAGGACGAACTGCCGGCGTGTGCTCATGGTTTGCATTCTGCCGCTGGGGTCCGAGGCCGACAAGGGTCCTGCATATCGTGTGCAATACGCTTACAAGTCGCGAGCGGGCGGAGCGCGTTATGGGTCGGGGCGCCGAACGAGCGGGCGGAGCGCGTACGGGTCGGTGCGCCGAACGAGCGGGCGGCGCGTTACGGGTCGATGCGCCGAACGAGCGGGCGGCGCGTTACGGGTCGATGCGCCGAACGAGCGGACGCGGAGTACGCAGCCGCGCGCCCGCCGGCGCGCGACGCGGGAACGGCACGCGGCACACCGGCTGATTCGGCGCGCGTCGGTTGGCTCCAGCACGCCCGAAGGTTTTCGATGTTGAGGGGAACGGCTTTCAGGGAAGGTGGCGTCCCGTGGGCCGTGCCCATCACGAGTTGATGCGTCGGCCGACTCCAAGTCTGGCGCGGCGCAACGAATCGTCCGGTTGTGACCGCGTCCTCCGCGGCCGCGCCAGCAGGCGCGGCTCCGCGTCCTCCGCGTCTCGGCTGTGTCGGCGCACCGCCAGCCTGGCACGACAGCGGCGTGGGCGACGGTCGTTCGGCTCCGCGCCTAACGCCGAAGGAGCGCCCGGGGGTCGATGGGCGTGCCGGACCACCACCTCGTGACGTCCCGCGTGCGGGCGATGGCGAAATGCAGGTGCGGGACGTTGGGTGGTGCATTCCCGGTCGTGCCGACGAATCCGATCGTGTCGCCTCGGCGCAGCGTCGTCGTGTCGGTGAGTCCGTCGGCGTAGCGATCGAGGTGGGCGTACATGAGCACGAACCGATTGGTCGGGTCCGACGCGTAGACCATCAGCCCGCCTGCGGCGCTCGTGAACTTGCGTCGAACTCGGCCGTCGACCGCGGAGAGAACCGGCGTTCCGCGCGGGGCCGGGATGTCGAGCGCGTTATGCCGGCGCGTGCCCCGCGGCTCGTCGAACGTGTCGAGCAGCTGACTCGGCTGAATGCCCGCCACCGGGACGATGAGGTCTCCGGCAAGCTCGGCCAGCTCGGTCGGCGTGGGCCGGATCCCGTTCGTGTCGGCGGCAATGATCGGCGCCGTCACGGAGTCGGCGTCGAGCAGCGGCGCGGGCGTCGGTGGGGCCGTCGGCCGGACGGTGTCCGCCGACGCGGGCACGGGCATCTCGACGTCACCGGCCGCGGTGCGAACGACGACGCCCGTCGCGTCGCCCGACGAGCCACGATCGACGGCGATGAACCCGGTCTTGATCGCGACGCCCAAAGCGACAGCAATCAGGCCGAAGATCGCGACGCCGGCAGGCGCGAAAGCGCGGCGGAGAGCGGAACGGGCACGCATGTGGGACGGAGTCCGTGCAAACGACAGGCTAGACTCGAGGCGGACGACTGGGAAACGCTGCAGGGCACCAACGACGCTCAAACGGCGAAAACGGCCTCGGGAGGCTTGGTGCTTCCCGAGGCCGTCTATCTGCAGCACGCAGCTCCAGCTGACTGCAAGCAGCGTTGATCAGTGGTTGGCCATTCAGGACGCCATCCAGGCTATCGCCTCGCGGGCGATTTCCTGGGGGACGGTATGCGGGCCGTCGAATTCCTTGTACTGCACCGTATACCGCGCGCGCTGGAGCTCCGGGACGATCCGGCGGCTGCACTGGTCGATCGGCAGGATCTGGTCGCGCGTGCCGTGCGACACGAAGATCGACGGGCGGGCGTGCGGCTGCACCATGGGGATGAAGCCTGGCGAGAACGCGACCACGCGCTTGAACAGGTCGCCGTTCGTGAGGCCGACGCCGAGAGCGTACGTCGCGCCGTCGGAGAAGCCTTCGATCGTTAGGCGCTCGGGATTCACCGCCACGCGGCGGAACACGGACGCCAGCACGCGATCGATGAATGCGATGTCCGGCCCGTAGCCCGCGCGGATCGCGTCCCAGGTCACGCCCCGCGACTCCGGCGCGACCAGCACGAGGCCCGCCTCGTCGGCGAGCGAGCGGAATGGACGGAGTGCGCCAGTCGCTGACCCACTCGCGCCGTGCAGCATGAGCACGAGCGGGGCAGGGCGTGACGCGTCGTAGCTGGCCGGCACGTAGAGCAGGCCGTCGCGACCGTCCCCCATCGACAACGGCTGCTCGCCCGAGGCGATCGTGCCTGTCGGCGCTCCCGGACGAGCCGTGAGGCGGCCGTCGGCCGTCAATGCGAGTGCGTCTCTCACTCCTCCAACATCACAGCCGGCGGCGAGCGCGCCAGCCGCGCCGACTCCGGCGACGGTCAAGAACTGTCGTCGCGAGATGCTCGTTTCGTCGTAGCGCGGTGTCACGCGAGGCCAGTGCAGGTGGAAGTGAACCGATGCTCCCACCATGCTACGGCTCGTCTCCACCTTCGCAAGACGGTTGGGACGAGCCGTCATACGGTCGCCGCTACGGCGTAACGCTGCCTGCCTGTCCCGTGAGCTGTGAGACGAGCGTGCGGAGCGCCGTTTGCCAGACGAGTGGCTGCCCGGGCAGGTCCTCGCGTCGGAGCGAGCGAAGCGCAGTGATGTCGTCGTCGGTGATGAGCATCTGAGCGCCCATCGCACTCAGCACGATGTTCGAGCGCTTCGCCAGCATCCCCTCGGCGCCAATGCGTACCGCTTTGCCATCGCGACCGACGAGAGCGCCCGTGAGTTGCACGACCGCAACGGGCTTCTCGAGCGAGGTGAGCCAGGGGACGGAGACCGTGTACCCCGTACCGAGCCGGACTTCCTTCGCCAAGCTGAGTCCTTTCTGCCTCGGCCAGTATTGGCCGAGCTCGAGCGTGATCACGAGCGCGGCGTCGGCGCGTGTGGAGTCGAGCGCAGTACCGAGCCACGTCGCCCACTCGGCTGACGGGCGGCCGACCTCGAGATGGAGCGCGCGATTCGAGCCGGTCGGCTCGCCTTCCTCGGCGCAGTCGCCAGCGGCGTCAGTGACGCAGCCGAAGCGTGTGTTCGGCGCGGCGCCGACCTCGGGCGAGGCGACCACGCGCCGCGACAGCGCGAGTGAATCGAGGAACCGGTTCATCTCGCCGACAAGCTGGCCGACCGGCGTGCCGGATCCACCTTCGGGCTCGAACAACGGCGCCTGCTCGGCGCCGCGTTGATAACGGACCGGCAGGTGCGCGATGCGTCGCTCGCCGGCCGTGACGGTCGCGCCCGCGTAGAACGGTGGGTTGTCGAACGACTTTGGTGCAACGCCGCTCTGGAACGTCGCGCTCGTGGAGGCGCAGGCGCCGGCGGCGATGACGAGGCCCGCCACGAAGGCGGGTATATGGAATCGGGATCTCATGGGAGTGACTGCGTTCGACTGCCCAACCCGCGGCTGGACCAACCGGTCACATCACCGCGGCGTTAGGCTGCGATGGGCAGAAACGGTTGGAGGCCACCAACGCGCCCTAACGCGTGGGTGGCCTCCTCAGACCGAACGGCGCGGTGGTCGTCGGTCAGCCATTACAGCGAGCTTACCAGCGAGCCTTAACGGCTCCCGGCGATCCGCGCCGTACTAGGGTCAGTAGACAAAGGATCACCTCCTCGTTTCACGGTTGGACATGAGGGTGACGGACCAAATGTAATATGTGATGCCCGCGTGTGCGCAAGCCTTCGCCGAGCCGAGCCGTTGCCGCCGCGCCGCCGGCTGCGTCTTTCCGGATATGGCGCGCAGACCATCGCTCGGAGAGGTGCTGCTCGGCGGCGTCGTCGTCGCGATGGTGACGTTCGTGGCATCGCAGGTGGTCGCGTCGCCTCGACGCGACAGCGGCGCGTCGTCGGGACGCGCGCTGACTGGCCGGGACAGCGCCTCGATCGCCGAGCAGTATCGCTCGCAGGTGTCGGGGCGCGGGGAAGCGTACGTGGTGCCGGCCTGGCTCGCCGAGATTCACATCGCTCGGCTCCAGGCGGCCGCGGCGCGCGACGTGGCCGGCGAAGGGTCGATGCCCGCGATCGCGCCGGACTCGGTGCGCGCGCTCGTCGCGACCGCGGAGCCGGGGTCGTACCTGAGAGCGATGCTCGACGAAGACGGCGGTGTCGTCACGCGATGGCTGGAGCGCGCAGAGCCGATTCGCGTGTGGGTCCAACCCCATTCGACGAGCGCCGGCTTCTCGCCCGAGCTCCTTGCACCGGCACGGCGTGGCTTCACCGCGTGGAACGACCTCGCGCTCGGCGTCTCGTTCGAGGTCGTTGACGATTCCCTCGGGGCCGACGTACACGTGACGTGGAGCGACCGCATGCCGAAGGCGCAGCAGCTCGGGACGACGTTTCGGATGGCGGGTGGATCGGGATGGATTGCGTTCGGGCACGTCGTGCTGTCCACGTCGTACGACATCTATACGGTGCAGAACACGGCGCGCCACGAGGCAGGGCATGTGCTCGGACTCGGTCACTCTCCGGACTCGGGCGACATCATGGCCGCGGCGACGCAGGGGAGGCAGTACATCCTCACCGACGCGGACCACCGAACAGCGACCGGCCTGTACTCGCTGCCGCCCGGGCCCTTGCCGTAGGAACGCGCTGCGGCGATCAGTTCCCGTGTGAGCTCCGACTGGTTCGAGATTCGCGCCTCACCCATGCAGGGGCTCGGCGCGTTCGCGACGCGCCCGATTCCCGCCGGCGTTAGGCTCATCGAGTATGCGGGCGAGCGCCTCACCCCCGAGCAGGCCGAGGCGAGGTATCCCGACGTACCGGGCGAGCGCCACCATACGTACCTGTTTGCGATCGACGACGAGGACGGCAACGAGGTGGTGGTCGACGCGGCGGTAAACGGCAACGACGCGCGGTTCATCAACCACTCGTGCGCGCCGAACTGCGATGCGGTCATCGAGGGCGGGCGGATCTGGATCGAGACGATTCGCGACATCGATCCAGGCGAGGAGCTCGCGTACGACTACGCGTACATCCTCGACGAAAGACACTCGCCGGCAGCGAAGCGGCGATACCCGTGCAATTGCGGGGCTGCTGCGTGTCGAGGGACCATCCTGGCGAAGAAGCGCTAGAACGCGGCTCTTCGCGTGACGGCCACTGAAAGAGAGTCCGTCGCGCCCGACTGGCCCGACATCCACCGACAACCAGTAATCAGTCGTCAGTCATCAGTTTTCAGCTTTCTGTACTGAGTAAGCCGTCGCCGAGGACAGTGGATACCGCCAGTGCGACGCGTTCGATGCGCGCGCACCGGCAGCAGGTTCGGCGCGGAGGGCTTACTCAATACTGATTACTGTCAACTGACAACTGACGACTGATTACTGGTCCCGCTGCGATGTTGTGCCGGCAATGCGCGCGTAAGACAGCCCCGCATTCCTCGCACAGCTCCGGAATGACGCCCCGTCAACCGCTGACGGCGACGAGATTGATGTACTCGATCCATGCGGCTGAAGCTTCGTCCATCCTCGATCGCAGCGACGTCGCCGACGCAGGCGGGAGCTCGGTGAAGGGATCGCTCGAGAGTCGGGCTTTCATCTCGGGACTCGCGCGGGCCGTATCCATCTCCATCGGGCCCGCGATCTTGCCCTGGAAGTCGAGCGTCTCGAACACGCGATTCACGGTGCGGCGTGTCGCCTGGTACCGATCGACCGGGACACCGACCGCCTGAGCCGCGGCTGGAATGGTATGGACATCGAACTCCGCCTGAGCGGCGGCGCCTCGCTCTTCCGGGGTCGTCGCCGCCGCGCCGCGTTCCTTCGCCGCTTTGACGAGCTCGACCTCCTTCCGCATGCCGCGAATGTAGGCGTCGAGGTCGGCATCGGTGAACGCGAACGCTACTTCGGCATCGCCTCCAGCCGCGGTGGCGCCCACCGTGGCGGAGGGCCCGGCGCTATCGGCGGCGTCGTTTTCGTTTCCGCCGCCACAGCCGGCGAGCGTGAGACCGAGAATGAACGAGACAGCGCCGACTGAGCGGCAGGGAAGGGTGATCGGCATCAGCGTCCTCGCTGCGGTGAGCCCAATGCGCCTGGCATGCGCGGTGACTATCCGAAGGTACTCGCGCGGCCCACCTCTCCGCCACGGACTTTCGGCTCGCCCCTAGATTCCCTCAATGCTCTCACGCGCAATCGCCGCACTTCATCGCTGGGCCGAGTCGGGGTGGGCCGGGACGGCGACCGCGACGTGGGAGTTCGTCCAGAGCGCCGCCGTGCCGGGGCCGAGTGGCGCCGTGTTCGCGCCGCTCGCGGTTGCCGACCCCCCGCGAGCGCCAAGGCTCGCGATCTGGGCAACGGTCGGGGCGGTGGCGGGCGGGTGCATTGCGTATTTCATCGGCTCACGCGCGTTCGAGAGCGTCGCCCAGCCCGTCATGTCCGCGTTAGGCGTGAGCGATGCCACGCTCCTGGCGAGCGAGGCGATGTTCGAGCGGCACGGCTGGGTGCTCGTCTTTCTGAGCACGATCTCGCCGCTCTCCACGAAGCTGACGTGCATCGCTGCTGGCGCGTTCGGTTTTCCGTTCACGCAGTTCTTTCCTGCGCTCTTCGTCGGCCGTGCGCTGCGGTTCACCGCGCTCACGGTGATCCTGCGGTTCGCCGGCGAGCGGCTCGAGGCCCGACTGCGGCGGCGTGGCACGTTTGCGACGAACGGGCCTTCCGCACCGGCGAGCCCGGAGCCACCATCGGCGATTCCTGGGAGGGGAAGGGTCGATGACTGAATTGTTCGCTGCCGCTCGTGTCGCCGTGCGCAGCCTCACGCGCGCACCGGGCTTTGCCATTACCGCCGTGCTCACGCTCGGTCTCGGGATCGGTCTCGCGACCGCTGTATTTGCCGTCGCAGACACGATGCTCTTGCGGCGATTGCCGGTGCGCGATCAGGGCAGCCTCGTGGTGCTGTGGGGCGCGACGCCCGACGGTCAGTTCGATCAGTTCCCGCTCCTGCTCGATGACGCGCGCGAGTTCGCCGCGACCGCGCGGACGCTCGAGCGCGTCGAGTTCTTCAGCTATGGCGGCGCGCGACCGGTCCCGATTCGTGATGGCGATCAGGTCTATCGGCTTCGTCGCTCACTCGTGTCCGGCGGCTACTTCGACGCGCTCGGTGCGCGACCGGTGATCGGCCGCGCGCTGCGTCCCGACGACGACGTCCGCGGCGCGGCGCCGGTCGCCGTGCTGAGTCACTCCGCGTGGCGGCAACGGTTCGGCGGCGACTCGGCGGTGATCGGCCGGCAGGTCGTACTGCACATGAACGGCGTTGCACAGACGATCGTCGGTGTCATGCCGCCCGGGCTCGACCATCCGCGAGGCACGGACTTCTGGGCGCCCGTGATTCCATCGTCAGGCCCGCTCGGCCGGTACGATCTCTATGCGGAGCTTCACGTGCTCGGGCGCCTCCGTGCTGGCGCGACGGCGAGTGACGCTCGCGCGGAGCTGGCGACATTCTTCGCGCGTCCGGGCTCGTCGGCCATGATGCGCACGCTGCGTGGGGTCGCGCACCCGTTCACGGAAGTGACGCTAGGCGACGCGAAGCCGGCGGTGATCGCGTTTGCTGCCGCGGCGGGGCTGTTGCTGCTCATCACCTGCATCAACGTTGCGAATCTCCTGCTCGTTCGAGGGCTCGCTCGCGTGCGCGAGATCGCCGTGCGGTCAGCGTTGGGTGCGGCTCGCGGGCGCATCGTTCGCCAGCTTCTCGGCGAGAGTGCGGTGCTGGCGGTCGTGGGCGCGACGGTCGGGATGGTGCTCGCGAGCGCGGCCATCGGCGCATTCGTCGCGTTCGCGCCAGCGGGAGTTCCGCGCCTCGAGGAGATACGCATCGACGCCCGCGCATTCGGCGGCGCCGCGGGAATCACGGCACTCGTGATGGTGCTCTTCTCGGTCGCTCCCGCGTTCGTGACGTCCCGCGTGGAGCTGCAGGACGCGCTCCGTTCGGGCACGCGCCAGAGCGGAGCGAGCCGGCGGTTCCGCGTCGGCACGGAGGCGCTCGTCGTCGGCCAGGTCGCGCTCGCGCTCCTCGTGCTCTCGGCGGCAGGCTTGATCACGCGCAGTCTCATCAACCTCGAGCGCGTCGATCTGGCGTTCGACCCATCGCGTCTGACGTTCGCCGAGCTCTCGATGCCTCGCGCAATGCTGGATGACAAGCGCAAGCAGATTGCACTGCTCGACCAGGTCGTGCCGCGCGTCGCCGCGATTCCGGGAGTCGAAGCAGCCACGCCCGTGCTCTCGAGCCCGTACTCGGGCAGCACGTTCGACGGCAAGCCGGCCGCTGAAGGCCAGACGGCCGACGAGGCCGCGAAGAACCCGATGCTCGCAATGGACGTCGTGACGCCGACGTACTTCGAGACGTTCGGCATCCCGGTCGTTCGAGGCCGAGCGTTCACGGCGGATGACCGGGAAGGGACGCCGACGTCGGTGATCCTCAGCGAGTCCGCGGCGCGTCATTACTGGCCTGACGCGGATCCGATCGGCAAACGGCTCGGCTTCGCTCCCGGTGCGCCGCCGGCGTTCACGGTCGTGGG
>Ga0075420_100005282_pt1 | contig 11342 bp, 8 predicted proteins | sample SoiMetdeltSBSDD4_FD_75296 | JGI IMG/M metagenome (GOLD analysis project Ga0075420, IMG submission 75296) | Bulk soil microbial communities from a Populus tree surrounding site in Tennessee, USA - Soil MetaG P. deltoides SBSDD4 | ecosystem: Environmental > Terrestrial > Soil > Tree plantation... | reverse complement strand
CCCCGAAGCTCAACCGCAAGGTCAACCACGATGTCTCCATCATCGTGGACCGGCTCGTCGTCAGGCGCGAGGATCGCGGCCGGCTGACGGACTCGCTCGAGACGGCGCTCCGCCTGGCCGACGGCATCGTCGAGGTGAAGCGTTACGACACGCCTAACGGCACGTCGCAGCTCTTTTCCGAGCGCTACGGGTGCGCCGCCTGCGGCATCTCGCTGCCGGAGATGGAGCCGCGGCACTTCTCGTTCAACTCGCCGTTCGGCGCCTGCCCGGCGTGCGGTGGACTGGGGACGCGGCGCGAGGTCAGCGAGGAACTCATCCTCGGCGATCCCGGCGTGTCGATCCTCGAAGGGGTGGTCCTGCCGTGGGGGGAACCGGACGGCTACCTGCGTCGCGTGATCCTGCCCGGACTCGCGAAGCAACTCGGCTTCGACCTCAACACGCCGTGGGGGAAGCTGGGGAAGAAGGTGAAAGACGCGTTGCTCTATGGCAACGCGCCGTCTGAGGCCAGAAGCCATAAGCCAGAGGCCAGATCGGGCAGGCATAAGGCCGACTTTTCGTGGGAAGGAATCCTGGTCTCGGTCCAACGACGCTTCAGCGAGAGCGAATCCGACATGGTCCGGCAGGAGCTGATGGAGTACATGATCGTCCGCCCGTGTCAGGCGTGCGATGGCAAGCGCCTCAAGCCGGAGTCCCTGGCCGTCACGATCCACGGCAGGAATATCGGTGAGGTGGGCGAATACTCCATCGGTGACGCGCAGGCGTTCATCGACGACGTGCCGGTGCGCTCCAACGGAAGGCCGGGCCTCGACGCCGAGATTGCCGGCCCGATCCTGAAGGAAGTGCGCGAGCGGTTGCGCTTCCTGGTGGACGTGGGGCTCGACTACCTGACGTTAGGCAGGGCCGCCGAGTCGCTGTCGGGTGGTGAGGCGCAACGCATCCGGCTGGCGACGCAGATCGGGTCGCGGCTCGTGGGCGTGTTGTACATCCTGGACGAGCCGTCCATCGGGCTGCACCAGCGCGACAATGAGCGCCTGCTGCGGACCCTCGAGCACCTCCGCGACCTGGGCAACACGGTCATCGTGGTCGAGCACGACGAGGAGACCATCCGCGCCGCCGATCACGTGATCGACCTCGGCCCAGGCGCGGGCAAACACGGCGGCCATGTGGTCGCCGCCGGCACCATCGAGGACGTGCTCAAGGTGAAACATTCGCTCACGGGCCAGTACCTGTCCGGGCTGCGCCGGATCGAGGTGCCGAAGGAACGTCGTCGCATCGACGCGCGCCGGCAGCTCACCGTGCACGGGGCGCGGCACCACAACCTGCAGAACCTGACGGTGTCCATCCCGTTAGGCGCCTTTGTGGCCGTCACCGGGGTGTCGGGATCGGGCAAGTCGACGCTCATCGAGGACATCCTGCACCGCACGCTGGCACGCCACTTCTTCCGCGCCCGCGTGATCCCGGGGGCGCATGATCGCGTCAGCGGCATGGAGCACATCGACAAGGTCATCGACATCGACCAGAGCCCCATCGGCCGCACGCCGCGCTCCAACCCGGCGACGTACACGGGGCTCTTCGGACCGATCCGCGACCTCTTCGCCGAGCTCCCGGAGGCGAAGATCCGCGGCTACGGGCCGGGACGGTTCTCGTTCAACGTGAAGGGCGGGCGATGTGAATCGTGCCAGGGCGATGGCCTGGTCAAGATCGAGATGCACTTCCTGCCTGACGTGTACGTGCCGTGCGACGTCTGCAAGGGTCGCCGCTACAATCGCGAGACACTCGAGGTGCAGTTCCGCGGCAAGAGCATTGCCGACGCGCTCGACATGACGGTCGAGGACGCGCTCGCGTTCTTCGAGAACCAGCCACGCATCCGCCAGAAACTGCAGACACTCAACGACGTGGGACTCGGTTACATCCACCTCGGCCAGAGCTCGACGACGCTGTCTGGCGGCGAAGCGCAGCGCGTGAAGCTCGCCACGGAGCTTTCGCGGCGCGACACGGGTCGCACCCTGTACATCCTCGACGAGCCGACGACCGGCCTGCATTTCGAGGACGTGCGATTGCTGCTCGACGTCCTGCACCGCCTCGTGGACCGCGGGAACACGGTGCTGGTGATCGAGCACAACCTCGATGTCATCAAGACCGCCGACTGGATCATCGACCTCGGGCCCGAGGGTGGGAACAAGGGCGGGACCGTTGTCGCCGAAGGCAGCCCGGAAGCCGTCATGAAGAAGCGGGGATCCTACACCGGCGAACACCTCGCGCGGGCGCTGCGGCAGAGCAACTGACGGCGGCTTACGCCGGTTCCATGTCCCGGGTCGCGAAGACACCGCCGCGCCACTCGACGGCGGCCCGGTCGAACGCGAAATGCCGCGCCGCGTCGGTCACGGCCTGGGCGTGCGTGGTGCCACGATGCGCGAAGGTGAACCCGAATCGCGAGGCCAGCAGCTGGTGTGCCAGGTCGTCACCCTCATAGGGCGCAACGGCGTGAATGATCTCGTACCCGATCGAGGGGTGCTCGAGACCCAGCCTGACGAGCGCCGCGACATCTTCGGGCGAGACCCATGCTCCGGGTTCGGCTTCGTCACGACGTGCCGTCACGTGGCCCAGCCGGAGACACGTCACCTCGAGCCCGTATTTCGAGGCGTAGAGCGCGCCCGCGTGTTCGCCAAACAGCTTCGCCACCGCATAACGACTGTCGGGGCGTGGCGGGCTGGACGTGCTCACCGTCTCGTCGCGTCCGTAAAATCCCAGCACGTGCATGGAGCTGGCGAGCACCACCCGCTTGATGCCGTGACGTCGCGCCGCCTCGAGCACGTTGGTGACGCCGGCCATGTCCACCTCGACGAGCTGTGTGAAGGCACGGTCCTTCGAGATGCCCCCCAGGTGCACGACGCCAGCGCATCCCGCGACGGCCTTGCCCACCGCGCGCGGGTTCCGCAGGTCGGCTTTCACGAAAGTTTCCGTGGGCGCCAGGTCACCGACCCGGTTCACGTCGCTCAACCTGACGCGGAGGCCCGAACCGGCAAGGAACGGCCGGATCAGCGTGGCCACGATACCGGCGCCGCCCGTCAGGAGCACGGGTCGCTCGCCGTCGGGAGCGGAACGCCTAACGATTCGTGCCAGTGCGCGCCTGATCATCGGCACCCTCCCCCCGGCGCTGCCGGTCGAGCGCCTTCTTGAACAGGCGCAATGTGTTCAGTTCCAGCAGCGACTTGCCACGCGTCATGTTCCCCTCGTGCCGCCGCACGAGCAGCGTGACTTCCTCCACCTCGAGGATCGGCGCGTTGCGTTCGTTCGCGCGACGGAACCAGTCGGTGTCTTCCCCGAACCGCAGGTCCGCGTCGAACAACCCCACGGCCTCGAACACCGAGTGGCGATAGACGCCGGCACCGATGTAATACGGGAAGGATTCCGCCGGATTGCCGAGGAATTCCCGCCGGCCGTGGTCGTCGCGGAAGAGCTGGGCGCGCCCGTGTACCGCGACGCGGTCCGGATTCTCGATGAGGCGGTGCACCATCAGCGGCAGCGTTCCCTCGGGCCAGAGGTCGTCCACGTCGAGGAACGCGATGTACGCGCCTGACGAGTCACGCACGCCGCGATTGCGTGCCGCGGCCGGCCCCGCATTGTCCTGCCGGAAGTAGCGGACGTCCACGGGAAGGGTGGGAAGGACGTCAGCAATGTTGTCGGTCGAGCCGTCATCCACGATGATGATCTCGATCGACGGATATCCTTGCGCCAGCACGTTGGCCACCGCCGCAGGGAGGAACCTCGCGCCGTTGTAGATCGGCAGGATGACGCTGACGAGCGGCGACGCCGTCGTCACGCGTTCGAGGCGCGCGGACGAAAGGCGTCGCAGGGACTCGTCATCTTCGCCGAGCAGCGACGCAATCGCGCCCGCAACACCTCGCAGGTCGGTGCCAAGTTCGATCGTCAGGCCTGGGGTGGAATCGACCAGGCGGCCGATGTATTCGTAGGTGTGCGGCCCCGAATGCGGGAGCTGTGACATCGTGGTGAATGCCGCCGCGCGGCGCAGCTCGTCCGGTGAGACGCCGGTGAATCGCGTCTCGGGAATCCCCCCGAACTTCGGCGTCGCGATGGCGCGGATGGGCGCCGAGGCACAGAAGCGGTCTTCGAGCCCGGGAACGAGCCGCAGCACCGCCTTCTCGTCATGTTCGAGCCCTTCGTACGTCACGAACGGTCGGAGCTCCGGAAACTTCGCGACCTGCTCCGGATTCAGCTTCGCCGTGCAATACAGGCTGTACACCGTTGGCACAGGGTCAACACGGACGACCAGGTAGTCGTCGGCAACATAGCGAAGGCCATGCATGATCCCCGACAGTGCCGTGGTCGACTTGCCGACTCCCCCACGCCCGGTGATGAGCAACGCCCCGTGATCGCTCGCCATCGCCGCCGCGTGCAGCAACTGCGCGCCCGACTGCTCCAGGCACCAGTGGAGCATGGTCCGGATCGGTGACGCCTTCGACCAGTATGGGAGCTTCTCGTACGAGTGCACCCAGTAGACGCCGAGTCGCCGCTCCACGTCGAGCAGGTTGAGCGAGAACTCGATCCAGTGAAACGCGCTCCGAATCCGCGGGCTGTTCATGCCCCAGATGTCGCCGCGATCGGTGAAGCTCTCGCGCGGACACGGTGGCGGGACCATCGTCACGCCTGACGAGACCGAGTCGAAAAGCCGCACCGTGAAGTCAGCCGCCTGGTCCGCCGGGACCACGAGGTGCGCCAGCGCCGGCAGGTAGTGCTGCGCCAGGCTTTCGCTCGCGAAACGCAGCTCGATCCGCGTGCCAGCCACCTTCACGTGTTTCACGATCACGCTGACCCTCGACTCGGCCTTGAGCGCCGACTCGAGCACCGCGTCAAAGAAGGCGAGCTGCTCCGCTTCCGAGCGGATCGGCGTGTCGGCGCGGTGGGCGAGCTCCATCAGGCCCCTGAGGCCTGTGCCAGTGCGGCCGACTGCGCCGCGGTCTCGTTATGCAGCCGGCCGTCGTGTAACCGGTACACCACATCCGCGTGCGCCACGACGGATGGATCGTGGCTGATGATCAGGATGCCGGGACGGTGCGGCAACGCCGAGATCGCGCTCATGATCGGCGCGATCGACCTGGCATCGAGGTGGTTCGTCGGTTCGTCGAGGATGAGGAGGCGCGGCTTGCCCAGCAGGGCGCGAGAGATCGCGAGGCGCTGGGCCTCGCCACCCGAGAGCATCGCGGCCTGGTCGCCAACCGGCGTGTCCCAACCCTGCGGCAGTCGTTCGATCAACGCATCGGCTTGCGTCAGGCGCGCCACCGCGGCCAGCTCGTCGTCGGTGGGTGGCACGTCGAGCCCGTAGGTCACGTTCTGCCGGGCCGTTCCCACGAACAGGCTGGGATGTTGTGGAACCACCCCGATGGCGCGTCGCAACGAACGGATGTCGATCTCGTCGTACGACACGCCGCTGGCCTCCACCTCGCCACGCGACGGCTTCGCGAAGCCAAGGATGAGGTTGAGGATCGTGCTCTTGCCAACGCCGTTGTCACCGACGATCGCGACGCGCGATCCGGGCTCCAGCGCGAGGTTCACACCCGACAGCACCGGCCGTTCGTACGCGAAGTGCACGTCGCGAAGGACGACCGAGCCGTCGAAGGCGATCGTCCGGCTTCCGGCGTACGGCTCCGGTTCGCCGTCGTCCAGTACAGCGCGCAACGTGACCAGCGACTCGTGGCCCGCGATCAACGACGGGATTTCCCCGAGCAGTGAGTCCACGTGTCCCTTCAACATGCCGGCGGCGAGGTTGAACGTGAGGAACGATCCCATGGTGATCGTGGCACTCGCGACCATCGCGCCGCCAACGATGAGGATGAGGATCCATCCCAGTCCCGCCACGGTGCGGTGCGCCTGGCTGTGCATCGCGAAGCTCATCGCCATCCGATGCCCCGACGCCCTGAGCCCGTCGATCAGGCGCTGCTGGCGTGCCAGCTCCTGCGCGTCATACGCGCGGAGGCGCGTGAGGTCCATCTGTCGCAGCGCAAACTGTGTCCCGCGCGCGTACCCCTCGAAGTCACGCTGGAAGGTGAACACCTCGCGCTTCACCTGCCCGCCCAGCCGACGGTTGAGGAGCCACAGCAGCGGGAACATCGCCATCGCCAGCAGCAGCAGCGGCCAGCTCAGTGCCGCCATCACCGCCGTGAGCAGCAACGCGGCGATGAGGGCGGGGATCATGCCGTGCAGCACCGTGTTCGAGAGGTTGTCCAGCCGTTCCGTGTCCTGCACGATGCGTGTCTGCAGCAACGCCGGGTCCGTCCGGGCGAACCACGCGCGCGCGCGCCCGTACATGTGAGCCACGAGGTCAGCGCGCAGTTCCGTGATCGCGCCCTTCACAGTGTGCAGGATGTGGGAGCGAAGCGCGAGACTGAGCACGCTGGACAACGCGCGGAGCACCAGGATTGCCACCCCCAGCAGGATGAGCCCGCGGACGTTGCCGTCAGGTATGACGACGTCGAACCCATGACGAATGAGCCACAGCACGGGCAGGGCCAACAGGGAATTGACCGCCGCTCCCAGCGCAAACACGGCCAGGCGGCGCGTGCGTGGCCTGAAATACGACAGCAACCAGCCAACGGCCCGGTGATTCACGAGGCCCGGCGATGTAGCCGTCACGGTGCGCTCACCGACGGCCGGTCGCGCGCGGGGACGATCCGTCTGCGGATGCCACGCCAGATCATGCCGGGAATCTCGCGGCGGCCATCGAGCTGCCAGACGTAGCGAAGGTAATGCGTGTAGCCGACCGCAAACGAAACCGGGTTGGTCGCGTCGGTGCGGCGGCAGAAGTTGGCGAAGTGTGCCCACTGCTGGCGCAGCGCCGAGCGATCGAAGTCGGCTTCGTTTCGCAGCACATATGAACGGTCGATCCGCTCGAGGAGCGTCACCCGCGTCGCGCGCAACGTGCCTAACACGTGTTCGGGAATCGCCGCGCCGAAATGTTCCACGAGCCAGGTGAGCCCGAGCCGCAACCGGTAGCTCGCGCGCGCCTCGCGGGCGAGACTGATCAGGCGTTCCCAGTCGATGTCGTTGCCGCGGCGCCGGAGGATCATGAGGGAATCCGGGATCCAGCGGATCGGCGTCTCCTCGTTCCAGCGCACGCCGTGCGTCACGACGTGCAGGAGCAGCGAGGTGGGATCGAGCTGTCGGATCGGAATTCCCGCGAAGTCGAGCCTTTCCGATTGTGCCATGATCCTGGCTTCAAATTCGGGGCGCGGGCGCTCCCAGAAGACGTGCCAGTGGAGGTCGAGTTCGCCCCCATCGGGTCCGAAACACTGCACGGCGTGATGGAACCGGACATGGTCCGGCGCCGGATAAATCCCGAAACGCCACCCAGCGCCTTTCAGCAGGTCGATGGCGACCGGCAGCGACTCCTCGGGGATCCAGAGGTCCACGTCCGACATTGGACGCAATCCGCATTGCTCGTAATAGTCCAGCTGAAGTGCCGCGCCCTTCAGGGCGACGACATTCACCCCGCGTTCCGTCAGTGCACGCACCATCGGCGAGACATGATGAAACAGCTGGTGGGTTTCATACCACGCGCGGCGGTGGACACCCTTGAGCCGTCCCATGAAACGATCATTGTGTCCGGCTGATCTCAGGTTGTGATACACGAGCGGCAGCAGCCTGAGCGCGGACCACGCGAAATCGCCTTCGAGGTCTATTCCGCGGCGCCACGCGAGGTATGCCTCGCGCGCTTGCTCTCCATCGGAGAGCGCTGCCTGCAGGAGCAGCAACTGCGACGCGGAGGGCCACAGGTGTTCCTGGAGTGCGGCGTCGCCGTCATCGCCGTTCGATCCCTTCCCGTGAGCGCGCGCCATCAGGTCAGGCCTCACCGGCGCGCTTCCGCTCGATCGAGCGACGCAGCGCCTTGAGCAGGAGGCCGTTGATCTGGGGCGCGTTCAGGCTGGCGTTCGTTCCGTGCACGCGCTTCACCGTCAACGTCTCTGGAAGGAGCGCCGACGATATCCCCTTGTCGCGTGCCCGCGCGAACCAGTCGGTGTCCTCGGCTACCGCGAACGAAGGATCAAACGGTCCCACGATCGCGAACGCCTCGGGACGAGCCATCAATGTCTCCATGATGTAGCCGGGCACCGGTGCGTCGAGCAGCTCGCGCCGAAAACCCTGCGGCGGCGTCGCCCCGGCGTCGAGCACATGCTGCACATGCGTGAACGAAATCACCACGTCCGGATGCTCGTGCATGTACGTGACCTGCCGGTCGAGTTTACCTGGTTCCCACACGTCGTCGTGCGAGATGAAAGCCACCAGGTCTCCCCGCGCGGCAGCGATGCCCTCGTTGTACGCGTTCGCGATGCCTCGGCCTGCCTGCGGAATAACGCGTACGAGCTCGAACCGGGCGGCGATGTCTGTCGTTCCGTCCGTTGAGCCGCCGTCAACCACCAGGATCTCCATCGGCTTGATGGAGGACTCCAGGATGCTCCTCAACGCGTCGGCGATGTAGGTCTCGCCGTTGCGCACCACGAGAATCACGCTGACTGATGGAAACGGCATTGTCACGGAGCCGCCACGAGGTGCGGCGATCAGGAGTCGGCCGGCTTGGGCATCGGCCAACCTGCTTCCGATACGTCGTGGATCGGATCGAGCAGCAGAAGGTCCTCCATATCCGAGTACGCGTTGAGCTGCGGAATGGCGTAGGACTCTGTCAGTGTTGGCGTCGCTGGTTGTTCGTCAACAGGGGCTGGTTCGGCCTGCGTGGCAACCACAAGGTCATGCTCCCTGACCTTGGAAACAAAGGCCGCAACTCCAGTTCGCGCCTCGATCTCGTCGATCCGGTAGCGGAGCAGCAGGTATTCTACCATGCGGCGTTCGGACGCTCCGTTTTCGATAAGCGCCCAGAGTTCACCACCCGTGCCCTGGGCGCTGAAATAGTGGCCCGTCGCCAGGTTCATGATCACCGCCTCGCCGTCAATGATTTCGGAAACGACGGAGGGGGAGTTGGGTCGCAGCAGTTGATCCGACATCGCGTCAAAAAGAGGAGCAGGAACCGAGCCAGAAGTCGCACGATGGTTACGTGGCGCTGACGAATGTAACCCAACAGGCGGCACGAAGATCGGCCGGTTTTCCGGGCAATCCGGGGCGGCCCTCATGTACCGGAATAGGGACGAGATTGTTCGAGTCCCGATTGGCGACTATCAGCCATCGAGCGGTGGGGTCAAACGTGAAATGCCGGGGGTGCGCCCCGCCGGAAGAGGCGTGGCCGCATGACGTTAGACCGCCGGTCTCCGACACCTCGAAGACGGCGATGCTGTCATGTCCCCGGTTGCTGGCATACAGGAACCGTCCCGTGGCATCGACGGCGACGTGGGCGGCGACACTCCGGAGCTGAACGCCGGGTGGGAGCAGGAAATGTTCCCCTATGATCCGCGGTTCGCCTGCGGGCGTACTCACCACCCGGACAGTGTTATCCGCTTCACAGGCGACGAAGCAAACCGGCAGATGCGGATGCCACGCAATGGTTCGTGGACCGGCCCCGCTCGGGAATCGCACCGTGTGCACCTCGCGGCCTGACTGGTCGATCAGGCGGAGGCAGTCATGGCCAAAGTCGGCTACCCAGAGGGTCCCGTCTCGAAAGCCGACCCAATGTGCGCGAGACCGCGGCAATTGCGGCACGATCGGCGATCCACTGGCTCCCACTGCGCCGTCGGTTCCGAGTGGCAGCCTGCTGACGCCGCCGCCGTAGTTTGCGACGAAGAGAGACGAGCCGTCCGGCGCCAGTGTGAGGTGGCACGGGTATTCGCCCATCGACCGCACCTCGCCCAGCATCCGGGCGCGTCTTCCGCGGATATCGAACGTGCAGACACGTCCGCCGCCGGGCCCACCCTGCTCAACGACGCTGTGGAGGATGCCCGGCTTCGGACCGGGACAGAGCCATGATGGGTTCGGGATGTCCGCCACCTTCCGAGGCCGCCCGAATTCGCCGGTGGCTGAATCGAAATCCACGACGTGGATAGCGCCCTGTTCCCCGCCAGGCTGCGTTCCGATCCACAGTCGGGGCGCCCCCGATGAAGGCTGAAGGGGGGCCAACCAGGACGGGAGCGACAGTCGCATCAATACTGTGATGTTTCGTTGGGCGGTGGGCGGGCAGGATAACGCTCCGGTCCGCCCATAGCGACCTCGCCAATCGCTGATGACGCAGTAAGTTCCGCTTCGACGGGACGCTCGTCGCCGTCCGCGGGATCGAAACACAGTCGCATCATCCCGCGTAGGTCGCCTTGAACCGATTACAGGGATTGCTGATGGTCACGCGCGAAGATCTTGAATCCTTCCTCGACCGGTTGGCGCAGGAAGGGGCGACGTACCGGGAGATCGAGCCCGGGTTGTGGGCCGTGCGGCCCGGCGGGGCGCTGGAATACGACTTCATCGTTCACCACAACCCGCCCGTCGTCGTGATCCGGGTGAAGGTGATGGAACTGCCGACCACCAACGGCCGCCATCCCGACCTGTATCGCCGCCTGCTCGAGCTCAATGCCTCAGACCTGGTACACGGCTCGTATGGCATTTCCGATGGTTCAATCGTCCTCGGTGAAGCGCTCGAACTCGAGCACCTCGATTTCGAGGAATTCCTCTCCAGCTATGAAGGCATGACGCTGGCGCTCGCGACGCACCTGCGCGAGCTGACCACGTATCGCGAGGTTCGTTAGGTATGGGCATCTTCGACCGCCTGTCCACCCTGATCAAGTCAAACATCAATGATCTGATCTCCTCCGCGGAAAACCCGGAGAAGATGCTCAACCAGATCATCGTCGACATGCGCGACCAGCTGGTGAAAGCCAAGCAGATGGTCGCCGCGGCCATCGCGGACGAGAAGCGCTTGCGCGACCAGGCCGACGACGAGGCCAAACAGGCAACCGACTGGATGCAGAAAGCCGAACTGGCCGTCCGGCAGAACCACGACGACCTCGCCAAGTCGGCGCTGGTCAGGCACGGCGAGCACCTCACGCACGCCCAGCAGCTCGAGCTCACGTGGCAGGCGCACCAGGCCGAGACCGAGAAGCTCAAGGCGTCGCTCCGCGACCTCAACGACAAGATCGAGGAGGCAAAGCGGAAGAAGAACCTGCTCCTCGCCCGCCAGCGGCGCGCGCAGGCCCAGAAGCGCATCGCCGACACGATGTCCTCCATGTCGGAGAAGTCGGCGTTCGAGGCGTTCGCGCGAATGGAAGAGAAGATCGCGACCAACGAGCGGATGATCAAAGCCAGCGCCGAGATCGACGAGGAATTCTCCGGCGATCGCCTGCAGCGTGACTTCAAGGCGCTGGAGAAGGTGCACGGTTCCGCCAGCGCTGACGCGC
>Ga0075420_100005280_pt1 | contig 11342 bp, 5 predicted proteins | sample SoiMetdeltSBSDD4_FD_75296 | JGI IMG/M metagenome (GOLD analysis project Ga0075420, IMG submission 75296) | Bulk soil microbial communities from a Populus tree surrounding site in Tennessee, USA - Soil MetaG P. deltoides SBSDD4 | ecosystem: Environmental > Terrestrial > Soil > Tree plantation... | reverse complement strand
ATGCCGTGGCCCCAGTCGCCCACCGAGTGGCAGCCGATGATGAACTCGACCGAGTTGTCCTCACGTACCTGATTGAAGCCGCGCATTGCCGTGAACCCCGCCGCCGCGATCGCGGCGCTCACCTCGTCCATCATGGCCTGCGCAGTCTTGCCAGGCTTCGCAGTGCGACGAATCACGTCGCGCACACGAACGGCATTGTCGAACGCGCGCTGATAACTCGCCGGCAGCGCCGTCTCGCCCGGCTTGAGGACGTACGCGATCCGCTTCTGGTCGGTCCACATGTTCAGGTAGCCGATGCCGTAGTCGATCATCAAGAGGTCGCCGCGCTGGATGATCCGGTCGTTCGACGTCGCCTCGATCCCGTTAGGCCCCGTGATGTAGATCGATGGCACCTCGAAGGATGAGCCGAGGCCACGCTGGAGCATCTGGTCCTGGATCCACCAGGCGACGTCGCGCAGCGTCGTCAGGCCCGGCGTGATGACCTCGTTCGACAGCGCCCGCTCGGCGATCTGACGGCCCATCTCCGTCGCCTCGCCGAACGCGACGAGCTCAGACGCCACGCGCCGCGAGCTGAAGTCGGAGATCATCTTCTCCGCCGACACGAGCCGCGGGGCATACTCCGCCCCGACCTCCTTCACGATGTGGTTGTAGAGCGTGTGCGAGAGTCCATCCGCGAGGCCCATCTCCTCGGACATGTTGAGCCCAATGCGACGCGGCTTCCGCTCCGCGACGAACTTGCCGAGGGCGACGGTCGAGTCGACGTCGTACGCCCCGCACGCGCGCCGGTGATGGTCGGTGATCCCGAGTGCCGCGCGCTCGATTCGGTCGCCGCCGCGGTCAGTGAAGATGTAGTAGCCGATGCTGCCGACATACCCGCGGCCGAGCAGCTCCCAGAGCGGATCGTAGTGGCCTTCCTTCATCGCGACGATCCACATGTCGATCTGGTTCTCGCGCATCGCTTCGGGGAGGATGCGATCGAGCTTCTCGCGTCGGATCGTGCAGAGCCGTTCCCACCGGTTTCGCGCCTCGAGGTGGGACTGCGCGCCAAGGTCGCGAGAGCCGAGGGCGAGGCTCGTGGCGACGAGGGTTCCACGAAGAAGGGTACGAGTCACAGGTGGCATTGTAGAAGCGTGAAGTAGGTCATCGAGATCGCCCGACTGCTTCGGGAGTATATCGGGCGGGGTCGAGACCAAGACGCACGACGATTGCGGCGAATCGCACGCTGCCACGCACCGGGTCGAAGAGCTTGTCGGCGAGCGGCGTGCTCATGACGAAGGGATCCTTGATGTCCACGGCGCGCTGCATGGCCTCGAGCATCCCCGTCGTGTCGCGGACGCCCGAATAGGCTCGTATCAGGGCCGTGCTCGAGCGCCATTCCTGCTGTCGCTGGCGAAACTCCTTGATCAGCTCCCGCGTCCGCGCGGTGTCTCCCGCGCGGCCTACCGCATAGGCAGCGGCGCCGCGCGTACCGATCTCGCTCGAGGAGCGAAGGAGCTGCTCGGCCAGCACGCGTGCCTCGGCAGCTCGACCCGCGCTCACCAGCGCGAAGAGGTACGCGGATTGCGCGACGAGCAGCGTCGAGTCCATGTCGAACGATCGACGCGCCGTCGTCACCGCCTCGTCGTAACGGCCGGCCGCCGTGAGCCCCAGACTGAGCGACGCGGGGTTCACCGCGCTGAGCGGATCGAGGCTGTTGGCGCGCTGCAGCTGCTCCAGCGCTTCGGCGTTTCGACCAACCACCCAGAGGTGGCGCCCGTACCAGAGGCGCGCGAGGGCCAGGGTGGAGTCGAGCACGATGGATCGCAAGTACGCCGCCTCTGCCTCGGCCCAGTGGAACCGGTAGACCTGCGCGATCCCCTGGGCGACGAAGGCCTCGGCCGACGTGGAATCGAGTGCCGCCGCACGCTCGGCGGCGCGAAGGGCACGCGGCAACACCTCAGGCGAGGGGGTGTTCGTGTAAATCGTCATCGCCGTCAGGGCCATACCGAGCCCGGCGTATGCCCTGGCGAAGTTCGAGTCCTTGGCAATGGCCGCTGTAAACGCCTCGACCGCTTTGGGAACGAACGCCCCTCGGCGCTGAAAGAAGTACAGTCCGCGCAGGTAGTCGTCGTACGCCTCGAGGTTGTCGGTCCCGCGTCCCGCCGACGGCGCGCGAGTGGTCGCACCACCGAGCGTCACGCGTAACGCTCCGACGATCTCGCGGGCGATGTCGTCCTGCACTGCGAATACATCCCGAAGCTCTCGCTCGTAGATGTCGGACCACATCACGATGCCGGTGGTCGCGTTCGTCAGCTCGGCCAACACGCGCATGCGAGAGCCCGCGCGTCGCACCGAGCCGTGCAGGACGGCGCTGACGCCTAACGAGCGACCGATCTCCTGGACAGTGGCGCGCTTGCCCCGCAGGACGTTGGCGGAATTGCGCGACGCGAGCTGGAGGCCCGGAACCTTGGCGAGCGCCGTAGTGACTTCGTCCGCCATGCCCTCGCCGAAGTACGCATTTGCGGTGTCGCCGGTAGCCGACTCGAACGGAAGGACGACGAGTGACGCCCTGGCCGGCGGCACGCTCGTGTTGACGGCCCCCCGTCGGGTCGCAATCCACGTACCTAACGCGATAACGGCCAGGGCCGCGGCAACGGCGACCGGCCACCAGCGATGCCGCGCGAGCGAGGGGACGCCGTGGTATGGCGCCTGACCGTCTGGTGTGCTCGCCAGGTCGAGCGCTGCGAGCAGCTCGTTCGCCGACGCCGGTCGTGCCGACCTCTCCTTCGCGAGACAACGCGCAACGAGATCGCTCAGCGCGCGTGGTACGTCGGGGCGCACCCCGCTCACCGGAGACGGCATGTCGCGCAGATGCGCCGCGACCATTGCCGGCATGGTCGTGTGGTGCGCGAACGGGTGGGTGCCGGTCAGCAGCTCCCAGGCGACGATGCCCCACGCATAGAGATCCGCTCGGTGATCGACGTTCGATTCGCCCGCCGCTTGTTCGGGGGCCATGTATGCCGGAGTCCCGATGGCGAGTCCCGCCTGTGTGAGGGTGCTGCCCGAGCTTCCCGACGGACTCCCCTCAGTCGTGCGCGACGCACTCAATGCTTTTGCAACCCCGAAGTCGGTGACGACGGCGGTGCCACCAGAGAGCAGAATGTTCTCCGGCTTGATGTCCCTGTGAACGACACCTTCGCTGTGCGCGTAGGCGAGCGCCTGCCCGACGTCGCGCAGGATGTGGAGGGCATCGGCGATGCTGACGCGCTCGCCTCGCGCGAGGCGAGCGCGCAAGGACTGCCCGCCCACGAACGGCATCGTATAGTAGGGCAGCCCGCTCGCGCTCCCGGCTGCGAGCACCGGAACGATGTTGGCCTGCTGGAGGCGCGCCGCGAGCCTGACCTCACGCGCGAACCGCTCGGCGCTCACGCCTTCCATCAGCTCTGGCGCGATCACCTTCACGACGACCTTGCGCCCCAGGGCGGTCTCCTCGGCGACGAAGACGCGCGACATGCCGCCGCCGCCGAGCTCGCGCTCGATGACGTACGCGTCGCCTAACGTGGCGCGCAGCTGGTCGAGGACAGAAGCGCTCATCGTCCTCGCTGTCAGCGCGGGAGCTTCGCCCGCAACTCCTCGGCGTAGTGCTGCACCGCGACGATCTGGTCGTCGGCGTCGATGCTCGCGCCGGCACGACGCGTCATGAGGAAGCGCCTCCCGTCCGGATGAACGGAGAATGGCGCCGGTGGACCCACGACTGAAGCGTTGAAGAGCACGGGAGGCGTGCCTGCCGAGAACGGAGTGTTGCCATGCCGCCCTGCCGGAGCTCGCGCTCGGTGCGGTAACGGCCCTCGAGGGCGGAGCTCAGGCGCCCGACGTCGGTCGTCACCTCGACCCTCGTATGCGATTACGCTGGCCGGACGTCGTTCGCCCGGCGGAGTCCAGCGGATGCGGCGGAAGCCCTGCGATCGCTTCGCCCACGTGAGCGCCTTGGACCAGGGTGGCCTGCGTTCCTACGGCCTAACATACCGCGCCGAGCGGTGCGAGGCACGCGCGATCAAGTTTGGCTGCACGAGGTACCGTCTCGGTCCTCGACTCCACCTTCACCAGCTACGCCCCGAACCTTCCTTCGCCACGGCGGCGGGAGGCCTGTGGCGTTAGGCGCCGCTGCGCCTGGATCGGGAGCGGCGCCGCAGCCTGCCGTTGCGTCGACCTCTGTCGCGCCGCATGTTCCAGCCCGCGCACGACCGCGGTCGAATGCCGATCGACCCCAGGCCCGTCCGGCCACCTGCCGGGCGGCTGATCGCCGGCGGGCCCGGATACCGCCAATGGGCTGTTCCCGGTCGTGTACGAACGTCAGGAGGGGCAATGTGGACGAGAACGCATCGCGCGCGGCTCTGCCTGCGGTGTCTGGCGCTCTTCGCTCTCCCGGCAACCGTCCCGGCAACCGGCGTTGCCCAGGGGAACGTTGCGACCATCAACGGCGAAACGCTCTACTATGAGATCGCCGGAAACGGGCCCCCGCTCGTCCTGATTCACGGATGGTCGCTGAATCTCCGAATGTGGGAGCCCCAGGCTGCGGCACTGAGCGGGCGGTTTCGCGTGATCCGCTACGACCGGCGCGGCTTCGGGAAGTCGAGCGGGAGCGAAGACATCAGCTGGGATGCCGCCGACCTCAACGCGCTGCTCGACAGTCTCGGCGCTGAGAAAGTTCACGTTCTGGGCATGTCGCAGGGTGCGCGCGTCGCGCTGCAATTTGCCCGGCGCTATCCCGCCAGAGTCGCCAGTCTCATCATCCAGGGCGCGCCAGCACCCGACGGGTTCGGGCTGCCATGGTCCGGAGCGGATCGTCCGCGGTTCGACGAATGGGCCACGATTGCGCGGGAGAGCGGGCTCGGTGAATTCCGGCGCGCGTGGCTTGCACACCCGATGATGAAGATCCCACCGGGGCACGCCCAGGCAGAGGCCAGCCTGGCCAGGTTGCTCGTTGCCTATCGTGGCGGGCGGCTGCTTAGTCCGAAGGCGCCCTCCGGCCCCGACGCCGCGATTACGATGGATGACCTGCCGCGAGTCGCGGCGCCCACACTCGTCGTTACTGGCGAGAGTGAGGTCCCCTTTCTCCAGATCGTCGCGCACGCGCTCGCGTACTACGTGCCTGACGCACGACTCGTGGTGGTCCCCGGCGGCGGTCACCTGGTGAATCTGATCGCGCCGGGTCGCTATAACGCCGCGGTCCTGGAGTTTCTTTCCAGCGTCGACGGCGGCTCGAAGTAGCTGGGCTGGGGCGCTCGAGGGCTCCGCAGCGGGCCCCCCGATGTTGGCGACGTCCGACGTCGGTCGGCATGTCGCCACCCGTCGACGCACCTAGCGTCCGAGTCTCGCCTTCACCTGCTGCACCCAATTGCGAACGAGAATCACGTCGGTGCGTGCGGGCTGCGGGTCGAGCTTCAGCATCAGGAATCGCCCGTCGGCTGCGACGTCGTACATGACGATGAACTGGTTCGCGAGGTAGGGGCTCGCGTCGAACAGTCGCTCACGAGCCCCGATCGTGAGCGTTGTGCCAAGCGTTATGCGCGCGGCCGTCATCCACCCATCCGGAGCTCGATAGAACACCCGGGACCCATCCCGCGCCCACGTTCCCTCGCGGCCGCCGTCGAGCGAGATCTGCACGCGGTTCCCGCCGCTGGGGAACGATTCCGCATACACCTCATCGCGTCCCGATCGGTTCGAGACGTACAACAGCCATTTGCCGTCAGGAGAAAATCGCGGCCCGCGCTCCTGCACACCCGGCTCGGCGGCGAACCGAACGAGCGAGTCGGAATCGACGCGCCGCACGACGATGTCTCGACTCGGCGCCCCGCCGCGCGGCCGTGTCCGCATCGCCAGGTACCGCTCATCGGGCGACCACACGAGCTCGTCGACGAGCGCATCCGGCCATGGGCCCGGAATGGAATCTGCTGGCGCGGATGTATCGATCGCCCGACGCGACGCGATCGCGGACGCGCCGGCTGTCTGCTGAGCGGTGAGGCTCGAGACGAGGAGGTACGTCACGGTCCGGTTGTCCCGCAGCCAGAACGGGCGTGAGCTCACCCCATCGCTCGTGAGAGGATTGAACGTTCCGGTCTCGAGCTCGGCGACCCACACGTCGCCGCCGCCGGCGAGCGCCCCGACGCTCAGGGCGGCGCGGCGGCCATCGGGCGCCAGCATGACACCGCCGAACACGCGTGAGTCGACGTTAGGCACCGGCCGCTCCCCCGCGGCGGTGACCCAGGTCAGCCGAGACTGCGCCACCGCACCCCCGGCCGTGTAGACGAGCGTGCCGTCATCACCCACCGAGTAGACGGCGTTGCCATCGCCGGCCAGCGATACGTTCGGAACCATCGCGACCGGCGGCCCGACGAATCCGGAGCGGTCCGCTCGCAGACGCCCGACCTGCAGGGTGCCGTCCGGCGCCCGAAACGCGAGCAGGTCGTCCTCGAGGAATGTCGGCGAGACACCAGCGGCGACCGCGTGCAACGTCCCGGGTTCGGGCGTCCGCAGAATGATCGAGTCCGTTTGGCCGGTGCGGCGCGCGCGTGTGATCCACCGCCCGTCGCGCGACACGTCGATGTAGCGGGCGAGAATCTCGCCGGCGCCAGGTCGCAGCGTTTGTCGACCAGCGTCGCCTGGCTTCTCGATGCGGAAGCCGTTCAGGCCCGAGTCCGCGAGCGTCAGCACACGTCCGTCGCGCAGGCGTGCGATCGCGACAGCGACCACCGCGCTCGTCGGAACGCCGCCACCCACGGCGATCTCGAAGCGCGCGTTGCCCTGGCCCTCGGCCATCCGTTTGAAAAACTGCACCGTCTTGCCGTCGGGCATGACGCGAGGACGTTGCGCCCCGCGCGTACCCGGAATTGCCGTCGCGTCGAGCCGGTCGAGCGAGCGCCGCCACAGCGCCGTCATCCCGGCAACCTCGGGGTCCGGTCCCACGAAGACGAGGAAGCTTCCGTCCGGCGCGATCGAGATGAGCGGGCCGACTTCGTTGAGCGGCAAATCGGTCGGCGTGCGCAATGCGAGTGGCAGGACGGCGGCGGTCACGCGCGCATCCGAAGAAGGGCCCGGGCGAACCGCGAGCACCGTCGCCACGATCACGGCCGCGGCCGCGATGATCCACGGAGCGAACCGTCCCAACCCGCGAGCGGCAGGTGCGTGCCCCTGCGTCGCCACCGGGACGTTAGGCGCCGTTGTCTGTTGGCCAGTGGCCTCGGTGGGTCGGAGCGCCGCCGCAAATTCAGCGGCGCTCCTCCAGCGATCCGCCGGCACTTTCGCCAACGCCCGCATCACCGCCGCGTCCACAGGCGCCGGCACGCTCGGTCGAAGCGCCGAGATCGCGGGTGCCGGCGCGCTCAACACCTTGGCGACGATCGCCTGCACGGTCGCCCCGGTGAACGGCGGCTCGCCGACGAGCATCTCGTACAGCACGACCGCGAGCGCGTAGACATCCGTGCGCGCGTCCACCGATCGTTCGCCGAGTGCCTGCTCGGGACTCATGTAGTGCGGCGTGCCTAACGACATTCCCGTCTCGGTCAGTCGCGCGCCACCTTCCGTACGGCTCATCGCCAGCGCGATGCCGAAGTCGGCCACGACGGCCCGCCCGTCGTGCAGGAGAATGTTCTCCGGCTTGATGTCGCGGTGAATGACGCCGTGTCGGTGCGCGTAATCGAGCGCGCTCGCGACCTCACGCGTGATCGTCAGCGCGTCATCGATCGGCAGCTGCGTCTCACGCTGCAGGCGATCGCGCAGCGATTCGCCTTCGACGAGCGGCATGACGTACCACACGGTGCCGTTCGCCTCGCCGGAGTCGTGCAGCGGCAGGATGTGCGGATGCTGCAGATTCGCCGTCGTCTTGATCTCGTTCAGAAACCGCTCGGCCCCGATGACCGCGGCGAGATCGGGCTTGAGAACCTTGAGGGCGACGCCACGATCATGGCGCTCGTCGTGGGCGAGATACACCGTGGCCATGCCGCCCGTGCCGAGCTCACGCTCGATGCGGTAACGGCCCGCGAGCGCGAGCTCGAGCCGTTTGGTGGCATCCGTCCCCGGGGCAGGGGCCGACGTCGGCTCGAGCGCGGGCTTGCTTCCAGGCGAAGTGGTCATCGCGTCGTCGTGCGAGGAGCGCGAGAGCAGCGCTGTAAGGTCCCTCCCGATCCAGCCGACCGCTTACCGAGATCGGCTAGTCCCGCCGCGACCAGCTCGGCGCCCGGGAGGGCCGCACCGTCTCTCATGCCGCAATTCTACTTCCCGCGCTCCTCACCAGCGACTCCGCGACGATACTTGACCTTCCCGCCCACAATGGTGAGGTCGACAACCGCCGTCGGAATCTCGGCGTCCGGCACCTTCATGATGTCCTTCGACAGCACGGTGATGTCGCCCAGCTTGCCGGGTGACAACGACCCTTTCTTCTCCTCCTCGAACGCGGCGTAGGCACCGTTGATGGTGTACGTTCGCAGTGCTTCCTCGCGCGTCATGCGCTGAGCGGGATTGAACGACTTGCCGGTGTTCATCATCAGCGACACCGCCGCATAGAAGCTGGCGATGGGATCGATGTTCTCGACGGGCACATCGGTCCCATTGCTGATGATGGCGCCGGTCTTCATGAGGTCCCGGAACACGTATGACGTCTTGATCGCCCGCTCCTCGCCGAGTCGCTTCGGAATCCAGGGTCCGTCGGACGTGGCGTGCGTGCCCTGCATCGCGGCGATCACGCCCAGCTGCGCGAAGCGCGGCACGTCGGCCGGGTCGAGGTGCTGCGCGTGCTCGATGCGCCAGCGGAGGTTCTTCTTGTCCGGATTCGCCTTGAACACCTTCTCGTAGATGTCGAGCACGACGCGGTTGGCGCGATCGCCGATCGCGTGTGTGTTGACCTGGAAGCCGTGTTTGATCGCCACGTTGGCGGTGCCCTCGATGTCCTCGGGCGTTTCCAGCGTGAGTCCGTGACTCTCCGGCAGATCGATGTATGGCTCGAGCAGCCACGCGCCGTGTGAGCCGAGCGCGCCGTCGATCTGACGCTTGATGGAGCGAACCGTGAGATAGTCGTCGCCTTCCAGTGGCATGAAGTACTGTGGGAGCTTCTGCTCCATCTCCGCGTTCGATTCGCGTCGCACCATCACGTAGAGTCGAACGGGCAGCGCCTTTTCGGCTTCCATGCGCTTCAGGAAATCGATGGTCTCGAAGCTCGAGCCCGCGTCGTGGAAGCTGGTGACTCCCTTGGAGAGTGCCTCCTCGGCGGCGAGGCGAACCTGCGTGCGACGCTCCTTCTCGCGGTCCTCTTCGGATCGGCCCGAGTCGGCTCGTGCCTGTGCGGCGCCGACCAGCCGCTGAGCCGTTTCTCGCAGTAGCCCGGTTGGCTCGCCGTCAGGGCCCTTCACGATTTCGCCGCCCGCTGGGTTCGGCGTGCGTCGCGTGATGTTCGCGAGCTCCATCGCGCGCTTGTTCACGAACGCGGCGTGGCCGCTCGCGTGTGTCAGGATCACGGGATTGTTAGGCGATGCCTTCGACAGCGCATCGTGCACGGGATTTCCTTCGACGGCACCCGGTGGCGGGACCTCCCACTTCTCCTGATGCCATCCGCGTCCGTAGATCCACGAATCGACTTTCGTGTCGCGGGTCGCCATGGCCACGTCGTCGACGATATTGTCCCAACGTTTCGCCGTCGTCAGGTCCAGGATCATCTTGGCGCGGCCCAGGCCCATGTAGTGGCCGTGACTCTCGATGAACCCCGGGATCGCGAGCTTCCCCTGGAGGTCGATGACTTCGGTGCTGTCGCCGATGAGGCGGCCGACTTCCGCATTGGAGCCAACCGCGAGAATAGTGGCTCCGCGCATGGCGATCGCTTCCGCCTCGGGGCGGGCCGAATCGACGGTGACGATCCGGCCGTTCCGGAGGACGAGCGTCGCGGCTTCGCCGGACGGCGCGCGCGAGGGACTACAGGCCGCAGCGAAGACCGCGGCGAGCAGAAGCAGGCGATGAAGCATCGGCGACATGGCTTTCCGAAGTGTGGGATAGGTTCTCGTGATGGCCGAAGTTACCACCTTCACGGTTGCCTTCAACTCGTCGACCCCTCGTGCATGCGACCTAGCTGCCCCCCGCGGCCTTTCGGTCGACGTCATTCCCCCATTCGGTCAACAGCCGTCTGAGCGCCGCGACTCTGTCGGGGTCGTCGAGCGCGCGATCGGTTCGTTCACCGGGGTCGGCCTCGAGATCGAACAGGTGGGCCGAATCGCCTTCGATGAGGAGCTTCCAGCGTCCGGATCTGATTGCTGCCATCGGGCGAACTGGTCGGCGCACACGCCAGAACACCTGGCGGTCCACGACACTCGCCTCACCGCGCAGCACGGGCAGGATGTCCATCCCATCCGGACGGTATGTGTTGGGCGGTTTCGAGCCGGTGGCCGCGAGGATGGAGGCGGTGAGGTCCATCGTGAGCGCAACCTGCCCGGACGTTTTTCCAGCGGGGAGGACGGCCGGCCAGCGAAGGATGAGCGGAACCCGAATACCGCCTTCCCACAAGGAGCCTTTGCGGTTGGAAAGCGGCGCATTGCGCGACAGTCGCTCACCGCCGTTGTCGTTCGTGAAGATGATCAGCGTGTTCCGCGTCAACCCGCGCTTCTCGAGCGCGGCGAGGATCTTCCCGACACCGTCGTCGGCACGCTCGAGCATGCGCACGTAGGTCGGTCGCATGACCGGCAGCGTATCGCCGGGCATCGGCGGAAGCTGGCGACCGGCGCGTCGCTCCTCGTCGGTCGGCGGGGTATCGGGAGGCTGGAACGGCCAGTGGACGGCGTTGTACGCGACCTCGAGGAAGAAGGGCCGATCTCCGTGGCGTTCGATGAAGCTCAGCGCGCGGTCGGTGATCTCGTCGGTCAGATAGCGGTTGAGCGGGACACGCGTCGTATCGTGGAACACGTCCCCGAGGTAGTAGTCGTGTGCGCCGGCCAGGAATCCGAAGAACTCGTCGAAGCCGTGGGCGAGCGGGCTGAAATCCCGTCGAAATCCGAGGTGCCATTTGCCGACCAGTCCCGTTGCGTACCCGTTGTGCTTCAGGAGCGCGGGCAACGATGTTCCCATGACGGGAAGTCCGATGGCGGAATCGGCGAGCGCGTTGGTGAGGGCTCGCTCGATGCCGAACCGCTGCGGGTACCGGCCACTGATCAGCGCCGCGCGCGTGGGGCTGCAGACCTGGCCGTTGGCGTAGGCATCGGTCAGCCTAACGCCCTCGCGCGCGAGCCGATCGGTGTTCGGCGTCCGAACATCGGTGGCGCCATAGCTGGCGAGGTCGCCGTAGCCCATGTCGTCCATCATGATGAGAACGACGTTCGGCTTCGGCG
>Ga0075420_100005278_pt1 | contig 11343 bp, 8 predicted proteins | sample SoiMetdeltSBSDD4_FD_75296 | JGI IMG/M metagenome (GOLD analysis project Ga0075420, IMG submission 75296) | Bulk soil microbial communities from a Populus tree surrounding site in Tennessee, USA - Soil MetaG P. deltoides SBSDD4 | ecosystem: Environmental > Terrestrial > Soil > Tree plantation... | reverse complement strand
ATCCGCGTCATCGATCTCTACAGCGTGCAGCCGATCGACACCGCGACGCTCGTGCGCTGCGCGCGCGAGACCAAGGGCCATCTCATCACCGTCGAAGATCACTACGTGGGCGGCGGCATCGGCGACGCGGTCGCGGCAGCCGTCGCCGGCCACGGATTCTCGGTGCATCGTCTCGCCGTGCGCGAGATTCCCCGCAGCGGCGCGGCCGAACAGCTGCTCGACTACTACGGCATCTCGGCGCGTCACATCGTCGATGCGGTGACAGAAGGCAGGCGGCCCTGAGCGCTTTGCAGGCGGGTCTCCAGACCCGCCTCTACGTCGTCCTCGCACTCGTTGCGATTCTCACGCTGAGCCCACGCGCGCAGACCGGCCCTCCCGGCATGCGCGATCCAGCCTGGTCTCCCGACGGCAAACGGCTCGCCCTCGTCCTGCTCGATCGAATCTGGACGGTGCAGCCGGATGGACGGGACGGGACGGAGCTCACAAAAACACCGGACGTCGAGCGTGAGCCCGCCTGGTCGTCCGATGGCAAGCGCATCGCGTTTGCATCCGATCGCGGTGACGGCTTCGATCTCTACGTCGTCAATGCGCACGGCGGCGTCCCCGAGCGCGTGGCTGTGCTCGAAGGTGACGAGCGATGGCCGTCCTGGACGCCTGACGGCCGGATTGTGTTCGCCAATCGCGCCTCGGATACGACCCAATGGGATCTCTTCGTGATCGATCCTGAGGTGGCGTCCGACAAGCGGATTCCTCTGCGCCTCACACAGTCACCAGATGACGAGGTGCAGCCGCGCGTGTCTCCCGACGGACGACGGCTGGCGTTTGCGTCGAATCGCGGGAACGACGAGGGCGACTTCGACATTTGGTTGATGCGTCTGTTCGACAAGAACACGCCCGACGAAACCGGCGGGCGCGGTCCGGCGTTTCGCTTTGCGCGCCTGGCCGGCTATGAGGGACACCCTGCGTGGTCGCCGGATGGAGCGCGGCTCGCGTACTACGCGGTCCGCGACGGCCTCGGCTCGACCTGGGTAGCCGGCGTCCCGCCGCTCGGCGACGGCGGCATTGGACCGAGCCGGCCACTCGCCCCTCCGGTGCTCGCCTCGCGCCACGGCGGCACAATCGCCTGGTCGCCAGATGGACAGACGCTCGCGATCGGCGAGATCCCGGAACCCGAGCCGTCCTACAACGGCAATCCGCAGCGCGATCGCTCCGATCCGCCGGCACTGTTCAGTCTCGGTCGTGCCTATCAGTTGTGGACGGTGCCCGCACCTCGCATGGTGGACGAAGGCGGTCGAACGGTTGGCGCCCCGACCGCGCCGTCGGCGGCGGCGCTGACCCGAGCGTTCGACAGCGTGTGGACCACGCTCAAGCAGCTCTATTACGACTCCGGCAGCAGCTCGGCGCAATGGGAAGCGCTGCGCGCGGAATATCGGCCGCGTGCGGAGCAGGCGCGCACGCCGGCAGCGCTCGAAGAAGTTGTCGATCAGATGATCGCGCAACAACCGCTCGTCAGGCCGACGGTCAGCTCCTCACGCGCCATCGTCGTCTCGGCGCATCCGCTCGCGTCTGAAGCCGGGCGCGAGGTGCTCGAGCGGGGCGGCAGCGTTGTCGACGCGGCGATCGCGGTGTCGTTCGCGCTCGGGGTCGTCGAGCCCGATGCCTCGGGCATCGGCGGCGACGGACAGGCGGTGCTGTATCTGAAGGGCATGTCGGAGCCGACGGTGATCGAGTTCAAGGATCAGACGCCGCGAGCCGCGACGCTCGATGCCCCTGGCCTGCTGCGCAACGGACGTTTGCCGAGTGACGGGCCGATGGCGGTGAACATCCCTGGCGTCGTCGCCGGGCTCGACTACCTCTACACGAAGTACGGCAGCAAGCGCGTGAGCTGGGCCGACCTCGTCGCGCCGGCCATCAAGTACGCAGACGAGGGTTTCGTTCTCGACGCGACGCTGCCGTCGAGCGTAGCCGAGAGCCGGCAATGGTTCCAGAAGTACACGGCCTCGTCTCGGATCTTTTTGCCGAACGGGCGAGTCCCCCGAGTCGGCGATCGGTTTTTCAATCGCGATTACGCCTCGACGCTGCGAACGATTGCCAGTGAGGGCGCGCAGTCGTTCTACCGTGGCTCGATCGCCAAGCGCATCGCGACCGACATGCTGAACAACGGCGGGCTGGTCACCGAGGCGGACCTCGCGCAGTATCGCGCGATCGAGCGCAAGCCCGTCTCCGGCCGTTATCGCGGGCACGTGCTGTACACCGGCGGACCGCCGGTGAGCGCCGGGGTGAGCCTGCTCGAGGCCCTGCAGATTCTCGGCAACTACGGGCCGCGGCCGCGAGCCATGATGACGCGAGACGCCGAGTACTGGCATTACCTGATCGAATCGTGGAAGGCGCGCGATCGCATCGGGCGCATTGCCGATCCGGCTCAATGGGCGGTGGATTTCGACGAGCACCTTCAGCCGGCGCACGCCGCCGATCTCTTCGCGCGCATCCGCCGCGACAGCGCTGCGCGTTTTTCGGAGGATTCGGAGGAAGTGGCCGCAGGCCCGGAACGGATCGGCAGCGGGACCAGCGGGTTCGTCGTGGCTGACGCCGACGGCAACATGATTGCCGTGACGCAGACGTTGAGCACCTGGGGCGGTTCGTTCTACGTCACGCGCGGTCTCGGATTTCTCTACAACAATCACCTGCGGTCGAATCGCACGACGCCGGGCGCCTACGGTCAGCTAATGCCGTGGACCAGGTCAAACACCGCGAACCTGCCTGTGCTGGCGTTCCGCAGTCAGGAGGGTCAGCCGTCGCCGGCGTTCGCGGTCGCCTCGGCCGGGAACGCCTGGATTCCCGCGTCCACGTATTCGATCGTCACCTCACTGGTCGACGGCGGGCTGTCGATGCAGCAGGCGATCGAGGCGCCGCGATTTCTCGTCTCGCGCGATCCCGCGGACACGATCGGCACTGGAGCGCGCGTCGAGATCGAGGATCGCTTCCCGCGTTCGGTCGTGCAGGACTTGATTACACGCGGTCACCGCTTCCAGAAGATCGGCCGCAAAGGCGAGCTCAGATACGGTTATGCGTCCGGCGTGCTGGTCGAGACGCTTCGCGGCCGCGTCGAAGGCGGTGCCGATCCGCGGCGCTCGCATGCCGCGGTCGCCGTCGAAGGTGGGGCGGCGCTGTCGCAGTAGTCCAAAGGTCAAAAGTCAAAGGGCAAAAGCGAGGCAAAGCTACAAGGTACTAGGTACACGTACTAGGTGAGGTTCAGCCAGAGAGACCTTCATGTCAGATTCCGGTGATGAAGCGCTGATCACGATCGCGACGTTCGATACCGAGCTCGAGGCGTCGTTTGCGAGAGGCGCACTCGAAGCGATCGGGATCCAGACGCTCGTGCCGGGCGAGTGGGGCGGATCGTTTTCCGGAATGTACGGCGGCACGCCAAAGCAGGCAGCGCTGCAAGTCTTCGAATCGGACCGCGACCGCGCCATGGTCGAACTGCGACGCCTGCAGATCCGAATCGTGCCGCCGCGACGCCCTGTCTGACTTCACCGCCTTGACCTACACCTTTGCCCTTTGACCTTTGCCCTTTGACCTCGTCCTTTGACCTTTGCCCGTTGACGTGACTAGGTGCCGGGAAAATGCTCTGCCTCGGTGACGCGCTGCGCCTGCGCCAGGTGGCGGCGCGAATGCGCGACCACCAGCGCGAAGCCTGAACCGAGCGGAATGCGCAGCCAGGCGGTGACCGGCACGCGCACGCGCGCCCGGGCGAGATCGACGCCGTTGGCTTGTCGCAGGCGATCGACGTACTGCACCTGATACGCGCGAAACGCGGCGAGAATCTCGCGCCGCGACCGCCCGACGCCGGGCTGCACGTCATCAGGCGCCTCGAAGCGGATACGCATGTCGCTGAACCGAACAGACAGCCGTCCGAGCCAGTTGTATTTGAATGGCCCTTCGCCGTAGACGCCGCGTCGGATGGCGTCGGCGATGCCTTCGTCGAGGGCGGGGAGGTAGACGCGGGCCGTGGCGTTCAGGTGGTCGAGGCACTCGGCGATCGACCAACTGTCCGGACCTGGACGCCAGATGAATTGTTCGTCAGAGAGCGGAGCCGTCAGCGCATCTGCATCTGTGGAGAGCCGTTCGAACTGTGAGCGGAATTGATCGATCTCGGGAGCCAGCGTCGGTCGCCCGTGGGTCACCATTGATCCGTCGGATTGTACCAGCCGCTATCTCGGCAGTTGCACACTTTCGGCGGGATTGTGCAGCACTGCGTTGACAGGACGCGAGATGTGTGACCGTGGTACGGGTTCTCCCCTACGGATGTTCGCGCGCATGTGACTGGTGCGCCACTTGCAGCTTTGCGCAGGCTGAGGCTTGTGTGTGCTAGAACGAGGACGGCGCGCCAGGCTTCGACAAGTCGCGGGGGCAACAAAGTCGAGGTCTCCATGTCGGGATTCCCAGGTGTTCGACGCTTAGTGATAGTGCTGGCATTCGGTGCGGTCTGCGGCCTGAGCGCACCCGCCGCGGCTCAGTACTTCGGTCAGAACAAAGTCCAGTATCGGTCCTTCGATTTCCAGGTTATGAAGACCGATCACTTCGACATTTACTTTTACGAAAGCGAGCGGCCTGGGATCGACATCGCCGCCCGGATGGCGGAGCGTTGGCGAGTGCGTCTCGAGAAGCTCCTCAACTACGAGCTGCGTGGACGGCAGCCGCTCGTACTCTACGCATCGCATACGGATTTCGAGCAGACCAACGTCATCGGTGGGGCGATCGGTGAGGGCACTGGGGGTGTCACCGAGCCGATTCGCCGCCGCATCGTCCTGCCGCTGGCCGGTCCCCTGGCCGACACCGATCACGTGATCGGACACGAGCTCGTGCACGCGTTCCAGTTCGACATGACGACCGGACCCGACACGCCGCCCGGCCGGAGCGGTATGGATCGTCTGCCGCTCTGGTTCGTCGAGGGTATGGCCGAGTATCTGTCGATCGGGCCGGTTGATGCGAACACCGCAATGTGGATCCGTGACGCGGCGCGACAGGAGAAGCTGCCGGCGATCAAGGACTTGAACAACCCGAAGTACTTTCCGTACCGATGGGGCCAGGCGGTGTGGGCCTACATCGGCGGCCGCTGGGGTGACGAGATCGTCGGGCAGCTGTTCCGGACGGCCGCGGCCGTCGGCGATGTCGATGCCGCCTTCGATCATGTGCTCGGCATCAAGACGCCTGAACTCACGACCGAATGGCACGCCGCCATTCAACGGACGTATGCCAATGTCATCGCCGACGCCAGTCGGCCGGACCAGATGGGAAAACGGCTGATTGGCAGTAATGAACTTGGCGCCGAGCTCAACGTCGGGCCGTCGATCAGTCCAGACGGCCAATGGATTGCGTTTCTCTCGACGAGAAGTCTGTTCTCGACTGACCTGTACTTGGCGGAGGCGGCGACCGGACGGATCGTGCGCAAGCTGACGAGCACCGCCACGGATCCGCACACGTCGAGCATTCAGTTCATCTACTCGGCCGGCGCGTGGGATAGTGCCAGCCGGCAGATTGCCGTGGCCACGGTGAGGTCGGGCCGTGCCGCGTTGGCGATCTACGACGCCCAGAAGGGTTCGCGTACCCGCGAGATCACGATCCCCGACGTCGATGAAATCCTGAACCCGACGTGGTCGCCTGACGGGAAGGCGATTGCCTTCTCGGGCCTGCAACGCGGTCTCACGGATCTGTTCGTCTACGACCTGGCCGCCAGCAGTCTGCGGCGCTTGACGAACGACGCGTTCGCTGAGATGCAGCCGGCATGGTCGCCGGACGGCCGGCGCATCGCCTTCGCCACCGATCGACTCACGAGCGATCTCCCCACGCTGGCGATTGGGCCGTATCGGCTTGCGCTGATCGATCCGCAGACTGGCGCGATCGAACCCGTCCAGGGGTTCGAGGGAGCGAAGCACCTGAATCCGCAGTGGTCGCCCGACAGCCAGGCGCTGTACTTCGTCTCCGATCGCGGCGGCGTGCCCAATGTCTATCGTGTCGGCCTTGGCACAGACGCAGGTCTGACGCAGCTGACGAATCTGGCGACTGGTGTGAGCGGCATTACCGCGACGAGTCCGGCGTTGTCGGTCGCGTCGAAGAAAGGGACGGTGGCGTTCAGCATCTATCAGGACGGCAAGTACGACATCTTCACGGTCGATGACGCGCGCGGCCGGCCGCCGGTCGAGGTGAAGGAAAATGCCGCTGTCTTGCCGCCGGGCGATCGCAAGCAGAGCGAGGTCGCGGAGTTGCTGGCCTCCGCCACGATCGGTTTGCCGGAGCCCACGCAGGCGCCGCAAATCGATCCATACAGCGGGAAATTCGGACTCGAAGGCATCTCGCAGCCGTCTGTCGGCGTCGGTGTCAGCCGCTACGGGACATCGTTCGGTGGCGGCATCGCGTTCGCCTTCAGCGATATGCTCCGCAACCATCAGCTCGTCGCGGCGTTCCAGGTCAACACGCTGGGTGGCAACAGCACCAGTCTCAAGGATATCGGCGCACAGGTCGGGTACTTCAACCAGGCGCACCGCTGGAACTGGGGTCTCATCGGCGGACAAGTGCCGTATCTCAGCAGCGGCTTCCAGAGCACGCTCAGTCAACGGCCGAACGGCGACGTCATTCAGACCGATCAACTGTTCGTCTTCAGACAGACCGAGCGGACTGCGACGGGTGTCACCGCCTACCCCTTCAATCGCGCATCACGAATCGAACTGCAGGGTGGCTTGAGCCAGATCTCGTTCGATCAGATCGTTACCACGCAGTCGTACTCGCGGATCACCGGCGCAGTCTTCGAGGACTCGACCGAGACGACGTCGATCGGCGAGACACTCACGCTCGGCACGTCGGCAGCGGCGTACGTCTACGACACGTCGATCTTCGGTGCGACGAGTCCGGTGCAGGGACAGCGATCGCGGTTCGAGGTCTCGCCGACGTTCGGCACACTGGATTTCACCGGCGTGCTGGCCGACTACCGCCGCTACTTCATGCCGGTGAACTTCTATACGTTCGCGGCGCGGGTGATGCACTACGGGCGTTACGGCAGCGATTCGTCCGACCCGCGGATCTTCCCGCTGTACATCGGCTACCCGTGGCTAGTCCGCGGCTACGACCCCGGGAGCTTCAGCGCTGACGAGTGCGTCGGCGCCAATGCCTCCTCGTGCGCGGCGATCGACCGTCTCAGTGGCAGTCGAATGCTGGTCGCCAACTTCGAGTTCCGCTTCCCGTTACTGCGTCCGTTCGGTGTGTCCGGAAACATGTATGGACCGGTGCCCGTCGAAGTGGCCTTCTTCGCCGACGGAGGGACGGCGTGGAACGAGGGGCAAAAACCGGAGATCTTCGGCGGTTCGCGAACCGGCGTCGGGTCTGCCGGCGTGGCGCTTCGCGTGAACCTCTTCGGCTTCGCCGTCGGGGAATTCGATTTCGCTCGACCGTTTCAGCGTCCGGGCCAAGGCTGGGTCTTTGGGTTCAACTTGATGCCCGGTTGGTAGCATGATCGGAAGGCGGGTCTAAAGGCGGGTCTCAAAACCCGCCTCTACGTGTCGTCGCAAGGAGGTGGCGAATGCGTTCACGACTGATATTGCTGCTCGCAGTCTTCGCATGCGCGCTGCTGCCGATCCCGGCGGTCGCTCATCATGGATGGGCCGGCAATGGCGATGAGGAGTTCGAGATTTCCGGCACTGTTGCCAGTCCCGTCAATCTCGTCGGACCGCACGCAACCATGAAGATCAAGGCGTCGGACGGGCAGGTGTGGGACCTCACTCTCGCGTCGGTGCCGCAAACCAAGAGTGCTGGTCTTACCGAGAATGCGATTCCTGTCGGGTCCACGGTGACGGTGCACGGGCACCGGAACCGCGACCCGAAGAAGTTCGAGATCAAGACCGAGCGGGTGACGTTCAACGGGAAGACGTTCAACGTCTATCCGAATCGCAGTTAGTTCGCTCGTGACGTGGCTCGAGGGCTCGGGCCCTCGGCCACGCCATCCTGCCATCCGTCTCATCCCCCGGCCATGCTAGAGTTTCCCGTCCAGCTGAGATGGGGCCTTCGCCGCTCGGTCCACGCGCGCTTCGCGTCATCACCTACACACCAGCGCTTCTCCTGGACGCATCAGCGGCTTTTGTCCTGATCTCGGCGACCCGCGACGCGGCGCTGTGGGTGCTGGCCGAAGATCGCCCGGTCGAAGCGTTGACCTTCATTGCGCTCCTCGGCGCCAGCGTTTTGGCTGTGCGATTGGCGTGGAGGCATAAAGGTGGATATCCGTGGGTCTCTGTCGCATACGTCTTGTTCGGGGCCGCGTCATTCCTCATTGCGATGGAAGAAGTGTCATGGGGGCAACGCTGGCTGGGCTTTGAGACACCCGAATCGTTCCGCGGTATCGACCGTCAAGGCGAATTGACGCTGCACAACGTCGGCGCACTGCAGGGAAGTTCCGAGTGGATGCGGCTCCTTGCCGGCCTGGCGGGCCTTTTCGCCGTCGCCGCCCACAGAATCCCGGCGTTAATCCGCCTCAGCGCGCCGGCGGTGCTCTATTCCTGGTTTCTCGTCATCACTGGTCATGCCCTGGTCGATGCCTTCAACGACATCGTTCCGATTGAGCCTCGTTTCGATTTCATGATGCAGCGAACGTCGGAGGTGATCGAGCTCCTGACTGGCCTCGCGGCCTTCCTCTACGGATGGCTGAACATCCAGCGGTTCGGTGGCGCGTTTCCGAATGAGGAGGGTCTCCGATGATCGGCACAACCGACGCCACGGCGATTCGTGTCGTCTCGCGTCGTGTGGTCTTGTCTCTCGCGGCGGTCGCCGGGCTACTCGTGGCCGCTCACTTCGGGCTCTTGTTCATCACCGTGACGACCGGACATGACTCCATCCTGGGTCTGGTGGGTGCGTTCGATCTCGATCGGGAGAACAACGTACCGAGTTTCTTCTCGGGTGGTCTGTTTCTGTTGAATGCGATGCTGCTCTGGCTGGTCGGCCAGCAGCCAGCCAGGCACCACGGCTCCCGCGTCTGGTACGCGCTCGCCGCCGTCTTCGTGTTCTTGTCCTATGACGAGATGTTCGGCGTCCACGAGCGGCTGACGAGGCCTCTTCGCGAGGCATTCCACACAGGCGGGCTCCTCTACTACGCCTGGGTAATCGCCTATGTCATGCCTGTGATCGCGCTCATTTGGTGGTTTTATCCGACTTGGCGCCGCTTGTCGGCCGACGTCCGCCGGCAGCTGCTCGTCGCGGGATGTCTGTTTCTGCTTGGCGCGGTCGTGATGGAAATGATCAACGGCGCCTATGACGAGGCATTCGGCCACAGACGGTCGCTGGCATGGGGCCTTCTCTCCGCTGTTGAAGAGTCGCTCGAGATGGCCGGCCTCATCGCCCTGGCGCACGCCCTGCTCGGCCTTCTGAGCTCCGCTCCCGGCGGCGCGCCGCTGGTGTTCGACGATCGGGCCTGGCCGCTGCCCACCGAGCAGACAAGGGCAGACCTATAGTTTTCACGCGCCGCGCGCCCTGTTCTATGCGCCTGTCGCATCATTGGTTGGCTATCAATACGCGATCACGAAGAACGGTCAGCGGTTTCTAGTCAATACCGCTGTTCCCACGCCGCTTCCGGTGACCGTCGTATCGGACTGGACGTTGACGCTGAAGAAGTAGATGATCCCTGGGCACCAAGGGGGCGTTATGACATTCGAACCGAGGACAACACTCGCGCAGGACAGCCCATTGCAGAGTGGGATGACCCGAGACGAAATTGTCGCCTTCTTCAAACGCCGCCAGGAAGCCTACGAGGATCTCGACGCGAAGACGCTGGCCGCCGACTATACCGACGCCGCCGTGATCGAGAGTCCGACTACCGGTGTGCATAGGGGCCGCGACGCCGAGAAGGCGCTGCGCACCGTGTTCGACGCCTTCCTCGACATCACGATGTCTGTCGATGACCTCGTGATTGACGGCGACATCGTCGTCACGGTCCTGAGCTGCGAAGGTACTCAAATGGGTGAGCTGCTTGGCTTCGAGCCAACCGGCAAGCGTTTTCAGATGTCCATGGCGTTTGTCCACCGACTGAAGGATCGCAAGATCGTCCACGAGCGGCGCATCTACGATTTCACCGGCCTGCTGCTGCAGATCGGCGTGCTCAAGGCCAAGCCAGCCTGATCGAGATTTCCACGCGTTCGAACGCACCGCAGCGGTAGAGCGGAGCTTCAGCCTCCGCTATCCGCAGACCTCAGCCTGAGGTACAGTCGCAGAGAGACACTCGAGATCCGTCCTGCATATGATTCCCACACAACTCAAACGCACATACGTTCGTCGGGCCTTGCTGTGCGCAGCCGCGGTGCTCGCCAGCGTGAGCGTGGCCTCGGCTCAAGTACGGCCGTCGTTGCCGCCGGACAGTCCGTTCCTTGGCGGCGTCCCTGAAGGCGTGCTGGTGAAGGACGCCGTGCCGCTCACGGTGGCCGATGTCATCGAGCGGGCGCTGCGGCACAACCTCGGTGTGCTTCTGTCGGAGCAGACGACCGATCGCGCTTCCAGCGCGCGCGCCGTGGCGCTCGCCGATTTGCTGCCGAATGTGACCGCGACCGCATCCGCGGCCCGGCGAAAAAACAATCTCGAAGCGTTCGGGTTTCCCCTCGACAGCGCTCCCCCGGGAACGACGTTTCCCAGAGTCGTCGGCCCGTTCAATGTGTATGAAGGGCGCGTGTTCCTCTCGCAGTCGGTGTTCGATCTGAGCGCGATCAACGCAGTCCGCGCGGAGGGTCACAATCTCACGGCGGCGCGGCACTCCTATCGCAGCGCCCGCGATCTCGTTGTGCTCGTCGCGGCGAACGCGTATCTGCAAACGATCGCCGCCGACGCCAGGTCCGCATCCGCGAAAGCGCAGTTGGAGACGGCCGACGCCCTGCATCGCCAGGCCGAATCACTCCGGCAAAGCGGCATCGTCGCCGGGGTCGACGTCATTCGCGCCGAAGTCCGACTGACCACCGAACGCCGGCGCGCGACTGCGGCCGAGAACGATTTCCAGAAGGCCAAGCTGCAGCTGGCGCGTGTGATCGGGCTGCCGATCGGGCAGACGTTCACGCTCGGCCCCGATATCCCGAATGTGCCATCGCCGGATATCACGTTCGACGAAGCGCTTGAACGCGCTTATAAGCAGCGTCCGGATTATCTCGCCGCGCAAGAACGAGTGCGCGCGGCGGAGGCATCACGGCGTTCCGTCGTTGGCGAAGGACTGCCGTCGGTCAAAGTCAGGGCCGACTATGGAACGTTGGGCCTCTCGTGGAACAGCCTGCTGCCGACGTTCAACCTGATCGGCGAGGTTGATGTGCCGATTTTCGAAGGCGG
>Ga0075420_100005275_pt1 | contig 11345 bp, 10 predicted proteins | sample SoiMetdeltSBSDD4_FD_75296 | JGI IMG/M metagenome (GOLD analysis project Ga0075420, IMG submission 75296) | Bulk soil microbial communities from a Populus tree surrounding site in Tennessee, USA - Soil MetaG P. deltoides SBSDD4 | ecosystem: Environmental > Terrestrial > Soil > Tree plantation... | reverse complement strand
CGGCCTGATCGGCGATCGCCTGGAGGCCGAGCGCAGCGACCTGCACCAGCCCCTCGCCGTCCGGGTCGGCGGCGCGCCCGTGCCGCCCGAGCCCGCGGCCCTCGCGGCCGCGTTTCCGCGCGCGACTCCGCGGCTGGCCGTCTTCCTGCACGGCCTGATGGAGACCGAGTTCTCTTGGCGCCTCGGGGCCCGCGCCCACGGCGACACGTACGGGACGCGCCTGGTGCGCGACCTCGCGTGCACGCCGGTCTACGTGCGCTACAACAGCGGCCGCCACATCTCGCAGAACGGTTGCGACCTGTCCGACGTGCTGGACGCCGTGGTCGCCGCGTGGCCCGTGGAGGTCACGGAGATCGCCTTGATCGGGCACTCGATGGGCGGGCTGGTGGCGCGGAGCGCCTGCCATGGCGCCGCGCAGGCAAACGCCCCATGGGTCCGCCGTGTGCGGCATGTGATCTCGCTCGGCTCCCCGCACATGGGAGCGCCGCTCGAGCAGGCGGTGCACCTGGCGAGCGCGGCCCTGCACGCCGTACCCGAGACGCGCCCGTTCGGTTCGTTCCTGCGCCGCCGGAGCGCGGGCATCCGCGACCTGCGCCAGGGCTCGCTGGTGGACGAAGACTGGAAGGACCGCGACCCGGACGCGCTGCGCGCCGCCGCGTGCCGGGAGGTGCCGCTGCTCGAAGGCGCGACGCACTGCTTCGTGGCAGCCACGATCACGCGCAGCCCGCGCCACCCCCTGGGACGGCTGATCGGTGACTGGCTCGTGCTCGAGCCGAGTGCCTCAGGACGCGGCCGCACGCGCCGCATCCCGTTCAAGGAAGAGCACGGGATGCACGTCGGGCCGGCGACCCACTTCGCGCTCCTGAACCACCCGCAGGTCTACGAGCGGCTGCGCGACTGGCTGACCGCGCCGTCGCGCGCGGCCGACGCGGCCTGAGCCGGAGCGGCCAGGCCCGCCTTCAACGCCGCGGCGATGCCGAGCATGGCCCGGCGCGGCGCCGGCGCCGTCTCCGCGCCGTGCGTGAAGCCGTGGATCAGGCCTGGCTCGCGCGCCGTCGTGACCGGCACGCCGGCGTCACGTAGCAGCGACGCGTACTCCTCACCCTCGTCGCGCAGGACATCGAAGCCGGCCGTCACGACATGGGCCGGTGGCAGGCCCGCGAGGTGTGAGGCCAGGATCGGGGAGGCGCGCGGGTCGCTCGCGTCCGATTCTGCGGCCAGGTAGTGGTCCCGGTACCAGTCCATCTGGCGCTCGGTGAGGAAGAAGCCCTCGCTGAACAGGCGATACGACTCGCGCTTGCGCGTCAGGTCCGTGACGGGATAGATCAGCAGCTGGAAGGCGGGAGCCGGCCCGCCCTCGATCGCCAGCAGGCGCGCCGCGGCCGCGGACAGGTTGCCGCCGGCGCTGTCGCCGCCCACCCCGACGCGCGCGGGGTCGGCGCCGAAGCGGTCCGCCTCGGAGATCGCGTGACGGACTGCTGCGACCGCGTCCTCGACCGCAGCGGGGAACGGATGCTCGGGCGCGAGCCGGTAGTCCACCGACAGGACGCGCACGCTCGCGTGCTTCGCCAGGAACCGGCACGGCTGGTCGTGCGTGTCGAGGTCCCCCACGACCCAGCCGCCGCCGTGCAGGTAGACGAGTAGCGGCGCGGGTGACGGGATGCCCGCGGGCGAGTAGAGACGGGCGGCCAGGGCGCCGGCGGCGCCGGGGACCTCGACCTCGTCGACTCGCTCCAGCGGGATCGTGGCGCCCGAATACAGGGCGGCCTCGCGCCTGATCTCCGCGCGTGCTTCGGCCACCGGCAGGTCCTCGAACCGGGACCGGCCGGAGAGCTTCATCAGCCTCAGCATGAGCTGGATGTCGGGCTCCAGCTGCTGGCCGTCGACGCGGACCGGCCGAGGGCCGCCAAGCAGGAGCTGAGCCCTCGACGGCAGCCTCCGCAGGCCGTTCACCAGCAGCATCTCGAGCCGGTCGCGGAGGGGGAGCCGGGCGGGGTTCACGCCCGCAAGCCTACGCGTAGTCGAGCTCGAAGGAGGTGCGGTTGGGCCGTGTTAGTCTCACTTACCGCCCGGCACCGCCGCACATCCTCACCAACGTGAGACCTCTCGCTGCATTCGTAACCGGACGTAGGACCAAGTGGCTCGTCATAGCCGTGTGGATCGTGCTGGCCGTCGCTCTCGCCGGGCCGGGCGGCAAGCTCGCGGACGAGACGAACAACGACACCGAGAGCTTCCTGCCGGACAACGCCGAGTCCACGCAGGTGCTGCGGCTGCTGAACGAGCGCTTTCCGGAGGGCAAGACGACCGAGGCGCTGATCGTCTACCGGCGGCCCGGCGGCCTCACGGACCGCGACAAGCGCAAGATCTCGCTCGATGGGCGGCTGGCGGCGCGGCAGTTGCCGACCGTGGGCCTGCCGGCGGTGCCGTTCGAGCCGGGCGCGCCGCAGGGACTCGTCGCCGGGGACGGCGAGGTCGCCTACACGGTGGTCACGTTCCCGGAGGACAACGACCAGGTCGCGGACTGGGGCAAGGAGCTGCGGGAGATCACCGACAGCGCCAGGCCCGCCGGCCTCGAGGCCTACGTGACCGGCGAGGTCGGCTTCAACACGGACGCCGAGGAGGTGTTCGGAAGCCTCGACGCAAAGCTGCTGCTCGCGACGGTGCTGCTGGTGCTGGTCCTGCTGGGCGCGATCTACCGCTCGCCTGCCATCGCGCTGATGCCGATCCTCGTGGTCGGCTTCGCCTACATGGTCGCCCAGGCGTTCATCTATTTCTACGCGAAATCGGGTGCAACGGTGAGCGACAACGCCACCAGCATCTTCGTGGTCCTGATGTTCGGCGTGGGGACCGACTACTGCCTGCTGCTCGTGTCTCGGTACCGCGAGGAGCTGCGCATGTACCAGGACAAGCACGAGGCGATGGCGCACGCGCTCACGCGCACCGGCCCCGCCATCCTGGCCAGCGGCTTGACGGTCTCGATTTCGATGCTCGTGCTCCTGCTGGCGGAGAACGGGTCGGTCCACTCGCTCGGGCCGGTCGCGGCGATCGGCGTCGCGTGCGTGTTGGCGGCGGGCCTGACGCTGCTGCCCGCGATGCTGACCATCGGCGGCCGCAAGGCCTTCTGGCCGCGCAGGCAGGTCGTGGCATACGACCCTGAGCACGTCGTGACCGAACGCACGGGCATCTGGCGTCGCATCGGCGACCGGGTGCTGCAGCGGCCGGGGCTCGCGCTCGGCGCCACCCTGGTGTTCTTCTTGGCCGGCGGTCTCGGCCTCCTCGCCTACAAGGAGGACTACAGCACCACGACGTTCTTCAAGAAGCAGACGGAGAGCGTCGACGGCTTCCGGGTGCTCGAGCGTGCTCTGCCGGCCGGGGCGCTCGCGCCGACCACCGTGCTGGTGAGGCGCGAGGACGCCCGCATCCGCCCGCAGGATGTCGAGGCCGCGCGGCGGCTGGCGGCGCAAGGCGAAGGCGTGGCGGACGTGACGCCTGTGCAGGGCCGCTCCACCGACGGGCGGATCGCGCGCGTCGACGTCGTCTTCGAGGACGACCCGTACATGAAGGGCGCGCTCGTCCAGGCGCGCGAGCTGCGCGAGCGCCTGGACGGGTTGCCGGCGGGCGTCGATGCGCTCACCGGCGGGGGCACGTCGATCCAGTACGACTACGACAAGGCGTCCGCGCGCGACCTGAAGGTGATCGTGCCGATTGCGCTGGTGGTGATCGCGGTGATCCTCGCGGTCCTCCTGCAGGCGATCGTCGCGCCACTCGTCCTGATCGCGTCCGTGATCGTGTCCTTCCTCGGGACCTTCGGTATCTCCCTGCTCTTCATCCGCTACGTCGTGGGGGACGCGGGCATCGACAACGGGTTGCCGACGTTCGCCTTCATCTTCCTCGTGGCGCTCGGCATCGACTACACGATCTTCCTCATGAGCCGCGTGCGCGAAGAGGCGCGCCGCTTCGGCACGCGGGAGGGGATGCTGCGCGCGCTGAATGCGACGGGGCCGGTGATCACGAGCGCCGGCCTGATCCTCGCGGGCACGTTCTCCGTGCTCATGACGCTGCCCGTGACGTTCGCGTTCGACCTCGGGTTCATGGTCGCGCTCGGCATCCTGCTCGACACGTTCATCGTGAGGACGATGATGGTGCCGGCCGCCGTGGAGCTGATCGGTGACAAGGTCTGGTGGCCCTCGAGTCCCACGGGAGGCAGTCTCGTCGGCGAGGCGCCTTCCGAGGAAGAGCCCGCCCGCGAGCCGGCCCGGATCGCCTGACCGGCTCTCGCTAGGATCTCTCGTCCCCGGACAAAGGAGCCCGCAGATGGCCTACAGCGTTCCTGATCTTCCGTACGACTACAACGCGCTCGAGCCGCACATCGACGAGCAGACGATGAAGCTGCACCACGACAAGCACCATCAGGCCTACGTCGACAAGGTGAACGCAGCGCTCGAGGGAACGGAATGGGCCGACAAGCCGATCGAGGAGGTGCTCCGCAACCTCGACAAGCTGGGCGACAAGGCCACTGCGGTGCGCAACAACGGGGGCGGCCACTACAACCATTCGCTGTTCTGGGAGTGGATGAGCCCCGACGGCGGCGGGGAGCCTGCGGGCGACCTCGCTGGCGCGATCGAGAAGGCGTTCGGGTCGTTTTCCGACTTCCAGGCCCAGCTCAAGGATGCGGGCGTGAACCGCTTCGGCTCCGGGTGGTCGTGGCTGGTGCACGACGGCAGCGGCCTGGCCGTGGTCTCGACGGCCAACCAGGACAACCCGATCTCCGACGGCCAGACGCCCCTGCTGGGCGTGGACGTGTGGGAGCACGCGTACTACCTGAAGTACCAGAACCGCCGCCCGGACTACATCGACGCGTGGTGGAACACCGTCAACTGGTCCAAGGTGGCGGAGGGGTACTCAGCCGCTAGCTGACCGTCGCCGGTCGAGGAAGCTGAGGACGAGGCGCGCGGTCTCGTCCGGCTTCTCGACGTGGGGTGAGTGGCCGACGCCGTCCATGAGGACGATGCGCGCCCCCGGCACGACGCGGTACTCCTGCGCCGAGCCGGGATCGGCGATCTCGTCGCGCGCTCCGAAGATCACGAGCATCGGGACGCGCTCGCCGGCCAGTCGCTCGTCGAGGCCCCGCTCCTCGCGGTAGTCGTCGACGGCGTGATGCGAGGCGTCGTACGACGTGTAGGTCATGTCCCTGAAGTCGTCGACGAAGCGGTCCGGGACGTCGAACCCGTCCGCGAACGCCGATTCGAGCCCGTTGCGGATCATGGCGTCGGGCACCACGCGGCGGATCGCCTCGCCGAGCACGGGCACGAAACCGAGCTGGGCGGTGAACGGCAGGCTCGAGTCCTCCTTGTCGGGTCCGGTGTCGAGGATCACGAGCGAGTCGACGAGCTGCCGCCGCACCTCGACCAGCGCCGTCGCGACAGCGCCGCCCATGGAGTGGGCGACGATCGCCGCCCGGCGGACGCCGAGCTGGTCGAGGGCCAGGCTGACCCGCCGCGCCTGTTCCTCCATCCCGTAGCCGTCGCGTGGCTTCGCGGAGCCGCCGTGGCCCAGCAGGTCGAACGTGATCACGTGATAATCGCGCGCCAGCGCCGGGATCAGCTCGTCCCACCACCCGATCGAGCCGGCAAAGCCGTGCAGCAGGATCAGGTTGGGTGCTTCGCGCGGCCCGTCTTCGCGGACCTGCAGGTCACCGCCGGGGAGGTCCAGGACGCGGCCGGCGTCCGCCTTGGCCGGCTCGGTGTCGCGGTCCGTCACGACGGTGTTCACCGCGAGCAGCACGGCGAGCGCGGCGATCACGAGCAGCAGCGGGCGGCGCATGCCGCAAAGCTATCCGCTCATGCGGGAAATCGCTCGGCGTAGTCCTCGAGCTGCACGCCGCAGGCATTCGCCGTGAAGGAGACCAGATGGTAGAAGCCGACCGTGGCGACGAGCTCGACCAGGTCGGGCGGCTCCCACTCTGCCGCGAGCTTTGCCCACAGCGCGTCCGACACCGTCCCGGTGTCGTGCAGCTCGTCCACGAGGCGCACCAGCAGGGCCTGGCGCTCCGACCACACGTTGTCGTCCGCGGATCCGTGCACGGTGGCGCGCAGCTGCTCCTCGCTGAGCCCGAGCGGCCGGCCGAACGCCACGACGTGCACGCCCCATTCGTACTCGCACCCGTTGCGCGCGGTGGTGCGGTGGATCACGATCTCGCGCTCGAGCGGCTCGATCCGCCCGAAGTTGAGGATGTACGAGCCGGTCTTACGGAAGCGCTCCAGGATGGCGGGGTTGTGCGCGACGGTCCGGAAGAGCTTCAGAGGCTCCACGCCCGGCGGCATCATGCGGCGCAGCGTCTCCGCGATCTCGGGTTCGTAGGGCTCCGCTACCGGCTCGACTCGCGGGGTGGTCTGCGTGGTCATCGGCGGCCTCCTCTATGCTTCGATTATCGAAGCGCAAGCGTACTACTTCGGAAATCGAAGCGCAAGATGACGACTCCCAAGCCGGGCACACCCGTCAGGGGCTCCCGCACCGGGAGACCCATCATGGCTGCGCTCGACCTGCTGGGGCGGCGCTGGGCCCTGCGGGTGCTCTGGGAGCTGCGCGACGGCCCTCTGCCGTTCCGCGAGCTGCGCGAGCGATGCGACCGGATGTCGACGAGCGTCCTGAACCAGCGCTTGACCGAGCTCCGCGACGCCGGGCTCGTGGAGGCGGGGGACGGCGGCTACGCGCTCACGACGACGGGTGCCCGGCTGCATGAGGCGCTGGCGCCGCTGGACGGTTGGGCGAAGCGCTGGGCGCGCGCTACCTGAACGGGCCCGTACGGAGGTAGACGCCCCGCACTATCGAGTACGCGGGCTTCTTGCGCCCGAAGTCGTCGATCAGCCCCTTCTCGTTGACGGGCGGATGCGGCAGGGGGTTGCCGCCCGCCCAGCCGGGCTTCACGCGGAAGTCGCGCAGGTTCCAGATCAGCGCGCCGCTGACGAACGGCTTCGTGGCGAACACGTCCAGGTGGTAGCGCAGCCACTCGGCCTGGAACTCGAACGTGCCCTTCTCGGTGACGGGGCCGGAGCGGTTTGCCTCGGCGCCGAACTCGGTGATCACCAGCGCCTGGTTGGGATAGTCGGAGTGCAGCCGGTTGAGGTAGCCACTGAGCTGGTTGCGGTCGGCGATCGTGCCGCGCGGCCCGTTGTACCAGCCGAAGTAGTCGTTGATGCCGAGCACGTCGAGCTCGAGGTAGATGGGCTGCTTCTCGACGGTCGGGAATCCCGAGGTTGCGAGGCCGATCAACCGGGTCGGGTCCAGGTCCTTGACGGTGCGCTCGGCTTTGCGGATGTACTTGCGCAGGCCGGTGCCGGGCCGCGAGGCGTTCTCGTTGCCGATGCTCCACACGATCACCGACGGATGGTTCGCGTCGCGGGCGATCTCGGTGCGGAGCATGCGCAGGGCCTTGTTGCGCACCTCCGAGATCGCGAACAGGCGGCTCGCCATGCGGAACACGGGGATCTCCGACCACACGAGGATGCCGTAGCGGTCGGCAAGCTCGAGCGTGTACGGGTGGAAGGGGTAGTGCGAGCGCGTGATCGTCGCGCGCAGGTCGCGGAGGTGACCGATGTTCTCGCGCATCTGCGCCGGCGTGAGCGCGGCCCCGCGGCTGAGCGAGTCCTCGTGCATGCTCGCCCCGCGCAGGTTCACGTCGCGGAAGTTGAGCTGGATGCGTCCCAGCCGGCTCACGCGCAGCACGCGGATGCCGGTGTGGACGGTGTGCTTCTGCACGATGCGCCCGCTCGAGGTCCGCAGCTGCAGGCGGCCCGTGTGCAGCGTCGGCCGCTCCGGGCTCCACAGGCGCGGGTTGCGGATGCGCACCCGTGCCCGGAACCGGCTCTCGCCGCGCCCCGGCACGCGATGGGCGCGGAACCGGAGGTTGCGGCCGGCGAAGCGGCCCGTGATCCGCGCGGTCGCGCCCCGGGTGTTGAAGTTCTTGACGGTGACGAGCACGCGGACCGTCGCCGCGCACGTGCGGCAGCGCAGGCTGGGCTCGTAGGCGACCCGCTGGAAGTCGAAGGTGTCGACGCGCCGCAGGTAGACCTCGCGCAGGATCCCGTTGTAGTTCCACCATCCGCCCTCGAACGCGCCCGAGGCGCGCTGCGACAGGGGCGGGATGTCGAACTTCTGGCGGCGGCTGTCGACGCGCACGACCAGGCGGTTGACGCCCTTGCGCCGCACGCTCTTGGCCCGCAGCTCGAAGGGCAGGTAGGCGCCCACGTGGATCCCGAGCGGCTTGCCGTTCAACCACACCCGAGCGCGGTAGTTGACGGACTCGAAGCGCAGGACCCACTTCGCGACCGCGGAGGCGCGTGGGAGGCGGAAGTCCTTCCGGTACCAGTGGACGGTGCCGAGATAGCTCTCGTTGGAGAAGTTGCCCGCGTTGGACGCGTTCGGCACACGTGTGGGCGCCCAGCCGGCAAGGCTCTCCTGCGACTGGAACCGCTGCGCGATGCCGGCATCGGCCGGATCGGCGCGCTGGTGCCACTCGCCGTCCAGCAGGTAGCGGCCCGAGGGCCCGTCCCTGTAGACGGAGCCGGGCTTGGGCCGGTCGGCCGCGGCCGCGGGGGTCGCGGCGACACAGACGAGCAGCGAGCACAGCAAGGCAGTCCCTGCGAAGCGGCTCATGAGGCCGAAAAGGTAAAGGGTGGGCCCGCCGTAACCGCCGGTTCGCGATTAGGCTTCAAGCTGCATTGCAACCCGGTCCCCGCGGGACCCTTGCCAGGAGGAAGCTTTGAACGAGGTCGTGATCACCGCCGCCGCACGCACCGCCGTCGGCCGCTACGGCGGCAGCCTGAAGGGCGTTGCCCCGACAGAGCTCGGCGCCACCGCCGTGCGCGCGGCGCTCGAGCGCGCCGGCGTCGACCCGGCGCAGGTCGACCAGGTCGTGTTCGGCAACGTGATCCACTCCGAGCCCGAGGACATGTACATGGCGCGGGTGGTCGGCATGAAGGCCGGTATGCCCAAGGAGGTCCCGGCGTTCACCGTCAACCGGCTGTGCGGGACGGGGGTGCAGGCGATCGTGTCGGCGGCCCAGTCGATCGCCACCGGCGAGGCCGACATCGCCGTGGCCGGCGGCGCAGAGTCGATGAGCCGCGGCCCCTACTGGATGCCGGATGCGCGCTGGGGCGCGCGGATGGGCGACAGCGGAGTCGTCGACCCCGTGGTCGGCGGGCTCACCGACCCGTTCGACAAGATCCACATGGGCGTCACGGCGGAGAACCTCGCCGAGTCGCACGACATCAGCCGCCAGGAACAGGATGAGTTCTCGGTCGAGTCGCACCAGCGCGCGGCCCGCGCGCAGGAGCAGGGCCTGTTCGACGACGAGATCGTCCCGATCGAGCTGAAGTCGAAGAAGGGCACCAGCGAGTTCACCCGCGACGAGCACGTGCGGCCTGACGCCTCGCTCGAGGGCCTCGGCAAGCTGAAGCCCGTGTTCAAGCCCGATGGGACGGTGACAGCCGGCAACGCGTCGGGCATGAACGACGCCGGCGCGGCGGTGGTCCTGATGTCGGCGCAGAAGGCGGAGGAGCTGGGCGCCCCGGTGCGGGCGCGCATCCTGTCGTACTCGTACTGCGGCGTGGACCCGCGGATCATGGGGATCGGCCCGGTCCCGGCGGTGCGCAAGGCGATGGAGCGCGCCGGGAAGTCACTCGGCGACGTGGACGTGATCGAGCTGAACGAGGCGTTTGCGGCGCAGTCGCTGGCGGTGATCAAGGACCTCGACCTGGACCGCGACAAGGTGAACCCGAACGGCGGGGCGATCGCACTCGGTCATCCGATCGCCGCCACGGGCTCGGTGATCACGGCGAAGATCCTCTACGAGATGGACCGCAAGCAGCACGACCTCGGGCTCGTCACCCTGTGCATCGGCGGCGGGCAGGGGATCGCGATGCTGCTCAGCCGGAACTAGCCCGGCCGGTTGGCTGTGAAGCAGGACTGCACGACGGCGAAGTAGAACTCGCCACGCTCGCCCAGCTCGCGCTGCTCCGCCTCCCAGTCCTGCGCCTCGTCGGTGCCCAGGCTGCCCTGGCCGGCGGCGTACGCCGCGATCAGCGGCATCGTGGCGGCGCCGTAGGTCTCCGGATCGAGCTCGATGGACGCGAACGTGTGGCCGGTGGCACGGATCTCCTCGAAACCGGCCGCGCGGAGCTGGGCGGCGAGCGTGCGCGGCAGCGCCGGATGTGTGAGGTGATCGTCCCAGGCGCGCAGCACGCGCTCCATCCGAGCTGGGTCGCGGGAGTACCAGGAGACCGTGGACCAGTCGACGTCCCACACGAGCACTCGGCCGCCGGGGCGAAGCGCACGATGCATCTCCGCCAGGGCGGCGCCCACGTCGGGGACGTACTCGAGCACCTGCACGCTCAGCGCTGCGTCGAAGCTTGCGTCCGGGACGGGCAGCGACGTCGCGACACCCTCTTTGAACTCCACGTTGGCGTGACCGGCGCAGCGGCGTGCTGCCACACCGAGCATCGGCGCGCTGGTATCGACGCCCACGACGGAGCCGCCGGCACCCACCGCCTCCAGCAGCTCGGCGACGTAGAAGCCGGGGCCGCAGCCCACGTCGAGGATCCGCTCCCCCGGCTGCGCGTCGAGCGCGTCGCGCACGAGGCTGCGCCGGCGCAGCACGTCCCGCTTGCTGTAGAGCGATTCGAGTTGCCCGGCGAGGTTCTCGTCGAACACGATCTGGCTCATCGCCGCCGAAGCGTATACCCGCGATACCCTTGCGGAGCGAACCAACCAGGAGGAGAACGTGCCGGTCTTCAAAGACGACCAAGAGGTCTACCAGTACATCGGAAAGCTGTTCCAGGACCTGACCGACGATCCCGAGCTGTCGCCGAAGTTCCGGCGCGCGGACACGATCGTCCAGTACAGGTACTCGAACCCCGACTCCCAGATCACGGTGAAGATGAAGGAGGGCGAGGATGGCCAGGTGGACTTCGGGCCGTCAGACCTCGACCCGGAGATCGTGATGTCGATGGAAGCCGACACGGCGCACAAGTTCTGGCTCGGCAAGGTGAACGTCACGATGGCGCTCGCGAAGGGCCAGATGAAGGCCAAGGGCCCGGTGGCCAAGATCCTGAAGCTCGTGCCGCTCGTGAAGCCGGTGTTCCCGCGCTACCAGAAGATGCTCGAGGAGCAGAACCGCGACGACCTGCTGAAGGCCGCGTAATGGCGGTCGACACGCAGGCCCGCGCCGACGTCACCCACTACAAGAACTACATCGGCGGCGAGTGGGTGGACGCCGCGTCGGGCGACACCTTCGAGGTGATCAACCCGGCCACCGAAGAGGTCTTCGCGACCGTCCCGAGCGCCGG
>Ga0075420_100005270_pt1 | contig 11347 bp, 9 predicted proteins | sample SoiMetdeltSBSDD4_FD_75296 | JGI IMG/M metagenome (GOLD analysis project Ga0075420, IMG submission 75296) | Bulk soil microbial communities from a Populus tree surrounding site in Tennessee, USA - Soil MetaG P. deltoides SBSDD4 | ecosystem: Environmental > Terrestrial > Soil > Tree plantation... | reverse complement strand
CGAACGCTCGCGCTCGAGCATCGCGTCCACGTACGTCGGGTCGACGGCCCCGATCTCCACGAGCACCCCGCCGCACCGCCGGATGGCGTCGTCGCGGGTGGCGGCGTGCTCGCGGAGCCGGATGGCCTGCGGTACCAGTACTGCCTCATCCACTGAGATCGCCGCCGTTTTGCACGGCCTTGACCACCCGGGTCACGGCGGGGTCTCCGATGAAGACCTGGATCGCCACGATGACCTTGCCGGGCGCGCTCGCGCGGGCCCGGTCGGCCAGGCCTTGGTGGCAGATCACCACGTCGGCGTCGGCCGGTATCGCCGCGACCGGCGTGTGCTCGACGGTGACCGCGTTCTTGCCGAGCTGCCGCCGGAGCTGGCTGGCGAGCATCACGCTGCTGCCCATCCCCGCGTCGCAGGCGACGACGACCTTATGGATGTCGGCACCGTTGATCGTGGTCGTCATGACGCCGCCTCGGCTTCAATCTTCGCCGGCTTGTTCGCCGCGGACTGGCGCCGTGCGGCCTCGAGTTCCGCGCGCTCGCGCTCGGCCTCTTCCTCGGGCGTCACGGCCTCGTCCTCGGGCGGCTCTCCACGGCCGAAGCCGAGCAGGAGCGAGGCGACGCCGAAGGTGACTGCGGCGGCGATCACGATGCCGAGGATCACGCCGAAGTAGCCGCCCTTCGGGGTCACCGCGAAGTACGCGAAGATGCTGCCCGGCGACGGCGTGGCGACCAGGCCGGCTCCGGTCACCATGAACGTGGAGACGCCGGCGGCCCCACCGAGGATCATCGCGAGGATCAGGCGTGGCTTCATCAACACGTACGGGAAGTACACCTCGTGGATCCCGCCGAGGAACTGGATGATTATCGCCGCCGGCGCCGTCGGGCGCAGGGCGCGCGGACCGAAGAAGAAGTACGCGAGCAGCAGGCCGAGGCCGGGGCCGGGATTCGTCTCGATCATGAACAGGATCGACTTGCCGGTCGTCGCCGACTCGGCGACACCAAGCGGCCCGAACACGCCGTGGTTGATGGCGTTGTTGAGGAACAGCACCTTCGCCGGCTCGACGACGATGGACACGATGCCGAGCAGGTGGTTCGAGACGAGCCACTCCACGCCGTTGCCGGCGGCGGTGGTCAGCCCGCGGACGACCGGGCCGATCGCCTTGAACCCGACCAACGCCATCGCGCCGCCGATGATGCCGGCGGAGAAGTTGTCCACCAGCATCTCGAACCCGGGGCGTACCCGGTTCTCGATCGCGCGGTCGACGAGGCGGAGCAGGAAGGCCGCCAACGGCCCGATGATCATCGCGCCGAGGAACATCGGTACCGTCGAACCGACAACGACGCCCACGGTGGCGACCGCACCGACGACCGCACCGCGCTGACCGTGGACGAGCCGACCGCCGGTGTACCCGATCAGCACCGGCAGCAGCACGGTGATCATCGGGCCGACGAGCTGGGCGAGGGTGGCGTTGGGCAGCCACCCGGTCGGGATGAACAGGGCGGTGATCAGGCCCCAGGCGATGAAGGCACCGATGTTCGGCATGACCATGCCGGCGAGGTACCCGCCGATCCGCTGGACCTTGGCCTTCAGCCCGGTCCCTTGGACCGGTGGGGTGTAGTTGATGGCCATGCTTCCCTCCTCGGGGCAAGCGTTGATGGGGGATGTGTGGCGGTCAGGCGAGCAGCGGCCGGATGTCGCCTGGTCGCGTGTTGATGCGGACGAGGTCTCGATGCAGGTCGGCGGGCCTGGGCATGCGGCTGCCCGGCAGGCTGACCGCGGCCGCGCCCCAGGCCAGCGCTTCGGCCAGAGCCGTAGGCGCGCTGGCTCCGTCGACACCGCCGGCGGCCAGGAAGCCGGCGAGCAGCGCGTCGCCCGCGCCCACCGAACTTCGCGGTCGGGACACCGGGGTGTCCCCGGTTATCGCTCCGGTGGAGCCGACGAGGACGGCACCGTCGGCGCCGAGGCTGGCCAGAACGGCCCGGGCGCCTTCGGACCTGAGCTCCTCGGCGGCATCGATGGCGTCGGAGAGCGAGGTGACCGGTCGCCCGACCGCGTCGGCCAGCTCGTCGCGGTTGGGTTTCAACAGCGCCGCACCGGCCCTGGCCGCGGCGCGTAGGGCAGGTCCGCTGGTGTCGACCACCAGGCGCGCGCCGGCCGCCACCACCCGCTGGCAGAGTGCGAGGAAGACCTGTGTCGGTAGACCCGGCGGGACGCTGCCACAGACCACCACCACGCCACCGTCCGCGGCTTCGATGAGCACCCGGTCGGTGATCGCGGCGAACTCGTCGCCGGTCAGCTCCGGCCCCGGTTCATTGATCTTCGTAACGGTGCCGTCCGGCTCGGCGAGGGTGATGTTCGACCGGGTACGGCCAGCGATGGGGACGGCCCGCACGTCGACGCCCTCGGCGACGAGCAGGCGGATGAGCTGGCCGCCCTCGTCGCCGCCGCAGGGCACCACCGCCCGCGAGGGGACATCGTTGGCCAGCAGGGCGCGGGAGACGTTGACGCCCTTCCCGCCGGGTTCGAGGTGCGTGGACCCGGCCCGGATGACTTGACCGCGGACGAGATCGCCGATCTCGATCGTGCGGTCGAGGCTGGGATTGAGGGTGACGGTCACGATCATGCCCGGATCACCCGCAAGCCTTCGGCCTCCAGGTCGGCGACCAGCTCGCCGTCGGCGCCGGTGTCCGTGACGAGCGCATCGATGTCGGACAGGCTGCCGAAGCGGGCCAGGTAGTCGTTGCCGATCTTCGTGTGGTCGGCGAGGACAACCGTGCGCCGGGCGGCGCCGATCATGGCACGCTTCACGGCCGCCTCCGCCGGGTCCGGCGTGGTCAGCCCCCGTTCGACCGAACATCCATTGGTACCGACGAACGCGACGTCGACGTAGAGGTCGGCGAGCGGGCGCAGCGCCCAGTCGTCGACCGTGGCCAGCGTGCGGCCGCGCAACCGGCCGCCCAGGATCAGGACGTTGAGGTTGGCCCGGGTGCCGAGGATCGTGGCGATGACCGGGGAGTTGACTACGATCGTCAATTCCCGGTCGCCGGGCAACATATGTGCCAGCCGGGCCGTCGTCGTACCGGCGTCGAGGATGATCGCACCCTCGTCGGGCACGTCGGCGAGCGCCGCCTTGGCGATGCGCTCCTTCTCCTCGATGAGTACCGAGTCCCGCGCCGCCACCGCCGGCTCGAACCCGATCCGCTCGACCGGGATGGCCCCACCGTGTACACGGCGGAGCACCCCCGCCCGCTCGAGGATGGTCAGGTCGCGGCGGATCGTCTCGGCGGTGACCTGGAACGTGTCCGCGAGAGTCGCGACATCGACGCGCCCGCCCGCCCGGGCCAGCCGCACGATCTCCTGCTGCCGTTCCTCCGCGTACATGTGGGTTCACCGCCGCTTCATGTCCGAGTGCTTTTGTTTACACCCGGATATGTGGGAAGTCAAGACCCCATGGCTTATGTGGAGACGATCGATACCCTTCGCCGGTCCAGGTCCAGGTCGCACCAGCGCAGCCCGGCGGCCTCGCCACGGCGTAACCCACCGCGTCGAGGAGGTCCGCGAGCTGGCTGCTGGTCCACCGCGACCGGCGGCCGGGTGCCGTCGTCTCGCCAGCGGCCGACCCGGACCGCTCCGTCCACACACAGGATGCGGCCGCCGGGCGGTAGCTTGATACGGCGGGCTGGGTTGTCGCCGATGAGACCGTCCCGCACCGCGGCGTTCAACGCCGCCCGTAGGGTGGCCCGGATCCGGTGCAGTGTGGCGCCCGAGCGGGGCTTGCCGCCGGGTGTGCGGCCCGCAACGTGGTCTGCCGGATGCTGCGCCGGGTGGTCAGCCAGTACCGCAACCGCGGCACAGGGTCCACGTGTGCCCGGTGCGTTCCTCCCGCGACTGCGCCAAGATCTCGTCCCAGGCCCGACGGGCCGCCGCCCGGTCTCGTCCCGGGCACCCGCACAGCTTGAACAATCCCTGACCGGCCACCACGCATCTCCAGCATCACATCGTTAAGGTCTACGGTCGACCCGTTCGAGCCGTATGGATATCCCCGCAGGTTGAGCCGGTGGCAGGCACCGATCAGGAAGTCGTCGGTGCCGGGCGTGCCGTCAGCGCAGGCGGCGAGGTTGGTTGGCGACGTAGTCTTTCAGCCCGGCCGGGGCCTAGACGTTCCTGCCGGGTAGGCGTTCGCTGGACTCGCATGCCGGTGTTAGGCGTTAGCCCGGCGGAGGCGTTCGGCTGCTTGTGCCCGGAGCGCATCGCGGCACAGCGGGGTGCGGCCGTTCAGTGCTTCCTCTCGGGCGTTGTACGCTGCCATCCACACGCTGGCCGCCCACGCGATCTCCTGCTCCACGGCCGTGAACAAGCGCCCACGGAGGTCCTGATAGGACACCAGGAACGCCTCGGAGCTTTCGATCGGCGCCAGCGTGGGCGGCCCGGCACTGGCGAAAGACCCACTCGCCGCCCCCGCCAGCGCCGCCTCCGGTTGCCACGCCAGGCTGTCCCAGTCGTGCACCGCCCACATCTGCTGACCGTGCCACCGCAGGTTCTGCGCCTCGAAGTCGGCGTGGCCCAGCACGCACGGCAGGCCGGCGGCCAGTATCCGCCGCCGAGCCCGCTCGGCGGTGTCAACGACGTACGCGGGCACGACGCGCTGGTCCCGGTTATCGAGGAAGTCGATGGCCGGCCACACCCCGGAGTCGGTGTGGTCCCAGCGCACCCAGGGCGGGTTCGGCAGCGGCGGCGCGACGGTCACGTCGGCCAGTTCGGCCATCAGCCGGGCGAACACCTCCGCGTACCGGGCGGCCACCTCCGGCGAGTCCCCGTGCAACACGTCGCCGCCGGGCCGGAACTCCTCCGCGTGCACAGCCAGCGAACCGACACCGGCCACCGGTGTGAGCGGCCGGGCACAGGGAAACCCGCGCTCGGCCAACCGGGCCTGCGCCGCGACACACGACACGGCCCGGCCGTCATCGGCGCGCGCCTTGACCACCACGTCCGTACCACCGGCCAGCCGCAGACCGAACACCATCGAGATCTGTTGTAGCTGGAACAGCACGTCGGAGGGTTCGCCACCCAGATGGTCCAGACACCAAACCGGCAACCAGTCCGGCAGATCATCCAACGGCACGATCACGACTGTGCCATAGGCACCGAACGCAACCGGTGTCGGCGTTTGAGAAAAACAAGGCAGGGACCAAGACGATGCTGTCGGCGATCGAGGTGTTCATGACCGGCGGCGTTCAGCGCCGCCCGCAGGGTGGCCCGGATCCGGTGCACCGTGGCACCCGAACGGGGCTTGCCGCCCGGGGTACGGCCGACGGCGATCTCGGCGAACACCGCGGTTAGCTGCCGGCTGGAAAGCTCCGCCAACCGGACGTTGCCGAGGGCCAGGATCAGGTACGCCTCGACGTGCTGGATGTACCCGCAACGTCGTGGGCCGAATGCCCCCACAGATCCCGCGTCGAACAACGGAAGTGCCAACTGCCGTGACGGCGCTCGCTGAGTCGGGGACCCCTCGCTCGCAGCCGCCGGCCTGACTCGGCACCCGCACAGCTTGAACAACCCTCACCGGCCACCACGCACTCCCAAGACCACGTCGCTGAGGTACACGGTCGACCTGTCCGAGCCCAGTGGATGTCACCCGCAAGCGTGAGATCGACGAGGTCGTGTCGACGAGCTCCGCCGTCGAATGACCCCTACCCGTCTGGCATTGGGGACGCGTTTCTCCGCCGGCACCGACCCCGGACAGCAGCAAATTGCTCACAAAGTGGCGGGTGATAGCCGACGGAGTCCGCAAGCGAGTACGTCGTTTGTCATGCTGGACGGCGTACTCGCTTGCAGCAGCGTCGTTCGGCACTGCGCAGCAACGCCTTTTGTCGCTCGTGACGACGAGGCGCTGGTCGGGCATAGCGGCGTTACGGGCGGCGCGTGCCCATCTGGGCGAGGGCGATGATCCAGCCCGTGATCAGGCCGTATGCCGCACCACCCAAAGCCCACAACAGTGCGACATACAGACCCGCATGCACCGACAGGAACGCCGTGATGAAACCGGCGAGAGCCGCCGCGAAGATCACCGCACCCCAGCCATTGAACAGGTCGGCGAGAGTGCCACGAGCCCGCGACAGTTCCGCGCCGGCCAACAGCGACAGGAACAGGCCGACGAATACGATGAAGAGAATGGCCTTCAAGTCTTGCGCCAACACGTCACGCACCGGGGAATTGGAGTTGAAGGACCATGCCGGCCAGGCGAGTGTTCGCAGGAACAGCCCGCCGGCGGTATCGGGCTTCGTGTTGTGGTTGACCCAGTCGACGAAGATGGGACTACCGAACACGAGAACGAGGAGAAAAGCGACGAACGTACCCACGCCGGCCGCGGTACGTCGGCGCGTCCTGGTGAGAACCATGGTCAGGATGGTGCCCGAACATCAACTTATTCAAACAGACGCGTTCTTGCCCAAAGTACGACGGCGAACCTGGCAGCAGTGCGGCAGTGTGGGATCGTCACCCTTGGGCAAGCTACACATCGTCGTGGAGGTTGGCCCGGGTTGGCGCCGGCAACGCGCTGGGGGCACCACGGTCAACCCGCGACCGGTCCCGGCACCGACCGTCAGTCGGCCAGGCCTACCGTCCACATTGGAGGAGCGAGTTGCTCCGTGGGTACTCGGATGTTGGCCAACACGGACGGACTGCCGCGTACTAGCCCGGACTCCGCCTCCGGATGGCGACCGTGATGGGCTATTTGACAGGCCGCTCGGCCGCTGGAACAGGAACCCTTTGCCTGGACTGGTTCGGAACAGAGGCTGACAACGACACGCTCGGAAAGTATTGTGGGATAAGGAAAAGCCAGCATCTACTGTGGACTTTTAGTCCATAGGTTCGGGCTTGAGTCCCCGCGGCCCACCCCTCTGACCGGGGGAATACTTGCTACTTGTTTGTCCTGTGTGGACGATGGATGCTTTGTGGCTGCCTGCTGGCCGCCTTCCATTTGGCGCTTGCCGCGTCGCTTCGATGTGCCCTGGCCTGCGGGTTGTCCCGCGCCGGGCCGGCTGTTCCCTGTGGGTGTGGTGAATCGGCCCGGCGGGCGAGTTGCACCATCGGGCTGGTGGCGGCCGGTCATCTTGGCTCTCGCACCCTGTGCCCCGGCGAGCACGAGCCGGGGCCGCAAGCCTGCGGCTCGCGCATCCGATGCCATGATCGCGGCCACTGCCGTCGCCAACAGCCTTCCCGGCTACTCGTGTAGACGGACGCACCGACTCAGGACGAGCCCTCGCGAGGGTTCGGTGGCATGAACCGCTCGAACCAGGCGACCATGCGGGTGCTGAGGTCGATCGCCGCTGGGAACTTCCGGACGCCGTGTCCTTCCTCCGGGTAGAGGACGACCTCGCTGTCCACACCGTTCGCGCAAAGGGCCCGGTAGAACTCCATCGCCTGGCCCGGCGGCGTGCACCGATCGTTCAGCCCGGCCGTGAGCAGCGTGGGCGTACGCACGCGGTCGGCCCGCATGACAGGGCTGCGATCTCGATACGGCCCGCCGTCGTCGGTGGGCTCGCCCCCGAGGAACCAACGATCCCACATGCCGATGTTCGAGTCGAAGTGCTGGCTGTACCAGTCGCTGACCGGCGACATCGCGACCGCGGCGGCGAAGCGCTGATCGATCGTCGGCAACCAGCAGGACATGAACCCGCCGTAGCTTCCGCCGGTGACGCCGATCCGCGCCGGGTCGACGATGCCGCGTTCCACGAGCGCGTCGATCCCAGACAGCACGTCCTGCGCGTCGGCGCCGCCCATGTCGCCGACCACCATCTCGGCGAACGCGCGACCGCGGCCGGCTGAGCCTCGCGGGTTCGGCTGCAGCACCGCGTAGCCGCGCGCCATGAGCGGGTGGATATATTGCCGCGGCCACTGGGGCCAGCGGTTCGTGTACGCCCACACTGGTCCGCCGTGCACCACAACGACAAGGGCGTGCGGACCAGGGCCGTCCGGCACAGTCAGCAGCCCCTCGATCTCGAGCCCGTCCGGCGCCGTCCAGGTGAGTCGTTCGAGACGACCGAGCGAGCCCGCGAGGTACCGAGTCCCGTTGTGATCGAGCGTGAAGAGGGTTTCGGGCTTGCCGCCGCGGACGATCGTGAGCTCCGGCGGATGCTCTTGGCTGTCCAGGACCAGCGCGAACGCGTCGTCGCCGACCGGGCGGGCCTGCGGCAGCCAGACCCCGCACCCCTGCGACGTCGACCACCGTTCGTGCAACGACCCGGCGGTGTCGATCCGCGCGACGACGGTGTCCATGCCTCGGAGCCCCGCGACCAGGAGGCTATCGTCCTTGCACCACGCAACGTCGGTAACGTCGATCGCCTCGGTGTCGACCGGCATGGTCGAGCCGTCGGCGGTGTCGACCAGCAACAGCCGACCGGCGAGGAGGATGCGGTCGCTGCACAGCGCCTCGATGACGGCGACGCGGGTGCCGTCCGGGCTCGCGACGGGAACCCCGAGCTGCACGTCGCTCGTGACGAGTTCACGCTGCGCGCCGGTCCCGGCGTCGATCAGCCGCAGCGTCGCGTTGTACCAGGCGTCCTCGCCCGGTGCGTCCGAGGCGATCGCGGCGATCGAGTCTTCGCCGGCCCACGTCGCCTCCCAGACGTTGGTTCGGTCTGCGACCCGGCGGGCCTCGCGCGTGCGCAGCTCGAGGACCCACAGCTGTCGCCACTTGTTCTCGTCGATGCCCTCGACCAACGGAACCCACGAGGGCAGGTCCTCCGCGGTCTTCGTGGCGCCCGACCCCGAGGCGCCGGCCTGGTCGGCCCCGACCCCAGCCGCGACGAACAGCAGCCGCTCGCCCGACGGCGACCAGACAAGCGATTCGATTGTCCCGTCGATCTTCGGCAGCGCGACCGCTTCACCGAGCCGACCCGACTCGAGCAGGTATGCCTGGAACCGACCCTGCCGCACGCGATCCGACAGGAACGCAATCCGCGACCCGTCCGGGGACCAGCGAGGAAGTCGGTCGTCGTTCGGCCCCGCGGTCAGCTGCTGCGACTCACCGCCAGCGGTCTCCACGAGAGACACCCGCCCCGACGGTGCGCCCTCGAGCGCTTCCAGTCGGGTCCCTGTGAAGGCGATCCAAGCACCGTCCGGCGACACATCCAAGTCGGCGAGAGCCGTCACCAAGCCGAAACCTGGCTCCAGCGCCCTACGAAAGTGCTCCTCGATCTCGCGGTAAAGCGGCGTCTGCTGCAGGTCTCGCTCCATGCGCCGAGGGTACGACCGCCGAGCAACCACTGTCTCCTTCCCACATAACCATTTAGGTGGCTGGAACCGTTGGCATTCCCTGGGTTTCCGGTGTTGAACGCGGTCATGACGTCGATGCCATTTCCACGCTTTCTAGTGGCAGTCCGAGTTGTGACTTGTCCGAAGAGGACTGTCGGGGTTGGGCCATCCGCGCTGGATTGCAAAGTCGCTCCCGAGTGCCCTCCCGGGCCCGTCGCCCGGCTTCGTCGATAGCGGTCAGCTCCTCGACGAACGCGGTGGCCAGCTGGTGGCAGCGACGATGTCGGCCGGACGGTAAACACGTACCCGTCCGGCCGCCACGGCCCCCTTTCCCGTCGGGACGCCTCGGCGGCCGGCGAGGCCCGGGGCCGCGCTAGTCTGCCCGGCGCAGGACGCCGAGAAGTCCGTGCGTCTCCTCGTCGGGGCCGGCGCTGAACCAGACCGCGTCGGTGCCCCCGCTCGCAGCGGTACCGGGCAGCAACGCCCAGAGGCCGTCGATCTCGATGACCTCGTTGTTGGCATCGCGGAGGAAGCCGAGGTAGTCGCCGTCGTCGGTGTACGCGCCGATCTTCCCGTCGCCGAAGTTGCCGACCAATAGCGCGCCGGCGTACTTGCCGAAGCTGGCGGGTGCGATGGCCAAGCCCCACGGTGCGTTGAGGTTGCCCCGGCTGGCGATCCGCTGCACGGACCGGCCGAAGTCGGTGTACTTGTCCACGAACCCGAGGTTGTGGCCGGCGACCTCCTCCTCGCCGTCCTCGCCCTGCAACGCGTAGGCGACGTAGACCGCCCCGCCTAGGACCTGCACGTTGAACGGGGCGTAGCCGGCCGGCAGGCTCGGGTCCGTGAAGGCCGAACCGGCGTCGACCACATTCCAGTTGCCGTCGAAGACGTCGATACGCGCGTGACGGAAGTCGGCCGCCAGCAGGAACGGACCGTCGGATGTCTGCAGCACCGCGAGCCCGGTGTAGATGGCGTCGTCGGAGTGTGCGGCCACCACCGCGGTCGTTCCGTTGGCCGGGTTCCACCCGGTGATGTCACCGGTCTGGCTGTCGAAGATGAAGATTGCCGGGCGGGGGCCAAGCGGCGTCGGCACCGGGAAGCTGGTCGTGCCGTTGAAAACTTGGCCGGTCGGGGCGCCGTTGACGACGGTGACCTCGAGCCCCACCTTGGCGAACGGTGTGCCGCCACCGCCGCGGTAGAGCGTTGCGGTGCCGCTGGCGTTGTTCGCCGCCCAGACCGGGCTGGTGGGCGACAGCGCCAATCCCCATGGGTTGACCAGCAGCGGGTCGAGGATCGGTGCCACACCGGGTTGGTCGGATACGGCGTTGACCTGGTCGAACCGGCTGTCCTTCGGGGCGGCGTGGGCAGGCACGACGGCCGAGCCGAGTACCGTGGCCGTACTCGCCGCGATGACGGCCAGCAGTCCACGGCGAAGCGCACGGGTGCGTTGCGTAAACATGAATCTGACCCCTTCAAGGGTTGGTGGGGGACACAAGGACCCACGAACCCGGTGTCGCCCCGGTTCAGAGAGCGGATGGGGTCGGCGGGTGTTCGACAGACCTAGCCGCTGAGCATCCAGCGAGCCGCCTCCATCTCAATCACATGCCCACATGGTCGATCCGGCGGCCCGTGGACACCCTATGTCGGGCCACGACCCCTGAGACGGCCTCGAAGTAATTGGCCATATATACGACTCGATGTCGCAGAAACGCGTCACGGACTCGACGCGGTGCCTGGCCGAACGGGCAACCCTGGCTTTGCCCATGATTCTATCGACCGCTGAGGAGGGATAGCGAGGATCAATTACACCCCCCCCACACGCCCGGGTCGCTCGGTTGCTTCCTGTGCCATCGACTCAGGGATACAACGCCAGCCAACTATCCGCGGTGAGCAACGCTGTGAAGCGATCGAGTATCGCGGGCATCGCCTGATACGTCGATGCCACATCGCACCGGGTCGTCACCGCCTGGGCACCAACCAAGCCCCGACCATACCGACCTACACCTCCCGTGACTCACCTATCAGCGGCCAGATCAACCATCCACATCGGACAATCGGATTTGCTCCGTGGGTACTCGGATGTTAGCCAACACGG
>Ga0075420_100005269_pt1 | contig 11348 bp, 10 predicted proteins | sample SoiMetdeltSBSDD4_FD_75296 | JGI IMG/M metagenome (GOLD analysis project Ga0075420, IMG submission 75296) | Bulk soil microbial communities from a Populus tree surrounding site in Tennessee, USA - Soil MetaG P. deltoides SBSDD4 | ecosystem: Environmental > Terrestrial > Soil > Tree plantation... | reverse complement strand
ACGTGCTACGTGCCACGTGCCACGTGCCACGTGCCACGTGCCACGTGCCACGTGCGACGTGCGACGTGCGACGTGCACGGAGGATCGGAGATGGGTTGAGTCGGGGCCAATTGGCAATCCGCAATTGAGATGAAGAAGCTCACGCACGTTGATTCGCGGGGTGATGTCCGGATGGTGGACGTCAGTGGCAAGCCTGTGTCGGCTCGGGAGGCGGTCGCGCGTGGGAGGATTAGCATCTCGAAGGCTGCACTGCGGCTGATTCGCGCGGGGGCTCTGAAGAAGGGCGATCCGCTGCAGACGGCGCGGCTGGCCGGTGTGATGGCGGCGAAGCGAACGGCCGACCTCATCCCTCTTTGTCACCCGCTCCCGCTGACGCACGCCGACGTCACGCTGACCGCGGTCCGCGATGGTTATGAAATCGAGGCGTGTGTGAGGACGACTGCGCAGACCGGGGTGGAGATGGAAGCGCTGACCGCGGTCTCAGTGGCGGCGCTGACGATCTACGACATGGTCAAGGCGGTGGACAAATCAATGGTCATCGGCGAGATCCGGCTCGTCGAGAAGCGCAAGACACCGATCGTTCCGGGAACCTTGGCCGGCTCGTGAACGTCCTCGTCGCCATTTACAGCCCGTTCGTGATGTGGAACATACCGGTCGAGTACATCGAACGGCTGAGGCGTGAGTTTCCGTCTCACACATTTCTCCACGCCAACGACGACGACGAGGCCGAGCGGCTGATCGGCCCGGCTGAAGTCGCGTTCTCGTCGCAGATCACCAGGGAGCAGCTGGCAGCGGCGCCAGGGTTGAGGTGGATTCACAGCCCGGCGGCAGGCGTTGGCGGCATGCTGTTCCCGGAAATGGTGAGCGGCCCCGTCGTGATCACGAATTCAAAGGGCATGTCTGCCGACACCATGGCCGAACACGTGCTGGCGGTGACGCTCGCACTGTTCCGCCGTTTGCCTGAGGCCCTCGCCAGTCAGCGGAGCCGGGAGTGGTCGCAGGACGCCATTGGTCTTCAGGGTAACCGGATGATCGCCGGCTCGCGAGTCCTGATGATCGGCCTGGGCGCGATCGGCGCGGCCGTGGCGCAACGCATGGCGCAGCTCGGGGCGACGGTCACCGGCGTGCGGCGCACCCCGCGTGCGGACGCAGTGCAAGGCGTCTCGTGGGTGATCGGGACGGACGGTCTCCACGCCGCGCTGCCGGATGCGGATGTGATCGTCGTGTGCGCCCCGCACACGCGCGACACCCGCGGGCTCATCGGCGAGCGGGAGCTCCGGCTCATGTCACCGCGGGCGGTCCTCGTGAACGTCAGCCGCGGACAGCTGATCGACGAGCGGGCGCTCGTCACGGCGCTGCGCGAGCGACGCATCGAGTCAGCAGCGCTGGACGTATTCGATCAGGAGCCGCTGCCGCCGGACAATCCGCTCTGGACGCTGCCGAACGTCCTCATCACCCCTCACACTTCAGGATTCCGCCTCGATCACTGGGACGCGGCGACCGCGATCTTCGTCGAGAACCTCCGCCGGTACGACGCCGCCCGCCCGCTGCTGAATCTCGTCGACAAGACTGCCGGTTACTGAGTCAAGACATTCTGCCGCAGTCCGTGGTTCGTAGTTCGTCGCTCGTGGGTCGTAGAGCCTTTTCGGCGCCTTGGGCTTTGCGAGCGACGAGCGACGGACCACGAACCACGGCAAGTGTCTACGCGAACCTCGTATAATCTGACGCCGTGACGCTTCCAGCCACCTCCGTCGTTGTCGAGCCCGAGTCGATCGAAACCGTTGCCGATTTGCCGTTCTTCGTGATGGGGCGCTTCCCAAAGCCGTATCTCATCGGACGATGTTCGGCGGGGAAGCTCGAGGGGTTTTCATCGAAGGAGTTGTTCGAGCGGATCCGCGATCTGTCGCTGGGGCTGTCGGCGCTCGGAGTGACGCGCGGCGATCGCGTGGCGATCGTAGCCGAGAGCCGGCCCGAATGGCTGATCGCAGACCTTGGAATCCTGTCGCTTGGCGGGGTGACTGTACCGATCTATCCGACGCTGTCTGCCGCGCAGGTCCGCTACATCTTGAAGGACTCGGGCGCGCGGGTGGTGTTCGTGTCGACGCGTCTGCAAGTGGACAAGGTCCAGGAGATCCGACACGAGCTCCCCTCGCTCGAAGCAATCATCGTGATGGACGGCGGAGCGGCGAGCGCGAGCCCGTCGGTCACGTCGATGCAGGCGCTGAGCGAGCGCGGCCACGAGCAGATGACCGGGGAGTGGGGCGCCGGCAAGATGTTCAAGGATCGCTCGAAGGCCATCGGTCCCGCACATCTCGCGACGATCATCTACACCTCGGGCACCACCGGCGAACCGAAGGGCGTGATGCTGACGCACGGGAACCTGGTCGCGAACATCAAGGCCTCCGCCAACGTGCTCAGCGTGAGCCAGGATGACGTCGCGCTGTCGTTCCTGCCGCTCAGCCACGCCTTCGAGCGAATGGTGGTCTACGTCTATCTGATCTCCGGCGTGACCATCAATTTCGCGGAGTCGTTCGATACGCTCGCGCGCGACATCGCCGCCGTGCGCCCGACGATTCTGACCGGCGTGCCACGCGTCTACGAGAAGTTGTACGGCCGGATCAGTGACAAGGGCCAGACCGGCACCGGCATGAAGCCGAAGATTTTCAAATGGGCCGTCGGCGTGGCCCAGGCCAAGGGACAAGCGGCGCTGCGCGGCACGGCGCCCGGCCTTCTGACATCACTGCAGGCGTCGCTCGCGGACCATCTGGTCTTCGCGAAGATTCGTGACGGCATCGGCGGACGAATTCGCTATCTCGTCTCCGGGAGCGCCCCGCTGCCGTCGGCCGTCGCGGAGTTCTTTCAGGGCATCGGTATGCCGATTGTCGAAGGCTACGGGCTGACCGAAACGTCCCCCATCCTGACCGTGAATCCGCCGGAAGCGCCCCGCGGCGGGAGCGTCGGCAAGCCAATTCCGGGCGTCGAGATCCGTATCGCGGATGACGGCGAGATCCTGGCGCGCGGACCGAATGTGATGTCCGGCTACTACAACAAGCCGTCGGCCACGACCGACGCAATCCGCGACGGCTGGTTCCACACAGGAGACATCGGGACCATCGACAACGAAGGGTATCTGCGCATCACCGATCGCAAGAAGGACCTGCTGGTCACCTCCGGCGGCAAGAAGATCGCGCCGCAGCCGATCGAGGCGGTCCTCAAGCGCAGCCCGATCGTCGCCGAGGCTGTCCTGCTCGGCGACCGTCAAAAATTCGCCGCGGCACTCATCGTCCCGGAGTTCAACGCGCTCGAGCGGCGGCTCAAGGATCTCGGCCGCCCACCCGGCTCGCGCGACGAGCTCGTCAAACGCGCTGACGTCATCAAGCTCTACGACGAGATTGTCGACGCGCTGAACCGCGAGCTGTCACAGTTCGAGCGCATCAAGAGATTCACCCTCCTGCCGGCCGAGTTCAGCATCGAATCCGGCGAGCTGACGCCGACGCTGAAGGTGAAGCGGAAGGTGGTGGAGGAGAGGTGGAAGGGAGCGATTGAGGAGCTGTACCGGGAATAGTGCAGAGTGCAGGTGCAGGGTGCAAAGTGCATAGTGCCGTGCGGTGCAGGTGCGGAGTGCACGGTGCACTGTGCGCGCCCTATTCGTTGTCACGCTCGAGATATTTGAGTAGACCGGCGTTGACTGCCAGAGCCTCGGCACACAGCGCGGATAGTTCCTCGAACTCGTCGTCCGTTAAATGCCCGGCCTGCTTGCCGGCCTCCAATTGGTCATCAACCTCTCCCGTCTCGCCACGAGCGATCCGTAGGGAGTGAGCGAATTCCTTGTGACGGTATTTGTAGAAGCCCTCGACGGTGTTGTGACAAGCCGAGTTGACTGCTCGGCGGATCTGGCGGCAGAAATCGACGTCGGCGGCAACGGAAGATCGCTTGGTAATCGGCAGAATCCGGCTACGAAGCTTGTTCAACAACTGCCATGCAACCAGATCTCGATGTCGCCTCGCACCCATGCCAAATGCGGAGCACCGACCGTGCCAGCCGACCGATGACCGAAATCAGCCGCAAAGAAAGCATCTCGCCATACTCCGGCAGTTCAGGCGTCGCAATTGTCGCGTCGGGCGCTAGGCGCAAGCTTGAAGCTTCTGCACGCAGCACTCTGCACTACGCACGTGCACCGCACAGCACTCTGCACCCTGCACTCCGCACCGTGCACCTGCACTACGTCGATCCACCTCCCGGCGGCGGCTCGATGTGGATAATCGCGTCGGCGATCTGCGGATAATTCTGCATGAGCCGATCCTTCACGACGTGCGAGATGCGATGAGCTTCGTGCAGTGTCGTGTCACCGTTCACCCACACGTGCAAATCGAGAAAGACATAATCGCTCGAGCCGCGCGTCCGGATGTGATGGCTGCCGAGCACGTCCGGCACGCTCATGACCACGCGGCGGATAGCCTCTTCGTCCATCACCACCCGATCTGCCAGGATCTTCGATGTGTTGCGCGCGATCCCGATGCCGGTGTAGGCGATGAAGACCGCGATCACCAGTCCGCCGATCGGATCCAGGATCGGATAGCCGAGCCGCACGGCGATCAATGAAACCAGGACGGCGCAGGATGTGAAGACGTCGCTCTTCGTGTGCATCGCGTCGGCGAGGAGAAGCTCGCTGCCCAGTTCGCGGCCGCGTCTCGATTCGTACCGGACCACGCCGATGTTGATCGTCAGCGTCGCGAGCATGACGGCGAAGCTGAGCGACGTGACCTGCGCCGCTTCGCCGCCGGCGACCCGCTCGAGCGCCGCGCGTACCACCTCGATGACCGCGAACAGCAGGAATACGAAGATGCCGGCCGCGGCCAGCGTCTCGTACTTCCGGTGCCCGTAGGGGTGATCCTCGTCGGGCGGCTTGCGCGACGCGCGCAGGCCGACCAGCCCCATGATGTTCGATGCGGTATCGGTGAGGGAGTGAAAGCCGTCGGAGATGATGCTGACGGCGCCGGTCGAGTAGCCGAGCGCGAGCTTCGAGCCGGCCACGATCAGGTTCAGAATGAGGACGCGGAGGAGAACGCCGGAGATTTCGTCATGCCGCGGCATCACGAGCGGTCCGGCTAAAGCCGGACGCTACGGTCAGAACAGGCGCGCCTCGGGAAGCGGCCACCAGCGCAGCTGCACTTTCCCGATGACGTACTTCTTCGGCACGTAACCCCAGTGGCGGCTGTCGGAGCTGTTGTTCCGGTGATCGCCCATCACGAAGTAATACCCTTCGGGAACGATCTGCGGACCCCAGTCGTCGTGGCTTCGATATTCCGCCGGCACGAATGCGTCGTCCATCGGCACATCGTTGCGATAGACGCGTCCATCCACGATGCGAATCTGATCGCCCTCTTCCGCGATGATGCGCTTGACGAACGACTTGTCCGGGTTGTTCGGGTAGTAGAGCATCACGATGTCACCGACCACCGGCGACCCGATCCGATAGGCCAGCTTGTTGACGATCAGGCGGTCCTGATCGGCGAGCGTCGGAGCCATGCTCTGGCCTTCGACCCGTGCGACCTGAAATCCGAACGTCACGATGAGCGTCGCGTAGACCGCAGCCGATGCCAGCGTCTTCAGCCAGGCGACAACTTCTTCGACGATGCGATTCACGCCGAAAGCCTCTGAGCTTGGGACTCGGGACTCGGTGTTCGCGCCGAAGGCGCTGTTCTCGACAGGAAGGCGAGCCTCGTCGGGGACGAGCAGCGCTCCCGCCAAGGCCGGCACGGGCTCGGCCGCCACGAGAGGCTCCGGCGCGACCATGGGGTCCGTAGCCGGAACCGGCTGCAGCGCCGCATACGCCTCGTACGAATCCGTCTGCGGCGTTGGCTCCCAGGCATGGTCGGGGGCTGGCGGCAGAGGAGGTGGCGCGAAAGGATCGTGTGTGTTGTCGCTCATAACCTCAGATACTCGCGGAGCCGTTTGGTTTGCGATCGGCTCACGGGAATCTCGCTGCCCTTGGCGTCGCGCATCTTGAGGATGAAGTTGCGGCTGAACCAGGGCACGATCTCCTTGATTTTATTGATATTTACCAGATGCGAGCGATGGACCCGCCAGAAGACCCCGGGGTCGAGCCTCGCCTGCAATTCATCCAGTGTCCGATAGTTGGACGTTCCTGACAAGCTGTTCGTTACGACTGTTATTACGTCGTCTTCGACCGAAGCGTGTACTACTTCATCGGCTTGGATCAGCAAAAACCGGTCGGCCACCTTGACGGCCAGCTGGTGACGAACGTCCTGTCGGTCCCCCAGCGCCTGCAGGAGTCGGTCCAGCTCGCCGCCGGACGGCTTGGCTGCGGGGCGGTCTGACTGAATACGCCGTCGGACCCGGTCGACTGCGGTGACGAGCCGTTCCGCTTCAACGGGTTTGAGCAGGTAATCCACTGCATTGACGTCGAACGCTTCGATCGCATACCGGTCGAATGCGGTGACGAACACGAGTTGGGAATCGACGCCAGTCCGGACCAGCCGCCGAGCGACTTCGAATCCCGTAAGTCCCGGCATCTGCACGTCGAGCATCACCATGTCGGGCGTCTGGTCTTCGATGACCCGGAGGGCCTCGACGCCGTTGCCAGCCTGACCGACGACTTCGACACCCTCGACTTGTCCGAGCAGGAAGCACAGCTCATCCCTCGCCAGCTGCTCGTCGTCGACCACCACGGTCCTCAAAGCGTCCATATCAGGCGGAAATCCTCGTCGGAACGATCAGCTCCGGGATCACGATTCGTGCGCAGGTGCCTTCCCCCGGAACACTGTCGAGCTGGAGCTGGTAATTCGCGCCGTAGATCACTCGCAGCCGCTCGTTCACGTTGCGCAGCCCGATGCCTCCCTCACTTCCTCTTTCGGCATGCGCCTCTCGGCCTCTTTCGGCATGCGCCTGTCTCACTCTTTCGGCATGTCCCGGGCTCACCCCCACACCGTTGTCGATGATGTCGATGATTGCGTGACCCTCATGGCGGACGCTGCGGATCGTGATTTGTCCCGGGCCGAGCTTCGGCGCCAGTCCATGCTTGATCGAGTTCTCGACGAGTGGTTGCAGAAGCATGCTTGGGACCACCACGTCGAGGCTATCGGGGTCGATGGCCTTCTCGATGATCAGCTTGGATCCGAACCGGACGGCCTCGATGTCCAGGTATTCATCGATTGCCTCGAGCTCTTCGCGGAGCGTGACGAAATGTTCCTGCGACCTCAGGAGCCGTCGCAGCAGGCCCGACAGCTTGACGATCAGCATCCGCGCAGTCTCGGGCTGCGATCGAATCAGCGACGAGATTGACGTCAGCGTGTTGAACAGAAAATGCGGATTGATCTGGCTGGCCAGCGCTTCGACCCGGGCGGTCATCAGCAGTTTTTCCTGTTCCTCGAGACGGTGCTCGATGCGGGCGCTGTTCCAGATCTTGATCGGAATCGCCACGCACAGGACTGTCGCAAGGACCACCAGCGCGTACAGCCATGCGGTCGGGGGCTGATGGTAGAAGATGCGAAACGCGCCGAAGCGATGGCCGAGCGCCTGGTTGATCAGCTCGAGGCCTATTGGCGCCGCGAGCAGAATCACGACCCAGTCGATTTGGAAGCGCCGGACGAGCCTCCACACGTTCCGATGGAGGTCCGTGAAGAAGAGCGGCGAGAAATGCCAGATCGCTTCCTTTGGACAGATCTCGCGGAGGCCGCCGCCCGCAAACCCGCAGCCGATCGCGAACGGCAGCGCAATCCATTCTCCGGCGACGAGCGCCGGGATGCCGACCATTGTCCCGACGATGCTGCCGGCGTACGGACCCGCCAGGAGGCCGGCGAGAAACGATCCGGCGAGCGTGAGATCGGCCGCCTTATAGTCGAGCAACACGCGCGCGACGACTCCGGCCGTCAACGGCACGCCCAGACTGGCGGCGAAGACCAGTCGCTCCGGCCAGTCGCGTTTTTCAGTGAGGAGGATCCGCCGGAACCAGGGGAAGCGCACGAGCATGGTGGCCAGGACCGCGACCACCGCGAGCTTCACCATCAGGGTCGTGAGCAGGACCTGCCCAGCCGAGAGGAATTGTGGCTCGTGCTGCATCAGGCGATATCCCGTAAGTATAGCACCTGACGCAACTTGTCGGCTCCGTTCGTGATTCTTGCCTTCCTGGAAACGGACTCCCTGATATGATCACTGGATGATCCGTCCGTTCCTCATCGGCTTTGCGACGACCCTCAAGCACATCTTCAAGAAGCCAATCACGGTCAATTACCCTGAGCAGAAGATCCCCGTTTTCCCAAAATACCGAGGCAAACAGGTGCTGATGCGAGACGAGGCGGGCCTAGAAAAATGCGTCGCGTGCGGTCTGTGCGCAGTGGCCTGTCCGGCTGATGCCATCTATCTCGAAGCTGCCGAGAACGACGGGTCGGTCAAGGCAGGGCCTCGCTACGCCACGGTCTACCAGATCCACAAGACGCGCTGCATCTTCTGTGGATACTGCGAGGAGGCCTGCCCGGTTTCGGCGATTTTCATGGGCAAGGACTACGAGCTGGCGGTGTACAGCAGCAAGGACTTCATCTGGGACAAGCAGGATCTGCTGGTCCCTGACAGTGCCGCGCCAGCCGTGAGCAACGCAAGGTAAGACGCTCAAGTGAGCCAGTTCGGTGCCCTCGGTGACATTCACGGCGACTTCGATTCCGTGAACCGAATCATGCGACGGCATCCGGAAGTGCCGTTCTGGATTTCAGTCGGCGACCTGGCTGACGACGACGGACACTACCAGCCGGTCGTGGCGCCGCTCTACTGGATCAAAGGGAACAACGAGAACTTCGACCTCATCGAATCGGGACGGCTTCCCCAGAACCTTCACTGGATAGCACAAGCCGGGGTGGCGAGAACTCACGGAATCGCGATCGCAGGGCTGGGCGGAACGTTGGCGCCGACGTGGTACGAGACGCCCGCTGCCGAACTGCCACACCCCTCGAAATCGTCGGCGCGCGCGACGGCCCTGGCCGACAAGCGCCGGCATTTCGTACGTGAGGAAGTCGAGGCCTGCAAAGCGCTTCAGAACGTCGATGTGTTCATGTCGCACGAAGCGGCACGCCCGTATATCGTCGGAGGAGGCGCCGGGCGCCGCGGCAACGACGCTGGGAAGACGCCGGTCAACGAAGTGCTGGCAGCCATGCGCCCGCGCCTGCACCTGTTCGGGCATCACCACCGGTTTACCGAGCAGGAGCGTCAGGGCGTCCGTTCGGTTGGGCTCGACCTGGTCTCGTCGTCGTTTCTGCTCATCGACTCGATGACGTTGGATTACTCGAAAGAGCTGACGGCTGTGAGCTGACAGCCCACACTTATGAAGAAGGCTCCGATTCTCGAAGAACTCGACCGCCGCGTCCTCGTCTGTGACGGCGCGATGGGGACGATGCTGTACGGGAAAGGCATCTTCCTGAATCGATCCTTCGACGAACTGAACCTGACCCAGCCGGACGTCGTCGCCGAAGTGCACCAGCAGTACGTGCGCGCAGGGGCGGACGTCATCGAGACGAATACGTTCGGTGCCAATCGCGTGAAGCTCGGGCAGTTCGGGCTGGCGGATCGTGTAAGCGCGCTCAACCTGCAGGGAGCGCGTATTGCCCGGCACGCCGCGCGCGACCAGTGCTGGGTGGCGGGCGCAATCGGTCCGCTCGGCATTCGGATCGAGCCGTGGGGACGGACTGGCGTCGACGAGGCGGAAGCCTACTTCACCGAGCAGGCGCGCGCGCTGCTCGAGGGCGGTGTCGACCTGTTCGTGCTCGAAACGTTTCGCGACCTGAACGAGATCGGCTCTGCAATCCGCGCGGTCCGCGGGCTGTGCGATCTGCCGATCGTCGCCCAGGTCACGACCGAGGAAGACGGCAATACGCTGGACGGCATGGCGCCCGAGAGCTTCGTGCCCGAGCTCGAACGGCACGGCGCCGACGTCGTGGGCCTGAACTGCAGCATCGGTCCAGCGGCCATGCTCGATACGATCGAGCGTCTGGCGCGTGTTGCGACGAAGCGGCTCTCGGCGCAACCCAACGCCGGACGGCCTCGCGAAATCGAGGGCCGGAACATCTACCTGTGCTCGCCGGAGTACATGGCCTCGTACTCGCGCCGGTTCATCAATGCCGGCGTCCGCCTCGTCGGCGGGTGCTGCGGCACCACGCCCGATCACATCCGGCACATCAAGCAGGCGGTCCGTGCGATGACGCCGGCATCGGTGTCGCCCGCGGCCGCGCGCCTGGCCGGGGGAGTCGCGTCGGCCACGAAGGCGGCTGGCCCGCTGATCGATCGGCCGGAGAAGTCGAGGATGGCGAACACGCTCGCGCGCGGCGGGTTCGTCGTGTCAGTGGAGCTGGTGCCGCCGCGCGGCTATCGCACCGACGCGCTCGTGGACACGGCGCGTCAGCTCCGCATCCATGGCGTCGATCTCGTCAACGTGCCGGATGGTCCGCTGGCGACCGGACGGATGAGCGCGCTCGCGGCGGCATACCTGATCCAGCAACAAGCGGGTGTCGAGCCGATCCTTCACTATGCGTGCCGCGATCGGAACCTGCTGGGTATGCAGTCCGATCTGCTCGGAGCGCACTCGATGGGGGTGAGGAATCTCCTCATCGTCACCGGCGATCCACCGCGGGTTGGCGATTATCCTGACGCGACCGGTGTGTTCGACGTGGATTCGATCGGCCTGACCAACGTCGTCGCGACGTTGAATCGCGGCCTCGATATCGGCGGTCAGTCGATCGGCCAGGCGACGGCGTTTCACATCGGCGTGGCGGCGAACCCCTCGGCGATCAGCGTGGAGCAGGAAGTGCGTCGATTCCAGTACAAGGTCGAGGCGGGCGCCGAGTTCGCCATCACTCAGCCGGTGTTCGATCCGGCGGCGCTATCAGAGTTCCTGAGCCGGATCGAGGCGTTCTCGATCCCCATGCTGGCGGGTGTGATGCCGCTCGAGAGCCTCCGGCATGCGGAGTACATGGCGAACGAGGTACCAGGCGTGCGAGTACCGGAACAGATCCTCGAGCGGATGCGGAAAGCAGAAATCGGCGGGCGGGCCGCCGACGAGGGGATTTCGATCGCGCGCGAGATTGTCGCGGCGATTCGTCCTGTGGTGCAGGGGATTCAGATCTCAACGGCTGCAGACGCGGTGCACACGGCTCTGGCGGTCATGCAGGCGGTGGAGGTCTGATGTGGACGCCCCTGGCTCGAGCGTGTGCGGTTCGCAGGTGCAGGTGTTCGCTTGCCCGGGCGGTATTGACGCGATATAGTCGCAGCGCAACGAATCAGCCGATTTGTCGTGGGCGTGAGTCGGATGTGCTGACGAGCAGGCGAGCGGGGGAGCGCGAGGC
>Ga0075420_100005268_pt1 | contig 11348 bp, 5 predicted proteins | sample SoiMetdeltSBSDD4_FD_75296 | JGI IMG/M metagenome (GOLD analysis project Ga0075420, IMG submission 75296) | Bulk soil microbial communities from a Populus tree surrounding site in Tennessee, USA - Soil MetaG P. deltoides SBSDD4 | ecosystem: Environmental > Terrestrial > Soil > Tree plantation... | reverse complement strand
CGGGTCTCCACGTTGTTGAACCACACGTACTCGACCCCGGAGCGGTTGGTCCACGCCTGCTTGCAGGTCACCGAGCAGGTGTGACAGCCGATGCACTTGTCGAGGTTCATCACCATCGCCAGCTGCGCCATCACCCTCATCAGTACTGCACCTCCTGGCTGCGGCGGCGGACCACGGTGACCTCGTCGCGCTGGTTGCCGGTGGGGCCGAGGTAGTTGAACGCGAACGACAGCTGGGCGTACCCGCCGATGAGATGGCTGGGCTTGATGAGCAGCCGGGTCAGGGAGTTGTGGATGCCGCCGCGCCGGCCGCTCGTCTCGGACTTCGGCACGTCGATCACCCGCTCCTGGGCGTGGTACATGTAGACGGTGCCCTCGGGCATCTTGTGGGTCACCACGGCCCGGCAGACCACCACGCCGTTGCGGTTGACCGCCTCGATCCAGTCGTTGTCCCGTACGCCGATCTTCGCCGCGTCCGCCTCGCTCATCCATATCGTCGGGCCGCCGCGGGAGAGGGTGAGCATGATGAGGTTGTCCTGGTACTCGGAGTGGATCGACCACTTCGAGTGCGGCGTCAGGTAGCGGACGGTGATCTCCAGCTCGCCGTTGCGGCCCAGCCTGGGCTCGCCGAAGAGCTGGTGCATGTCCAGCGGCGGCCGGAACACCGGCAGCTGCTCGCCGAGCTCGGCGACCCAGTCGTGGTCGAGGTAGAGGTGCTGCCGGCCGGTCAGCGTGTGCCAGGGCTTGAGCCGCTCCACGTTGATGGTGAACGGCGAGTAGCGCCGCCCGCCCTGCTCGCTGCCGGACCACTCCGGGCTGGTGATGACCGGCACCGGCTGGGCCTGGGTGTCGGCGAAGCGGATCTGCTTGCCCTCGTGCTCGCCGGCGAGGTCGGCCAGGCGCTGGCCGGTGCGCCGCTCCAGCGCCCGGAAGCCCTCGGTCGCCACCCGGCCGTTGGTGGTGCCCGACAGCGTCAGGATCGCCTCGCACGCGCGGATGTCGGTGTCCAGCCGGGGCCGGCCGTCCGCGACGCCGCCGCGTACCTCCCCGTTGATGCGGCGCAGCAGCTCGACCTCTGGGGTGACGTCGACGGTGACCGCCTTGGTGGTGGCGCCCAGCCGGTCGAGCAACGGGCCCAGGGCGGCCATCTTGTCGGCGAGCGCGCCGTAGTCCCGCTCGACCAGGACGATCTTCGACATGGTCCGGCCCGGCACCGGCGGGTCGGCGCCGCCGGCCCAGTCGCGCACCACGCCGTGCGGGGTGGCCAGGGCGTCGGGCGTGTCGTGCAGCAGCGGCGCCGCGACCAGGTCGGTGCGCACGCCGAGGTGGGTCTGGGCCAGCTCGGAGAAGGCCCGGGCGATGCCGTGGAAGGCGGCGAAGTCGGTACGGGTCTGCCACGGCGGCGAGATCGCCGGGGTGAACGCGTGGATGAACGGGTGCATGTCGGTGGAGTTCAGGTCGTGCTTCTCGTACCAGGTGGCGGCCGGCAGCACCACGTCGGAGAAGAGCGTGGTGGAGGTCATCCGGAAGTCCAGCGACAGCAGCAGGTCGAGCTTGCCCTCGGGGGCCTCGTCGTGCCAGGTGACGTCACGGGGCCGCTGGTGCGGCGGGGTCGGCGTGGCGCGCAGCGTGGCGTCGGTGCCGAGCAGGTGGCGCAGGAAGTACTCGTTGCCCTTTGCCGAGGAGCCGAGCAGGTTGGCCCGCCACACGGTCAGCACCCGCGGCCAGTTCTGCGGGGCATCCGGGTCGGCGCAGGCGAACCCGAGCCGCCCGGCGGCCAGCTCCCCGGCGACCCAGCCGCCGGGGTCGTCCGGTCGCGCCGAGCGCGCCTCGTCGGCGAGGTCCAGCGGGTTGCGGTCGAAGGTGGGCATCGAGGGCATCCAGCCCAGCCGGGCCGACTGGGCGACCAGGTCCGCGGTGTGCCGGCCGGCGAACCGCCCGTCACCCACCGGGGAGGAGAGCACGCCCGCGTCGTACGTGTCGTAGCGCCACTGGTCGGTGTGCAGGTACCAGTACGGCGTGCTGGGCATCTGCCGCGGCGGGCGGGACCAGTCCAGCCCGAACGCCAGGTGCGACCACCCGGTCACCGGCCGGCACTTCTCCTGCCCGACGTAGTGCGCCCACCCGCCGCCGTTGACGCCCTGGCACCCGGTCAGCGTGGTCAGCGCCAGCATGGCCCGGTAGGTGGTGTCCGAGTGGAACCAGTGGTTCGTGCCCGCGCCCATGAGGATCATCGAACGCCCGCCGGAGCGCTCGGCGTTGTCGGCGAACTCCCGGGCGATGCGCGCCACGGCCGCCGCGGGCACGCCGGTGACCGGCTCCTGCCAGGCCGGCGTGTACGGCTGCGCCGGGTCGTCGTACCCGGCCGGCCAGGTGCCCGGCAGCCCGTCCCGGGCCACGCCGTACTGGGCCAGCATCAGGTCGTAGACGGTCGTCACGACCAGCTCGCCGCCGGCGCCGCGGACCGTCGCGGTCGGCACGCCGCGGCGCATGACCTGCGCCGGCTGCGTGTCGAAGCGGGGCAGCAGCACCTCGACGCCGTCGCCGCCGAAGCAGGTCAGCTGCGGCCGGATCGCGCCCAGGTCCAGGTTCCACCGGCCCGCGCCGGCCTCGCTGAACCGGTGCCCCAGCGACCCGTTGGGCACCGCCGGCGCGCCGGTCGCGCCGTCCCACACCGCCGGCCGGAACGCCGCCTCGGCGTCGCTGTCGCCCAGCTCCGCCGCGGTCAGGAACTTGCCGGGCCGGTAGCCGCCGCCCGCCACCGGCTCCAGGACGACCAGGTACGGCAGGTCGGTGTAGCGGGTGACGTAGTCGACAAAGCGCGGGGTGGCCCGGTCGACGAAGAACTCCTTGAGGACCACGTGGCCCATCGCCATCGCCAGCGCGCCGTCGGTGCCCGGCTGGGCGGGCAGCCACTCGTCGGCGAACTTGACGCTGTCGGCGTAGTCCGGGCTGACCACGATGACCTTCTGCCCGCGGTAGCGGGCCTCGGCCATCCAGTGCGCGTCCGGAGTACGCGTCACCGGCACGTTCGAGCCCCACATCATCAGGTACGACGCGTCCCACCAGTCACCGGACTCGGGCACGTCGGTCTGGTCGCCGAACATCTGCGGCGAGGCCACCGGCAGGTCGGCGTACCAGTCGTAGAACGACAGCATGGACCCGCCGATGAGGCTGATGAACCGGGCGCCGGTGGCGTGGGAGACCATCGACATGGCCGGGATCGGGGAGAAGCCGGCGACGCGGTCCGGGCCGTACTCGCGGATGGCGTGCACGTGGGCGGCGGCGACGATCTCCTGCGCCTCGTCCCAGGAGACCCGTACCAGTCCGCCCTTGCCCCGGGCCCGCTGGTAGCGCCGCCGTCGCTGCGGGTCGCCCTGGATGTCGGCCCAGGCCGCGACGGGGTCCTTCAGGCGCGCCTTGGCCTCCCGGTACATGTCCACCAGCACCCCCCGGGCGTACGGGTAGCGCACCCGGGTGGGCGAGTAGGTGTACCAGGAGAACGCGGCGCCGCGCGGGCAGCCCCGTGGCTCGTACTCGGGCCGGTCCGGGCCGACGCTGGGGTAGTCGGTCTGCTGCTGCTCCCAGGTGATGATCCCGTCCTTGACGTAGACCTTCCAGGAGCACGACCCGGTGCAGTTCACCCCGTGCGTGGAGCGCACCACCTTGTCGTAGGACCAGCGGTCCCGGTAGAACGTGTCCGCGTCCCTGCCGCCGACCTGGTAGAGGGCCCGCCCGTCGGGGGACATCTCCGCCCGGCGCACCAGGGCGCCTACCGCCAGCAACGCGCGCCCTGCCCGCTCGGCCGCATCAGCCATGCGTCCCTGCCCTTCGCTCAACGACGTGACACTCAACGACGTGACACTCAACGACGTCTCGCTCCGACGTCCTGGCGCTCGATGACGTCACCGAACACGTTGGTCGCCATGGCGCCCTTGCGCAAGACGGGCCCGGCCCGGTTCCTGATCCTTCCTGGCAAAGCCGCAGCACACCCGGGCCGAAAGTCCTCACGCGCAGTGGCATCCGGCACTCACGCGCAGTGGCATCCGGGTCCGCGCCAGCTCCCGCGGCCGACCCGTACCACGGCGGTGACAGGCGGCAACCAGGTCTTTCGGCCTGGCGCGGGGGGCCCATGTGGCAGTGGCGGTCCGTCACCGGCGCCGGTGACGCTGACGGCATGGCCGAGTCTTCCTGGTACGACCGGGACAAGGGTCCTGGGCCGCGGCTACGCGAATGCCTCGTCGCGGCGACCGCTGCGCCGTCGATCCATAACACCCAACCGTGGCTGTTCCGCCCATACGAGGACACTGTGGACGTACTCGTGGACCGGCGGCGCCAGCTCACCACGCTCGACCCGGAGGGGCGCGAGATGCTGGTCAGCGTGGGTGCGGCCGTGTTCAACCTGCGGGTGGCGGTACGGGCCAACGGCCGTGACGCGCGGGTGCGGCTGACGCCGGACCAGTCGCAGCCGGACCTGGTCGCGAGGGTCTGCCTCGGCGCGCCCACCGCGCCGCCCACCGCCGCTGCCCTGCTGGCCGGCGTGATACCGCGCCGGCACACCAACCGCAGGCCGTTCGCGGACCGGCCGGTGCCCTTCGGCATCATCGAGGAGCTGGCCGGCGCGGCGGTCGCCGAAGGCACCGCGCTGCTGGTGGTGGACCCGACGCTGCGCGACGGTGTGCTGAGCCTCACCCGCACCGCCGAGAACCGGATGCGCACCGACCCGGAGTACCGGGCCGAGCTCGCCGCGTGGACCACGCCGGGCGGGGTCGGCCGCCGCGACGGCGTGCCGCGCCAGGCGTTCGGCCCGCGGGACCCGCTCGCCGCCGTGCCGCTGCGGGACTTCGCGCTGGGCAGCGGCGCGCCGACGGCCACTGTCGCGTTCGAGCCGGAGCCGACACTGGTTCTGCTGTTCACCGTCGGCGACTCGCCGGTTGACTGGCTGCGCGCCGGTGCCGCGCTGCAGCGGGTGCTGCTCACCGCCACCCTGCGCGGGCTCGCCGCCACGCCGCTGAGCCAGCTACTGGAGGTGCCCAGGCTGCGGGCGCTGCTGACGGACGTGACAACCGGCCAGGTGTGCCAGACGGTGCTGCGGATCGGCTACCCGCTGACGCCGGCCCTACCGACACCCCGCCGCCCGGTGGAGGAGGTGATCCTGGCCGCAGGACACAACGGCTCCCCGCCATGAGGCGGGCGGTCCCTCAGGCTGCGGTGCCCCAGATGGCCGAGAACGCCGCCGCCTCGCCGGCCAGCCAGCGCTCGACCTGGTCGCTCCGTACCGCGGGGTCCGGGCGGTGCACCGCGCCGCGCCGCAGGTCGACCAGGACCGGATCGGCCCCGGGCAGGATGTCGTGCATATGGTTGGCCATCAGGTGGAGCACAGCCAGCAGCGTCTCCTGGCTGGGCGGCGCGTCGTCCATGTAGAGCCGCACCGCCTCGGCGCGCCCGTCGTCGTAGCGCAGGCCCAGGTGCGGGTTCAGCTTGACCGGAAGGTTGCCGACCAGCGCCAGGGTGTCCCGGGTCTGGGCGAGGTGGATGCGCCGGGTGTCGCCGAGCGAGTGGAGGTAGGCGAGGGCACCGGCGGTCAGCACCTGGTAGAGCGGCTGCCAGCGCGGCTTCACCGTCCTGGCCACGTCGGTCAGGTGCGCGCCGCCGGTGTGGAAGGCGATATCGGCCTTGAGCGCCTTGACCAGCGGGCCGTGCGGGTTGAAGCCGTGGCCGCTGGCCCGAGCCCGGCGTAGCCCGCCCACGAACGCGGCCTTCGCCGGGCCGGTACGGCTCACGTACCGGGTGAAGGTGAGCAGGGTGGCGTAGGGCGGTGGGGCGGCGGCATCGAGCATGGTCACGGCTGGTCCCTCCCAGGTCAGCACGGTTCTTTCGTACATACATTCTAATTGACTTTGGTCGTCGTGCCCACCCTGCTGCCGGCCCTGGTGGACCTTTTGCACGTCAGCTCCCGTACCTCCCGGACTGTCCTGCCTTGCGCACTACCTCGGCCTGCGGACGCGACCGGGGGGCGTGTGCGTGCTTGCATTGATCAACTACCATCTGGCTACGCCGCACCACCAGGTTCGGGGAGGGAGCGGTCCACGGTCGCATGAGTGTTTCGGCAGAGATCCGGGGTCCTTTCCCGTTCGGCGCGCAGGATCTTGAGGCGGGCCGGCTCGTCGAGGGGGTCCAGCACACGCTGGCGCACTTCCGGCACTGGCGGGACACCAACGCCGGCCGGGTCGCCGAGCACGTCGACCGGTACACGGCCCAGCTGGCGGCGATCGCCGCCGAGCGCCGCCCGTGGGTCCTGGGCCGGCGCCTGCGCGCCGGGCGCGGGAGCCGGGCGGAGCGGACCGCGCTGGCCCGCGAGGCGGTCCACTTCGGCGTCTTCAACCTCGCCGAGATCCCGTCACCCGCCACGGTGGCGGCGATCGTCGGCGGCGCCCACGGCCGCCTGCCCACGCTCGGCGACCTCGTCGCTGGCATCGACGAGAGTCAGGGTGCGGCCGGCGTGGTCGGCTCGTTCGAGCAGCGGCTGCCGGTGCTCAAAGGGGTGCCGGAGACGCGCTGGCTGGCCGGGCGGCTCGACCGCCTGCACCACACCCTGCCGGAGGTGGTGGTCCGCGCGGGAAGCCTGGGCAAGGTGGTCCGGGCGATGGCCGGCGTGCTGGTCATCGGCGCGTACGACACGCTCGACGACGACCTGCCCGAGGCCCGGGCCCACCTCGGCCGGATCCTGCCGGCCGCCTACGCGTACGGCGCCGCCTACGCGATCGTCGACGACACGCTGCACGACCTGCCGGGCGGCTACGTCCTAGCGGCGGACCGGGAGCGCTACCACCAGATGGTCCTCCGGGGCCTGGCCACCGGGGAGCCCGCCGACCTCGCCGAGGTCCCCGACCACCCGCTCGCCGAGGAGCTGCACGACCTGCACGGGCTGCTGCTGGAGAGCTACCCGTTCCGGTCGTACCGGCATCTCTACCACGCCGCCGAGTCCATGTACCTGGCCCAGCACCGGGACTCGGCCAGGACGCCGCAGGCGGCGGCGTCGACCACGCTGACCGCGATGTACCCGGACATCTTCATCAAGGCCAGCATGAGCCGGGTGGTCGCCAACGTGCTGGCCCGCCGGCGGCTGCCCGACGGCTTCTACCCACGCTGCGTCAACACCACCTTCCTCAGCCAGCTCCGGGACGACCTGGTCGACCGCGAGGAGGACGGGCAGGGCAACCGCCTCACCCCGTTCACGTACCCGCCCGGCCAGACCGACACCAACCCGCTGTACGACCTGTTCGCCTACAACGCGTACGTGGCTGCCGAGGTGTTCGACGGCGACGCCGGTGCGGCCGACGCGCTGGCGTACTACGGCGCCACGAGGCTGGCAACCTACCTGTCGACCAGGCGGGACCGCGCCGACGAGCTCCTCCGCGACTACGGTGTCACCGGTGAGATCGCCTGCTTCCTGCGCACCGCGGCCGGCCTGCCCAGGCGTACGGCGCACCAGCTGGACTCCGCCGACCATCGGCTGAGGAAGCAGGTCGGGCGGATCCTGAGCAGCCGGGAGCAGACCAAGGTGGACTGCCGGACCTTCGTGTCCGACCGGCTGCGCTACCTCAACGACGTGACGCAGCGGTACCACCCGCAGGCCGGCACCGGCGGGCTGGGCGAGATCGTGGCGTACGCCATGGGCGGCGCCGGCAAGCGGCTGCGGCCGGCGCTCAGCCTGATGCTCGCCGAGGGGCTCGGCGTGGACCCGGCCTCCATCGAGCCGGTGCTGGCGGCCAGCGAGCTGTTCCACACCGCCAGCCTGGTCTTCGACGACCTCCCGGCCCAGGACAACGCCACCTTCCGCCGCGGCCGCCCGGCCGCGCACCTCGTCTTCGACGAGGGCAGCGTGCAGCTGGCCGCCGTATCCATGATCTCGGTCGGCTTCGGCCTGATCGCGCAGCTCGGCGGGCGCTTCCCGCCGGGCCGGGTCACCGAGGTCATCGCGTACCTGGGCACGGTGCTCGGCCCGGAACGGCTGTGCCGCGGCCAGCACCTGGACCTGCACCTGGGCCACGACGGTACGGCGGTCACCGGCGCGGAGATCCTCCAGATGTACGACCTGAAGACGTCAACGGCGATCGAGGCCGCCCTGGTGCCGCTCATGATGGTCACCGACCGGCCGGCGGGGGAGGTCGCGGTGCTCAAGCGGTACGCCCACCACGCCGGCATCGTGTTCCAGATCCGCGACGACATCCTCGACGCCACCTCCTCCACCGAGGCCCTCGGCAAGGACGCGGGCAACGACACCGGCAAAGCCAACCTGGTACGGGTCTACGGCCTCGCTGAGGCGCACCGGCTGATGCAGGCCCACCTGGCTGACGCGGTGCGCTGCTGCGAGCAGCTGCCCTTCGACACCGACCTGCTCGAGTGCACGGTCCGCCACTTCGCCTCCCGGAGGAGGTGATGAGCTGGCGTCACCTCGAGCGACGCCGGTCAAGGGCGCCGATCTCGAGCATGTGCGCTACGAACTCCGCTGCGTTGTGAGCCGCAAGATCTGAGTGGGCGGCGGTCCTCCCACCACCCCAGTCGGAGATAGCCTTCACCACGATCCAGTCGATCCCTCTCAGCGACGCCGCCGCATACACCGCGGCACTCTCCATCTCGCCGCCGATCGCGTCGGGATAGCGATCCCGTAGCTCGGCGGCGAGTGTTGGGGAGTCGACCAACGCGCTGGACGACAGGACCCGACCGGAGTGCACCGCCGGGCCATCCTTCGGCCGTGTCACCTCAACCGCGTTGCAGCAGCTGATGAGAGTTGGTGAGGGTTGCACGATGACTCCGCGGTCTCGGGTCACGAGCCTGCCGTCCTCGTCGTGCACAAGCACATGGTCCAGGTCCTGCACCTGTCGACAGAAGATGACATCGCCTAGCCGCTGTCGCTCCGGGCGTAGCCCATAGCAGGTCCCGGTGAGGATTACGTAGTCCGGCTGGAGCTGGTCCATTGCGGTGGCCGCCGTGAGCACCATCCCGGCGGGTGTGCCTGGACCCTGCTCGCCCGCCTGGACCAGCAGGACATCCGCGCCGCTCACCCGGCCGAGCGCATAAGGCGTGCAGTCACCCACAAAGGTAGGGGTCGGCGGCTGCTTGCTGCGGGCTGTGATGGAGGTGATGACGGCGTCTCGCTCCTTCGGCGCTACGACCAGCACCAGGACCCGGGACCGGGTCACGACCGTGGCCATGGTCTCCTCAAACTCCTGCCGTTGGGCCTTGGTCAGCTCGATCTGGTGGTGGGCGGATACATACGCCACCGGGATTGCGGTCAGGCCAGCAATGCTGATCAGCCAGCCCAGGATGGTCGCCTGGGCGGTGGCGGCGCTCAGACCCGCGTTGTCGAACAGCAGCAGCCGCTGTGCCAGGTAGTGCACCGCCTCGGCGTAGGAGTCGGGCCGCCCCACGCAGGACTCCGGTACGCACGCCGCCCGCTCAAAGGAGGCGACCAGGATCGCCAACATGGCGATCATCGCAGCCAGGCCGAAGGCGTACAGGAAGAAGAAGCCACCGCCGACGCTGGGCCGCCGAGGCACTGCGTCGAGCCGGCCGGAGGACAGCAGGATGAGCACATCGTCGCCGGATTGGTGGGGCTGCAGCGTGCCTACCGCGGTCCGGACGGCGTCGCGCGCGGCCTCGCTCGTGATACCACGCGTGAGGCAGACCATGGTCTCGACCAGCTCGGCGCGCTCCACCCGCACCCCCAGCCGCCGAGCCTCAACACGGACCCGCGTCTCTACCAGCAGGACCAGGCGGTCCCGTACCAGCCGCAGAAGTGCCTGCGTATGAGCGACGTCGGTTATGTGGCAGAGCCGGATAGACCAGTGGTATCCGGGCAGCGACTCGACCGCCACCTCGTCGGTGCGGCGGGGACCGCGACCCAGGCGGCGAAGCCACCCGATGGCCGGCCATACCAGCTGGCCGGCCATGAACACGAAGATGTAGCAGAGAGCCACGGCCGCGAGGAGCCCAGCAATGATCCACAGTGGGCGAAACGGCAGCATCGCGGCTGCGGCGAGCAAGGCCAGCGCCGGAGGCCCAAACATCCACAGCTGGTCCCAGCGCCGGTCGACCAGTCGCAGAAGTCGCAGCCACGGCCCGGCGGCCGGGCGCCAGGAGGGCACGAGGGGCGGTTCCAGCAAGGCGAGCTCCTCCTGACCGCGGCGGACTAGCCGGCCCTCACGATCGGCCACGTAGAGCACAACGGGCAGCGGAGCGCGCGAGCGCACCAACCCCACGACCCGCCTGGGTCGCACCGTCGCGACCGCCTCCCGTCCAAGCTCGGCCCGCCGGACGAGCCTTGCGAGGGTGCGCGCCTCGCGGAAGGAGAGCGGGTTGTCCTCGACTGTCACCCTGGCACTCCATCCTGGAACATGATCAAGTCCAGCCCCGGTGAGTAGACCACTCCGCGGATATCCAAGATCGAACCGTTCGCCCACCTGCAGCTACGACCGTAGTCGCACCGAGTGACGCCTTAGATGGCGTGACCTGCTGGTTTGTGGAGTAACTCGGCTCCTCTACCCGCTTAGGTGACGGACGGGCTACCAGCGGCGCGGCGCGACAGAGTCGGCGCGCAGCGACAGCGGCCGGGCGGCGAGAGCGGCCAGGGCCGTGGTGATCGGTACCGCCGTGATCAGCCCGATCGTCCCCACCGCGCTGCGCACGATCTCCTCGGCCAGGAACTGGCTGGTGAGCAGCTCGCCCACGGGCTGGTCGCCGGCTGCGAGCAGGATCAGCAGCGGCAGCGACGCGCCGGCGTACGCCAGGATGATCGTGTTGATCACAGAGGCGATATGCGCCCGGCCGATCCTGGTCGCCGCCTGGTAGGTCTGCCCATAGGACAGCTCCGGGTTGGCCCTGGCCAGCTCGGTGACCGTGGCGGCCTGGGTGACGCAGACGTCGTCGAGCACCCCGAGCGACCCGATCAGGATCCCCGCCAGCAGCAGGCCCTGCATGTTGACATCCTGGAAGGCGACGTTGAGGAAGCTCGCCTCCTCGCTGGCCACCCCGGTCAGCCGCGTCGCCCAGGTGGACGTGGCCGACAGCACGCCGGTGACCGTCAGGCTGGCCAGCGTGCCCAGCACCGCGATCGCGGTCGTGAGGTTGAAGCCATGGGTCAGGAACAGCACCGACAGCATGGTCACTGCGGCGCCGACGATCGCCACCAGCAGCGGTGACTGCCCGTTGAGGATCGCCGGCACGATGAACAGCAGCAGTACGGAGAATGTGACCACCAGCCCGGCCAGCGCCCGCAGCCCGCGCCACCGGCCGAAGGCGACCACGGCGAACACGAACGCCAGCGCGAGCGCGAGCAGCGGTTTT
>Ga0075420_100005265_pt1 | contig 11350 bp, 10 predicted proteins | sample SoiMetdeltSBSDD4_FD_75296 | JGI IMG/M metagenome (GOLD analysis project Ga0075420, IMG submission 75296) | Bulk soil microbial communities from a Populus tree surrounding site in Tennessee, USA - Soil MetaG P. deltoides SBSDD4 | ecosystem: Environmental > Terrestrial > Soil > Tree plantation... | reverse complement strand
GCGCGCGCGGCTTCCAGCGCGGGGTTCGACTTGAGGCGCTCGGTGCTCTCGCCGACCAGGTAGTAGATCTCGGTCTGGTTCGGCTTGAGGTCGGCGACGTATTGCTTGAGCGAGCGCTGGCCGTCGCCGGCGGTCGAGGCGAAGCGGGCGAGCGCGATGAGCTGGTCGCGCCGCTCCTGGTCCTCGTAGATGCCCTCCTTGAGCACCCGGCCGAACGCCTCCCAGACCTTGGCGTAGGCCTCCGCCTTGTCGTCGGCGAGGCTTTGCAGCTCCGAGACCACGCGGCCGGTCAGCGCCTTGCGGATTTGCGCCACCTGCGGGTTGTTCTGCAGCATCTCGCGCGAGATGTTGAGCGGCATGTCCTCGCTGTCCACCACGCCGCGCACGAAGCGCAGGTAGGACGGCAACAGCTCGGCGTCGTCGGTGATGTAGACGCGGCGCACGTAGAGCTTCACGTGCCCCTTGCGGGTCGTGTCGAACAGGTCGAACGGCGGCCTCGACGGCACGAACAGCAGCACCGCATAGGACTGCCGCCCCTCGGCCCGGTAATGGATGGTCATCGCCGGCTCGTCGAGCGCGCCCGCGACCGTGCGATAGGCCTGCGCGTAGTCCTCGGGCTTGAGCTCGGATTTCGGCCGTTGCCAGAGCGCGCTCGCCTTGTTGATCTGATGCGGCTCGCCGTCCTTGCCGACGAGCTCGATCGGAAACTGGATGTGGTCGGAATAGGTGCGCACGATCCGTTCGATCTCGTACGACTCGAGATAGCGCTTGGCGTCCGCCTTCAGATGCAGGACGATCTCGGTGCCGCGCGGCACGCGCGCGGCCTCCGCGTCGCTGGCGGGCGCGATCTCGAAGCCGCCGCCGCCCGACGAGCGCCAGACCCACGCCTCGCCGGCGCCCGCCCGCCGGCTCGTGACCTCGATCCGGTCGGCCACCATGAACGCCGAATAGAAACCGACGCCGAACTGGCCGATGAGGCCGAGCCCGTCCTTGGCCTCGGCGAGGCGGCTGATGAAGGCGCGCGTCCCCGAGCGGGCGACGGTGCCGAGATCGTCGATCAGCTCCTGGCGGCCCATGCCGATGCCGGTGTCGGCGATGGTCAGGGTGCCGGCCTCGGCGTCCGGCTTGATGCGGATCGCCAGCGGCCGGTCGCCGATCAAGTCCGGCTTGGCGATCGCCTCGTAGCGCAGCTTGTCGCAGGCGTCGGAGGCGTTGGAGATCAGCTCGCGCAGGAACACGTCGGTCTCGGAATAGACCGCGTGCACCATCAGGCGCAGAAGCTCCGCCACCTCGGCCTGGAACGGGTGGGTTTCGGGAACGGTTTCGGCTTCGATCGTCATGCCGCCTGCTCGCATGGGTGATGAAAACGGATTCGATATAGCGGGCGGCGGCGATCCCGCAAGGGCTTGGTGGCTACGGCGCCGCGAACGCGGGGCAGGGCAATCGCATATGAGCTGTCGTCGCGGCCAAGCGAGCCCCGCTCCGCCGGGCTCGCACGAGCCGGGACCCAGTCACCCCAGGCCGACGTGAATCGTCGAACTGCTACGGCTTACTGGATTCCGGCTCTCGCTCCCGGGCAAAGCCCGGGTCGTTCGGCCGGAATGACGGCCGAGGATGTTTTGACATGATCGAGCACGTGGTCACGTGCGGCCCCTATGCGGTGGCCCCCGATTGTGGGTGAGGGCCGAGGGGAGGGGCATCCGGGCTGTGGCGCCAAGCCATCACCATCCAACGACCTGTGCGGTTTCGCACATGCGGTCGGCGCCGGCGCGCCTAGCTTCCCTGCATCCGGTGTTCATCGGACACCGCCAAACGCAGGAGACCAACATGCGCAAATTGCTCGGCATTGCGGCCGTAGCCCTGTCCTTGGCGGGCACACTGACCGCGGCGTCGGCCGTGACCTACCCCAATCGCGAGCCGCTGCCCCAGGCGGGCTCGCACTCGAAGCCGTCGGGCGGCGGGCAGGAGCGTCCCTACCTGGCCGAGTGACGAAGGCCGCGGAAGCCGCAGACCGAAAGGGTGAGGCCCGCGTGGCTCCACCTTTGGGGGCCCGGCAGCATCCGTGACCTCGGCGCTGGCGCCGGTCCGCCGTCCACCCCCTGTTGCGACCTGTGCGATTTCGCACATGCGGGAGGCAACCAGGCGCCTACCTTCTGCGTAATGGTAGTGAGGAATCACCGCCAAACCCAGGAGACGAACATGTTCAAATTGCTCGTCATCGCCGCAATCGCCGTGTCCCTGGCGGGGTCGCTCTCGGCCATGTCAGCGCAGGGGTTCGGCCAGAACGACTCGCAGATTTCGCGTCAGAGCACGACGCCTTCGGGCGCCGGAACCGAGCGCCCGGTCCTCTGAGCTTGGGTTTGGTTCTGTCTGCTTTTTTGCTGCTGCCATTCGTCGAGCTTCGCGCGCGCCTCGCGCGCCGCCGCGGCCAGGAAGCCCGCCTCCTCCGTCCGCGTGGTCAATTCGAGCCGCAGGCCGTTGGGGTCGAAGAAATAGATCGAATGGATGAAGCCGTGATCCACGACGCCGCGAACCTCGATGCCGGCGCGCTCGAGCCGCGCCTTGGCGGCCATCACCGCCTCCACGCCGTCCACCTCGAGCGCCAGGTGCAAGACCCAGCCCGGCGTGTTCGGTGACGGCTGGGGCATCTCGCCCTTTCCGAGGTCGAAGAAGGCGATGTACGAGCCGTCGCCCATCTCGAAGAAGATGTGCGCATAGGGTCCGGCCTCGCCGGTGCTCGGAACGCTGTCGACCTGCATGCAATGGACGAGCGGGAGTCCCAGCACGTCCTCGTAGAAGGCGCGCGTCTCTTCCGCGTCACGGCACGGATAGGCAAAATGGTAGAGACCTTTGATGCGCGGGACCGCTTGCATTCGACGTCCTCCTGAACCGCGTACCGCTCAACAGCCGATTTGTGAGATTTTTGCAACGCTCGGCAAATATTTCAACGCGGTCACATTGACGGGCGGTTTTATTGTTCCGATGTCGCCAACGTACAACAGGTTTTGGGGGCGTCCGCATGAGCATCGAATCACTGATATTGATTCTGGTTCTCACCTTTGCAGCCGGATTTGTTCTCGACCGTTTGGACCTGAGGCGAAAGCTGTAGCCCTGCGTTGAGAGTTTCATGTGCGGATCGGATCGTCGCGGCACGGCCATAGGCCGCGCCCTTGGTGCGCGCGGGGAATCTTATCACAGTGTGATAATATCTCCGCTGGAAACATTGAGTTTTTCGGGTTCGTTCCGCCAAAATGACGGGCAGCACCGCGGCGGCGACCGTCAGCGCACCGCCGGCTCCATGCCGCTCTTGCGGATCAAGGGCTCAGCCGCCGGCGCCGACATGAAGCTCATCATCGCCTTGGCCGCCTCGGGCTCCTTTGCGACCGTCAGCAGGCCGGCCGCGAACACGACGTAGTCCTGCAGCTCAACCGGCAGCGGGCCGACATACTCCACCCCGGCGACTGGCAGGATGACGTTGATCTGCTGCATGCCGATCTCGGCTTCGCCCTTCGCCACCAGCTCGGCGACCGGGACGCCTTCCACCAACTTGGTCTTCGGCCGCATCTCGTCGGCGATGCCGAGCCGGTCCATCAGCTTGGCGACGTAGAGGCCGCTGGCGCCGACCTTCGAATAGGCCACCGACTTGGCGGCGAGCATCGCGCGCTTGAACGCCTCGGCCGAGCCGATGTCGGGCCGCGGCGCCCCAGCCTTGACGGCGACGCCGATGCCGGCGCGGGCGAACACCACCTTGGCGCCGGCGACGACCTTGCCCTTGCGGATGAGCTCGTCGATCGCCTCGGGGGTCTGGGTCACTAGGTCGGCGGGCGCGTCCGCGTCGATCTTGCGCATCAGCGCCGGCGCAGACTCGAAGCCGACCACCACCTTGTGGCCGCTGGCGCGCTCGAAGGCGGGCGCCAGGTCGCGCACCGCCGACACCACGCCTTGCCCGGTCAGGACCGTGATCTCGGCCGCCTGCGTTGCGCCGAGGCTCACCATGCCCAGCACTCCAAAAATCCCCGCGGCCGCCGCATGCGCGCAAGTCCCCATGGCGTGCTCCCCCGTTTTAGAAATGACGACGGCCTTGTTGCTCCGAGCCGGTCTTGCGGCGATTACACGCCACAAACCGGCGCTTGTGAAGGCCGGTGGGGCGCGATCCCGTCCGCGCGCGCCCAGCCGTTTGGCCAGCATTCACAGGCATATTGGTAAGGATTCTTTAGGCAACCTGAATCGGCCCTCTTTAGAGAGCCTTAGTAGTCACCGTGGTAGTGCGTGGCGCTACGCCCCCCTTCATCCAACGTGATCCGCTAGGGAGCTGACATTGCAGACTGATCAGCCCGGCAGTCCGGCTGGCTCGGCGCAAGCGGCCGGCGAGGCGCTCGGCTACGTGGTTTCGGTGCGCGGCTCGCAGGCCAGTGTCGGGCTGCCGGCCGCGTCGGTCGGCGGCGACCAGGCCCGCGCCACGGTCGGCAAGTTCCTCGGCGTGCACACCGGAAAAGCGCTGCTGATCGGCGTCATCACCGACGTCTCGATCGGGACGCTGGCGACGGAGCACGGCTACCAGGCGATGGCGCAGCTCGACCTGGTCGGAGAGATCAAGGACAGCAGCAGCGTGCTGGCGCGCTTCCAGCGCGGCGTCTCGGAATATCCGGTGATCGGCGATCCGGTCACGCTGATCGGAGCACGCGAGCTGCGGCTGGTGTTCAACATTCGCGGCAACTCGGTGATCGATATCGGTCACCTCCAGCAGGACAGCGCGATCGGCGCCTATGTCGACGTCAACGACATGCTCAGCAAGCACTTCGCGGTGCTCGGCACCACCGGGGTCGGCAAGTCGAGCGGCGTCGTCCTGATCCTGCAGGAGGTGATGCGGGCGCGGCCGGACTTGAGGATTTTCGTTCTCGATCCGCACAACGAGTACGGCCGCTCGTTCGGCGAGCGCGCGCTGGTGATGAATCCCCGGAATCTGAAACTGCCGTTCTGGCTGTTCAATTTCGAGGAGTTCGTCGACGTTATCTTCGGCGGGCGGCCCGGATCGGAGGAGGAGGTCGATATCCTCTCCGAGGTCATTCCGCTGGCGAAGATCGGCTATCTCCAGCACCGCGGATCGCCGCTTGCCCGGCGGCTGGACGCCAAGACGGTCGGATACACGGTCGATACCCCGGTTCCCTACCGGCTCGCCGATCTGGTCGGGCTGCTCGACGAGCGCATGGGCAAGCTCGAAAACCGCTCACTGCGGATGACCTATCACCGGCTCATCACGCGCCTCGAGACCATCGCCAACGACCCGCGCTACGCCTTCATGTTCGAAAACGCCAATGTCGGCGGCGACACCATGGCGGAGGTGCTGGCGCAGCTGTTCCGGCTGCCGCCCAACGGCAAGCCGATGACGGTCATGCAGCTGGCCGGCTTCCCGTCGGAGGTGGTCGACGCGGTCGTCTCGGTGATCTGCCGCATGGCCTTCGATTTCGGGCTGTGGAGCGACGGCGCGACCCCGATGCTGTTCATCTGCGAGGAGGCGCACCGCTACGCGGCCGCCGACCGCAGCGTCGGCTTCGGCCCGACCCGCAGGTCGATCTCCCGGATTGCCAAGGAAGGCCGCAAGTACGGCGTCTTCATCGGGCTGGTTTCGCAACGGCCGGCGACCACCATCCTCTCGCAGTGCAGCACCCTGTTCGCCATGCGCATGACCAACGACCGCGATCAGGCGCTGGTCCGCTCGGCGGTCGCCGACACCGCCACCAATCTGTTGGCGTTCCTGCCCTCGCTCGGCACCCGCGAGGTGTTCGCGTTCGGCGAGGGCGTGGCGTTGCCGACGCGGCTCAAGTTCAAGCAATTGTCCTCGCAGCTGCTACCGAAGAGCGAGGTGGTGGGGGCCGCCGCCGAAGACTTCGTCGCCGGGATCAACCCCGACTTCATCGGCTCGGTGCTCGAGCGCTGGCGCGGCGCGACGACCAATCAGAAGGGCGGCCTGGAAGACGGCCCCGGCGAGCTTCGACCGGCGGTCGAGGCCGAGGCTGCGCCGCTGCAGCCCGCCCCGGCGCCGGATCCGAACCGCTTCCGGACGCTGCGGCGGCCGCTCTCGGAGGCCTACGGCGCGGCGCCCGAGCAAGCACCGCCGGGAGCGCCGAGCCGCTGGTCCAACCGCTAGCCTCTTTTCGTTTGTCGCATTTTCGGACGGAAAACCGGTTCCCACCCCGGATCAAGTCCGGGGCGGGCTTTTCCTGAAAATGCTCTAAAGCCCCTCACTCCCGTCGTTCGCCGCCGCCGCGCGACGAGTGGACGCCGCGCGTCTCCGTCCGCTCGCGCGGCTGCGAAACCGTGCGCACACCGGATGCCACCCGTTTGGTCGTGCTGAAATCCTCGAGAAAGAACGGCTTGGCGAAATAGTAGCCCTGGGCGTAGCGGATGCGCGTCGCCGCCTGCAGATAGGCCAGCTCCTCGAAGGATTCGACGCCTTCCGCAATGACGGTCATGCCCAACGCGTCGCTCAGCGATTCGATCGCCTTGAGGACGCTTTGACTGCGCGGCCGCTGGTGAATGGCGGTGATGAACGAGCGATCGACCTTGATCTCGTCGGCGGTGATGTCGGCAAGCGCCGAGAGCGACGAGTAGCCGGTCCCGAAATCGTCGATCGAGACGCGCACGCCGATCGCGCGCAACATCGGCAGAACGTGCATTTGAAACCGGCTCTTCGCCAAGAACGCGTCCTCGGTGAGCTCGAGCATGAAGCGTTGCGGGCATCCCGTGTCGGCAAGCGCTTCGGTGAGGGCGCGCATGAATTTCAGATCGCCGGCCTGCTTGGCGGCGACGTTGATGCTCATCGTGGTGTCGGCGCCGAACTGGTCATCGAGCTGCTCCAGCGCGCTCACCGCCTCGGCGGTCACGAATTGGGTGATCGGATCGATCAGGCCGAGCTCGATGGCAAGCCCGACGAAGTCGCTGGGGGCCTGGATGGTTCCGCGCTCGTCGCACCAGCGAATCAGCGCCTCGAATCCGACCACCTCCTGGCTGCGGATATCGACTTTCGGCTGGAACGCGCAGCTAAATTGCCGGTCGCGGATCGCCAGGCGCAGGCGCTGCTCCAGCTCCATGCGCGCGGTGACCGCCTGCCCCATGTTGCGGTCGAACACGGCGGCGCTGCCCTTGCTGCCGCTCTTGGCCCTGGATAGCGCGCTATCCGCGTTGCGGCGCAGCGCCGCGTAATCCTGGCCGTGATCCGGGCATACGCTCACGCCGATCGAGGCCGAGGTGAGCACTTCGAAGCCCTCGATATAGAACGGCTCCTTCAAGGCGTCGAGGAGATGATCGACCAGCGCCTGCACCTCGTCGTCGCCCTCGATCGGCTCGACCAGCAGGACGAATTCATCGCCGCTGATCCGCGCCAGCATGTCGGATTGGCGGATACGCGCGCCGATGCGCTCCGCGACCTTGACCAGCAGCGCGTCGCCGACGGCGTGGCTGTAGTAGTCGTTGATGTGCTTGAAGTTGTCGAGGTCGATGAAGGCCAGCGCGAAGCGGCCGTCTTTTCCCTTGCGCTTGAGCACGGCTTCCACGTGCTCCTGGATCAGCGCGCCCTTCGCCAGTCCGGTCAATTCGTCGAAATAGGCGCGCCGCGCCAGCTCGTTTTCGGCCCGCTTTCGCTCGGTGATGTCGAGCGAAGTCGAGAGCAGCAGGATCTCGTCGAAAATGCGCACCGACTTGTGCGAGGTGAGCAGCGTTCGCTCCCCGTTTGGCCCGAACGTTTCCTCGGTGGTCGCCAGCTGGCCGATCTCGATGGCGTCGGCCTCCTGGCGACGGCTTCCGCTGACCGGCTCCTTGGACGGGACATCGGTGGGCGAGGTTCCGATCAGGCCGTCCGCGCGCAGGTTCGAGTTCGTCGCCGCCACGCCGTTGACCAGGATGAGGCGGCCGCCCTCGCCCTGCACGGTCAAGCCGACCGGAAGCACCTCCATGATCTTTCCGAGCAGGTCGGCGTTGTGCTGCGCCTCCTGCTGGCTTTGGCGCAACTGGGCGATGAGCTCGCGCAACAGCCGGCCTTCGGTTTCCATCTCGCTGGCGTCGCGCATCGCCAGCGCCACCGATGCCAGCAGGGCGAACTGTTGGCCGACGGAAACATCATCGGGATCGAAAATCGTCTGGCCTTCCCGCCGCGCCAAGATCACCAGGCCGCGGCGCTGGCGTATGCCGAACGGCAGGTACAGCGCGGAGCGCGCGGAGGGGATCAAGTCGCGCGGCAGATTCCACCAGCCATCCAATTGATGGGCGGAGCGGGCGGCCGGCACCGGATCCGCGGCGCTCGCCGGGCGCTCCGCTGCCGTCCAGCCGACCCCGACCATGTCGTCAGGGACGGCCGCGATGCAGTGGATGACGTCCTTGTGCGTTTCCGCCAGCACCATCGCCCGCTCGAAGGCGAACACGTGCTGCAGGGACTTGAAGACGATCGGGAATGGATCGTCGGCATGCCCGGTCAGCAACAATGTTTCCAAGGCACGAAGCAGCAGCTGGGCGTGGCGCGCCTGCGCTTGTGACTGGTCGCCGTCCCGCCGCGATGAGACGTGCGATGCGCGCAGTTCTGCGTAGCTTTCCATCGTCTATGACAAGATCCAACACGACCCTCAACGCCACGGCGGAAAGCGGGAAACGGCCGAACGGGGTCTTGTGCGTCCCAACGGCACGAAAATTAGTTCATTCGAGCGAAAGAAAGCTTAAAACGCATCCCGAGTTTTCGTGGCATTTGCACGGCATGATGATCCGTTGCGACGACCGCGATAACCAGCCGTTAAGCCTAGCTCGGCTTTTCAATCATGAACGCGAATAAGCGCGGGATGCCGCCGCCCGCGCCGGTGTTGCAGGGCGGCGGCGAAATCCTCAATCGCATAACGAGATTTCGAAAAGCGGACTTCAGGAGCGCGCGGGGGCGTACTTCCCGGTCAATTGCGGCGTCGTCACCTCTTTGGCGCCCTTGTTCTGCATGTCGAGCCTAGTCTCGCGCCCCCAGGTGCGTTTGAGGTCGTCGCGCACGTTGAAACGCAACTTGCCCAGGCCCTCGGCCTCGAGCTCGACCACGTCGCCGTCCTGAAACGAGCTCAGGCCGCGGTGGTTGGTGCCGGTGGCCAGGATGTCGCCGGGCTCGAGCGCATGGATCGAGCTGACCCATTCGATGCAGCGCGGAATCTTGTGCGCCATATCGTCGGTGTTGAAGTTCTGCTTGAGCGTGCCGTTGACCCAGAGCTTGACCTGCAGCTTGTGCGGGTCGCGGATCTCGTCGGCGGTGACGATGTAGGGGCCGATCGGCGCGAAGGTGTCGCGCGACTTCATCTGGTAGAACACGTTGCCGGGCGGCGGCAGGCCGCGCGCGGAGCCGTCAATGAAGTTGACGTAGCCGAACACGCAGCTCATGGCGTCGGCGGCCTTGACGCTCTTCGCCCGCTTGCCGATCACCACCGCGACCTCGGCCTCGCCCTCGAAAATAGTCGCCGGCACGTCGGGCAGCACCATCGTGTCGCCGGGTCCGATCACCGCGTTCGGCGATTTGTGGAAGGCGTTGATCGGGGCCGGCTCGGTGCGCGTGCCGTCCTCCATGTAGTTGACCGCCATGCAGTCGATATTGACGGGCCGGGGCAACGGCGGGCGGATGCGCACGCCGGCGACCGCAACGCCCTTGCCGCCGGCAGCAGCCTGCTCCAGCCGCGGCCGGTACTCGCCGAAGCGCTCGATCAGGCCGTTGATCAGATCGTGCGGGCCGGTGTGGGGAATGCTCTGCACGACCGACGAGACGTCCACCACCGTGTCGCCCTTGAGCACGCCGAGCTTGTAGTCGTCGAAATAGAGGATCTTCATGTCGGTCTCCGAAAAATGAGGTTGCGGGAGCGGAGGCGGCTCCGGCCTATTCGGCCTTGATGCCGTTGGCCTCCGCGATCTTGGTGTAGAGCTCGATCTCGGTCTCGATCCGCCGCTGGAATTCCTCGGGCGAGGAGGGCGCCGCCAGCACCCCGGTTTCCGCCAGCCACTGCTTGACGTCGGGCAGCTCGAGCGCGCGCCGCAGCTCGGCGTTGAGCCGATCGACGATCGGGCGCGGCGTTTGCGGCGCGGCGGCGATCCCCAGCCACGACATCAGCTGGATGCCGGGGACGGTCTCGCCCATCGTCGGGGTGTCCGGCATCAGCGGATAGCGCTCCGGCGACGATACCGCCAGCGGCCGCAGCTGGCCGTTGCGGATGCGCGGGATGGCCGAGGTCGCGGTGTCGAGCATGGCGTCGAGCCGGCCGCCGATCACGTCGGTGAAGGCCGGGACCGAGCCGCGGTAGGGGACCGGGACCATGCTGACGTCGGCGCGGTTCTCGATCCATTTGCCGAGCAGATGATAGACGCTGCCGCCGCCGATGATCGCGTAGTTGACCTTCCCGGGTTCGGCCCGCGCCCGGTCGATCAGATCCTTGAAGCTCGTTATCGGCGAGCCGGGCGCCACCGAGATGAACATCGGGTAGGCGACGACCGTGCTCACGAACGCAAAATCACGCACCGGATGATAAGGCAGCGTCTTCACCACCGCCCCCTGGGTGGTGAAGCCTCCGGTCAGCATCGCAAAGGTATGTCCGTCCGGCGCCGACCGGGACACCATGCTGTTGCCCTGGATGCCGATGCCGTGGGTGACGCTTTCGACGATCACCGGCTGCCCGAGCCGCTCGGTCAGCTTGGCGCCGAGCGTGCGCGACACCATGTCGGGACTGCCGCCGGGCGCGGTCGGGATGATGATCCGCAACGGCCGCGTCGGCCAAGCCGGCGTCTGCGCGGCGGATCGGGGCACGCTCCCCAGTGCGGCGGCGGTCCCGCAGAGCAACGCCCTTCGCGTCAGCGACATTTATGGGTTTCCATCCCCGTCCCGACCTGCGGCCGGGCATTTTCTTTGGAGCAGCTGCGCGCCGCCCTTCTGCTCGGATATTGTTGCGCAGCCCGCCGCCCGCGTCCAGATCACCCTCCGGTTGATCGGCGCAGCCTCTCGGTCATCGCACCTCCGCTATCCCGTCGTTGAGCGCTCGCCGGCCTTCCGCGGATCACCACGTGCGGTGCGGCGTGGATGGCGCGTGCCGCTTGTAGACGTGTTCTCCGTTCCTCCACTCATCGCCGGTGATGCTTCCGTCGTCTTTGAGGGGCGGCAGGCCGAGAAACTCGCGGGTGTTCTCCTCACTGCCGGTGACGACGGCGTCTTCCAGGATGGCTTGGGCCATGGCGATATTAGCGCCACAGACCAGCGGCAGCACGACGGCAGCGATGCGCAGGACGTTTTTCATGGGTCATCTCCGATTGTTGGAACGCGCGCACCGAGGTTGCGGCGCGGGCGGTACGGCGC
>Ga0075420_100005264_pt1 | contig 11350 bp, 7 predicted proteins | sample SoiMetdeltSBSDD4_FD_75296 | JGI IMG/M metagenome (GOLD analysis project Ga0075420, IMG submission 75296) | Bulk soil microbial communities from a Populus tree surrounding site in Tennessee, USA - Soil MetaG P. deltoides SBSDD4 | ecosystem: Environmental > Terrestrial > Soil > Tree plantation... | reverse complement strand
GCCGCGGCGGCGATCGAGGAGGCGGTCGACGCCGACCTCGACCTCGTGATCTGCATCACCGAGGGCATCCCGGTGCGCGACATGATCCGCACCAAGCACCGGATGAAGGGGAAGCGCACGCTGCTGGTCGGCCCGAACTGCCCGGGCGTCATCACCCCCGACGAGATCAAGATCGGCATCATGCCGGGCCATATCCACAAGCGCGGCCCGGTCGGCGTGGTGTCGCGCTCGGGAACGCTCACCTACGAGGCGGTCGGCCAGCTCACCGAGCTCGGCATCGGCCAGTCGAGCTGCGTCGGCATCGGCGGCGACCCGGTCAACGGGCTGAAGCACATCGACGTTATGCAAATGTTCAACCACGATCCGCGGACCGAGGCGGTGATCATGGTCGGCGAGATCGGCGGCTCGGACGAGGAAAGCGCGGCGCTATGGGTGAAGAAGCACATGAAGAAGCCGGTGGTGGGGTTCATCGCCGGGGTCACGGCGCCTCCCGGAAAGCGCATGGGCCATGCCGGCGCCATCATCTCGGGCGGCAAGGGCACGGCGCAGGAGAAGCTGTCGGTGATGGAGGAGTGCGGCATCAAGGTCACCCGCAATCCCGCTGAAATGGGCAGGATCCTAAAATCCGTACTGAAGTAGCGCGCCTTTCGCTGGCCGGGACGTTGCCGTACGCGGCGACGATCTTTCTTTCCTCCTTCCTGCTGTTCCTGGTGCAGCCGATCATCGCCAAGCAGATCCTGCCGTGGTTCGGCGGCTCGGCCGGGGTGTGGACCACCTGCCTGGTGTTCTTCCAGAGCGTGCTGCTCGCGGGCTACGCCTACGCGGACTGGACCACGCGCTTGGGGCCGCGTCGTCAGGCTGCTCTGCACATCGCGCTGCTCGCCGCGTCGCTCCTCTGCCTGCCGATCCTCGCCTCGAGCGGCTGGAAGCCGCAGGGCGACGAGCAGCCGATCCTGCGCATCCTGCTGCTGCTGGGCGCGACCATCGGGCTGCCGTACTTCCTGCTCTCCACGACCACGCCGCTGCTCCAGGCCTGGTACTGGCGCCGGTTCAAGACGGTCGTCCCGTATCGCCTGTTCGCGCTTTCGAACCTCGCCTCGCTGCTCGCGCTGCTCGGCTTCCCGGTCCTGTTCGAGCCGACCTTCGACCTGACGAGCTTGGGCTGGGGCTGGTCGTTCCTGTTCGCGGGGTTCGCGCTGCTTTGCGCCGGCACCGCCTGGTTCTCGATGAACGGTTTTGAGACAGAAGCAAATCAAGGTTCTGTCACCCGGGAGAAAGTTTCTTGGAAACCTCAGCTGCAATGGCTCGCGCTCTCCGCGATGGGCTCGGTGATGCTGCTCGCGGTGACCAACCACATCACGCAGAACATCTCGAGCGTGCCGTTCCTCTGGGTGCTGCCGCTCGCGCTCTACCTCGTCAGCTTCATCCTGGCGTTCGATCATCCGCGCTGGTACGTCCGTCCGGTGTTCGTCTGCGCGCTGGTGGCGTTGCTGCCGGCCATGGCCTACGCCATTCCCTCGCTCGAGCTCGCGTTTGCCGCGCCGCTCTACCTCGTGGGCCTGTTCGTCGCGTGCATGGTGTGCCACGGCGAGCTGGCACGGCTCAAGCCCGACCCGTCGCACCTCACGCGCTTCTACCTGATGATCTCGGTCGGCGGCGCGCTCGGCGCGGTGCTCGTGGCCATCGTCGCGCCGCTGGCGCTCGCGGGCTATTTCGAACTCGGTATCGCGTTGATCGCCCTGGCCGGGATTATCGCGATGATCGGCAGGCTGCGCTGGGTGGGGGTCGCGGTCACCGTCACGTGCGCGGTGCTCGTCGGGCGCGGCGTCCAGGAATACGGCGACGGCGTGCGCGTGATGGAGCGCGATTTCTACGGCGTGGTACGCACCGTCGACCACCCCAGCCCGGTGGCCTACCGCTCGATGTACCACGGCGCGATCATGCACGGCGGTCAGCTCCTCGGCGATTCGTTCCGCAACACGCCGGCCGACTATTTCGGCCCGGGGTCGGGCTACGGGCGCGTGTTCACCTCGCTGCGCGAACTGCAGCCGAAGAAGCCGCTTTCGGTCGGGATCATCGGCCTGGGCGCGGGGGTGGTCGCGGCCTGGATGCGGCCGGGCGATCGCCTGGTGTTCTACGAGATCAGCCCGCGCGTGGTGGATATCGCGCGCCGGGAATTTACGTTTTTGCAGGACACTTCGGCGAAAACCGAGATCGTCATGGGCGACGGCCGTCTGTCTCTGGAACGCGAGCCGCCGCGCGGCTACGACGTCCTCGGCATCGACGCCTTCTCCGGCGACTCGATCCCGATGCACCTCGTCACGCGCGAGGCGATGGCGATCTACCTCAAGCACCTCAAGCCCGACGGCGTGATCGTGTTCCAGGCGACCAACCGGTTCGTCAACCTGCTGCCGGTGGTGAAGCGCCTCGCCGCCGAGTTCGGCCTCGAAGCGGTCAACGTGTCGGACGAGCCCGAGGGCGACGGCAGCGGCCCGGAGTACTGGTATTCGTCCACCGACCAGATCATCGTCACGCGCAGCCTGCGGCTCCTCAACTGGCCGCGTATCGCCGAGACCGCGGACGAGATCCCGGACCGGCCGGAGCTGCCGGTCTTCACCGACGCGCATCACAATCTGCTCAGAATTCTGAAGTAGCGCTGTAGCTGTTCAGAACGCGGCCGGGCGCCATAATGGCGCGATGGCGGACCTGCGCTTCAAGCAAGTGGATGTCTTCACGGCGAAGCCGTTCCTCGGCAACCCGGTGGCCGTGGTGATCGGCGCCGAGGGCCTCGACGCGGCGGCGATGCAGCGCATCGCGGGCTGGACCAATCTCTCGGAAACCACTTTTCTGCTGAAGTCCTCGAAGGGGGACTACCGGCTGCGGATTTTCTCGCCGCACCACGAGTTGCCCTTCGCCGGGCACCCGACCATCGGCTCGGCGCACGCCGCGCTGGAATCGGGCTTCGTCCCGAGGAAGAAAACGCTGGTGCAGGAGTGCGGTGCCGGGCTGGTCGAGCTTTCGGTCGAGGCCGACGGCCGGATTTTTCTGCGTGCGCCGCCTGCCAGGACCGAGTTCCTGGACATCGCCATTCCGTCGATACCGCTGATCCCGCGCAGCAAAGTCCTCAAGGTGGACGTTGGCCCGGTGTGGGTCGTCGGCGAGATCAGCGATGCGGGCGCGCTCGCTGCGCTCAAGCCCGACATGACGGCGATCGCCAAGTGGTCGAACGCGCTGAAGATCTCCGGCGCGACGGTATTCGCGGCGTCGGGGGAATCCGGAGCCGCGATCCACGTCCGCTCCTTCGCGCCGGAGCACGGCATTCCGGAAGACCCGGTATGCGGCAGCGGCAACGTCAGCGTCGCGGTTTTTCTCAAGGAAAACGGCTTCCTCGAGAGGTTCGGAAAGGCCTACACCGCCCGCCAGGGGATGCAGCTGGGACGCGACGGGCGCGTTTCGGTCAGGGTGAACGACAAAGTGGAGATCGGCGGCCACGCGGTGACCTGCGTGGAAGGGACGCTGAAGCTCTAGGCGGTTTCCAGGTCCTGCTCGCCGCAGTGCTTGAGCACCTCGGCGCGCACTCGGTCGCGCAGCCGCACCGCCGCGTTCCAGTCATCGCCATCGGGAGCGATGGGCGCGCCGAACGTGACCGCCATCGGGTGGCGGCGCGCATACCACGTGCCGTCGCGCAGCACCGAGCGCACGCCGCGCAGGGCCACCGGCACCACCGGGATGCCGGCCTGCGCCGCGACCTGGAATGCGCCGGTCCTGAAGGGCAGCAGCCCCGACCGCCGCAGGAGCGTTCCCTCGGGGAAGATGGCGAGCGAGCGGCCGCCCCTGGCGGCGTCGGCCAGCTCATGGGCGTGCTCGGCGGCGGCCTGGACGTCGAAGCGCTCGACGAACACGCAGCCGAATCCGGTCAGGAGCAGCCGCATCACCGGGTTGGCGAGGAACTCGCGCTTGGCGATGAAACCGAAATTGCGCGGACCGAGGATCGAGACGAGGATCAGCGCGTCGAAGTAACTGGTGTGGTTTGCGGTCAGCACCACCGGCCCGGGCGGAATGTTCTCCCGCCCGCGCACCAGTACCTGCAGCCCGGCGAGGCGGAGGAACAGCCGCGTCATCACGCCGCCGACCTTCCACGTGAAAGCGACGTTTCTGGTCGCCGCCGCCGCGAAGATCCACACGGTCGTTACCGCAAAGGCCAGGTAGGCGCGCACCGCGAACAGGATGCCGCGCGCGACGCGCCAGCCGCGGCGCAGTTGCGGCGCGACCCCGGCCGCGGCGAGACGCACGAACTGCAGCCATACCGCCTGCGGCCGCACCGCCTCGGGTCCGCGCTCGTAGTAGTCGCGCGCCGCGACGCGCCGGATCTTGCCGCTCGAGGTCTTCGGCACGGTGTGGGGCGGCGCGAGCACGATGTCGTCGACCGGTGCGCCGATCAGGTTGAGCGCCAGATCATTGATTTGTTTCCTGACCGAGTCCTGGGTGGCGGCGTCGCTCTGGCGCATCTCGGCGAGCACCACGACGCGCTCGGTGCCGCTCGCGGGGTCGAGGGAGCCGAACACCGCGACGCAGCCGCGGCGCACGCCGGGGATGTCGCCGACCGCCTCCTCGAGCTCGTAGGGGCTGATGTTGCGCCCGCCGCGGATGATGATGTCCTTCTCGCGCCCGGTGATGTACACCATGCCTCCGGAGAGGTAGGCGCGATCGCCGGTGTTCACCCAGTCGCCGTCGAACAGCGCCTTGGTGGCCTCGGGGTTGCGGTAGTAGCCGGAGGTCGCCGAGGGTCCGCGAAACTGCAGCAGGCCCTCCTGCCGGTCGGGCAACTCGAGGCCCGCGCCGTCGATCACACGCAGGTCGTGATCCGCGATCACCCGACCGCAGCCGACGACCTTGAGCGGGGCTGGATCGTCCGGGCGCGCATCGATCGCCTCCCCGGTGGTCGAGAAAGCCTCGCGGTCGAGGGTGTCCATGCGCCAGGGCTCGCCCGGGGTGGTGAACGCCACGCCCACCGTGCACTCTGCGAGTCCGTAGACCGGGGACATGGAATTCTTTTGGAATCCCCATTGGGAGAACTTGTTCGAAAACGTGGCAAGGGTTTCCGGGCTCACCGGCTCGGCGCCGTTGAAGGCGAAGCGCCAGGACGAAAGGTCCAGCCCCTCGAGCTCGTGGTCCGGGATGCGGCGCAGGCACAGCTCATAGGAGAAGTTCGGCCCGCCGGAGATCGTGCCGCGGTGGCGGTGGATCGCGCGCAGCCACTGGCTCGGCCGCGACAGGAACGCGAGCGGCGACATCAGCACCACCGGGAAGCTGAGGACCATGGTGGCGAAGCAGCCGCCGATGAGCCCCATGTCGTGATACAGCGGCAGCCAGCTCACGAACACGTCGGCCGAGGTGGCGCGCGCCGCCTTGCCCATCGCGCGCACGTTGGCGAGCAGGTTGGCGTGCGTCAGGACCACGCCCTTCGGCTGTCCGGTGCTGCCCGAGGTGTATTGCAGGAAGCCGATCTGTCCCGAGGTGCTCTTGACGGGAGTGAAGGAGGCGGCTGAAGAGAAGTCTGCGGGAACCATCACCGCGCGCAGCGTTTCGACCTGCGCGCGCAGCAGCCACGCGATCGCCTTCGCCTCCGGGATCGTCACCATGATCGCCGCGCCGCAGCTCTTGAGGATGCCGACGTGGCGCGTCAGGTGGTCCTCGATGGTGGTGAGCCGCGCCGGCGGATACAGCGGCACCGGGACGCCGCCGGCGAGCAGCGTGCCGTAGAAGCAGAACAGGTATTCCTTCGAGGTCGGCAGCATGATCGCCACCGTCTGGCCGGGCGAGAGTCCCGCGGCCGCGAGGTGCGCGGCGTAGGTGAGAGATCCCTCCCACAGGTCGCGGTACGTCAGCTGGGTTTCTTTCTTGTCCTCGTAAAGAAAAACCGTGAGGCGGTCGGGCTGGCGCTCGACGTGGTACTCGAGGGCTTCGACCAGCGTTTGCGCGCGATCCGGCGGGCGCACGCCTTCGGTCTGCGAGAGGCTCGCGACCGAGCGGTCAGCGGCCTGCGGCGCCTGGCCGTGGCTCGCGAGCAGGAAGCGCAGCAGGTCGCGCGGCGTCTCGCTCGAGGCGAGCGCCTGCTCGGGGAGGCTGACGGCGAACTCGCGCTCCAGGCGCAGCACCAGCTCGACGCGCGCCAGGCTGTCCAGGCCGAGCTCGCGCTCGAGCGAGCTGTCGAGCGCGATGTAGGCCTCGACGTGCGGACGCGTCTCGCGCGCCACGGCGGCGACCACGGTGAGCACGCGGTTCGGATCGATCGTCGTCTGGGACACTGGCGGGCGAGTGTACACTCGCGCTATCGAGGGAGAGTCGAAATGAAAATGGGTCCAGTGGCCTGCGTATTTCTTGTGGTTGCGTCTTCCGCCGCCGCTCAAGGCAGCGGCGAGCTGTGGGAGATCACCATGAACATACCGGGCATGCCCGCGGGCATGATGAAGCCGCAGCGCGTCTGCCAGGGCGACAACCCGGAGCGCGCCGCTACGCAGGACCCGAGCAAGAAGGATTGCAAGGTCACCAGCAGCAGAAAGACCGCATCGGGCACCCACGTCACCATGAGCTGTCCCGACGGCAGCACGGTCACCATCGACCAGCAGTACAACGCCGCGCGCACCGAGTTCAAGAGCACCCTGTCGAGCAAGGGCGGCCGGGACGGCGACATCACGATGAACATGACCGGCCGCAAGGTCGGCGCATGCGACGCGCAGCAGGCGGCCAAGGACCGCGACGCGCAGATGGCCGCGGCGAAGAAGCAGGTGGCCGAAGGGCAGAAGCAGGCCGCGGCCGCCGTGGCGGCGGGCGCCGCGGCGCAGAAGAAGTTCTCCGACGACCAGATCAAGCAATGCACCGCGGCGGTCGAAAGCATGAACTTCCAGCAGCTCGGCCTGCACGGCCAGTGCCATGGCAAGAAGGCCGACGCCCAGTGCAAGAGCAACCTGGACGCCGTAAACAAGGCCTACCCGGACATGGCGAAGACCTGCACCGCCCGCGTCGCAGAGTTCTGCAAGCGCTACCGCACGCAGGAAGGCTTCCTCAAGGCGAAGGCCGACGAGACCGTCGCCGAAAGGTGCGGCGTCAGCACTGCCGCGATCAAGGCCGAGCAATGCCCGCGCGCCGCGCAGGGCGGCTCGCTCGCCTTCCTCGGCGCCTACTGCCCGGTGGAGGCGAAGCCGATCGCGCAGGAGCACTGCGTCGGCCGCGACTACACCTCGAAGATGGGCGGCAAGTACGGCGAGTTCTGCATGAACTACCTGGCGAACAACAGCCTCGAGAAGCCGCCCGCGAGCGCTGGGGACCAGGTGAAGCAGGGCATCAACAAGCTCAAGGGGCTCTTCGGCAGGTAGATGCTGAGGGTTCTCTTCGCCGTCGCTTGCCTCGCTGCAGGCACGGCGCGCGCTGTCGAGGATCCCTATCCCTGGATCGCCTCCGCCTACCTGGTCAAGCGTGACGGCGTAGTGCTCTGGGCCGGGCAGGAGCGGGCGCGCCTGCCGCCCGCCAGCCTCGCGAAGCTGATGACCGCGCTCATCGCCCTCGAGCGCGGCAAGCTCGATGAGCCGGTGACCGTAGGCCGCGGCGTGTTGCAGGCCACCGGCACCCGCATCGGCCTCAAGCCCGGCGAGCGGTTGAGCGCGCGCGATCTCCTCGCGGCAACCGTGGTCCGCTCGGCGAACGACGCCTGCCGCGCGCTTGCCGAGCATCTGGGTCCTTCGGTCAAAACCTTCGTCCAGAAGATGAACCAGCGTGCCGCCGCCCTCGGCCTCGCCGACACACAGTTCGCCGATCCTTGCGGCCACGACCGCGAAGGCCAGTACTCGAGCGCCGCCGACCTCGTGCGCCTCGCCGAGGAGGTAATGAGGCACGGCGAGTACATGCGTTTGGCGCGGTTGGAAAGAATTTCTCTCAAGACCCTGGATGGCAGCCGCAGCTTCGCGCTGCGCAACACCAACGCGCTGATCGGGCGCTACGACGGCGCGATCGGCCTGAAGACCGGCCACACCGAAGGCGCCGGCAACTGCCTGGTCGCGCTGGCCGAGCGCGACGGCGTGCGCGTGCTCGCGGTGCTGCTCAATGCTCCCAACCGCTGGTGGAACGCCGTGGGGCTGCTCGATCGCGCCTTCGCCGCCGCGCGGTGAATCCCACTCTCGTCGCCGGAACGACTGCAGCCGGACTCGCGGCGCTCGCTTACCTGCCGTCGCTGTGGGGCGTGTTCCACTTCGACGACTACAACGTCATCGTGAACTACCCCACGGTGCATTCGTGGGAAGCGCTGTTCGAGCGCGCCGGCCTCGGCGTGCGCCCGCTGCTCAAGGCGAGCTACACGCTGAACTGGACCCTGGGTTTCGGGTTCAGCTGCTTCAACATTGCAGTGCATGCGCTGAACGCAGCACTTCTGTTCCTGATAGGCGAGCGGCTGTTCGGGGACCGCAGGGCCGCACTGATCGCGGCTTTGTTGTTCGCGCTGCATCCCGCCGCCACTGAGGCCGTCACCTACATCAGCGGCCGCTCGTCCTCGCTGATGGCGCTGTTCTACCTCGGCGCGATGCTTTCGTATTTTCATGGTTATCGATTCTTCTCCGCATTCCTTTTTCTTCTGGCAGTGGCGACCCGCGAGACCGCGGTTACGCTGCCGGCGGCGCTGCTGCTGTGCGAGGTGTGCCGCGGCACGGCCTGGCGCGAGATCCTGCGGCGCCAGTGGCCTCATTGGGGGCTGCTGTTCGCCGGCGCGGCGTTCCTGCTCTTCAGCCAGCGCTACTTCGACCTGGTCGCCTACGGCTACGGCGAGCGCGGCCTTGCGGACAACCTTCTCACGCAGGTGGGCGGCATTTCCTACCTGGCGCTGCGCCTGATCTCGCTGCACGGCTACAACATCGATCCTGCGCTGCCGACGCTCAGCGAGTGGACCCCGGCGCTGGCGTTTCAAGCTTTTTCACTCGCCTTCCTGTTTGGAATCGGACTTGCGAATCTGCGGCCGCGCCCATGGATCGCGTTCGGCGTGCTGTGGTTCTTTCTGCAGCTCGCGCCGACCAACTCGATCGTGCCGCGGCTCGACGTGGCGAACGACCGGCAGCTCTACCTGGCGGCGTGGGGACTGTTCCTCGCGCTTTGTATTCAGCTACGCAATCTTCCGACTGTTGTTCTTACAAGTATCGTGGTTGTGTTTGCCGCGACGAGCATTGCCCGCCAGTTCGACTACCGCAGCGAGATCGCCCTGTGGGAATCCAGCGTCGCGCTGGCACCCTGGAACGCGCGCGGCCACAACAACCTCGGCTATGCCTATCAGGTGGCCGGGCGCACCGAGGACGCGCGCCGCGAATACCAGGCGGCGCTGCTGTTCGATCCGCGCCACCAGAAGGCCCGGTTCAACCTGATGTTCCTGCCGCCTAGAAACTGACGATCTCGACCCAGTTCGAGCCCTTGCTCGTCGGATACCGGCTCAGCAGCTTGAGGCCGCCGTTGCCCTCGATGGCGTAGACCGAGAGGGTGCCCGACTGCTCGCCGGTGACCACCATGTACTTGCCGGTCGGATCGATGCGGAAGCCGCGCGGCTGCTTCTCGGTCGGCGTGCTCGAGAGATACGTCAGCTTGCCGGTGGCGCCGTCGACGCTGAACGCGCCGAGCGAGCTCGAGGTGCGCTCGGCGGCGTAGAGGAACTTGCCGTCGGGCGTGAGGTGCAGGTCGGAGGCCCAGATGTCGCTCGACACGTCGCGCCCCGGCGAGGGCCGCGCCGCGCCGGGCTTGAGCTGGGTGTCCGCGGGCAGCGCGGAAGCTTCGCTCACCTGGGTCAGCAGGCCTGTCTTCGCGTCGAGCGACAGCGTGGTCACCACTGCCGTCAATTCGTTCAGCAGGTAGGCGAACTTGTTGTCCTTCGAAATGATGATGTGGCGCGGGCCGGCGCCCTGCTTGACTTGCACCGTAGCCGGCGTATTCGAGCTGAGCTTGCCGGTCTTGGGATCGAGGCGGAACTGGAAGATCTGGTCGGTACCCAGGTGCGGGACGAAGACCCAGCGGTTCGTGTTGTCGGTGATGATGGCGTGCGCGTTGCGCGCCGTCGGGATCACCTGGTGCGGATCGGCCACCTTGCCATCCTTGCCGATGGCGTTGACGCTCACCAGGTGAGCGCCGTAGGAAGCGCCGAGCAGCCACCGGCCGCTCCTGTCCACCTGGATATACGGGAGGCTCTCCGCGAGCGTTCCGCGTCCGACTTCCTTCAGCGCGCCGCTCTTGCGGTCGATCGCGAAGGTGACGGCGGTGAACGGTTTCGAGCGCACCGCGGCGAACAGGAACTTCTTGTCCGGGCTGACGCTCATCGGCATCACCGGCTTGCCGCCGGCGGCGAACTTGGCGCCCGGCTTGAGCGTGCCGTCGGCCTCCAGCGTGTAGAGGCCGACGTCGCCTTCCTCGGTGCTCGAGACGTAGACGAAGGTCGCGGCGTGCACGGACGAAGTTGCAGCCAGGGCGAGGGCGGCCAGCAGGGTTTTCATGGACTCCTCCTTGCCTCGATGATACAGGTGCGACATCATCGAGCGATGAGCTTTCTCGAGCGCTTGGACAGCGATACGCGCCACCTGCTGCTGTCGGTGGCGCGTCCTGTCAGTTACGAGAAAGGTGCCCGCCTGGTGCGCCACGGCGAGCCGTCGCGCGGCGCTTACCTGGTGAAGTCCGGCAGCGCCGAAGCCACCGTGCTGCTTCTCGGCGGCGAAAAGCTCACCGTCGCGAAGCTCGAAGCCGGCGATGTATTCGGCGAGATGGCGCTGGTCGACCGCGGCACCTGCACCGCCACCGTCAGCGCTACCGAGAAGCTGGAAGGATGGTTCATCGAGCGCGACGATTTCCGCTCGCTGGTCGCGCGGCGCGTTCCCGCGGCCCTGCGCGTGCAGCACGAGCTGACGCTGATCCTTTCCGAAAAGCTGCGCGCGCTCAACGCCAAGGTGCTCGAAATCGCCGCGCCAGAGGACTGGGTGGCGGCGCGCCGCGGTTCGCACGGCGCGAACGGCGGCGATCCGCTCGTCCGGGTGAAGCGCGTGAAGAAGGCGTCGTTCGACCTGAAGCCGTTCCTGCCGCACCTGCCGGTGTTCGAAGGCTTCGACGAAAGCGAGATCGCCGAAGTCGTTTCGGTTTCTTCGATTCTGGAGCTGCCGCGCGGTCACGCGGTGTTCACCGTCGGCCAGCCCTCCGCGGCTTGCTTCATCGTGGTGCGCGGCGCGGTCGAGATCCGCGCCCAGCACGCCAAGCGCGAGCGCCGCTTGGCGGTGCTCGGCCCCGGCCAACTCCTCGGCTACATGAGCGCGCTGGAGAAAAGCGAGCACGGCTCCGATGC
>Ga0075420_100005263_pt1 | contig 11351 bp, 10 predicted proteins | sample SoiMetdeltSBSDD4_FD_75296 | JGI IMG/M metagenome (GOLD analysis project Ga0075420, IMG submission 75296) | Bulk soil microbial communities from a Populus tree surrounding site in Tennessee, USA - Soil MetaG P. deltoides SBSDD4 | ecosystem: Environmental > Terrestrial > Soil > Tree plantation... | reverse complement strand
ATCGCGCCCGGCTACGACCACATCACGTCGGCGATCGGGGCCGCGCAGATTGGCTGGTACGGCACCGCGATGCTGTGTTACGTCACACCGAAGGAGCATCTCGGCCTGCCTGACCGCAACGACGTGAAGGCCGGGGTCATCGCCTACAAGATCGCGGCCCATGCAGCGGATCTTGCCAAGGGCCATCCCCGCGCTCAGGCCTGGGACGACGCCCTTTCGAAGGCGCGCTTCGAGTTCCGGTGGGAAGATCAGTTCAACCTGTCGCTCGATCCCGTCACCGCGCGCGCGTATCACGACGCCACGCTGCCGGCGGAAGGCGCGAAGGTCGCGCATTTCTGCTCGATGTGCGGCCCGAAGTTCTGCTCGATGGAACTCACGCAGCAGGTGCGCGCGATGGCGGCCGAGGGCATGGCCGAGAAGTCGCGCGAGTTTCGCGAGAAGGGCGGAACCATCTATCTCAAGCAGGACTAGACATGAGCCTCACTCGCCGCACCATGCTCGCCAGCCTTGCAATGGCCCCCGCCATTCTTCGCGCACAGCCTCGCGGTCAGCGCCTGCCGATCTCGTTCTCTACGCTCGGGTGTCCGAAATGGCCGTGGAAGCGCGTTCTCGAGCAGGCCTCGCAGATGGGCTACGCCGCCATCGAGGTGCGTGGCATTGAGATGAAGATGGATCTGCCCACGCTGCCCGAGTTCAGCGGCGGCGGGCTGACGCAGTCCATCAAGGACCTCGACGCGCTCGGGTTGAAGATCAGCGATCTCGGCGCGTCGGCACGGATGCACGAGGGCGATCCCAAAGTGCGGCAGGCCCAGATGGACGAGGGGCGCCGCTTCATCGATCTTGCGCAGAAGTTGAAGACGCCCTACGTGCGCGTGTTCGGCGACAAGATTCCACCGGGCGAGCAGAAGCGCGACGTGATGGCGCGCGTGATCGATGGCCTTCGCACCCTCGGAGACCATGCGAAGGGCAGCGGGGTCACGGTCCTGCTCGAGACCCACGGCGATTACACCGACTCGCCGACCGTCGTGGAATTGATGAAGGGCGCCGCGATGGAAACGGTGGCGCTCGTGTGGGATGCCCACCATACGTTCGTCGCAGGGAAGGAACAGCCGGCGGCGACCTTTGCGGCTTTGAAGCCATGGGTGCGTCATACGCACCTGAAGGACTCGAAACCCGACGACAAGGACGTGCGATACGTGCTGACAGGCAGCGGGACCGTGCCCGTGCGCGAGCAGGTTCGCCTGCTCAAGGCGTCCGGCTACAAGGGCTACTACGGCTTCGAGTGGGAAAAGGGCTGGCACCCGGAAATCGAAGAGCCGGAAGTCGCCTTCCCGCAGTTCGTCGAGACGATTCGCGGGTACCTGGGATCGTAGTCGCGACAGCCACAGCCTTCCGGCTTTACCCGGAAGGCCCGTTCACCGCACCTTCTTTCCGTCAATCCGCGTCGCTGTCGCTGGATCGTTGCGATCCTCGCGCCAGGTCGGGTGACTGAAGTGGATCACCCGATCGCCGTTGTGCGAGACGACGGCATTGTCGAAGGTCAACAGGCCGATCTTCCGCCAGTTCTTGAACGTGCGCCGCTCCCGCGCCGCCGGTCCGCTCTTCTCGCCCTCGTCGGTGACCTCGATATCGAACGTCAATGTGCGCTTCGGGAACGGATCGCCGCGATCGAAGATCGCAGCCATGATCTCGTCGCGGAAGTCGAGATTGGTGCCCTGGATTCTCGGCTGATCGCGGGAGACGAGGAGCCGCATGAACTGCGGTGTCCGGGTCGGCTCGGCCGGCGGCTTTCCCAGCTCGGCGATCGGATAGAGCTGGCGGAGGCCGGGTTCCCGATCGACCTTGTTGAAGGTCATCCCGACCTTGAGCAGCACGCTGAAGCCCGAGACGCCCCGGCGCGACACCGTGATGTCCGGCGCGTTCCGCAGCTCGGCGTCGTTGATGTACATGCTGTCGGCGCCGCCGATGTCTTCCTGAGTGAAGAAATTGGCGGTGCGGAGCGGCGCCAGGTGATTCGGATCGGTCGTGGGAAACAGCTTGCCGACCAGTGACAGCGATCGCGTCCGGCCGCGCCGGGTCTCCGTGCAGCATGTCGAATAGCGCCCCACGGCCAGCGCATGGCTCCCCTTGCGAAAGTAGCCTGAGTAGGGCGTGTCCTCGGAGATGCGCCATTCACCAGTGAGGCAGACGCCGTTCGGATGCACCAAACGCGGGAATCCCTTGCCATCGGCGCCCCAGCGGAGATCGACCGGCGAATCGAGCGTGCGCTCGCAGTCCGACTGGAACTGCCGGGTCATTCCAAAGAGGAGACCGCCGAAGACCGACTTGAAGGTCACCTCATGGACGGGCAGCCGAGGCTCGCCTTCGGCGCCCCAGATCCGTTGGTAAGGATTGGCGAGGATGGCCGCAACCACCTCCGAGTACCGCGACCCCACGTAGCCGCGATTCCCGTCCGCCACCGCTGCGGTCTCGACCTCGATTGTCTGGGCCACGGGCGGGACTATACGCCTGCGGTCGTCAGGTGCAAGGGGATTCTGACCGGCGTCGAGGGGCGAATCTCACTCGGTACGGAGTGCACGCGCAGGATCGAAATCCCGTACGCCACCGAGAAGATCGCCGTCGAGGCGCCGATTCCCAGGGCCAGCGTCGCAATCGGCGAGGCGCTGAATCCCGGCCGGCGGGCAAGTCCCCTCAGGGCGAGCTGCAGCTCGTGTCGAATCCCGCTCAACATGACGCCTCTAGAGAGTCGATGGACCCGGAAGGTTGGGATGGCGATCCCTGCTGGCTCTACTTGACTGGAGCCCCTGGCGGCGAGGGCACGATCTGAATGATTGTGCGGAAGCGTTCGGTCGGGGTTCCGGGCTTGGGATTGAGGTACCCGTCCGGTGAGTAGTCCTTCACCGTCACGCCTGGCGGGAAAGCCATCGTCTCTTCGCGGAACCTGCCGACCTCGAACATGTGGATGGCCGGCACTTCGAACACCAGCTCTCCACGTTGCTTCAGCGCCGTTCGATAGAACGTCACGATCTGCGCAAAGTCCGCGGTGGCGCCGAAGAGGTAGTACCTCTGCCCGCGGCCGGCATCGTAGGAATCGATGAACTTCGCTCCGGGATAGATCGGCATGCCGAGCGTCGCTTCAGTCGGCGCTCCGGGTGGCGCCTGTGCCGCCGCGGGGGGCGGGGTCGGTGGCAGTACCTTCAGGCCCTGTGTGTCGGGTTTGGACGTCGCCGGCGGCGGTCCCGACGGTTGTGGTTTCGCGGAATCGCCAGGCCGTGGAAAGGGTTGCGGTGTCTGGGCCGAGGCGCTGGCGCCAAGCACCAGTGCCAGCAGCCACCCGCTGAGGAACCCCCGTTTCATGCTCTGGATTATATCGGCTTCAATCCGCCGGATCGCCGCGCGGTGCCGGCGGTTCCGCGTCCCCTGGAATTTGCCGCGCCGGTCGAGTGTTTTCATCATCAAAGGTGTAGCCTGCGGGGTACCCTTGCACGCCGGCGGCGCCGCCGACCGGCAGAGGTAAAATGACGCCATGCCCAATGGATTGAAAACTGCGCTGCTGCTCGGAGCGTTGAGCGGCATGCTTCTGTTGCTCGGTGAGTACCTCGGTGGCCAGCAGGGGCTGATTCTGGCGTTCGCGTTCGCGGCGCTCATGAACCTGGGCTCTTACTGGTTCTCGGACAAGATCGTCCTCCGCATGTATCACGCGCAGGAGGTCGGTTCGTCGCACCCGCTGTACGAAATGACCCAGCGGCTCGCGCAGAAAGCCGGGCTGCCCATGCCGAAGGTGTACATCATCCCCGACTCGTCGCCGAACGCGTTCGCGACAGGACGCAATCCACAGCATGCCGCGGTGGCAGCGACCGAGGGGATCATGCAGGCTCTGGCCCCACACGAACTCGAGGGCGTCATCGCTCACGAGCTTGCGCACGTGCGCCATCGCGACATCCTCATCAGCTCGGTGGCGGCCACGATTGCCGCCGCAGTGATGATGGTTGCGCGCATGGCGATGTATGCTGGGATGTTTGCCGGCGGCCGCGACGATCGCGAGGGCGGCAGCAATCCCATCGCGCTCTTCGCGATGATGATCTTCGCGCCGATGGCCGCGATGCTGATCCAGATGGCGATCTCGCGTTCGCGCGAGTTCGCGGCAGACGCGGGGGCCGCCCGCATCACCGGGAACCCTCACGCGCTGGCGGATGCGCTGCGCAAGATCGACGCAATCGCGAAGCGCGTGCCGCTCGATGCCAACCCTGCCACGGCCCACATGTTCATCGTGAAGCCGTTCTCAGGGCAGGGCTTGATGTCGTTGTTCAGCACCCATCCCCCGACCGAAGCTCGCGTGCAGGCCCTCCTCCAGGGCGGGCACTGAGCACACGGTGCTCCACCTCTGGGTGGAGCGCGCACACTGCCGGCGGCGTGCCTCGTCGCCGGCTTCTGGGCAATCCACGACATACCGCTCGTCCCGCCTGTATTTTCACCGAATTATCGCGGCCTGTTGAAGCACGGCGGTTTTGGCCTGGCTCTTGCTGCCTGCGGAATCAGGTCGCCTGACCTGAGTCGGGCCTGAGTAAGTGGAGGCGGACGTGGAGGACTTCGACATCCCGCAGAACAAGCTGGCTGAGTCAGCCGAGCGCGTCGTCGATCGGGCACTCGACGAGGCGCGCAGAAGGGAACACGCGCTGCTGACCAATGAGCACGTCTGCCTCGCGTTCGCCCAGGTCGAGTGGGACATGTTCGGGCAGGTCATGAGGGACCTCAACCTGAACCCGCACGAGATTCTGCAGGCGCTCGAAGAGCACCTTCGCATTCTCCCGAGCGTGCCCGGCCGTGACCTGCGCGTCGCGCCGTCCACCAAGCTGCTGTTCAAGCTCGCGCTGCTGCACGCCAGCCGGTCCGGCCGTCACACTGTCGAAGCGACCGACCTGTTCTCGGCGATCTTCGAGGAGACCCAGGGCATCCCGGTTTCGATCATCCGTCGACACGGCATCGAACCCGAGGCGCTGGTGTCGCGGCTGGCGACGCGGATGCGCGATCACGAGATCCGCGAGGAACGCCTGAAGAAGCGTTTCGAGTTGCCGCCGTTCCTCAAACACTTCGCCACCAATCTCAACCAGCTCGCGCGCCAGGACAAGATTCCGCCGGTGTTCGGGCGCGACCCCGAGATGGATCAGGTGCTCGAGATCCTGTGTCACCGCGAACGGGCGAATTCCGTGCTGCTGCTGGGTGAACCGGGTGTGGGCAAGACCGCCATCGCCGAAGGTCTGGCCCGGCGCATCGAGTTCGAACCCGAGCGGGTTCCGGTGCGGCTGCGCGACTGCCAGATCGTCAACCTGCAGATGAACACCATGGTCGCCGGGACGATGCTCCGCGGCATGTTCGAGGACCGCATTCAGAACGTCATCCGCGAGATCAAGGAGCGTCCGAACCTGATCCTGTTCATCGACGAGGTGCACACGATGATCGGCGCGGGGTCGGCGCTCGGCGCCCCGTCGGATGCGGCCAACGTGTTCAAATCCGTTCTCGCCCGCGGCGAGGTGCGGATTGTCGGCGCCACCACGCTGAACGAATACAAGGAATTCATCCAGGAAGACGAGGCGCTGGCCCGGCGCTTCCGGCCCGTCCACGTCGCCGAGCCGACCATCGACGAGACCCGCACGATCCTCTACAACCTGCGGTCGCGCCTCGAACGCAACTACTCGGTCCGCATCAAGGACGACGCGATCGAGACCGCGCTGGAGATGTCACCGCGGTACATGCGGCATCTGCAGCTGCCCGACAAAGTCATCGGCTGGCTCGACACCGCCGCTGTGCGTGCCGAGATCAGCAAGCGCTGGGAAGTCACCGGAAGCGATGTCGTGAATGTCATTTCGAAGATCGCCCGCATTCCGGAAGACATGGTCTTCCGCGAAGTCACCGACCGTTTTCGTAATGTCGAAGACAATTTGGGTGAGCGCGTCATCGGCCAGCGCGACGCCATCCGCGCCGTGACCCGCCGGCTGGTCCTGAACAAGGGACCCTTGAAGGATGGATTCGACAGGCCCGACGGAGTCCTTCTCTTCCTGGGCCCCACCGGCGTCGGCAAGACCGAGCTCGCCAAGTCGGTCGCCCACATGCTCTTCGGGGACGAGAAGAAGATGATCCGCGTCGACATGTCCGAGTACCAGGACGGTGCCGTCGCCGTGGACAAGTTGATCGGGATGCCACGAGGGATCGTGGGTTCGGAACGCGGCGGCGTGCTGACCAATCAGCTCAAGGACAGCCCATATTCGGTGGTGCTGCTGGATGAAGTGGAGAAGGCCAGCCCGAGCATGCTGAACCTCTTCCTCCAGGCATTCGACGAAGGCTGGATCACCGACGGACGCGGCAAGCGGGTCTATCTGAGCGACGCGATCGTGATCATGACCTCCAACATCGGGTCGGAGGTGTTCCGGAAGCTGACCAGTCCGATGGGGTTCCTGTCCAAACAGGTCGGCGTCGAGCAGGTCAAGGGCGAGATCATGCGCGAAGTCGAGCGCCGGTTCTCTCCAGAATTTCGTAACCGCATCGACGAAATCGTCTTGTTCCAGCCGCTGTCGAAAGACGAGGTGCGTCAGATTGCGATCCAGCAGATTCACAAGATCGAGACGGCGCTGGCGCGCAGCAAACGGACGCTGCAGGTCGGGCCGGAGGCGCTCGAGCAGCTGGTGCAGGACGGCTACAGCCTGTGCTACGGCGCTCGCTTCCTGAAGCGCACTATCGAGGATCGCCTCAAACTGCCGATCAGCCAGCACTGGACTGAGGGCGACGTCTTCACCGCCACGGTCGTCGACGGACACATCCAGGTCGATGTGACGTCCAGCGCGGGCGGGGCCTACTCGGGCCTCGCCGCGACGGCGTAACCGAGCGTTCTCCAGCCGGCGTCAGCGTCACCAATCGAACGCCGCCTGCTCGCAGGCGGCGTTCGTCGTTTCGGGTCGAGGATCGGCTTCGACGTCGCGCGGCTCGCGGCGATCCCGTGGCTTGACGTCGTAGCGCTGCTGCAGTGTTGACATGATCTGCCGGATAGCGCCGACGTAGCCGTTCGGCGCGTATGGACCTTGGTAGAGCTTCTCGAAGCCCTCGAGCATTTCCGGGAATTCGTGGCGGATGAACCCGAGGAAGTGGTCGCGGGTTCCCTGTTTCAGGAACATCACGTTCGCACCCACGAACGCCGCGCCGTGGTCAGCCACCGCCTTGACCGTCGCCTCGAGCTGCTCGGGGCGCGTGCTGAAGCCGGGGACGAGCGGCGCCACCAGCACGCCGGCGTTCACTCCCGCATCACGCAGCTGACGCACTGCACGCAGACGCTGCAGCGGATGCGCCGTGCCCGGTTCGAGCGACGACCAGGCATGTTCGTCGACCGTCGGAACGCTCATGTAGACGGTCGTGCCGAGCGTTCGCGTCATCTCGGCGAGCACATCGCGGTCACGTACCACCATCGGCCCTTTTGTGATCAGGCCGACCGGCGTTCTTCCGGTTAGCAGGGCCTCCAGCGCGCCACGGGTCAGCTTGTAGTGTCCTTCGATAGGTTGATACGGGTCGGTGGCGGTCCCGAACGCCACTTGTTCCCGCGCCCATGACGGATGATCGAGCTCTCGCCTCAGGACCTCCACCAGGTTCGTCTTGACGAAGATCACCGACGAAAACTCATCGTCCGGACCGAGCTCGAACTGCGTCTGATATCGGCGCGCGAAGCAGTAGTGACAGGCGTGCGTACAGCCGCGGTAGGGATTCAGGGTCCAGTTGAAGGGCATGCCCTTCACCTTGTTGAGTGCCGAGCGGCAGGTGACCTCCTGGTAGCGCGCCGCATCTGCCCGCAGCTGGGCCTGATCGAGCGCCGCCGAGGCCCCTTCCTCGCGGATCCGCAGTGCCAGCGTCCTGGTCGTCGGGGCAGGGCTTCCGAGATCGAAGAAAGCTGGCTGATCCGACATAGATTCGCCTTATGTTCGCCATTTTGGGGAGGCTGTGTCAACAAGCCCTGGCCGGGCAACGCGGTCGGCCGGGGTCAGCAAGACCCCGGCCCTACAACACAGATCTGTCGTCCTGAGACAAGGTGTAGCGCCGGGGCCTTTAGGCCCCGGCGGTTCTTTTAGAACAGATACGCGAGGGCGAACCCGATTTGGGCGACGAACATCATTCGGTACATGTGAGCCCAGGAAACGTGATTCTCTTCGACCGCGAGATCCTCCGGGCGCCGCAGCATCAGATAGCAGACGTAGATGCCGTAGAAGGTCATGACCGCTGAGAGCGTGTAAAGCAGGATCGGATTGCCGGTCAGGATGCCGGCGAACACGCCGGCAGAGATCATCACGAACGGCACGACGAACGACGGTGAGATCATCCAGGCCGCCCGTCGGACGCCGTAGATGATCGGAAGCGTGCGACAGCCGCCGCGGGCGTCGCCTTCCATGTCGGCGAAATCCTTGGTGGTGGAAGCGCCGAGCAGGAACAGCCCGAAAATCCCGCCGATGAACCACGGCTCGATGCCAACGACGGTCTTGACCGCGGACCAGCCTGCAACTTTCAGCAGGACGCCACGCGGGATCGCGATGGTCACGTTGGCCCAGATGCCGAGCCGCTTCGTGCGAAATGGCGGCATCGAGTACACGAAGGTCATCAACGTCGCGGCGACAACGATCCAGAAACACTCGCGCCGTCCCCCCGGAGCGACGAGCCACGCGAGTAGCAACGCCACGGCGTAGCCGCCCGCCGTGAAGAGCCAGGCCTCCGCAATCGACATCCGTCCCGAGGGCAGCGGACGCCGCGGCTTGTTCACTCGATCGATCTCGAGGTCGTAAATCTGGTTGAGCGCGTTCGAGGCGGCGTTGAGCACCGCCGCCATTGTCAGCCCGATCACCGGAAAGAGGACGAGATCGCGACTGAAAACGTCCCGTGGCACGGCTCCCGCCGCAGTGACGGCGCCCGAGGCGAAGCCCAGAGCCGGGGCAACCAGCGTGAAAGGGCGGGAGAGCTCGAGGAACACGGCTACCCGTGTGCGGCTCACGCCAGACCTCCCGCGATCGACACCGCGGCGTACGCGGCAATCGCCGTGTTGATCAGATTCAGCGCGTCGTTGTTGAGGACGGCCGGAGGCTCGAAGGTCGCCGCCAGCAGGCTTTCCGCGAGCGCGCCGATCGTCGAGCCGATGACGATCGGCATCATCGCAGAACCGGGAACAACCGAGAGCCACACCGCGAGCCCGGCCAGAGCGGCGGCGCTGACCAGCCCGGCCGCCGTTCCCTCGATCGACATCGCCCCCGGTGTGCCCGGCCGCACCGGCCGCGGCGGCAGGATCGCCCACGTACGGGTTCCCCAGGCCTTGCCGATCTCGCTCGCCACCGTGTCGCTGGCCCCGGCTACGAGGGCCGCCGTCATCGCAATCAACGCTGCGGCGCTGCCAGACGAGAGCGCCGCCAGAGCCGCGGCTGCGGCAGCAATTCCGGTATTGGCCAGCGCATTTCCGACGCCGCGCCGGCCGCCGCGTTCCTCGGCGATGCCAAGCAGCGTCTTCCGCCGCAGCCCGATGCGCGACGTGGCAGAGGCGCACAGGAAGCAGGCGAGCAGCAGGAGCCATCCTTGCCATCCGGCGCACACGTAGATCACCGTCCCAATCGACGCGCCAGCCAGCGCGCCCGAGACGGACACCGTGCGGGCCGCAAATCCCGCCCCGGCCACGAGCGCGTTGATCGGAAGGGCCACGATGAGCGCTTCGGGCAAGCCCGCGACCAGTTCGGCGGCAAGGTCCTCGCTCACGAACGAAGCCGCCCACAACACTGCCGCGGCGCTCAACGGCACCGAGAGGTTGTCGTCGAGACGAATGGGCACCGTCTCGACGGCTGCCGCGACAACGGCCGCTGCCATCGGTGCGCCGAGTGAAAACCACAGGTATGGCGGTGGCACGATGACGCCTCGACACCACCAGCAGAGAAAGGAGCCCGCCAGACCGCCGGCCAGGGCAAGGACGACGGTGCCGGCAACACTTTTCTGCCGATTCCACGGCCATTTCCTCACGCCGTAGCGCCGTCCCGCAAGCGTTGCGGCGCCGTCTCCCACAGCCAGGATTCCCCACGCGCCGGCGACGATGTCTGGCCGCCCGGGAAACAGCAGCAGCATCAGGAGGATCGATGTCGGATAGAGGACCAGTCCGGCGGGAACCGCCTGTTGCAGCTCGATGGGCCGGTGGAGCCGGTCACCCGCGATCGTCTTGAGCAGCCGGATGTTGACGATCACGGCAGCGGCCGCAAGGGTGGCGGCCTGATACCAGTGGAGAAACGGGAGGAGGAGCGCGACCGCTCCGAAGGCGATGTGCACCCATTGCCGCAGCGTTTCCGAATACTGCGGCGAACCGGTGTTCACTGGGGACCGAGCGTCAACTGCCGACGCCAGTACACGAGGAGATCCCGCAGCGTGTCGTCGATCCCGATCGCAGGAGTCCAGCCGGTGTCGTGCTGAAGCCGTTGTGGATTCCCCAGGACAACCGGGTTGTCGTTCGGCCGGAGCCTCGCCGCGTCGGTCCTGATCTCAATCGGGACCTCGGCCTGCCGTATCAGCGAATCGAGCAGATCGCCGACCCGGAATGCTTCGCCACGGCACACGTTGTATGGCCGGTGAGGCCGTCCTCGCTCGACGAGCAATCGATAGGCGCGCACGGTGTCGCGCACATCGGTGATGTCGCGGCGCGCGTCGAGGTTTCCGACCGCGAGAACCGGCTCCCTCATCCCGGCTTCCGCTTCGGCGATCTGGCGCGCGAAGCTGGACGTCACGTAGGCTGCCGACTGCCGGGGACCGGCATGGTTGAACGGACGCGTGAGGACGACGTGCCCGGCAGCCTGGTCGGCCGCGATCTCCTGGGCGAGCTTGCTGACGCCATAGGGGCTCGACGGAACCAGCGGCGAATCCTCGCTCAGTGCGTCGACCGACGCACCGTAGACGAGTGCCGAACCAGTGACCAGGACGGGGATCGCGAGCCCGAGCCGCTCCACGGCGCTGAGGAGGTTGTGGGTGCCGATGACATTCACGCGCAATGCCCGCGCCGAGACTGCCCATGTGCCGTGGACATCGGCAACGCCGGCGCAGTGATAAATCGCGGACGGACGCAATTGGTCCAGCGAGCGGGTCACGGCGTCGCGGTCGGTGATGTCGACGGCTGACCACGACACGCGTTCATCGCTCGCCGCCGGCAGATCGCGACCGCCGGCATGGCCCCAGGCCGCAACACCTGGCGCATGCTCGAGCAGGTGCTCGACGAGGTGGCCGCCAGCGAATCCAGTCGCCCCGGTGACGAGCGGAACCGTCATTCATCTCCGGGGGACTTCGTCCCCCGGACCCCCTGACAC
>Ga0075420_100005252_pt1 | contig 11366 bp, 8 predicted proteins | sample SoiMetdeltSBSDD4_FD_75296 | JGI IMG/M metagenome (GOLD analysis project Ga0075420, IMG submission 75296) | Bulk soil microbial communities from a Populus tree surrounding site in Tennessee, USA - Soil MetaG P. deltoides SBSDD4 | ecosystem: Environmental > Terrestrial > Soil > Tree plantation... | reverse complement strand
GGTGACGCCGCGGCCGCCCCCGCGGCCCCGGCGCCCGCCGCGCCCGCGGGCCCGCCGCCCGACCCCGCCGAAGTCGTCAAGAAGCTGAACGACGGCGAGGCGGAAGACTGGCGCGCGCCCTTCGTCAACGCAGTCGGCGACCTCGCCTGGTTCGAGCTGTTCTTCGCGAAAAACGCCGCCGGCGCCGCGCCCTGGATTTCGGCGCTGAAGGAGTTGCTGGCCGAGGACAGCGTGACGCTGGTGCGGCTGCAGGGCTGGTCCGATCTCGTCGCCGGCAAGCCCGACGACGCCAGGGCCAAGCTCTCGACCGTCGCCGACCGCGACCCGCTGGCGGCCCTGGGGCTCGTGCGGCTGGCGGGCAACGACGCGGCGGCGCAGGCCGAGGCGGCCGACCGCGCCAACAAGCTCCTGAACGATTACCGCACCGGCATCGTCGCCGCCATGATCTGGACCGGCCTCGGCGAACGCGCGGCCAGGCCCCCGGAAAAGCCCGGGGCCACCGAGGTCCGCCAGGCCGTGGACCGGTTCCCCAAGGACTGGCTGGAGATCCTGAACAGCCCCGACAAGTACTACCGCCTCCTCGCCAACGTCGACAAGGTGGCCCACAAGTACAAGGAACCCCTGTACGTCGGCATCGAGATCCGCAACCTCACCGACTTCGACCTGACGATCGGCCCCGACGGGATCATCCGGCCCGACCTGTGGATCGACGCCCGCGTGGCGGGGCTCAACCAGCAGGCGTTTCCCGGCGTCGCGTACGACCGCATCGCCGGCCCCGTCGTGTTGCGGGCGCGGCAGAAGGTGCCGATGCAGTTCGTCCGCGTGGACCAGGGGGCACTCGGCCAGGCGCTGGCCGCCAACCCGAGCGTCTCGGCCAAGGTCCCCGCCAGCGTCCTGACCAACCCGATCCCGATGGCGGGCGGCGTGGGGCCGGCGCCCGGGGGGCAGCGCCAGGCGGTCGACCGCGACTTCGTCCGCAGCGGCTTCCCCCTCTCGCAGTCCATCGCCCGCAAGCGCGTCCGCACCGCCGTCGAATCCGGCACGACCGGCGAAAAGATCCGCAACCTCGACCTGATGGCCGCGTACGTGCGGCTGATCGAAGGGTCGGAGAAGGTGGAAGACGCGATTCGGACGATCGGCGGCGAATTCGCGACTTCCATCACGGAAGCGCAGAAGGACGAGACTCCGGCCGTCGCGGCGTGGGCGCGGTTCCTCGTCGCCCAGTTCTCGAAGCAGCGCCGCGAGGACGCGGTGAAGGAACTGCTGTCCGACGAACTGTGGCTCGCGCGCCTGCTTGGCGTGATGGTGGGCGAGGCGCTGGGCCCCGAGGCCCACGCCGACATCGCCGCGCGGGTCGCCGGCGAGGACGCGGACCCGACCGTAAGGGCCTTCGCCGAAGCGACGGTCGAGCACCTGAAGAACCCGCCGCCCAAGGCGCCTGGCGTGGCCGAGATGCGGCCGGGCGGCGACGCCACGCCGGCCGGCGACACGGGTGCCGAGCCGCGCCCGCCGTCGAACGTGAGCGTCCCCAGCGACAACGCCACCGGTCCCGGCCGCGCGGAGTGACGGACCTCCTGCACCAGCGAATCGGGCGCACCGACAGAGCCGTGAACACGACAGACGACAGGCCGGACGAACCGCAGCCGTCCCTCCAGTACCGGGGGCCGGAGCGGCGGGGGCGCCGACATGCAACGAGGGGGCGCGACCGGGACGGCGGCCGGAAGGTCGGCTTCGGCGAGGACTTCCGGCGATTCTTCGTGCGCGGGCTGTCGGCGCTGCTGCCGACGCTGATCACCCTGTGGCTGCTGATCTGGGTCTGGGAATTCCTGTGGGAGAACCTCGGCCAGCACATGATTTCCGCGATCGTGTGGGTCTGGAACCTGCTGGTCGAGCGCGAGCTGATGCCGTTCCGCCCCGCCGTCTACACCCGGTGGTACTGGTGGACGGCGATGCCGAACTGGCTGGTGCAGCTCATCGGCGTGACCCTGTCGGTGCTCCTGGTCTACCTGGTCGGCCTGCTGGTCGGCAACCTGATCGGCCGCACGATCTGGCGGCTGGCGGAGATGGCGGTGATGCGCATCCCGCTGGTCCGCGCGATCTACCCGGCGGTGAAGCAGGTGACCGACTTCGTCCTGGCCGAGCGGGCCGTGAAATTCGAGGGCAGCCGCGTCGTCGCCGTGCAGCGCGACGCCCGCAACGTGTGGTCGATCGGCCTGGTGACCGGCGCCGGCGTGCAGGGACTGACCGACCCGGCGGGGCGGGAGATGGTGACCGTCTTCATCCCCTCCACGCCAACGTCTTTCAGTGGGTACGTCGTCGTCGTGCCGCGGGAGTCGGTGGTCGAGCTGCCGCTGAAGGTGGAAGAGGCGATGCGCCTGCTCGTGAGCGGCGGCGTCATCGCGCCGGGGACAGCCGTCCTGCCGGGGCCACCGGGTGCGGCGCCCACGGCAGCGTCCGCTCCGCAGAGGGGCGCCGTGCCGGAGTTGGCGACGCCAGCCTCGCCAAAGCCCGCGGCCCCGGAATTGCTGCCGGACGGCGTGCCGGCGGCGGGCGTGACGCTGCTAAATGACTGAGGGATGTCCCCTCCTCCGCCGCGCGACCTTTACTGTACAATGTTCCGCAGCCCGGCCGGAGCGTATTGGATACTGACTACGGGATCGCCGTGCCCGGCGGGAGTGGAGTGGGGACGAAAGGAGCAACGCGTGATCGTGACGATTTCCGGCCGCCACATGGAAGTGACGGAGGCCCTGAAGAACTACGCGGAACAGAAGGCCGCCAAGCTCAGTAAATACTACGACCTGATCCAGGAGATCGAGGTCGTCCTCGACGCACAGAAGGACTCCACCAAGGTCGAGATGATCGTGAACGCCGAGCACAACGGCGTCTTCATCGCCCGTCACGACTCGGGCGACGCGTACGCCTGCATCGACGGTTGCGTGGACAAGCTGGAGCGGCAGTTGACGGACCACAAGGAAAAGTTCCGCAACCGCAAGCACCCGTCGGGCCCGGGGACGCGGGAGGCGAACACGCGGCAGCGCACGTCGCAGTAGCCGTTCGACGCGCCGGGACGATTGCGCTCGCATTCGACGTGCGTGCACGCCCGCAGGCCGGGCCGCGGGTCGTCAGCCCCGCCGCGAGGCGCGGGTCGGAGCACGTTCTTTCCCCTTCAACTGCTATACTGCGGGGTCGGCGGCGGGGCGGGTGCAGACGAACCCGGCCTTCGACCGCCGACCGAGCCGCCGCGCGGCCGCAGACACCAGACGCCCAGGGCGAACACACTTATGAAGCTTCGAGATTTCATCGTCACCGACGCCATCGTCCCCGAACTGGCCGCCGGCGACCGGGACGGCGCGATCCGCGAGCTGGTCACCTCGCTGGCCCGCGCCGGCGCGCTGCCGCAGGCGGCGGTGGACGAAGTGGTGGCGGCGCTGATCAAGCGGGAGCAGAACGGCTCCACCGGGTTCGGCAAGGGCGTCGCCGTCCCGCACGTCAAGCACGCGAAGGTCAAGAAGATCGCTGCGACCATCGGCCGCAGCGTCGCCGGCGTCGACTTCGCGGCGCTGGACCACCAGCCGGTCTACAGCGTCGTCCTGCTGCTCTCCCCGGAGAACCAGCCGGAGCAGCACCTGCAGGCGATGAACATCGTCTTCAGCAACCTCCAGAAGGACATGTTCCGCCGCTTCCTCCGCCAGAGCCACGACCGCGCCGCGATCATCGACCTGCTCGACGAGGCGGACCAGGGAAAGTGAGTAGGCGGTAGGCAGTAGGCGGTAGGCAGGGAAGGGCCGACCTTCTGCCTACTGCCCTCTGCCTACTGCCTACTGATCAACCATGCCCACCGCCGCGCGGGACATCATCGTGAAGAACAAGCTGGGGCTGCACGCGCGCCCGGCGATGCAGTTCGTGGACACCGCCAACCAGTTCACGTCCGACATCAAGGTGTTCAAGGGCGGCGAGGAGCCGGTCGAGGCGGACGGCAAGAGCGTGATGCAGATGATCATCCTCGCCGCCACCGAGGGCACGCCCCTGCGCATCGAGGCCGAGGGCGCCGACGCCGCAGACGCCGTCCAGAAGCTCGCCGACCTGTTCGAAAGCAAGTTCGGGGAAGAGGACTGACGCAGGTTAGGTCGCAGACGCGGAGGTCCGAGACCGGGCGGATTTCCCCGGCTTGGACTCGGCCCTGCCGGAATCTACACTCTGACCCTGACTCTGACCCGTTTATCGCATGGAGATCAAGAAGGGCATTGGCGTTTCCCCCGGCGTGGTGATCAGCACGGCCGTCGTGCTGGACGCCGAGGACCTCGTCATCCCCAAGCGCCACGTCGAGGCCGAGGCGGTGCAGGCGGAGGTCGAGCGGCTGGGCAGGTCGGTGGCGCAGAGCGTCGTCGAGCTCACCGGCCTGCGCGACCGCGTCACCGCCCAGCACGGCAAGGAGATCGGCGGGATCTTCAACTTCCACCTGGGGCTCCTGAGCGACAAGACGCTCCAGAACGCCTTCATCAACGAGATCAAATCCAACCGCGCCACCGCCGAGTACGCGGTCAGCGTGGTCATGCGGCAGTACGCCAACAAGTTTTTGGCGATGACCGACAAGTATCTGGCGGACCGGGTGAAGGACATCCACGACATCGAGAAAAGCGTCCTGCGCAACCTGGTGGGCCAGAAACACCAGGACCTCGCGCACCTGACGCAGGACGTGGTGGTGATCGCGCACGACCTGCTGCCGAGCCAGACGGCGGCGTTGGACCGGATCCGCGTGAAGGGGTTCGCGACGGACGTCGGCGGCCGCACGAGCCACACCGCCATCGTCGCCCGCGCCATGGGCATCCCGGCGGTGGTGGGGCTGGGGAACATCACCAGCGAGGTGAGCGGCGGCGACACCGTCATCATCGACGGCGGCCGCGGCGTCGTCATCGTCAACCCGGACGAGGAGCAGCGCCTCGAGCACCTGGAGGCGGAGCGAAAGCTCGTCCGGCTGGAGAAGGACCTTCAGGCGCTGGCGGGGCTGCCGGCGCAGACCAAGGACGGCTACACCATCAGCGTTCAGGCGAACATCGAGTTCCCGGAGGACGTCGACGACGCCGTCAGGCAGGGGGCGGAGGGCATCGGGCTCTACCGTACGGAGTTTCTGTACCTCGCCAGCGAGCACGAGCCGAGCGAAGAGGAGCACTACAATTCATACGCCGAGGCCATCCGCCGCCTCGGCGGCAAGCCGCTGACGATCCGGACGCTGGACCTGGGGGCCGATAAATACACCCAGTCCAGGAGCGCCAGCCCGGAGCGCAACCCGTTCCTGGGGGACCGCTCCATCCGGATGTGCCTGCACGACATCCCCATGTTCAAGCGGCAGTTACGCGCGATCATGCGGGCCAGCGTGCTGGGGGACGTGCGGATCATGTTCCCGATGATCTGCACCCTGATGGAGCTGCGCCAGGCGAAGATGATCCTCAACGACGTCCTGGAAGAGCTGGAAGACGAGGGGGTGCCGTTCCGGCGGGACATCCCCATCGGGATGATGGTGGAAGTGCCCTCGGCGGCCCTGATGGCCAACCAGTTTGCCAAGGAAGTGAATTTCTTTTCGATCGGGACAAACGACCTCATCCAGTACACCCTGGCGGTGGACCGGACGAATGAAAGGGTGGCGGGACTGTTTTGCCCGGCGCACCCGGCGGTCCTCGCCCTCGTCCGTGACGTAATACGTGCGGGGGCCCGCAATTCCATCAGCGTCAGCGTCTGTGGTGAAATGGCGGGCGACCCACTGTACACTTTGTTGCTCCTGGGACTGGGCCTGACCATCTTCAGCATGAACGGGCCGGACCTCCCGGAGGTGAAAAAGATCATCCGCTCGACCACGATGGAGCACGCAAGGCACGTCGCGCGTCGCGTGATGAGTTTCGACAGCGAACGACAGGTGATGCATTTCCTGCGCGAAGAAACGCGGAAGATCATCCCAGAGGCCTTTTAGTTTTCAGATTGGAGTGACGGGTTGAAGGCGTGCGGCGCATGAGGCACGAAGGCACGTAGGCACGAAGGGAAAGACAAACGGCGTCAGCCACCCTCCGTGCCCCAGTGCCTTCGTACCTCCACCTGCGACGCGCGCCTCCCCTGTACGCGATGGCAAGAGAAATGTTGATTAACGTCTCGGAGGGCGAGGAATGCCGAATCGCCCTCCTGGACGACGGGAAGCTCGAAGAGCTTTACATGGAGCGGACCAGCTCCACCTCACACGTCGGCAACATCTACAAGGGCAAGGTCACCAACGTCGAGCCGAGCATCCAGGCGGCGTTCGTCGACTTCGGGCTGGGCCGCAACGGGTTCCTGCACATCTCGGACCTGATGCCGACGTACTTCGGCCGCAAGGGCGAAGACATTGTCGAGACCGTCGGCAAGAAGATGGCCCGCCGCGACCGCCCCCCGATCCAGCGGTGTTTGCGGCGGGGCGACGAGATCGTCGTGCAGATCATCAAGGAGGGCATCGGCACCAAGGGCCCGACCCTCAGCACCTACCTTTCCGTCCCCGGGCGCATCCTCGTGATGATGCCCGGCATGAGCAGCAAGGGCGTCAGCCGCAAGATCGAGGACGACGGCGAACGCCGACGGCTGCGGCAGATCCTCGACTCCCTTTCCCCGCCGGACGACTGCGGGTTCATCATCCGCACCAACGGCGTCGGCAAGACCAAGGCCGAGATCGAGCGCGACCTGAAATACCTCGCCCGGCTGTGGGAGAACCTCAAGAAGGTCCGCGACGGCCAGCCGGCGCCGGTCGAGCTGTACACCGAGGGGGACCTGGTCACCCGCACGGTGCGCGACCTGTACACCGCGGACGTGGACCGGATCGTCATCGACAGCAAGGACGTGGCGAAGCGCGTCCGCGACGTCATCAAGCTGTCCAGCCCCCGCACGAAGAACAAGATCGACGTCTACGAGGAGCCGATCCCGCTGTTCCACAAGTACGGGATCGAGCGCGAGATCGAGCTGATGTACAGCCGCCACGTGCCGCTTCCGAGTGGCGGCTCGCTGGTGATCGACTCGACGGAGGCGATCGTGGCGATCGACGTGAACAGCGGCAAGTTCCGCGACCACAGCGACGCGGAAATGACGGCCTTCAAGACCGACATGGAGGCCGCCGACGAGATCGCCCGCCAGCTCCGCCTGCGCGACCTGGGCGGCGTGATCATCTGCGACTTCATCGACCTGCGCTACGAGCGGCACCGCCGCGAGCTGGAGCACCACCTCACGGAGCTGCTCAAGCGCGACCGGGCGAAGACCAAGATGCTGCGGATGAGCCAGTTCGGCATCATCGAGATGACCCGCCAGCGCATGCGGCCGAGCCTCAAGCGGGCGGTGTACTTCGACTGCCCGCACTGCAAAGGCGCGGGGCTGGTCAAGACGCCGGAGAGCATGAGCCTCGACGTCATGCGCCGCCTGGCGATCGCGGCGACCGACCAGCGGGTGCAGCGCGTGGAACTGGGGATCCACCCGGACGTGGGGATGTACCTGCTGAACAAGAAGCGGGCGTCCCTCTCGAACCTGGAGCTGGACAGCCGCAAGCGCATCGTCGTGCGCCAGGACCTGTCGCTGGCGCTGGACGAAGTGCGCATGGACCTGTTCGACTCGCGCGACGGACTGGTGATCCTGCCCGAGCTCGGAGGGCTCGCCGGCGGCCCGCCGCACCGCTCGCAGCTCGCCACCCGCGCCCACGGCGCGCCGCGCGGCGGGGGCCGCGACGGGGGCGGCCGTGACGGCGGCCGCTTCGACGCCCGCAGGCAGGCGGCCGAGCAGCGTACCGGCCCCGGCCAGCGCGGCGGCGGTCGGGACCGCGGGCGCCGCGACACCGAGGACGACCTGGCCGAGGACCGCTACGAGATGGCCGAGGCGGAGTCCGACGACCGCGACTTCGACTCCCGCGACGACGAGCCGCAATTCGCGGAGTCGCGGACCGGCGACGACCGGGGCCGCGGCAATGAACGGCGCGACGGCCGCGGCGGCGGCCGGGACCGCGATCAGAACCAGGGCCGGGGCCAGAACCAGGGCCGCGCCAACGACCGGCACCGCGATTCGGGCCGTGGCGGGAACCGCGACCAGGGCCGGGACCGCGACCAGGGCCGCGACCAGAACCGCGACCGACAACAAACCCAGAACCGCAACGATCGAAGCAACGACCGCGGCAAGGAGCGGGAGTTGCAGCCGGCAGGCCGGGGCGAGGGCGAACTGTCGCGCGGCTTGGGCGAGGAACGTTCCTCCGGCAACGGCCACGGGCCCGAAGGCGGCGACGACCAGGGCGGCGGCCGGCGGCGGCGCAGGCGCCGCCGGGGCCGCCGCGGCCGCGGCCGCAACCGGGGCGACCAGAACGGTGGCCCGGGCGCGCCGCACGACGCCGCCACCGGCCCGGCGCACGACGACCGCGAATCCGACGACCGCGATGATCGCGACGAGCGTGACCGGGACGTGCGTGATCGGGACGACCAGGAGCGTGACGAGTACGCGGAAGTGCAGGACCGCGACGACGAGGCTGACGATCGGGACCGTGGCGACGACGATCTCGGGACCGACGACCGCCGCGAACCGGAGCGTCAGCCGGACGAGCGGGAAGCGGAACCGGTGGCGGAGAGCCAGCCGGTCGTGGGGGAGCCGGTCGGTCCGTCCGCGGAGGCGCCGCAGCCTGACGTGGCCGAGGATGCGGCACCCGAAACAGTCGGCACGGGCCGCGCGCGTGGCGGCCGGAGTCGCGGCGGGCGGGGCGGCCGGGGCAAGGGCCGCGGCCGAAAGGGCGCCGCGCAGGAGCCCGAGACGGCTCAGGCGGAAGAACCGCAACCCGACTGGGAGGCAAAGCCCGCCAGCGCACCCTCGCCGGCCCCGGAGGCCGAACCTGGCCCAGTGCAGGAAGCGGATGATTCCGACGAAGTCGCCGAAGCGGGCGGCAAGAAGTCGCGCCGCCGCGGCACCCGTGGCGGGCGCGGCCGTCGCAAGGGCGGCAAGGCCGAAGCGGGGCCCAAAGCCGGCGGGTCCGGCGCCGCCGGGGGCGCGGGCACCCCCGCGCCGCAGGCCGCGTCGGCGGCGTCCACGCCACCGCCGGCACCCAAACGTGCGGTCCTGGGCGACAAGCACCTCGTCCGCAACGAGATCGAGGAGCAGCCGGTGACCCACGAGCCGGTCCGCCGGCCCCGCAGCCGGGTGGACCTCGACCACATCCCCGAGGAATACGACTGATGGCCGCCCCCTCGTCAACGCCGGCCACGTCGCAGAGGAGCTACCACGTCGCGCAACTCGACGAGGTCGCCCCGACGCCTTGCCCCTGCGGCCAGGCCCGCCGCGCTTTCGCCGGCGTGGGCGGGGCGGCGGCGTCGGTGCACCTGGTGGACATCAGCGTCGACGCCCGCACCCACTACCACAAGCGGATGACGGAGATCTACCTCGTCCTGGAGGGCGAGGGGCACCTCGAACTGGACGGCGAGCTCGTGCCGGTAAAGCCGATGACCGCCGTCTACATCCGCCCCGGGTGCAGGCACCGTGCCGTGGGGAAGCTGAAGATCATCAACATCCCGGTCCCCGCGTTTGATCCGGCGGACGAATGGTTTGATTAGCCTACGTTGTAGTGCAGGCTTCCAGCCTGCGGCACGGAACGCAGGCAGGATGCCTGCGCTACAACGCGCCCACTACCTTCTCCAGGGCCTTCAGGTAGTACGGCGTGATGTCCCCGGTCGGGTCCTTCAGCTCCAATACGTACCTCCGGTTGAGCGTGTGCCAGTGGTCGGCGGGCCAGACGCCCAGGTGCGTGCCCCACGTCGAGCTCTTCACCGACACCAGCCCGTCGTTGTCCCCCTCCGCGTCGTGGATGATCCTCCAGCTCGGCAGCGCGAACGGCGGCACGAGGTTCCAGGGGCGGGCGGCGCTGACGGAGAAGTACTTCACCCCCGGCGCGTCGGGCACCTGCTCGTTGAACTTGCGGCAGCTCATCGTCGTCAGGTCGTTGCCCGCCTGCACGTCCAGCCCCAGGGAGTTGAGCAGCCGGTACGCGCCGAAGCGCTTCTCGAAGTGGAGCACGCACCAGTCGGCGAACGGGCTGCCGCGGTGGGGCGCCGTGACGGTGAGCACCGCCGCCACGCGGTCGGCCATCCCCAGCCTGCAGACCATGTAGCGCGCGTCGAGGCCGCCCATGGAGTGGGCGACGACGACGACGCGGTCGCGCGGCCTGCCGAGGATGTCGAGCTGGCGGAGGATGTTCTCCTTGAGCTGCCGCGCCCGCGTGACGACGCCCGCCGTCGGGTGGACGCCGGAGACGACGACGGGGTGGCCGAGTGCGGAGATGGCGCGGGCGATCGAGCCGAAGTAGGAGACCTTCAGCGGCCCGGCCGACAGCTCGCCGAATCCGAACAATCCGTGGTGCAGGACGACGGGGACCATCGGCGGCGAGGATAGGGGGGTGCGGGGGGCGCGGCAACGGGCCGTGGAAGTGGAAGGGCCCCGGTCAATCCTGACCGGGGCCCTCTCGTCTGCTGCGACCGTCTTACCGATCAGGTAGCGTCGATGTCGCTGCGGACTTCGCTGGTAGCCCCGTCGAGGACGAGGTCGGCCCGGCCGCCGTCGGCACCCGTGTTGTAGAGGAACCAGTCCTGCCCGGAGGTGCCGGCGAGCACGTCAACCTCATCCGACGCACCGTCGTCGAAGACGGTCTGGGCGAGGGAGCCGGCACCGTCCGTTCGCAGGACGAAGCCGCCGTTCAACCCGCCCGTCGTGCCGCGGAGGGCGGAGACGCGCGTGGTGTACGTCCGGTCGCCGCGCGCCCACTCCCTGTGCAGCGCGTCCAGTCCGGAGAGGTTGTCGTCGTAGGCGGTGTACCCGGCAACGAGGATGTCGTCGCTGCCGTGGCCGACGATGCCGTCGGCGCCGAAACCGCCGATCAGGATGTCGCGGCCGAGGCCGCCGATCACCACATCCTTGCCCCTGCCGCCCACGACCACGCCGCCGGCGTTGCCGCCCTTGACGATGTCGTTGCCGTCCCCGCCGAACACCCAGGTGGGCAGGGCCAGGCCGCCGACGCTGCTGCACGCGTAGTCGTCATCGGGCGTGGTGCCGGCGACCCAGACGCGGTCGTCGCCGGCGTTGCCGTACACGATGACGCGGGAGGGGTCGTCGAAGATGCCCTGCGATGCACCGTTAAAGAAGACCTGCACGCCGCGCGGGTGGGCCGCCTTCTGGGCCGCAGTGCCGTACGCCGCGATGGGGGCGACGATGAAGAAGTCGCTGCCGCTCGTGCCGTTCACGAAGAGCGCCCGCCGGGACGGGTTGGACGGGTCGGTTCGCAGCTCCGCCACCGCGGAAGGCGGCGGCGGGGGGGGCGGCGGCGGGGTCGGCTCGACGACCAC
>Ga0075420_100005249_pt1 | contig 11369 bp, 11 predicted proteins | sample SoiMetdeltSBSDD4_FD_75296 | JGI IMG/M metagenome (GOLD analysis project Ga0075420, IMG submission 75296) | Bulk soil microbial communities from a Populus tree surrounding site in Tennessee, USA - Soil MetaG P. deltoides SBSDD4 | ecosystem: Environmental > Terrestrial > Soil > Tree plantation... | reverse complement strand
GCCTTGCCCGGCGTCCCCGCCAGCACGTCGTTCCAGGCTCGCTCGATACCCTCGAGCCCGCCGTCGAGGCCTTCGAAGCCGAGGACCTGCGCGGCGAGCTCCCGGTTGGGATACAGCCGGAGTGGCTCGTCGAGGAAGCCGAGGCCCGGCTCGGCCAGGTCGCGTACTCGCGCCGCGTCCACTGGCGGCAGCTTGCGCTTGAGCCAGACGAACGACCGCGACGAGGTGAGGGCCGCGTGCACCTCGCGCGCGGGCATGTCGAGGATCGGCGCCAGCCGCGCGGCCACGCGCACGGGATCGCCGACGACGCGAGGCTGGGCGAACAGCGACTCCCCGGGCGTCGAGGTGGCGAGCGGCGCCCCTTGCCGGTCGACGATCGGCCCACGCGCCGCGTTCAGGACGACCGTCCGCGAGTATTGTCGCTCCGCCATGTGGGCGAGCTCCGCGCGCTTGACGACCATCAGCCAGGCGAGCCGGCCGGTGACGCCGGTGAAGGCGATCACCAGGATGGCGGCGAGGATGAGCACGCGCGCGCGCAACGCAACGGTCATGGCTAGCGCGTCGTCGTCCTCTCGTCCGCGGACGCGACGCGGTTGCGCTGGGCGGCGGCGAGGCCGGTGCTGCCGCTCACGAACTCGCGGGCGTGACGGACCTGGTCGCGCGCGGGCACGCTCAGGCCCAGCTGGCGGGCGCGCTGCTCGACGCGCAGCGGTGAGCGAAGGGTCGCTTCCTCGATCTCGAGCCGCTGGATCAGCGTCTCGGTGCGCGCGCGCTCGGTGCGCAGGGCGTCCAGCTGATAGGCCAGATGCACCTGCTGGACACGCAGCCCGACGACGCCGAGGGCGCCGACGACGAGCACGGCCGAGACGGCCAGGGCGGCGCCGAGCGAGCGCCGGACACGGGGATCTGCCTCACGATGCAGACGCTGTGGCTTCTTCACACCATGCGCTCCAGCACGCGAAGCTTCGCGCTCCGGGCGCGGGGATTGGCCCGCACCTCGTCGTCCCCGGGCGTCAGGGGCGACGGCTCCAGCTCCACGTAGCGCGTGGAACTGAGCGCACGGAACGTCTGCTTCACGATGCGGTCTTCGCCCGAGTGGAACGAGATCACGCCGAGCCGACCGCCGATGGCGAGCAGGTTGGGGATCTCCTGGAGCGTCTGGCGGAGCGCTCCGGTTTCGTCGTTTACCGCCATGCGCAACGCCTGGAACGTGCGCGTGGCGACGTGCGTGCGCCGCGGCCACGCCGCGCGCGGGACAGCGGCGCGGACGGCGGCGACGAGCTCGCCGGTGGTCCGCAAGGGCCGGCGCCGAACGATGACTCGCGCGATGCGCCGCGCGTACCGTTCCTCGCCGTGCTCCTGGATGATGCGGGCAAGCGTCGCTTCATCGAGATGGTTCAGCAGGTCGGCGGCCGTCTCGCCGCGGGTCGGATCGAGCCGCATGTCGAGCGGCTCGTCCCGCTGAAAGCTGAAGCCACGCCCCGATTCGTCGAGCTGGAGGGACGAGACACCGAGGTCGAGGAGCGCGCTCCGCGCCTGGCCGACGCCGTGTGCGCGGGCGACTCCGACGAGGTCGCGAAAGTTGGCGTGGACGAGGCGCACGCGGTCGCCGAAGCGCGCGAGGCGCGCGGAGGCGCGCGCGAGGGCGTCGGGATCGGCGTCGAGGCCGAGCAAACGCACGTCGGCGCCGCTCATTGCCAGCACCGCCTCCGCGTGACCACCCATGCCCACCGTCCCGTCGATCACCCAGCCCTCGCGCCGTGGTCGCAACAGCCACGCGACCTCGTCCACGAGGACGGGAACGTGAACCGCTAGACTCCGAGTGCCGAGAGCTTCTCGAACAGCGTCGGAAGCGCGTCGCCCTGTGTGCGCTCGTACTCGTCGAACCGCGCGCGATCCCACACCTCGAACATCTTTCGACCGCCACCGAGGATCGTCACATCCTTCTCGAGGCCGGCCTGTGCGCGGGTGTCCGGCGGCAGCAGGATCCGCCCGGCTCCGTCCAGCGCGATGTCCTTGGCCCTCGAGATGTAGAGCCGGCTCACCTTGCGGACCTCTGGCGAGAACATCGACTGGCCGTTCAGCTTCTCCTCGAACCGCTGCCATTCCTCTAGCGGGTGGACCTCGAGACTGTATTCGTTCGGCACGACCACGAGGTTCTCCCCATATTGCGCCAAGGCATCCCGGAACCTGGCCGGGACGCTGAGGCGCCCTTTCGGGTCGATCGTGTGCTGGTAGCGGCCCCTGAACATTTTTATGGGGGCGTGGACCCATTTCATCCCACTTCGCCCCACTTGCAGCCGACTGTACATTTGTCAAAAACCGGCTGTCAAGGGAAAACCACTCGATTTTTAAGGAAGATGCGCTATGCAGGCGTTTGGCCGACAGATGGTGGAGCTCGCCGGAGGCTCCCCTGTCGCTGGTGGAAGCCGGGTCGGAGCCTACCCGCGCGGCAAGAGGCGAAGGCGCTGCTCGGAAAGCGCCTCGAGGTCACCCATACAGAGGAATGGACAGCGCGCCTCGGCCGTCGCTCGTACGGCATCGGTCTGCAGCGCGCGGCTGGTCGGCCCGACCGAGACGAACACGTGGACCAGCCCTCCCCGCGCGAGCGTCTCGCCGATCACGTCCGGTGGAGTCTCCAGCGTAGGCGCGTCAGGCGCCGGCGTGAGCAGGACATAGCGGACGCGCCGGCCGCGCGCGAACCACGGGAGCTCGCCGAGCGGATCGAAGCCCCTCGCCAGCGGCACGTCGAGCTCGACGAGGTAGCGGAGGACGCCGAAATAGCCCGGCACAGCCCCCGCAAGGCGGCCGGTCAGCGTCGGAAGGATCGCTTCGTCGAAATGCGGCGCGACCAGCGAGAGCCGTACGCGGCGGCCCGGCACTCCGGCCGCAGGCGACAGCAGCGGAACGAGACGAACCATCTGCGGCGCGGGAACGCAAGGAGCGCGCCGTATCACGGACAACGGTAACTGTCTGAAATCGCATTCGCAGGGCCGGCGATCGCGGCGCAGACCGACCATCTGCTGTGCGCCGGCGCCCAGCGACAGTGCAGTCTCAGCGGTTACGGAGGCGAACGCGCGTCGAGACGGCCGTGGTCGGTGATGTTGCGCTCGCCCCGTCCGACACCGTCGAGAGCGCGACGACGACCGATCGTACCTCCGCCGCCACCGAGGTCGGGAGGCCGCGCGCGTCGAAGTAGCGTAGCTCGAGTGAGCCGACGCCGTTGACGACGGGCTGGGCGCCGCCGCCGGCGTCCCGTCTCAGAATGGCGCCGGCCAGGCGCCACGTGACCCGCTCACCGGGGGCGGCGATGGCGCCGTCGCCATCGAGATCTTGCTGGAGCACGAGGCGATCCGGCTCGGCGACCGTGACGGCGTCGAACCATTCGCCGCCGAAGCCGGCAGTCCGCACGTCGGCCACCATCCGGGCCAGCGCCACGCGGGCACTCTGCTGAGTCTCCGCTCGCATCGCGCCGATGGCCCACACGCGCTGCCCCTGCTCGAGCAAGCCGAGCGCGGCCATGGAAACGACGCCGACGAGAGCCAGGGTCACGAGCAGCTCGGTCAGCGTCATGGTGGCAGCGTCGACCGCGCCGATGGGCGCGTCAATGTCCAAGAATGTTGACGTCAGGCGCGAGGCGCGCGGACTACCAGAGGAACGCGATGCCTCCATAGAAGAGGTGACTGCTGAGATTCGCGCGGTCACGAGCCGTTTCGGTCGCGGGGAAGCCGAAGATCGTGCCCGACTCCTTGAACCGGAAGGAGAACGGCTCGGTCTGGAGGTATTTGTATTCCGCGAAGAGCGCGACATGCGGCGTCAGCAGGAACCGGGCCCCCCCGAGTACGTGGATCCCCGGGCGCACGTCGGTATCGGAGATGTGCTTGTTCGCGTCGAACACGGACGTTCGCGTCTCGAGCGTTGCGATGAACGCGCCCGCGCCGACCCCGACGTACGGCTGGAGCCGGCCGTGTGGATATCGCGGCGTGGACAGCAGCCGGTATCGATAGAGGAAGTTCACGCTCGCGGCGGTGACGTCGATGTCAGCCGATTGCAGACGCGTACGGATGTCGCCGCTCACCCCGGCGAACATTCCCGTGAAGCGGACCGTCTGCGCGCCAGCGTTCGGCTCGAAGTGATACACGTCGAGCTCCGCGCCGACGTTGCCGCCGAGCACGTCCTGCGCGAAGAAATATCCGCCCTTGCCGCCGAAGACCACCGAGGAGTCGAAGGACAGATCGCGGGCGCGTCCATTGACGAACGGCCCTCCGTTGAGCTCGAGCTCGGTGCGCAGATCGTTCTCTTCCGTGAGCGCGGTGCCCACATACGCGCCGAGGTAAGGCTCGGCCATGGCGAGCGACGGGCAAAGCAGCGCGAGACTTGCGAGCGCGATGACGAATCGAGTCCGGGTCGTTGTGATGGCGGGCTTCCCCCTGTAGAGGCTGCTGCGGTAAAGGCTGCCGCGATCTGAGCATCTACAGCCGCGCCATGTCAATTTTCCCGGCCACGACCCCGCGACAGCCCACGCCGTCGCGGGTGCAGCGCGGCGCTCAGATCGCCGTCATCAGCACTCCCCGCAAGTGAAAGGCGAGAGGCGCCGGCGTGCCCGTGGTACCCGGAGCGGCCGCCCCGTTCAGCAACTGCACGATCTGGCCACTCGTGAACTCGATGCCGGTGGTCAGCGGCAGCACGGTGGTCGTCTGTGCCGGCACGCACAGGGGCCCAGTCACCGTCGAGTCCGTCTGGGTGAGCGTCCCCGCGATCGACGTCGTGGCCGTGTTCCCCGTCAGCGAGGTCGTGCCCGTGGCCACCTGCGTCGTGAGCGGCGGCGCGGCGACGATCGTCGGCGTCGCGGTCGTCGTGGCGGTCGCGCCTGTCGCCGTCGGTGTCCCGGTGCCGTTCGTCGTCGGCACCGGTGCGATGGCCGTGCCGCCGCTGCGGTTCACCGCTCCCCCGCACACTGGCGTGGTGCCGGTGTTCGTCACCACGATGTCGGTCACGACAAGCGTGACACCGGTCGGGACCGTGAACGCGTCGATGGCGGTGGCGCCGGCCGGTACCGCGCGCGTGATCTCGACGACGTTCTGGACGACCGGAAGCGTCGCGGTCCCGAGTGTGCCGGTCGTCCCCGTGGGCGCGGGTGAGATGCTCGTCGTCTGCGCGCCGAGCTGGTTGGCCGCGACAACACCCACAATCACCAGGACAATCGCAAGCACAGATTTCATAGGAGCCCCCTTCGTGGTGCGGAAGTTGGCCCCGGGACTCGCAACCACGGTGCCACCGACGGTGGCAGCCCCCCGGTCGGTGGCGCCGTAACTTTTACGCGGTGCTCAGCTCACGGGTGGGCGGTGCTGCCGCCACGGTCGCGCCCGCTCGAAGGCGGCGCACGCTCGCATGACCACCTGGTCGTGGAAACGCCTGCCGACGATCTGCAAGCCGATCGGCAGCCCGTCCTTCGTGAAGCCGCAAGGGACCGAGGCTGCGGGCTGTCCGGTGAGATTGAACGGATACGTGAACGGAATCCATCCGTAGGCCGGCACCGGCCGCCGCGCGATCTCCGTGGGATTGTCGAGGCCCACCTTGAAGGGCGGACACGCAATCGTCGGCGTCAGCAGCAGATCGTACTTCTCGAAGAACGCGCGCGGATGCTGCCACCACGCGAGTCGGTCGATCCACGCCTGCACGTACCGCGTCGGTGGCTGCTTCAGCGTCAGCTCGATGAGATTCAAGAGGCCGGGATCGATGTCGTGGCGCCGATCGAGGAACGGCGCCATCCGCGCGGCGATGCCGCCGCAGAAGATCTGCTCCCAGCAGTCCTTCGGCGAGGGCCACTTCGGCTGCACCTCGTCCACACGGCAGCCCATCTCGCGAAAGGCCTTGGCCGCGCGGGCACACGCCGCGCTCACCTCTGGATCGACGACGTCGGCGTTCCCGAGGTCGTCCGTGTAGGCGACGCGAAGGTTCTTGACGCCGCCGCCGAGCGTCTTCGAATAATCCGCGCCGTCCGCCGGCAGCGAGTACAGGTCGCGCTCGTCGGGACCGGCCACCACGTTCATGACCAGGGCGGCGTCCGCCACCGTGCGCGTCATCGGCCCCACGTGCGAGAGGCTCCACGCGCCGCTCGGCGGGTAGGTCGGCACGCGGCCGTACGAGGCCTTGAAGCCAAAGATACCGGCGCACGAGGCCGGGATGCGGATCGAGCCACCGCCGTCGGTGCCGACGTGCAACGGGGCGAGACCGGCCGCGGCCGCCGCCGAGGCGCCGCCGCTCGAGCCGCCCGGCGTGCGCTCGATGTTCCACGGGTTCCGTGTCGGCCCGAAGAGCAAATTGTGAGTGGCGCCGATCCAGCCGAACGTCGGCGTGTTCGTCTTGCCGATCATGATCCCGCCCGCGGCCTTCATCCGCTCCACCATCGGCGCGTCCTCGGTCGGAACGTTGTCACGGAAGAGCGGCGTGCCGAACGTCGTCCGGACGTTGCGCGTGATGACCAGGTCTTTCACGCTGAACGGAATGCCGTGGAGCGGGCCGAGCTTCGCGCCGCGCTTGCCGAGCGCCCGCTCGGCCGCCTTCGCCTCGCGCCGGGCCTGATCGGCGTTGATGAGCACGTAGGCGTTCAGCCGCGGATTGAGCTTGTCGATCCGCTCGAGGACGCAGTCGACGAGCTCCACCGGCGAGACTTTCCTCTTGCGCATCAGCGCGGCCAGCTCCGTCGCGGACAACCACCAGAGATCCTGATCAGGCATCGTGAGTCGGCTCCATGTTAGTGAGTGAACAGCTCAGCGCGACCCGCGCAGGCGGGGATCCAGGGTGTCGCGCAGGGCATCGCCGAGCAGATTGCTGCCGAAGACCGCCAGGCTGATCGCCACGCCGGGAAAGAGGACGAGATGCGGCGCCTTCTGCGCGTACTCGGCCGCCGAGACCGACAGCATGCGCCCCCACGACGGGTACGGCTCCGGCACGCCCATGCCGAGAAACGACAGCGTGGCCTCGACCAGGATGGCGCTGCCGAGCTGCGCCGTGCAGAGAACGATGAACGGCCCCACCGTGTTCGGCAGGATGTGACGGAAGGCGACGCGGAGGTGCTGCACGCCAAGCGCGCGCGCCGCCTCCACGTACTGCATCTCGCGGATGGAGAGCACGCTGGCACGAATGACGCGCGCCGCGCGCGGAATGATCGGGACGGAGATCGCGATGATGACATTGCGGATGGACGGCCCCAGCGATGCCGACATCACCAGCGCGAGGACGAGCAGTGGCAGCCCCTGCAGGATATCGAGGAACCGCTGGGTAATGAGATCGGTCTTGCCTCCGGTATAGCCGGACAGCAGGCCGATGATGCCGCCGAGCAGCGAGCCGAGCAGCGTGGAGCCGAGGCCCACCAGCAGCGAGACCCAGGCTCCGTGGACGATCCGCGAGTAGATGTCCCGTCCGAGGTGGTCCGTGCCGAGCCAGTGCTCCGCGGTGGGCTTGCCAAGCGTATAGGCGGCATCGGTGGCGATGGGGTCGTGCGTCTGCAGCCACGGCGCCAGGATGGCGGTGACGACCATCACCAGCATGATGACGCCACCAGCCGCGCCAAGCGGCTTGCGCCGGACGAAGCGGCCGAGCGACGTCCACGCGCCCGGCGCCGCCGGCCGGAGCGAGACGATCGGGACGTCGACGCGCGCCTCGAGCGGACTAGCTGCCATAGCGCACGCGCGGATCGAGCACGCCATAGAGCATGTCGACGAGGAGATTCGACAGGATGACGACGATGGCGATCAGCATGACCAGGTTCTGCACGATCGGGTAGTCGCGCCAGAGGATGGCCTGCACGAGGAAGCGGGCGACCCCGGGCAGGTTGAACACCGTCTCCGTCACCACAAGGCCGCCGATCAGGAACGCGAACTCGATACCGATCACCGTCACCACGGGCAGGATGGCGTTCTTGAGCGCGTGGCTCCAGATCACGACCCGACCGTTCTGGCCCTTCGCCCACGCGGTCCGGATGTAATCCTCGCGCATCACTTCGAGCAGCGACGAGCGCGTGATCCGCATGATCAGCGCGGAGGAGCGGTAGCCCACGGCCAGGGCCGGGAGCACGAACTGGATCGCGTGCGCGCCAAAATCTTCCGTCGGCCTGACGTACGTCAGCGGCGGGATCCAGCCCAGCCACGAGACCATGCCGAGGATGATCACCATGCCGAGCCAGAACGACGGCATCGACAGGCCGGCCAGGCTGACCACGCGCATGACGTAGTCGAGCGAGGTGTCCTGCCTCACCGCGCTGATGACGCCGGTCGGCACGCCGAGCGCCACGGCGACGATGAGCGACAGGATGGCGAGCTCGATGGTGACCGGCAGCAGCGGGCGGATCACGTCCCAGGCGGGAATGTCGTAGCGGTACGACTTGCCGAGATCCCCGACGAACATCTGCCGCATCCAGTCGAGATACTGCGCCCAGTACGGCCGATCGAGTCCGAGCTCTTTCATGATGGCGGCTTTCTCGGACTCGTTGACGTACCCGGCCGTCGAAAAGAGGATGTCCACGATGTCGCCGGGGGCGAGCCGCAGCAGCAGGAAGATCACGATCGACATGCCGATCAGCGTCAGCACCGCGATCCCCAGGCGCTGTGCGACGTATGCTTTCATCCGACATGAACATGGGGGGCCCCGAGATGGCCCCCCATACCCCCCCGCCTTCGGGACGCCCCGGCGAGCCCGTGGCGTCCCTCCATCTCGCGCCGCTGAAGCGCCTCGTCCATCGTACCGGTCACTTGTCGAGCCAGACTTCCTGCATTCGACCGAAGTTGTAGATCGACTGGTGCGGGATCAGGTTCTTCACGAACGGACGATGCGTGAAGTAGTCGAGCCGCCAGGCGAGCAGCGGGCGTGCGGCGTCCTGCTCGATCTTCTTCTGGAGCTGCGCCACCAGGGCCAGCCGCTTCTTCTGATCCAGCTCCTGTGACTGCGCCTCGATCATCTTGGACACTTCTTCGTTGCAGTAAAAGCTGTAGTTCCGCGGCGAGCCGCAGCCATAATTTTCGAAGTAGTTGGCGTCCGGATCGTCGGGACCGACGCCGGTGAGGTTGGCGCCGATCTGATAGTCGCCGCGGGTGGCGGTCGCGTGCCACTGCGCCGTTTCGATCTGCTTCAGCGTCGCCTCGATGCCGACCTGCTTCAGCTCGTTGATCACGAACGACGCCATGTCGACATAGATGGCGATCGCGCGCGTGACCATCTCGACCTTGAGCGGCTTGTCCGGGGTGAAGCCCGCCTCCGCCATTAGCTTTCGCGCCCTGGCCTTCTCGTCGTCGGGCTTGCCGTATCCCGGGAGACCGAGGAGATCCTTCTCACCCAGCCCCCAGAACGCGTGGGGCTTGGGCGCCATCGACGCGCCCACGACCGCACCACCTTGATGCGCGGCGCGGATCAGGGCGCGGCGATCGATCGCATGGCTCACGGCCTGGCGGATCTTCGGATTGTCGAACGGTGCCTTCTTGAGATTCATGATGACGTTGTCGCTGACGTTCTGGCTGTACGGCGTCACCACCAGCTCGGGCACGGCCTTCTTCAGGCCTTCGGCGGCGGTCTTCGTCGTCTCGCCCGGGAACGCGACGTCCACCTGTCCCGACTGCAGCGCGGCCGTGCGGGTGCCGCGCTCGGCGATGATGATGTACTTCAGGCCATCGAGGTACGGGCGACCCTTCACGAAGTAGTCGGGGTTCTTCACGTACTCGATGAACTCGCCCTTGCGCCATTCCTTCAGCTTGAACGGCCCGGTGCCCATGCACGAGGTACGGTACGTCGCCGGCGGCACGTGCGCGGCGTAGACCGGCGAGTAGCCCGAGGCCAGCATCATCAGCAGCGAGGGCTGCGGGCGCTTGAGATGGAACACGGCGGTCTGCGGGTCGGGCGTCTCGATGTTCTGGATGTTCGAGTACCAGTCCTTGCGCGGGTTGATGCGGAGCTTGGCCGGCGCATCCGGCGCCTCGCGCAGCATGTCGAACGTGTACTTCACGTCCTTCGACGTGAACGGCTGGCCGTCGTGCCACTTGACGCCCTTGCGGAGAAAGAAGACGAGATTGCGATAGTTGTCCTGCCAGGACCATTTCTCGGCCAGCTCGCCGATGATCGTGTCCATGCTCTCCGTCCTCTTCAGCGGGTCGAAGAGCACGAGGTTGTTGAAGCACGGCATGGCCGGCCACACCGTGGAAATGGTCGACGTTTCATGGACGGCGAAGCCCTGCGGCAGGTCCTCGCGATTCGTGTGCGTGACGACTCCACCACTCTTCGGCGTCTGGCTGTTGGCTGGCGTGCCCACGACGGCGATGAGAAGCGTGACGAGAAGGATCAGCGATGCGACGGTGCGGATGCGCGACATGAATGTCCTCCCGGCTCAGCGCGGCGCTAAGTGGCTGAGTCTACGCCCAAAGCGCGACACCCCTCAACTTTGTTCCTGCCGCGCCGCGTCGAGTGCGCCTCCGGTGTGCGCTCAGAGCAGACCCAGCAGCAGGTGGACGCCGTAGATCGCGCCGCCAGCGAGGCCGCCCACGACGGTGCCGTTGACGCGGATGTACTGGAGGTCGTCGCCGGCATGCTCCTCGATCAAGCGGACCGCGCCCTCGGGGCCGAGCGCGCGCACGCCGTTCTCGATGAACCGCGCGATCTGGCCGTGATACCGCTCGACCAGCTCGGCCACGCGCGTGCGAATCCACCCCGCGATCTCGACGCGCAGGACCGCGTCGCTGACGAGCGCCTGCCGCGCGCGCTCCAGGCGCGTCGCAATCCAGGCGACCGCCTCGGATCGCTCGGCGGCCAGATCGTCGAGCAGCGTCCGCCGCAGCGAGGCGGCGAGATCGTCGAGCAGCGTGACCACGGCCGGCGTGCTCAGCAGCTCCCGCTTGGCGGCTTCCACCCGCGCCGCCAGCGCGGCGTCCCGCACCAGCCGTTCCTCCAGCTCGGCCACGACTTCGGAGGCGCGCGTCCGTAGCGGATGCTCGGCGTCCTTCGCGACCTGCCGGAGACCGCTGTGGAGCGCTTCCACGAGCCGGTCGCGGTCCAGCACGCCGATCAGCTCGGCGAAGCCGATGAAGAGCCGTGGATAGACGCCCAGTCGCGCGCGGTAGCGCAGCATGAGGTCCTCGATGACCTCCCCGACAGTCGTGCGGAACTCGGGCCGCTCCATGGCGTCGGCGAGCACGTTCACGAGGCCCTGCACCACGCGCCGATCCCAGCCGTTTTGACGCGCGATCCGCAGCGCGGCCGCCAGCGTGGGCGCCGCCGGCTGCGCGGCCAGCATCGTGCGCAGACGCGCCATCAGCTCGGACGCCGCCGTCGGCGTCATCTGCTCCACGGCCCAGTCCGCCACCGTGCGCGTCGCCGTGTCGAGG
>Ga0075420_100005244_pt1 | contig 11372 bp, 10 predicted proteins | sample SoiMetdeltSBSDD4_FD_75296 | JGI IMG/M metagenome (GOLD analysis project Ga0075420, IMG submission 75296) | Bulk soil microbial communities from a Populus tree surrounding site in Tennessee, USA - Soil MetaG P. deltoides SBSDD4 | ecosystem: Environmental > Terrestrial > Soil > Tree plantation... | reverse complement strand
TCTCGAGGCGATGGCGGCCGGTTTGCCTGTTGTCGCCTCGTCAGTCGGCGGGTTACCTGAGCTCATCGAGGACGGTCGCACGGGGTACGTCGTCCCGCCAGCCGATCCTGCGACGCTCGCGGCCCGACTGCGGCACCTCGTGCGTCACGCGGATCTCCGTGAAGCGATGGGCGCTGCAGGCCGGGGCCGCGTCCGGCAACACTTCTCACCGCAGCGAATGGCCGCTGAGATCGCCGCAGTCTACGACCGGTTGCTCAGTTTGCCGGAACGACAAGCAGTCTTGAACCAGGCCAGGATTGGAACCCCCTGATGCTCACTGCGGCCGCCGACGCGCCGACCTGCTCGGTTGTCGTTTGCACGCGCAATCGGCCTGACGCGCTGCATCGTTGCCTACAGGCACTCGAACAGCTCGCCTATCCGAGCTTCGACGTGGTCGTTGTCGACAATGCACCCAGCGATAACCGCGTATTCGAAGTTGCGCGACGGGCAGGCGTGCGGTATGTCAGCGAGCCCATTCCCGGTCTCAGTCGCGCGCGCAACACCGGTGCGCGCGCATGCTCCTCGGAGGTGATTGCCTTCATCGATGACGACGCAGTTCCGGACCCGATGTGGCTCGCACACTTGGCAGCCAAGTTCGCTGACCCGGACGTCACCGTAGCGACCGGAAGGACACTACCGCTCCTCGAAGCGGCCGACGCAAGTGGGTCCGACTTTACCGACCTGGGACCATCCGTAATTCGCCTCGATCGCCGCAACCCGCGTTGGTTCGAGATCGCGTCCTTCGGTGGTATCGGAAACGGCAACAACATGGCGTTCCGTCGTCGAGTTTTCAACGAGTGGCGGGGCTTTGACGAGGGACTGGGGCGAGGCGCGCTTTTATCGAGCTGCGAGGAACATCGAGCCTTCGCGCAATTGATCGAAGGCGGCTACGCCGTGGTGTACACGCCGAAAGCGATAGTGCGACATCCCATTCCGACCACATTGGAGAAGCGTCAGAGGCAATACATCCAGTCTCGCGCCGATCTTGTTGCGTATGCGGTGTTCCTCTTCGTTGTGACGCGCCAGAGATGGCGAGTCGTCAGGTACGTTGCCGAAGCGGTCGTCGGGACGCAGCGCAACTGGCGTTTTCATACAGAGAGGGCGCCGCGCGCCATATCGCGGTGGAGGCTCGCGCGTGCCTACGTTGCGGGGGCATGCCGTGGTCTCTGGACGACGATCGAACCCACCCTTCCGCACCCCGCACGACCGGACGCCGCGCGCCTGTCGCGGAACGCGAAGAAAAGCCCTGTCGGTATAACGGGCGAGTAGCGGGGTTTCTGGAACTAATCGCGCTGCAGGTCCAACGTGACGCAGTGGATTGCGCCGCCTAGTGTGCGCGCATGCCGCATCGGAACGGGAACCACGGTGATACCTTCCTGCTCCAGAAGCCGAATCAGCGGCACCTGCGACTTTTCGACGATTGCGGTCTGCTCGTCCAGCATCAACAGGTTCATGCCGATCCAGAGACTCGCGTGTTCATACGGTTCCACAAATCCGATGTCGACGGGCGGCGGGGACCATAGAATCTGCCACTTACGGAGAGCGGCCGGGATATTCGTGCTGTTCAGGCGTTCCGGATTCAATAGAACCAGTCCTGGTCGCAGCAGGCTGACCGTGCTGTCCAGGTGCATGTAGCTGTAGATGCCGCTCAAGAGATGGACGGAGTAGTGGGGACCGAGCGTACGCTGCAGCCATGCGGCGCCGAGTGCGTTTCCGCTGTTGCTCTCGAGAAAAAACAGGTCCCGATCGGCGCGGAGGACGTTGGCAGCATCGAACACTGGCTCGAGATTGCGCAGGCTCTTGTGATCGCGATCGGCGCGCTCGTCGTACCCCTCGTCGGGCAGGCTGGGCTTCGGGGCCGCAATCCAGCGCGCACCGTCCAGCATCGCTTTCTGCAGGATGCGTCTGTAGGGGAATGCGTCGGTGAAGCGCGATCGCAGCGCCATTGGCGCCTCCACAATCGTGTCTCCGACAACGAGCAGGCCGTCCCGCGGGCAAAACGCGTAGTACCCGTCGGAACACCATCCGTCTGCACCATGACGGACATCGGTGCGCGGGACGTCAGGCCGATAGACGTCCACGCCCGCGGACGCGAATACGTCGCATAGGAATTCGAGGTCCTCGTTCGCCTCATCGATCACATGATCTGGGTAGGGTCCGCTGTGAATCGAGCGTGGAGTGCCCGCGTAGTTGACCGCCCGCAGGCTCACGTCGGAAATAGGCACGCGGGCGTTATCCGCCCGCCCGACGATCACGGAGCGCAGGCGGCCCCACTCGTTGTCGCTGCGGACGATCATACGGAGGATGATGCGGCGCCTCAGGCGCTGGTGGATTCCTTGAGGCCCAGTGTCCGCATGACCCGTTCGAGGCGGCTGGGCTGCGGCTGCGCAAGGCTCGAATCGATCTCGACCAGCAGATCGAGACACTGCGCCGTCGAGTTGACGACATGTATGCCCATCTGGTTGAAAACGGCGGGGGGCAGCTTGTCCTGATTGCGGAAAATCGCGATCGTTCGTGCCTTCGAGTCCGAGGCAACGTCCACGCAGTTTTCCGGTGTATCGTCCACGACGATGTCGAGAGTGAGCGCGGTGGCGATGAGTCCCCGAGAGGCAGTGACCACGAAGACGCTCGGGAGTGGAAATCCACTTTTTTCGAGCCACCGTTGCGACTGGACTTGAGGCGTTCGCCCCGATGTGGCGGGGCGACGGGTCAGGAAGATGATCTCCCAGCGCCGGTTTTCCGCCATCCGCGCGAGCCGTGCCACCGTACCCGGCTCGATCTCATCGAGCGACTCCCAGAAATTGTCGATGCTTCGGAGATGGCGCCACAGTTGTCGGCGCTGGCGCGCCGTCAACTGCATCTCGTTTCGGACCGGCGTGTCACCGGCAATTTCCTCCGGCACGAGATCGCCCATCGACGCGGGACCTTCATCCGCCGACCGAGGGAGCGTCGATCCGAAAAGTGTGGTTGCCTCGCGGACGATCGCTTGCTCCATGTCCGCCAGCACGCCGTCCAGGTCGAAGCCTATGCGCAGCGCCATCTAGCGGTCAGGCGTCGTTTTTCGAACTGCCGTGAAATCGATCGAGCTCCTTGAGGTCCAGCTCTACGCGTGAGTCGGTCCGCGCGAACGCAGTACCTTTTAGATTCGGAGGTTCGGGAGCGCCGGATGCATGCGACGCAGTCGAATCGCGTTCGTCGACCGTGCTGGATTTCCATCCACGCCAATGGCAGGCGCGGCATCGGTACGGGCGCTTTCCCGTGATCTCTTTTCGCCAGCGCTCCCACCGGTTTCGCGTTGCCGAGCGGCGGAGATTCGTCGACTGACATTTAGGACAATGCGGCACCGGAATCCTCGGGCACGTCGATGTTACCACGCGGTATGACGCCGGCCGGCGTGCCTGACCGAACCGGCGTGACAGTCAATGCAGCAAGTGTGCAAAAGAGGAATGCATTAGCCGGAATCTGAAGACTGAATTCGGCGATCTCCTGAAACGCGATCGCCATCAGTCCCACGGCGCACCCCGTACGAACCCAGTAGCCGCGTGCTTCGATACTTGCCGCGCGCAGCGTACGTCGCATCGCGCTGATCAGCAGGATCACAGTCCCTGCCGCGGCCAGGGCGACAATCACGCCTCCTTCGGCAACGAGCTGCAGGTAATCGTTATGCGCCTGCGCCATGTGAAATCCCGGATTGCGCTTTTGGTACAGGAGCATCGCTGGGGAGTACGTATTGAGTCCTGTCCCGAGCACGGGAAAATCGCGGACCACATCCCATCCATCTCGCCACGCGTCGATTCGGCTGAGCAGACTGCGCTCGTCAACGAACCATCGTGCCAGCGTGTCAATACCGCGAAATGACGCGGCTGCGATGAGTACCGCGCCCAACGCGGCAAGTATAAGCATCTGCCGCGCAGGGCCCATGTGACGACGCTTTATCACGAACCACGCAAAGACCAGCACGGCTGCTCCGAAGCTCGTAATCGCGGATCGCGAAACGATCCAGAAAAGCGAGATGGTGCCGAAGGCGATCGCTGTTGCCATGAGGAACACCGCGCCAATCTCGTCCGCGATAATCGGCGAGCGCTTCTGAGAAGCACGGGAGACGCGCTCGATCTTGCCCAGCAGCCACCCGATCATGACGCACAGCGACATGACGATCCACCCCCCGAAGTGGTTCCGGTTGATGAATGGTCCGGCCTGATCGGCGCCGCCACCGTCGAGCGGCTCCCAGAACCCATAGATGAGCCCGTTGTTGTCCTGGCGTGAATAGATGGCGAACAGTGCCAATGGAACCGCGAGCAGTGCGAGTCCCCGCGGCACGAGCCGGAGCCCACGCGCATCGAGAAGCGATGCAAGGCCGATCACGTAGATCCCGAGAGCGACAAGCGCAAAGAGCGCATTGCGGGTGCGAGCGGGATCGATCGACAACCGAAGCCACTCCGAGTCGGGAACGAAGCCGAGATCGTAGCTGTTCATGACGCCGCGGGTGGACGGGCTGATGGCGTTCACAAACGTCGCTGGCAAGGGAATCAACTGGATGGCTACTGTGATCGACAGAAGCGCCAGACCGACGACGACCGGACGGAGAGTGGGCACGACGCCATGCTGTCCGATTCCGATCACGCCAATCGTCGTCGCGGCGACGAAGAGCGGCAAGTACGCCCACGGATACACGGCGCCGAATGCGAACGTTGCCAGCGCAATGAGCGTCAGCACGAGCCAGGGGGTTACCGCAGAGCGGCCGGTCTGGAGCGTCATGCGATCTGCTGCAGAAGGAACTGTTCTTGCTCCACAAGGACCTTCTGCTGATCGAAATTCATTTCGGCGTATGTCCGATTTCGTGTCCCGAACGCGGCCAGCGCGTCTCTTCCTGAGGTGGAGAGCGTGCGCGCCGCCATCGCCAGCGCGTCGGCGTCCTCCGGTGCGATCAGCAGGCCGCCGTCGGCATCGCGAAGAAGTTGAGCGGCCTGGCTCTCGGGGTTCGCTGCAACGAGTACCGGCCGGCCGGCTGCCATGTATGTGAGCAGCTTCCCTGGGATCAGGGTGTCCTTGACGGCTCGCACTTGATTGACGAGCAGCACATCGGCGTCGGCGAATGTTTCCGACAACGCGTGATCCGGCTGAAAGGGAAGGAAATGCACTGTCTGTTGCACTCCCGCGCTTCGTGTCGCTTCAATCAGCTGCGAACGAATCTCGCCGTCACCGATGAAGACCCAATGGATCGCCGATTCACGCGTCAGCGCAGCCGCATCGATCACGGTGGACAGCCCCTGCTTCAGCCCCATGCTCCCCGCGTGCATTACGACGAATGCGTCCGCCGGAATCCCATATCGGACGCGAAGGCGTCCGGTGCGCGCGATTGGACGAATCCGGTCGACGTCGATTGGGTTGGCAATGACGCGGATGCGATCTGACGGATAGCCGTAATCGTCAAGGGCCCGCTCGAAGCTGCGACACAGGACGGCCGCCCCGGCGGCCTTGGCATAAGCCGCAAACTCGAACGCATCCAGGGCTCGGGACAGCCGGCGCCCGACGATGCCAACATCCACCGCTGCCCTGGCCGCCAGATCGGTAATTCGGACAAGGTAGGGACGCCTGACGAGCGTCGCCACGATTCTCGCGAGCATTGCAAGAGCGGGTTGAGCGCCGACATAGATGAAGGCATCGGGTCGCCCGGTTTTCAGCATCACGCTTACCATCGCGGCAAATCCGGCTGCGCCGAACGAGCCTTCCATGCAGATCCGCTGTACCGCGCTGGACGGTTTACGTGGAATGAAGTGCGTTAGCCGACGCACGGTGAGGTTGCCGTTGCGCTCGCACGCAAAAACGCGCCATCGATCTTCCACGCGCCTGCGCCACCTCGGCGCGAAGGGAAATCCGGTAAACACGGACACCTGATGGCCCTGTCGTGCGAGGTGTTCGGCAAGCGCCGTCACGTGGGGCGCAAAGCCGCTCGGCTCCGGTGCATAGTTGATCGTGATGATGAAGAGGCGTGCCATGGCTCGACGTTCAGGCAGGGTTGAAGGCATAGCTGCGATCGTCGAGCAGACGTGGGGCGCTCTCGCCGTGTGCGGGGTCGATAGCAGTTGCCTCGCCTGAGTAGCCGGCGTCGCTCAACAGACGCAGCACGCGCTCACGGCTCACGCCGGCATGCAGCTCGACGACGATCCGCGGCCGCCAATGCCTGAGCGCGTCGCGCATGCCATCCAGCACCTCCAGTTCCATGCCCTGGACGTCGATCTTGATGCCGTGAATCGTGTCGTTGCCGCCGTGCACGAGCGGCCACACCCAATCAAACCTGGCGAAGGTCGCATCAACGTGTGCGAGAGTGGAACCTGCATGCGTCGCGTCGGCCATTCCCCGCGTCAAAGGCAGACGGCGCACTTCAAGCGTGTTCGCCGCTCCGAGCCCCATCGGCAGGACCGTGAGCTGATCGAATCGATTCAGCAACCTGCCCTGATCGACGCATCCCGCGGTCATCGCGACCGGCTCGAACGCGAAGACACGGCCCCCGGTCCCGACGAGTCGCGTCAGTGCGAATGCGGTGTAGCCGTAATGCGCGCCCACGTCGATCCAGGTGTCCCCGGGCCGCACTTCGTTGGAGAACCAATCGAGCAGAGGCCCTTCCGTACGCCCGAGAATGCCCGCCGGATAGTCGTGCCACGACGTGACGAGCCAGACGCCGCGAAGCGGTCCGCCCCTGATTCGGCGGGGCCGAATAGCGCGCGGGAGTGCTCGACGAATGAGGGCCTTCATGCCGCGTTACGAGTGCGGCTCATACCCGGTGAATCCTGGACATATCCAAAGGCTGACATCCTCGTGAATGAAGCAAGTTTGTTCCCGGCCTTCGGAGATGTCTAGACCCGCGGAGCAGCGCCAAGTCAACACTGTCGGCAGTGAAGTGAAGCCGCGCCCGCTCACGCCGCCTTGGCGGGTTGAGGCGCAGCTTCACTGCCGCTTCAGTCCCAGTACTGCCACATGTGCCGCGCTCCGGTACGGATTGATCCCTGCGCCGTCGGTATTCATCACATGGACGATTCGGCACTGCCGGCGGATCTCGGGCCAATCGTTGAACACGGAGTACGAATATGCAACGCCGTCACCATGGGACACCGAGTAGCCGCGGCCAGCCGTCTTCACCCAGTCAGCGACCCGCCATAGCCCAACGAGATTGATGGCTTGTTTGATCACTCGCACGGCAAGCGACCCCTGCCCGAAATTGTTCGTGTCCGAGATGAAGATCCCTCGTCGGGCGACCCGCAGCATTTCGCAAACGGCTCGCCTGGGCTCGGCGATGTGGTGCAACGCCGAGAATTCGCATACGAGATCGAACGACTCGTCGTCGAACGGCAGCCGCAGTGCATCGCCGTGCCTGAGCTCGTCCGCGGTCAACCCCTTCTTATGGCCAACCGCGCGCAACTCGGCCGATGGTTCGATTCCGACCACTTGAATCGTCGGGACCTCGCTCTTGACGAACGTCAGCGCCCGGCCGGTGCCGGAACCTACGTCAAGTATCGAGTTGAAGCCATAGTGCCGGATAGCGGCGAGCATGATTTGCAGCCCGAGTCGATGCTCGGTGGCTTCGATATGCGCATCGTCATAGGTGACCGCTGTCGAGGCGTAATAGGCGCGCTGCAGGAGCTCGGCTCGTGCGTCTGTCATTTATACCTGCGCCAGTTGGCCGGCGTCGGCGACGACGTGCTCGATTTCACGGACGGATTGGCGAACCCAGTCGATGAGACGGGGAATTCCGGTTTCCACGGTTGTGCGCGGTTTCCAACCCAAGTCATGGGTAACGCGAGCAGTGTCGGCCACGAAAATGCGTTGGTCGCCGTGTCGCCAGCTTCCGTATGCGACATGCACATGCTTGCCGTACAGATGCTCCAGCCGCTGCAGCACTTCTGTCACAGAGAGAGCGTTGGGCGGTCCTCCCCCGATGTTGTAGACATTGCCGGCGATAGCGTCGATGCGCGCGATTGCCATGCGATACAGCTCGCACAGGTCGTCAATCCACAAAAGGTCCCGCACCTGGAAGCCATTGCCGTAAACCGTCACCGGGGCGCCGGTCGCGACAGCGATGGCGAACCAGGCCACCCAGCCTTGTTCCTCGAAGCCGAACTGCCGCGGGCCGTAGATGCATGACTGCCTGAACACCACCGTTCGCAAGCCGTAGATGCGCGCATAGTCGCGCACATACTGGTCGGCCGCGCCCTTTGAGCATCCGTAGGGTGAATGGAAATCCAGAGGCGAGGCTTCACCTATGCCGTTCGGCGAGCGAACGAATTCGTATCGTTGACCGCGTCGCCGCACCCGCTCGTCCTCCAGGTTCCCATACACCTTGTTCGTGGACGCATACAACACCGGCAGGGAAGGCGCTCGCCGGCGTACAGCTTCGAGCACGTTCAGTGTGCCGAAGGCATTCGTTTGGAAGTCACGTCTGGGATTGTCCACCGAGGTGGTGACCGCCGTCTGCGCAGCCAGATGCACCAGAGCGTCCGCATCCGCGTGCCGGTCGATGAGGTCGTCCATCTCGTCAGACGATGTGATGTCCAGGCGTTCGAATACGTGGTCGGGGACGTGCTGCTGCAGCCAGCGGAGATTGTTTGCCGCACCACGGCGGGACAGGTTGTCGACACCGACGGTCTGTACGCCGGGCACCTGCGACATGTGATGGACGAACGCAGACCCGATGAACCCCGCTGAACCCGTGACGATGATCTTCATGAGCCACCGGAAACCGAACGGCCAGCTCGCGCAATGACGGTCTCGTACTGCGCGATCACGTCGGGAACGATGGCGTCCCACGTGTAGCGTGCGTTCACGAACGCGGGTCCTGCCGCCGCAAGGCGCTGTCGTGCACGCGCGTCGCCGAGCACCGACTCGACGCCGGCCACGACGCTGTCCACCGAGCGCCGAACGACCGTTGCGATGCCAGCGGACTCGAGCTCGCGGTGGGTATTGACACCATCAGAAATCACCACGGGTAGCCCGCACATCAAGGCCTCGATAATCACCGTACCGAAGTTTTCGGCGTAAGACGGCAGAACGAACAGTTCTGCGTCCACAAAAGCGGCCAGTTTCAGCTGGTGACTTACGACCCCCGTAAATACAACCCGATCGGCCACGCCGAGCTGTGCCGCCATCTGTCGGACCTGCCCTTCATAGCCCCGGAAATCGGGGCCCACGACGACGAGCCGAAGGTCAGGGTGTGCGTGTCTGAGACGCTCAAAGGCGGCCAGCAGAAGATCGAGTCCCTTCTGCTGACTCAGTCGGCCGACGAACAACAGGAACGGCCCTGTCACCGCTGGGAACGCGGTGCGGAATGTGCCTCGTGGCGGAAGGGGATCGAAATCCTCTCGCACAAGCCCTGTTGGCAACGTCCATTCGGGGCGTCGCGGCGCGTACGAGGCGAGTTGGCCTTCTTCGTTCGTGTCGAAGACAACCGCCGCTGCCTTTTGCAGAAGCGGCCGGCCTACGGTCGCCATGTAAACCTGCTTGATCAGCCGGTTCTTCTTGCGGAGGTGTGGATCGAGGCTTCCGTGCGGCTGAATGACATAGGGCACGCCGGATGCGAGCGCCGCCCGTGCCGCTGCGATGCAGGAGAAGTTGTAGAGCCAGTGGATGTGAACCAGATCGTAGGTGCCCATCGTGCGGTACAGCGTCCACGCCATCGATGGGGCGAGCCCGTATCGTCCGCCGACGGCCCACACGTGGTGCACGTCGTGGGTTGATCCGCGCGCGTCACCGGAGGCACCCATCAATGCATCCGCCGGCGTGGTGGCGCCCAAGTTCGTGGTGAGGAGCGTCGTATCGACACCATGACGTGCCAAACACTCGACCAGCCCGATGAGGTTCCGCGGCCCGCCGGATGTCAGGGCTATACCCGGGATGACATGAAGAATTCGCACGGCTCGAGTTCTACGCAAGCACGCTCTTGTAGACGTTGAGCGTTTGCGTGGCGGCGTTCGCCCAGGTGAAATGGCCGGCGCGCTCGAGGCCCTTCCTCCTCAGCGAACAACTCCACGCAGGGTCCATCAGCGCGCGCTCGACGGCGTGCGCCATCTCAGACGGGTCCCCGGGCGAGACAAGGACACCAGCATCGCCGACCACTTCGCTGATTGCCGGAATATTCGACGCGACCACTGGCGTGCCGCACGCCATTGATTCGAGCGGCGGCCAGCCAAATCCTTCCCAGAGCGAGGGAAACACGAGAACGTCGCCTGCGCTGTACCACTCGGCGAGGATTCGATCGTCGCAGACCATGCCGACCTGCCGAATGGACGAGGAGATGCCCAGTTTGTGTGCGAGCTCCGCCTCGTCCGGGTGGAGCGTCGCGCCGATTCTCACGAGCGTAGCGCCTGCGACGCGTGATCGCAGCTGCGCGAAAGCTCTGAGCAACGCCGGCGTGTTCTTGTAGCGGCCCTTGGTCGCCACCTGCAGAACGACCTTTGTCTCATTGTCCAGGCCCGCCGACGCACGTCGCGAACGTCTGGCATGCTCGAGACGCGCGAAGGTTGGATTGAGACCGTAAGGAATGACGACGATCCGATCGGAGGGGACCTCCGTATACCTTTCCAGCGTTGCCCGTGTCGCAGCCGAGATCGCAATCACGACGCGCGCTTGTGCCAGCTGCGTCATCCGCAGCTTGAACGTCCGCGCAACCGTTGCGGGCACGTCGAGGGGAATGACGTGCTCCGACGCGAGCAGCGGAATGACGTCGTGGCAGGTGACTACCGTGCGCTCGGGGTCGAGCGACCGGATCAGCTGTGCGTACCCGTGGTCGAGGATGTGAAACGCACCTGCGGCACGCCCGCGTAGCGAGCGCGGGTACGCGACATAGCGCGACCAGGCGCTGTCGATGCGCCGCGCGTGCGAGTGATCGCACAATCGCGACAGGTACGGTGTCTCGGTGGGCTGCTCGAGCGTGATTTCGTACGTCGTGTTTGCGCGACCCACCGCGTGAAACAGTTCCTGCGCGTACCGATTCATGCTCGGATGCTCTGCGGATACGGGCCCCCCGAGCATCAGGACTGTGGACGTCATGCTGTGGGAGCGTCGCCCGGCTTTCGCGCGACGAACACCAGATCCTGCGTGAACACGCGCCATCGCCAGTCCGCGCCTTCTGCGATGCGGGCAAACAGAAGCCCCGCGCGGATCGCCTGCCAGCACGTCCATCGGATGGCACTGGGCACCCCGTGCACGATGGGCCCATGTTCGCGCACGACTGGCGCGTCGAGTCCAACGACAGCACAGAGCTGAGCAACGCTTGTGGGGGTAAAGCTCAATTCATGCGTGATATCTGCGAACCTCACCTGCGCGCCGAACAGTCCCTT
>Ga0075420_100005242_pt1 | contig 11374 bp, 10 predicted proteins | sample SoiMetdeltSBSDD4_FD_75296 | JGI IMG/M metagenome (GOLD analysis project Ga0075420, IMG submission 75296) | Bulk soil microbial communities from a Populus tree surrounding site in Tennessee, USA - Soil MetaG P. deltoides SBSDD4 | ecosystem: Environmental > Terrestrial > Soil > Tree plantation... | reverse complement strand
AGGGCCAGCGCCGCTTGCATGCGCAGATCCGGTTCAGGGCCTTGCAGCAGTTGCAGTAGCGGAGAAAGCGTGTCGACGTCGCTGGACGCCAACACCTGAAGGGCGCTGTTCAAAAGCGAAGCATTGTGGTGGTGCTCGACGACGGAGTTTAGGAGCGCCGCGATCGCTTCAGGAGCAGCACGCCGCGACACGCCCTGGACCGCCGCGCGACGAACTCTCCAACTGTTGTCGCTCAACGCGCCGAGCAAAGGCGTTGCGTCATACGACTCGTCGGTACTGAGAGTCTCGGCCGCATTCAGCCGCGTCGACTCGTCGCCAGCCGCCAAACCTGTTGCGAGCTCGCGCTCACTTTCAAGGCGTTCCGTGACGTCCTCGATGGTGATAATGAGGCCGGCGATCGAGTCGCCGTCACGCAGCGGCGCGATGGTTGCGCGTTGCTGCATGTTCGCGAAGTGTTTGGCGGGAGTTAAGGGAGCGCAGGGAATCAGGTAATGATGAAACGCGGGCGCCAGCACTTCCACGACACCGTCTTTGACCGATCGCTGGAAGCGTTTCAGCAGACCGCGCTGCTCGAGGTCCGGCAGCAGTGCAGTCACAGTCTTGCCCAGCGCAGTTTCCTCGCTGATGCCGGTCAGCCGCGCCAGGGCCGCATCCCAAACCTGAATAACCAGATCGGTGTCTGTTGTGAAAACCCCGATTGAGGGTTGCGCGTTAGTCAAACTGTTATCGTCACTCCGAACGGTTTATCTCTTCGGGAGATTTTTTCGCACGCCGGCGCTTCGTTTTGTTGGTCGCCTGCGACTCCTGATTGCCATTGGTGACGACGAGGCCATCCATGATCTCGCCCAGTTGGCGCGCGCGATCGGCCAGCCCCGACGTACTCGTCAACGTTGCTTTCACACGGTCGGCGTTGCGATTTGTGATCTGACGAAGATCGTTAACCGCGGCCCGAACTCTATCTGCTGCGTCGAGGTGAATGCGGTTGGAATCGGCAATACGCTGCGCATCTTTCGAAACACTCGCCACCGCGACCGTCATTTCCTGCGCGGTCCTTGACTGTTCGCGCATGGCCTTCGTCACCTGATCGGCTTGCAAGCGCATGTTCTGCGTCGCCACCGCAATCTCGGCGGACGCTGTTGACTGCTCGCCCATCGCCTTGCTGATCTCGCCGATCTGGCGCGCCAGTTGGACGGCCTCACGCGACACCTGCTGTCCGGCGACTGCCTGTTCGCCCAACGCGCGGGCAGTGGATGCCGCTCCGCGGCGCATTGATTCGACGGCTTGCGTGATCTGTTGCGCCGCGGTCGCTTGTTCGCTCGAAGCTTTGCGCACCAGCTTCGCGGCGTTACTCGTACTTTGCGCCGCCTTGATGATCTCCCTTGCAGCGCTGCCTTGCTCGTTTACTGCTTTGCTGACCTCCTTCGCCGTCTTGCGCATCTGCGCGGACGACTTGACGATCTGCTGCGTGGCTTGAGCTTGTTCTATGACCGCGTTGGAGACTTGTCTTGTCTGGGTAGCTGTGGTCTCGATGGCGGCGACTACGTGTTGACCCGCGGTCAATTGTTCCTCGGTCGCGTCGGCGATCTGGCCCACCAGTTGGGCCGTTTCCGTGATGCCGCCGAGTATCTTCTTCAGTCCGGCGGCGCCGTCCTCCGCAAGTTGTCCGCTTTCATCGGCGACGCGCATTCCCTCACTCGCCGTCGTTACCGCTTCTCTCACGACCTCCTGGAGCGACCTGATGATCATGGCGATATCAGACGTTGCCTGGGCCGATCGATCGGCGAGGTTTCTGATCTCTTCCGCGACGACGGCAAACCCCCGTCCCGCATCTCCGGCGCGAGCCGCCTCGATCGAGGCGTTCAGGGAAAGCATGTTGGTCCGTTCGGCGATGACATTGATGGTGTTGACGATGCCGCCGATCTCGTCAGAACGTTTTCCCATTTCGCGAATCACGCCGGCTGACTGCTCCATTGCCGAGCGCACGCGCAGTAGTCCCTGGATCGATTTCTGCGCGGCGGCGCCGCCTTCTTCGGCTTGTCTCGTTAGCTGGCCCGTGGCTTCCTCGGCGCGTTTCGTCAAAGCAACCACCGAATGTAACGACCGGTCCATTTGAGTGGCGCTGGCGGCGGCACTCGTCGCGGCTTCATTGATGCGTTCCGCGTTTTGCGCGACGCCCTGGACCGACCGCGCCATCTGTTCGATGGACGTCGAGACCTCTTCAACTGACGACGCGAGGCTCTCGGTCATCGCCGCGACTTCTTCGATCGACGCAGCCATTTCGTTGATTGCCGACGATGTTTCCTCCGCGGAAACTGTGAGATCGTCAGCGTTTCCTGAAAGACTCACAATGGATGCTGTTACCTGTTCCATGCTGGAGGCCGTCTCGTTTACGGATGCAGTCAGTGCATCGGTGTCGGTGCTGACGGCTTTGATGGAACCGGCAATCTCCGTCATCGCGCCGGTGACTTCTTCGGCGGACGTGGCCATGTTTTGCGTCGTGCTGTTGACGACCTCGACCGAACGCGCGTTCTGCTCTACCACCGATGAGATCTGGGCAATCGACGACGAAAGAGATTCTGCGTTTTTGCTGACCTCCTCGATCGACGCGGCACTCTCGTTGACGGACGACGCGAGCTGTTCCGTCGAAGTGGCGATCGACTCGAGTTGACTCGTCGTGTCGTCCATTGACGCACTCATCTCATCGGCAATCGCAACCGTCCTTTCGAGAACGCGCAACTGTAGTTCCGCGCCTTCCGTTACCTCATTCGCGGTTAGCGTGATTTGACTGGCGGATTCCGCAACCTGCACCGCTTGCCGGCGAACCAATCCAATGTCTCTCGCGAGGTTGTTGGCGGACGTTTCGAGTACCTGGGCCATAGTCGTATCTCTCCAGATCAGGTTTGTTCCACTGCTGCTTCGGGTGTGTATTCCAAATCAAGGACCGCATCTAAATTCAAAATCAAAATCATGCGCTCGCCGATCGAGGCGATGCCTTCAAGGTAACGACCGCTTAGTCCCGTAAGCGCTTCGGGCGGCGGCTCAATCGCGTCCGCCGGGATTTTTATAAACTCGCGGGCCGTGTCGACGACGAGACCGACGACCCTGTTTCCGGTGTTAATCACTACCAACCGAGAACGAAGATCATGTTGAATTCTCTCGAAGCCGAAACGAGTACGGAGATTCATCGCCGGAATGACCTGCCCGCGGACCAGCGCGACTCCTTCGACGGCGGGATGAGCATTCGGCACCGTCGCGACGTCTTCGATCATCTCGATCTGCTGCACGAAGCTGCTGCGAACGCCGTACGTCGTTCCCGCTAGTTCGAAAAGTATGAATGGTTCCATCTGTGTCTTCCGTGTTTAGTGACGTGACTTCAAAGCGAACTGCCGCAGCGCGCCGATATCCAGAATCAACACCACTCGCTGATCGCCGAGTTCGGTCGCACCGGCGATTCCCTTTGTTTGCGCGAGCGGATCCTTGATGGCCCGCACGACGATCTCTCGTTGTCCGAGTATGCGATCGACTGCAAGGCCCACGGCATTCGAATCCTCGCCGATCACCAGCACGTGGAAGGCAGCACCGCGTTGGGAATCCATTTCAAAGACGCGGGCCAGGCGAAGCAACGGAAGCGGTCTTCCGCGATAAGAGATAATCTCGTTGTTCTCCAACATCTTCGTCGAAGCCGACTCAACCTCCAGGACTTCGCGCACCGCTGATTGCGGCACGGCAAACCTTTGGCCGTTTACGCTGACGATCAACGCCTCTGCAATCGCGAGTGTCAAAGGCAGCTCGATCGTGAAAGCGGTGCCTTCGCCCACTTTCGTCGTCATCGACAAATGGCCGCCGAGATCTTCGAGCGCCCGTTTGACGACGTCCATGCCCACGCCGCGGCCGCTCTCGCGATCCGCCTGGTCGCGTGTTGAAAACCCGGGCGAACAGATCAGATCCAACAACGCGTTATCGTTCACGGCGGCGTCGCCGTAACTCAGCCCTTTCGCTTTCGCACGTTCGAGGACGACATTCCGATCGATGCCGCGCCCATCGTCCGCGATCTTGATAATTATCTTCTCGCCGGCGGTCATCGCGCTTAGCGACAACAACCCTTCACTTCGCTTGCCTTGTGCTTCACGTTCGGCAACGCGCTCGAACCCATGACTGACGGCATTGCGCACCAGGTGCATGAGCGGATCCATAATCCGTTCGACCAGGTACTTGTCGATCTCAGTCTGCCCGCCGCTGAGTTGCACAATGATCTTCTTCCCGCTCTCACGCGCAAGGTCTCGCACCACGAACGTCATGCGCTCGAACGTCTCGCCGATCTGGACCAGGCGCACGCGCATGACGCTCTCGCGCAAGTGCTTCAACTGCCGGCTGATGTTCTGACTCGTTTCCTGTAGCGGCCGCCAGACTGTGGCCGGCGTCGCACGCTTCAGTTCCGCCAGTTGGTCTTCGAGACGCGTGCGGCTGATCACCAGCTCACCGATGATCCGCAGCAAGTCGTCGAGCCGATCCAGATCGACGCGTACCACGCTCGCGGGAGCGATCGTCGGAACAACCTGTGCTTCCCGCGTTCGCGTTGCGGGCTCGACCGGAGCCGGCTTGAACGTCAGACCATCGGCTTTCAGACTCGCAAGCGCCGTTTCGTCCGCCCCCGTCGCGACGATGAACTCAAACGCAATCTCTCCAGCGCCTTTGACAACTGGCTTCGCCTGCGTCAACTGTCCAAGCTCCTGGAGCCGTGCGCGCACGCTGTTTACGTTAACGCCGCGTTCCGCCAGCTCCGCGGTCGGCGTGAACTCGACCAGCCAACGCGTGATCGAAACATCACTCTCGGGCGTTTCCGGCGTTTGCGGCGCAGACGACACGGGAGCAGATGACACGGTTTGCAGTCTGTCAGCAACTTCATCGACCGACGGAATCGGCTGGTCCTGCCGGCGCGCGTTGATCACCGCTTGCAGCGATGAAACACCGGCCGCGAGTGCTTCAAACCCGGGCTCGCTCAACACCAGAGTTCCCTCACGCAATTCGCGCAGGTAACTTTCGAGATGGTGGGCGAGTTGTTCCGCCGCCGTCAGGCCGACCATTCCCGAGATTCCCTTCAGCGTGTGAAAACTGCGAAAGAGACCGTCGAGTAGCGGGCGATCGATTGCGGCCGCGCCTATATCATCTTCGAGCAACACGAGCGCGCGGCGAATCGATACCAGGTGTTCGTCACACTCAGCGTAATAATCGTCGAGAAACTGATCGAAAAACTCACCGCTGTTGTCGGGGTTCGTTTTATCCATCAACTCACTTTCAGCAATGACCCGACGACGTCGGCCAACTGCCGCGGATCGAAAGGCTTCGTGAGGTAACGATTGGCGCCGGCATCGAGCGCCTGGGTACGGCTGGCTTCCTCACCTTTCGTCGTCAGGACGACGATAGGAATGTTTCGATAGGCGTGATGGCTCCTCACGAAGTCGATCACTTCCATGCCGTGCATGTCCGGCATATTGAGATCCAGCACCATCAGGTCGACCGGTTCAATTGCCAGCCGTTCGATGGCCTCGAGACCACTTCCCGCCTGCGTAGACTTCACTCGTCGCAGCGAGCCGAGCGAGGTAATCACCATGCGTCGCATGGTGGGCGAGTCGTCAACCACCAAAATGTTGTTCATCTTGAGTTCGTCCGACACTTCCGAAGAGACACTTCAATCACAGATTTGGCCAGATCCGGGGGAAGCGCATTGGCAAATCCAGAGAAGGTATTTGACTCGGGGGACGCTTATTGTACGGGAAACTGCGAAAATCGCCAAAACCCATCGATGATCTTGTAGACGGTGAAATTGAATAGAAGTTTTGATCTTTGCCCCGCGCCCGTGGTGGGTGAGGAAAACTGAGAGGCCGGATTGCCCAGAGTCGGGCCTTTTGGTTTTATCCTATCGAGGATACGATCAAAACAAACAAAGCAAAGAGAAGAATGCCTATTACGGCCATTACGATAAACACGCGGATGAATTTGCCCATATCGTTCCTATTATCATGGACATTTTCACCTGTGCGTCTTCCCGCAGCCATCATCCGTGGGTGTTGTTGTGTATGCACCTTAAGCATAAGCTTTCTCGTTCGATTAACGGCGTCTGACGCCGCCTGATTCCTCAGTCTGGCCGCGTCCTCATATGCTCTTTGGCGCATTCTTTGTTGTTGGTTATCCATGGTATCTCCTGCTATGTATGTTGAAATACAACAAGACGTTACAAGGAGCCGTATGACTCTTTCGTTCACCACAACTTGCCGGTTTATCCAGGCGCATTAGGACGCTACCGTTTATTTGGGTCGTTGCGGGAATAAAAACCGGACGGATGAGGTATTCAGAGTAGCCGCCTATCTGACCCGGCGGTATCTCTAGAAGACACAACTTAGCATTCGAGGACACGCGGAGGTTCTAAGGTGAGCTGCCATAGAGCGCGAGAACTCATCGATCCATTCATTGACGGCGAGTTGGACAGACGCCAGACGGGTGCATTTCGCCGGCACGTCGATCAGTGTCAAGGCTGCAACCTCGCTTACAACAATCAACTTACCTTACGTTCAGGTCTCAAAGGCAAGTCGCTTTACTATCGTCCGACAAACGATTTGCGGCGACGCATCCGCGAGTCATTGCGTCATTCTTTAAAGCACACTCTCGACTCTGTTGTAGGCACGCTGTTCTGACCTTCCACAAGGATTTTGACGAGACGCTTGCGTGCGCGAGCCAGACGCGACATCACGGTGCCGCTGGGGATCTGAATCACTTCCGCGATCTGCTTGTACGACAACTCCTCAAACTCTCTTAACACGATGACTTCGAGAAACTCTTTAGGCAACAGACGCAGCGCGCTCCGCAATAACTGTCGATCGCTTTCCCGCAGGAGGAGCGTCTCCGGATCGTCAGTGTCGTCGGCAGCCGGCTCTTTCTCGTCCTCGAGAGGGACTGTCTCTTCGGGGAGTCGATTGTGTTTTCGCCACGTGTAATACGTGTTGCGAACGATTGCCAACAACCATGGTCGGGCGTCGCCGCCTTTGAATGTGCCGAAGTGCCGGAGCGCGCGCAGGAACGCTTCCTGAACGACGTCTTCGGCATCTCTGTCGTTGCGGGTGAGCCAACGAGCGAGATTGTAGGCTGCGTCGAGATGCGGCAGGACAGTTTCCTCAAAAACTGGAACTAAGGCTTGCATTGGGGATCTCCATTGCTGGTCTAGCCCTCGCTACCGTTGCACTTCTTGATCTGCTCAACCACAAACAGTGGAGCGTTTATCGGATCGACACCGCGACCCATAAGGCTCTTCAGCAGCGCGATACCCTCGCAGTCGATAAAAGAGATGTTCTTCAAATCGATGGTGAGATTCATTCCATCACCCAGTGCGGACTCAGCCGACTCTTTCAGTAATCCCACCCACTGACCTGCAACGCGGCCGTCTAAACGCAACGTAATTTCCTGCCTGGACAGAACGGCCCTGGTGATCTTCAACATGCGAGTTTTTCTCTGGAACGTCTTTCTCTCGAAGTGCATAGGCAAGGTCTGCCCCGACGGGCCGAAGCAGACCCTGCCGGAGCGTCAGTTTGACGGAAGTTTACGGGGTTCGCCGTAGATGAAGTCGTCCATCATGACGACGTCGTTTGCAGGTTCATCGTTCGGGCCGGGAGCGACGTCGCCTGCGATGATTCGCACGCTCGCGATCCGCGCGTCGTTGAACTTGATCCCGAGAAAAGAGAAACCGCCGTTGCCCGGCGACGCCGGCGCAAAACTGCTGTACAGCAGCCGGCCATCAGCGCCGAAATACTGGACCAGCGTGCTCGAGCCGCGGTTTCCTCGTTTCGCTCCCGGACCACTGCCATCGGGCTGATCGACGTCAGTAAAGACCACGCCGAAGCCGGTAACGACTGCGCGTTCATTTCCATTCGAGCCGGCAGTGAAAAAGAACGTGTCGGTGATATTGCTGCCGACGGGAGTAAACAGCCGAGCGTTACTGAATGCCTTGAATTCGGTGGCGTAACCAGGGTTGGCGAATAGTTGTGCCAGGCCGCCTCCCTGCCCACCTGACGGTGGCGCTTGCGACAGTCCGATTCCCGGTGTAGTGAACTGCGCGCCACGATTATTCAGAAAGGTGTTGAATGGGTTTACCGGAGGCGTAGTGGCGTCAGTGAGAGGGTTTCCATCCCAATTGATTTCACGCCGGCCGCCAGTCAAAACCTCCTGAGCAACATTGCCGTTCGGAGCTCCCAGCGCGTTGCGATACGCAGTGACAGTGGCTTCAATGGAAGCGATCGTTGGTCCAGCGGCTTGAAAAACCGTTGGTGCGACAAAGTCGGCGCCGGTATTGCCGCCGAGCGTAACTGACTCCTGGGCCTCGACATGTACGGCCAGGATCATGAGTATGACGACGAGGCCAACGCCTGCCATCGAAACGTAACTCTCTAACTTCATCCTTAATTCTCCTTATGCATAGACGCAATTTCGTATAAGAATCTCTCGTGCAAAGAACCAACGGGTCGCCGCGTGGACCAGTGCAGACCCCGTGCCGCGGCAGCCGACACTCACGGTTGTTTCGGGTGACCAGGTGAAAGTGTTGATGTAGAGGGAGTTGCGGAGACGACGCGCAAGCTGTGACGCAAGCTATCCTGGACCAACTACCATATTTGGGGGGCTTGCAATTCGCCGCTGGACGCGACTACGAAATGCGGTGGGTGCTTCTTTTAATGCCGAGTTTTTCCATGCGATGGCGCAGCGTGTTCGGATGCAAGCCCAACGTTCTGGCTGCCCCGCTCGCGCCCTCGATGACGCCGTGAGTTTGCTGCAACACAGCCATGATGTGCTCTCGCTCGACCTCCTGCAAGGTCTTCAACTGAGATTGATCGGCTTGAAGCACCGTGTGAGCGGTTTCAGTGACGGGCATAACAAACGCCGCCGAAACGTTGCTGAGGTCGCTTTCCAACTCGAGTATCGGACCGTTGCACAGTATCAGCGCGCGCTCGATCACATTTTGCAGCTCTCGAATGTTCCCGGGCCATGAGTAATTTATGAGCCGTTCTTTCGCACTGGCAGAAATGCCTTCGATTCTCTTGCCCAGATTCCGTGCGTACCGCGAAAGAAAGAACATCGCCAACTGTGGAATATCGGCACGTCGCTCGCGCAGCGGCGGCACCTCGAGCGGAAAGACGTTCAAACGATAATAGAGGTCCGATCGAAACGTACCGTCTTTGATCGATTCCTGGAGATTACGGTTCGTGGCACAGATGATCCGCACGTCGACGCGGATCGATTTGTTACTGCCCACCGGCTCGAACTCGCGCTCCTGCAAAACTCGCAGCAGTTTGACCTGGGTGTCCAAAGGAAGCTCGCCGACTTCATCGAGAAAAATCGTGCCGCCGTCGGCGAGCTCGAACCGGCCGATGCGTCGTTCGAAAGCGCCGGTGAACGCGCCTTTCACGTGGCCGAACAGCTCACTCTCCACCAGGCCCGCGGAAATCGCGCTACAGTTCACCTTTACCAGCGGACGATCCTTGCGATTGCTGCGATCGTGAATGGCGCGCGCGATTAACTCTTTGCCCGTCCCTGTCTCTCCGTAAATGAGTACGCTCGAATCTGTCGGCGCGACCTGGTCCACTTTCCGCAGTAGCTTGAGCAGGGCCGGACTGCTGCCGACTATCTCTTCGAAGTTGTGTACCGTGCGAATCTCTTCCTGCAAGTACACAATCTCCTTTTCGAGCCTTCCCTTCAACGCTTTGATCTCTTCGTACGACTGCATGTTTGCGATAGCGATCGCGATCTGATTGGCTACTTCGCGCAACAGCTCCGCATCGGCCTGGTTGTATCGATCCCTTGACTTACTCCAAAGAGTGAAAGTGCCGATACTCTTTCCCATCGCCACCAGCGGCACAACGCAATACGACTGAATGCCTTCCTGGACCAGTCGATGCTCGCCGATCGTGCGCGGTTGCTCCAGGTCGCCGCGAGTTACCACTTCCTGATGTTCGAGCACCGACGCCGAGATCTGACTCTCCTGTAGCTGGTACTCTTTTCCAACGCGGAAAAACTCGGATTCACGATCGCTGTCCATCGAGACAAGCTTCAGCGTCTTCGATTCGGATTGGTAAAGAAGGAAAGCAGCTCGATCGAACGCCACTACACCGCGAATCGCTTCGTAGACGGACGCGAACAGCGCCTCCTGCGTGAGATTGTGGATGATCGCGTTATTGATCTCGAGCACCGTACACTTGCGGTCTTCGCTCTTTCGCCGCTCATCCTCGGCGCGACGGCGTTCGCTGATATCAAAAAACGTGACCACGGCGCCGACCGTCTTCCCGTCTCTCTGAAGCGGATGTGACCAATATTCAACCGGGAAACTGCTCCCGTCTTTTCGCCAGAAAACCTCGTCGTCCACATGAACGCCGCGGTTGTCGAGCATGCCTATATATATAGGACACTCTTCGATCGGAAACGGCGTGCCGTCTACACGAGTGTGATGCTCGAGCCCGTGCATGTTCTGGCCAAGCAAGTCGTATGGCTCGTCATATCCGAGTAAGCGAACTGCGGCCGGATTACAGAAGAGACACGTTCCCTGAGAATCGCATCCGAAGATGCCCTCGGCGGCGGAGTTGAGGACCAGGCGCACGCGTTCCTCGCTCACCTGAAGCGCTTCTTCCGCGCGTTTACGTTCGGTGATGTCTTCGGAAAGAGCGAGCACGGAGATCGGTGCGTTTTCCGGGCCGCGCACGATGGAGACGTTGTTTCTCACCCAGATCAGAGTGCCGTCTTTACGCCAGTACTGCTTTTCGATTTGAAACTGGTCGCGTTTGCCTTCGACGAGCTCTTTGAAGAGCGTCCAGTTCTCTTCGCGGTAGTCCTCGTGAGTGATCTCGAGAAACGTCATTCCCTCGAATTCGCTCTCCGAGTAACCGAGCATCTTCTGTAACGTGGCATTGGTCGCGAGCAGGCGCCCGTTTGCATCGGCAAGCGCGACTCCGATGGCGGAATTATTGAACACAGATCGCCATCGCAAAGCCGCGGTTCTCTCTCGCTGAGTAACGTCTTCCGAACGAGAAGGGGTTTCGTTGGTGCCGGCAGATGGTCCAGGCTGGCGCATACTACTCGTGGAACAGACTATAACGGTGGAAGGAGTTTGTTTCACGCCGGGTTGGAAGTCAAGAGACCCGCGGCAAGGGTAGTGACCTCATTTGAAATTCTCTTTCATCCGTGTTCGCTATGAGCGCTGCGTTAGCTGATGTTAGGGAGACAGCAGGAACACGGATTAACAAACGATTCTTTTGAAGGCAGTCGCGATTACGTTTTCGTTAATCGTTCTGTCAGGTAAGCGCACCGTTTGCTGGTACTACTTCCCCCGCAGCGTAGCAAC
>Ga0075420_100005237_pt1 | contig 11377 bp, 8 predicted proteins | sample SoiMetdeltSBSDD4_FD_75296 | JGI IMG/M metagenome (GOLD analysis project Ga0075420, IMG submission 75296) | Bulk soil microbial communities from a Populus tree surrounding site in Tennessee, USA - Soil MetaG P. deltoides SBSDD4 | ecosystem: Environmental > Terrestrial > Soil > Tree plantation... | reverse complement strand
GCTCGTACGGCGTCGCCCACAACTGGTGCGTCGCGAAGCCGAGCCGACGCCGCGGTGGTGAACCGGGCTGCGCGAACATGGGGCCCACCTCCCCCGGGACGAGCGTATAGCCGACCGGCTGGCCAAGCCAGTTTCGGATTGCCGTGTTGAGCACCGACCAGCGCCGCACACTTGCCATGCTCACATCACGCTGCGCCTCGCGCTCGGTCGCGAGCGTCCGTTGTCGCATGGCCCACCACTGCGTCGACGCGTCCTGCGCGTCCGCGGGCATCGCCTCCGTGTTCGACTCGACGACGCGGTTCGATGCGGCGCCATCGACGTCGAGATCCAGGCGGAAGGAGAAGAAATGCTGGTGGTTCGGCGCGTAGACTCCCGGCGCGACGAGGTGCGCGTACGACGCGTGATCCACGTGCGCAGCAAGCGTGTCGCGAGTCACCGGCGTGCGATAGGTGTTCATGTTGCCGGTCAGCTGGACCTGCGCCTCGATCGCGCCGTCCTGGCCGAAGATCCAGTGGATGAGGTAGTCGTAGTTGTCGATCGTCGAATAGCCCGTGATCACGAGCTGTCGCGCGCGATGCGACCGGCCGGCGTGCCGCCACATGGTTCCGCCATCCCGCTCGTATACGGCGATCGAACGCGGCACGGTAACTGGGCGGCCACGATCGTCGGCGAACACCGCCGGAATGAAGGTCGCATGCGTCGGTGCGTCAGCACCGATGACGGCACTGGCGCGATCGCGCGCGTAGCTCAGAAGGCCGTAGTCCCCTTCATCGCGAGGATACCACGGCACGAACTTCGGATCGCCGTAGTGGGCCGCCACCTCCGCGATCGACGCGCGGTAGAGTACCGATCGCGCGCGACCACCATCGAGCCACGCCACGTCCCACACCTCGACACCGCGACGAGGATGGGCACCGACGTGGAGCCGCCAGTTGTGCCACCGGATCTGGGTTCCGCCGATCGTGAACGACGCGCCGGCTGGCTGGCGTACCTCGAGCGGCCGCAGCGGCCTTGCCGGGACAGCGTCCCGAATCGACTCGGGCGGGTCGGCAGGCGGGCGTAGCGGTCGGTCCATGACCTCCTGGATCGCACCGGTCGTGAGATTGACCTTCACCAGGAGCCCCTCAAGCACTGGGCTCGAGAGTGTCGTGTCCCACCCGAAGAAGCCGAGTGTTCCGACGCGTGCCCCGTCCACCAGCGGGAGCGGTCGCTCTTCGTCCAATTCGCTCGGCTGCGCGGTGACGCGCTCCGGGTGCGTGATCCCTCGTCGCCTCATGGCCGCGATGACGCGCGGATCCTTGAATGCGATCTCACCCGATCGCGCGATCGTCAGCCCGCGCAGCGGTGGATCCCCCGCGGGAAAGTCGCGCCACTCTTCGATGCGGCGCGTGGCGAGATCGACCACGCCCTCACTCGGCACCCCGGTTGCCCAATCGTACGCAAGCACGTCGGCACGGCGTGGCGTGCGCGCGCGGTCTGCCTTACGCGGCTCGTGGAGCGCGAGGACTCCGAGTCGCACGTGTTCTCCCAACTTCCCCGCGTCGCGAAGGACGCGCGTCGCGGCCTCGATCTCCGGCGCGGTGAGCGGGTCGAGCGGGTGGCGGCTGGCGATTGGGGACGCCTGTGCCGCGACGGCCACTGGGAAAATGAGCGCGAAAACGCCGCTGCGGGCGAATGTCGCCATGGGTGAACGCCTCGAGAGTCGCGGTTGACGAAGCCCGCGCGGTTCCGGTATGAGCCGCTCCACTATGACGTCATGGCTCGTGGGGGAGCAAGCGAAGGCCTTGCACTCGGCCAGGCGGCCGGTCTATTACCGCGCACCCTCAGCGCCGGGCAATGCCGAGAGATATCAAGAAGGGCGGACTCGCGGCACCAGGTCCCAGCGGCGCGGGTGTACTCCCCGCCAGCCGGGCTTTCTCACCTCTCCGTTCTCCCTCCCAGATGAAGCGCGCCCTCCTCGTCGGTATCGACCAGTACGACCGCTTTCCGGCACTCCGCGGCTGCGTGAACGATGTGACTGCGATCGACCCGCTCCTCGCGCGGCACGCCGACGACTCCGTGAACTTTCAGTGCCGCTCGCTTCACAGCACTCGTGACAAGGTCACCCGGCGGGCGCTCCTCGCGGCCATTGACGTGCTGCTGAGCCCTGGCGTGGAAGTCGCGCTGTTCTACTTCGCTGGACACGGCGCTGGCGCCTGGAACGACGTCGTGCTCGTGACGCAGGACGGAGACAACACCGACCCCGGCGTGCCGTTGTCCACCATCCTCGGCCGCATCCAGACGTCCAAGGTGCCCGAGATCCTCCTCATCCTCGACTGCTGCTACTCGGGTGGAGCCGGTGGTGTACCCCAGCTCGGGGCCGGGGTGTCGTTGCTGCGCGAAGGCGTCACGCTGCTCACGGCGGCGCGGAAGGATCAGACCGCGGCCGAGACGTCCGAGGGCCGCGGGCTCTTCTCGACGTTGCTCGGGGCAGCGCTCGACGGCGGCGCGGCCGATGTGACGGGACAGGTCACCGCCGCCGGCATCTATGCCTTTCTGTCGGAATCGTTAGGCGCGTGGGAGCAACGCCCCACCCTCAAGGCGAATCTCGATCGATTGCACGAGATTCGCTGCTGCGCGGCGGCCGTGCCGATCCCGGATCTCAGGACGTTGGCGAGGATCTTCGCGACGGATGCGACGGAGCTTCCGCTCGATCCGTCGTTCGAGCCGACGCTCGAGCCCCGCAACCCGACGAACGAAGCCACGTTCGCCATCCTCCAGCGCTGCCGCGCGGCCAAGCTCGTCGAGCCGGTGGGGGCGGTGCACATGTACGACGCCGCCGCGGCGTCGAAGGCGTGCCGCCTAACGCCGCTCGGTCGACATTATTGGCGGCTCGCCGAGTCGGGATTGCTCTGACACGGCCCGGGTCGCCGTCTAGTATCGGACTCAGCCGCGCGCGTGTCGAGACCGGGAGGGAGCTGCGATGTGCTCGATCGCCACTCGCCGCGCGGGCTCGCGTTCCGCGGTGTGTCCTGCATCGAGGCTCCTGGGACGGGCCGTGGCGCAGCGATCGGGCCCCGGGGGGACCCCGTTCGAGAAGTCGGTGCCCTCGACCACCACGAGCTGTTCGAGCTGGTCGCGTGCTTCGGGAGTCATGCTCGGCAATCGGCGCAGGGTCTCATCGGACATCGTGACTCGCAAACCCTTTTTGCCCTTGAAGGTCAGCGGTTCCGCGATCACGTTGTGCAACACAAGGGCGCCTGCGGACTCGAGCGGGTATCGCTTGAATTGAGCGAACGCGTGGCCGGGCAGCAAAACCGCCGCAGCAGTGGTGAAAGCACTGAGCCATTTCCGCATGAAGCCCGCCGTCAACACTCAGCTTCTTCGACACGAAGTCCGTGCCTGACAGTTTACGCGCCACGGTCGCGTCCGACATGCGCACCGCTGCACTCCGCCTCTCCTGCATCGCCATCATCGGTAGCGCGTTAGGCGCCCAGTCGCGACCCGTCGACATCATTCCTCTCCCGGAGCACCCGCGCCCCGATTTCCAGCGCGCGGAGTGGCTGAACCTGAATGGCCGCTGGCAGTTTGCGTTCGACGTGAACAACACTGGCGAGCGCGCCGGCTGGCCTAACGGCACGCTGCCGGCCGGGCATGAGATCCTCGTGCCGTTCTCGTGGGGAGCGCCGCTCTCCGGAGTCGCTGACAGCGCCGACATCGGTTGGTACGCGCGTTCCATCACGGTGCCCGACGCGTGGCTGGGGCAGCGTGTGTTTCTCGTCTTCGGCGCGTCCGATTGGCTGACGACGGCGTGGCTCGATGGCCAGAAGCTCGGGGAGCACCGGGGCGGCTACACCCCCTTCTCGTTCGAGCTCACGGCTCACGTTCACGCTGGACGCGCGCAGCGGCTCGTCGTCCGCGTCGATGACACGCCGCACCCGTTCAAGCTCGAGGGGAAACAGGGCTACGGGAAAGCACGCGGGATGTGGCAGACGGTCTACCTCGAGGTGCGCGGCTCGGCTCCGTTGGAGTCCGTGCATTTCACACCAAAGGCCAACCTCGCCGGCGTCGGAGTCGATGTGCGACTGCGCGATCCCGCACCGCGCGACCTCACGCTGCGCCTGCGGTTCACCAATCGCGATGGTCAGCCCGTCGCGACGCACCGTGTCCCGCGCGGAGCCACCACCGCGCACATCGACGTGCCGCTGCCTAACGCGCGGCGATGGTCGCTCGATGACCCGTTCCTGCACGACGTCTCGGCGAGCGTCGAAGGCAATGGCGTGCGAGCGGACAGCGTGCGGACCTACTTCGGCATGCGCACGATCGGCGTTGTCGATCTGCCGGGGACGAGCTACCCGTACGTCGCGATCAACGGCGTCCCTGTCTTCCTCCAGCTCGCTCTCGACCAGGCGTACCACCCTGGCGGGTTCTACACGTTCCCGACCGACAGCGCACTTCGCGACGAGATCCTGCGCGCCCGTCAGATCGGGCTCAACGGCCTCCGCGAGCACATCAAGATCGAAGCGCCGCGCAAGTTGTACTGGGCCGACAGGCTGGGCGTGTTGATCATGGCCGACGTGCCGAACTGGTGGGGGCCGCCTGACTCAGCCGCCTTCCGCGAGCACGAAGTCGCGCTCCGCGGCATGATCGATCGCGACTACAACCACCCCGCGGTGTTCTCCTGGGTGATGTTCAACGAGACGTGGGGCCTGACGACGAAGGTCGGCGAGCGTGAGCGATACCTGCCCGAGGCCCAGCGCAAGGTCGCGACCGTCTACCGGCTCGCGAAGTCACTCGACGCCACTCGGCTCGTCGAGGACAACTCGGTGTGCTGCCGCCGAGGGCACACCGAGACGGATCTCAACTCTTGGCACGAGTACCTCCCCGGCTGGCGCTGGGAGGCACATGTCGCGAGGCTCAGCGACAGCACGTTCGTGGGCTCGCCGTGGAACTTCGAGTCACCGTGGCGACAAGCACGACAGCCGATGCTCAACTCGGAGTTCGGAAACGTCTGGGGCTACGAAGGAAGCACCGGTGACGTCGATTGGAGCTGGGACTACCGCCGAGCGATCGACGCGTTCCGCCGTCACCCGAAGCTCGCCGGCTGGCTCTACACGGAACACCACGATGTGATCAACGAGTGGAATGGCTACTGGCGCTTCGACCGGTCGTGGAAGGAGACGGGGCTTGACGAGATCGTCGACGGAATGTCCCTGCGCGATCTGCATGCGCCGTTGTACGTCGCCGTCGGCGATCCGGAGCTGAGTCGCGCGGCGCGGCCCGGAGAACGCATCGACGTGCCGCTGTACGCCTCGTTCCTGAGCGGCGCCTTGGGTGGAGGCGACTCGCTCGTGCTGCGCGCCGAGCTCTCCGGGTGGAATACGCTGGGAGAGCGGCACACGTACGCGAACGTCGTTAGGCGCGTGCCGTACCGACCCTGGATGTCGGGCCCGCTGCCGCCGCTCGCCGTGACCATGCCGGACGAGCCCGCTGTCCTCGTGCTCGCGGTCCGCCTGGAGGATGCGGTCGGGACGGTACTCCATCGGAACTTCACGACGTTCGTGGTGGACGGCGAGCCGCCAGCCGAGAGGACGCTCGCAGACGGGACGCGCGTGCGTGTTGCGCACGTCCCGGCCGCCGCCGTGCGCGATGGACGTTGGTCGCTCAAGCAGTGGACGGTCCTTGCGGATCGCAAGCTGAACGGCGCAGGCAGTGGGTTCTTCGAGTACCGCATCCCCTGGCCCGTGGGGCTCGACGTGCGCAACGTCGCGGGCGCGAGCTTCATCGTCGAGGCGTCGGCGAAACGGCTGAACGGAAAGGATCGCGACACAACCGCAGCCAGCAATGACGATTACATGCGAGGTGGAGGCTTCCACGACCCGAGTCGAAACCCGAACAGCTATCCCATGACGGGCACGACACCGTTTCCGAGTGCGGTGAGGGTGCGTGTGAACGGAATGCTGGCGGGCCGCTGGGAGCTCCGCGACGATCCGGCCGACTCGCGCGGGATCCTTAGCTGGCACGCGCAACCCCGTGACGGCCGACTGTACGAGGCCGGTTCGTACGGAGAGCTCCTCCGCGTGCCGATTCCCACAGACGCGATCGGTCAGGCGGCTGGCGCGGGCGAGGTCGTCATCAGGTTGGAGGTCGACGACGCTCTGCCTGGCGGGCTCGCCATTTATGGCGCGAGGTTCGGGCGCTACCCCGTCGACCCGACGGTCGTGTTCGTGCTTCGCTGAGGAGCGAACATCGCGGTTGACGCGCCCCACATCCAACCGGGTAGCCTCATGATTCGCAAACTCGCAGACGGCCGGTACCGACTCTACTCGCGCAAGAAGGATCCGAAGACCGGGAAGCGGCGGAACCTCGGAACGTTCAGGACGCGCGCGGCCGCACAGAAACACGAACGCGCCGTGCAGTTCTTCAAGCGCGGCGGGTGATCAGTCGGTGCCGCGAGCGAACGAGAGCGCGGTCTCGGCCGCGCTCACCTCGCGTTCCACCCATTCACCGGCCCGCCGTTGAAGAACGCCGCGGGCGTCATGACGCCGTCGCGCTTGAACACCATGCCGTTCTTGAGCACGAACCGTACATCGCGCAGCGTGTCGATGTTCTCCAGCGGGTTCCCGGTGACCGCGATGAGATCGGCGAACATGCCGACTTTGATCGGTCCGCGTGTTGTTTCCGTCTGGCTCACCTTGAACCCGTTCGTCGTCATTGCGCGGAGAATGTCGGAAACGGGGATTCGCGCCGCTTTCCACGTCTCGATGAACTCGATCGCCACCTCGCCGCGCGTCTTGCCCGGCACGTAGTAGTCCGCGTCCGTGGAAAACGTGAGCGGCACTTTGTTCTCCCACGCGTTCCTCAGCATCGCCACCGTGTTCGCGTAGCGCTGTTGCGTCGTGTGCCCGGTCAACGAGATCGGCGTCTCGGTGCCCGCACGGAACACGCCCCTGCGTGCCATTGCCTTGTGGTTCTCATCCGTCATCCCCCGATCGTGCGCGATGGACCAGATCCCGGCCTCGACGGCACGCCTAACGCCGTCCACCGTCTGGCAATGGCCTTCGACCTTGAGCCCGGCCTTTGCCGCTTCGGCGATCACGAGCTTGATCTCCTCGAGCGTATACCCCCAGGGCTTGCAGTCCACGCAGATCTTGATCACCCGCGCGCCAAAGAGCGCGTTCTGCCGAACCGCCTTCACGATCTCGTCGGGCGTATCGGCCTCGAGATACTCGGGGTAGACGATCTTCTTCTCCATCGCCATCTCAGGCGTAGGCGAGAACTGCCCACCCATCCCACCGATGATGAGCCCCGACGGGATAATGGTCGGGCCCGGTAGCCATCCCTGCTCGATCGCCTGCCGGAGGGCAACGTCGGCGTAGTTGCCGTTGTTACCCATGTCGCGCACGATCGTGAAGCCGGAAGCGAGCATCTGGATGCCGTTCGACGCGGCCTGGATCGCACGCAACGGGGTCGGGTCCAGCACGTAAGTCAGATAGTAGATGTTGCGCTCGGGGACTTCCTTGTACGTCAGCGCCAGGTGGTTGTGCGCATCGACGAGTCCCGGAAGGACCGTTAGGTTCGACAGGTCGAGCACCTGCGCACCGGCGGGGATCGCTACGTTCGCGCCGATGGCGGTGAATCGGCCGTTCTGAACGAGGATCACCTGATTGGTGGCGATCGTGCCAGTCTCTGGATCGACCACTCGGCCGGCGCGGATGGCGGTGACTGGGCCCGGTTGCGCACTCTGCGCGGAGAGCGCCGCCGCTGTCAGCATCGCCGGGACGACGGCTCGTGCGACCGAGCGCGTGACGGACAGACTCACGGACAGGAGGCGCATGGCGATACCTCGTGGGCGGAGCTTGGTAGGCGGTCGAGAGGTCGCCCCAATCTACGGATCCGGATCCAAGCCGCACGCCATCGTATCGCGCCCAGTTCACCGGCTCGCGCCCCGCGATGTATCCTGCATAGAGGCTCTTGGACGGGCCGTCGCGCAGCGATCGGCCCCCAGGGCTGCCAGCGACGACACACTCAGCAGAGAGGCGCCCATGCAACTCAACCTGAACGACGACGACGCTCGCACGTTGCGGGCGGTGCTACGCGACTACCTGCCTGGGCTGCGCATGGAGGTTGCACGCACGGACGCTCGCGACTTCAGGCATGAGATGGTGAAGCGTCAGGACGTCTGTGAACGACTCCTCGACCAGCTCGAGCGGGTGACGTTGAGTTGATGTGCCATGGGGCGCGCGCATAAGTTCTGGCAGCCCGGTAGGACCGACTCCTTCACGGGAGGCACACTATGAAGAAGAAAGGACCACGTACCATCCCCGATTTCTCTCGGAAGCCGCCCGCGCGGCCCGGGCAGGTGGCCGCCGATCCCGGTACGTCCCTGCACCAGCGTCCGCGTGAAACCCTGGTGAAACCCAAAGCCACCTCGGCGAAGTCCGGCCGGCGAGGACAATAAGATCGTGGAAGAATCCGGCGGCGACGCCGATGGGGTCGGGATCCTAGGCGCGCCGCCGCTCAACGGCGGCGCGCGAGACTTCTTCGCTGAACAGCTCTACGAAGCAATCTCCCACGCGTTCGTCGCGCTCGATCGTGATTGGCGCGTCGTACGGGTGAACTCGCGCGCGGCGGCCATTCTCGGGCGCGAGCCGGCGTCGCTCCTCGGACGGCACATCTGGAGCGAGTTTCCGGAGGCCGTCGGGCGTTCATTCTACTATGCCTGCGAGCGCGCCGTCGCGACGACGACGCCGATCCTCGCCGAAGGGTGCTTCGCCCCGTGGGAGTGTCGGTGTACCAGCCGACTGTACCCGAGCGCCGGCGGGCTTCTCATCGTATTCGCCGAGGATAACCCGACCGATGTGCGACGAACGCACGGGGTCCAGCAATCACGCTACCTCCGTGCGATCCTCGACACCGCTCCGGAATGCATCAAGGTGGTTCGGCGAGACGGCGTGCTGCTCGACATGAACCAGGCCGGGCTCTCACTCCTCGAAGCCTCGTCACTCGACGCCATCGCAGGCCAGAGCGTCTACCCGTTTGTGGTTGACCGCGACCGGGCGGCGTACTGCCGTGCCACCGAGGCGGCGTGCGCCGGCGAAAGCACCCGACTCGAATTCGAGATCGTGACGCTCGGTGGCAACCATCGGGTGATGGACGCGCGGATAGCCCCACTTCGCGACCAGAGCGGCATCGTCATCGCCGCGCTGTGCGTGACCCGTGATGTGACGGAACGTCGTGCGAACGAGGAGCGGCTACGCGAGAGTGAGGCACGGTTCCGTCGGCTCGTGGAGCGCGCGCCGCTCGGCAGCTATCTCAACGATGCGGACGGCAGGACGATCTACTGCAACCCGCGCCTCGAGACGATCTTCGGCCGGTCGGCCGACGAGATCGTCGCCGGGATGTGGCGGGACGCCGTTCACCCCGACGACCGCGAGAAGCTGTTCGCCGGGTGCGAGGCGTTCTTCCGCGGCAATGACGACGAGATGCGCTACGAGTACCGCATCGTTCGCGGTGACGGCGCCATCCGTGACGTCGTGGTCGAGCAGGTTCGCCTGCGGACGCCCGATGGAAGCACCGAAGGCTTCATCGGCGTCATCGACGACGTGACGGAGCGGCGCGCGCTCGAGGCGCACCTCCGCCAGTCGCAGAAGCTCGAGGCGGTCGGCCGGCTTGCGGGGGGCGTCGCCCACGACTTCAACAACCTGTTGACCGTCATCGGCAACTACGGTGAGTTCCTGAAGCGGGAGCTGGAGCCAGGCAGCGGCGGGCGCACCGATCTCGAAGAGTTGCTGAACGCCACCCGCCGGGCATCGGCACTCACGCGTCAGCTACTGACGTTCGGTCGACAACAGGTCTCGGTACCCAAACTGCTCGATCCGAACACGGTGATTCGCGGCATCGAGGAGATGGTGCGTCGCCTCATCGGCGAGCACATCGCGTTCGTGACGGACCTCGACCCCGATGCGGGTCGCGTGCTGGTGGACCCCGGACAACTGGAGCAGGTGATCGTGAACCTGGCGGTGAACTCACGCGACGCGATGCCGTCGGGTGGATTGCTTACCGTCGAGACGACCCGGACCCAGCTCACGGCCAGTGACCTGCTGCATCCATCGGCTGACGGCGGTGTGCCGACGCTCGTGGGCAGTCCGGGCGATCATGTTCTCGTTCGGGTGACGGATACCGGGCTCGGAATGGACGATGCGACCCAGCGCCGCGTCTTCGAGCCGTTCTTCACGACCAAGCCGCAGGGCCGAGGGACGGGACTCGGGCTCGCGACGATCTACGGGATCGTGGCGCAGGCTGGCGGTTCGCTCCGGCTACGCAGCGCGCCCGGGCGCGGCACGACGGTCGAGGTGTATCTGCCGCTGCACGATACGCTGGAAATGCCGATCCCGGTGACGGAGCCCGGTGTGCCGGTCGTGACCAGTGGCCGCGAAACCGTGCTCGTCGCCGAAGACGAGGCGGCGGTGCGGGAATCGGTGCGGCGCATCCTCGAGCGGGCCGGCTACACCGTGATCGAGGCGCGGCACGGCGCGGACGCACTGCTCCTCTGGCGCGAACGTCGCGACGAGATCGCCTTGGTGCTCACGGACGTGGTGATGCCGGAGATGCGAGGCAGCGAACTCGCGTTGAGCGTCCGCGCGGAGGCGCCCGATGCGAGGATTCTGTACATGTCGGGGTACGCATCGGACGCGTCGCGGTCGGCCGTCCTTCCGGGTGACATGCTCGTCGAGAAGCCGTTCGACGCGGAAACGCTGCTCCGGGCTGTGCGCACTTCGCTCGACGGCGTGCGGACCGCGTCCTCCTGATCCGCTGACCCACTCACTTTCGACCGACGAACGGCGTTAGGCGGCGCCGCCATGCTCACCCGCGACACTCCGTGGTTCCCGGCGCTCGCGCCCAACGTCGAGCGTGATGATCTCGTCGTGGAGCTCGCCCATCCGTTTCTCACGGCATCGGGCGAGCGGGTGGATGCCGTGCCGAGCATCTTCATCCGCTTTCCGATGTGGACCGGCGCGCCGTTCGTCGACGACCTCGGGAAGAAGACCGCGGCGATGGTCGACCTCGAGGGCGAGCACCTGTTCGCGGAGGTCGCCCTGCTCCGGCTGTTGGAGCGCGACGGGTGGCAGGGTCGGTGGATTCACACGAATGCGAGCGGTGAGATCACGCGGTATCTCACGGAGTGGCGGGACGTCCCGCGCCAGGAGCAGAAAAACCGCCCGATCCAGCACGACGCCGCCCGCGCGACGCTGTACGCCATCGCGGACCGATCAGGAAACCGATTTGCCGGGCTGTGGCCGGTGGTCGCCTGGCGCGAGCAGGACATCATGTTCTTCGAGCTGAAGCGTCAGGCACCGAAGGACCGAGAGCGCCTCAAGCCGGCCCAGGAAGCATG
>Ga0075420_100005236_pt1 | contig 11377 bp, 13 predicted proteins | sample SoiMetdeltSBSDD4_FD_75296 | JGI IMG/M metagenome (GOLD analysis project Ga0075420, IMG submission 75296) | Bulk soil microbial communities from a Populus tree surrounding site in Tennessee, USA - Soil MetaG P. deltoides SBSDD4 | ecosystem: Environmental > Terrestrial > Soil > Tree plantation... | reverse complement strand
TCGAGGAGCTTCGAGTAACGGTGGTTCGAGCCGCCCATGCGTCGCGCACGGTTCTTGCGGATCTCGGCCAGGCGCTTCGCGTCGATCTTCAACCCCACGATCTTCGTCGGCTCGACCTCGAAGAGCTCTTTCGGCGGGTCGATGCCTTTGATGAGCGGGACGTTCGCCGCCCGGTAGCCGAGGTAGCCGAGGTAGATCGAGAGCGGCGTCTTCGAGGTTCGCGACACGCCGACGAGGACGATGTCCGCCTCACGCAGGCCGCCGGCCATGCCGTCGTCGTACTTGACGGCGAACTCGATCGCTTCCATGCGGCGGAAGTACGTCTCGTCGAGCGGGTGCCGGCCGCCGGGCTGCATCCTCGCGGCCATGCCCGACACCTTGGCGACGGCCTCGATCGGCTGGCCGAGCAGGTCGCAGTAGTGGAGGCGCGCGCGGCGGCAGAGGATGCGCATCTGCTCGCGCAACTCCGTCCCGACGAGCGTGTACACGACGACAGCCGGCCTACCGCGGGCGCGCTGGACGACCGCCTCGAGGTCGCCGACGCTCTCGATCATCGGATGGCGGATCTCCTCGAAGGCCTGATCCGGGAACTGGGCTTCGAGCGCGTGCACGAGGCGCGACGCCGTCTCCCCCGTGGAGTCGGAGACGATGTGCAGCTCGACCGGCTGTGGAGCCATGGGCTCAGGTTAACGCGGGATCTGCGATAGCTCCCCGAGGCGGCCCAGGGTGTCGCGCACGTTCAGGAGCAGCCGGAGCCGGTTTGCGCGCACGGCGCGATCCTCCGCGATCACGAGGACGTCCTCGAAGAACCGGTCGAGGAGCGGCCCGAGCTCGGCAGCCGACTCGACCGCGGCGCCGAAGTCCCCGGCGTCGAGCGCCGCCGCGATCTGGGGATCGACTCGCTCGAGAGCCTGAACGAGCTCGGTCTCCGCGTCCTCGATCAGGAGCGCAGGATCGAGCGCCTCGGCGGCGCCCTCCTCCTTCTCGGCCAGCCGGCTCGCGCGCGTGTACGCCGTGTGGATCGGTGCGAAACGCTCCTCGGGCAGAGCCGCGAGCGCCTGGGCGAGGCGCGCCACACTGCCGAGGTCACGGACCGACGCGCGCCGGGCCGCACGCACGTACTCGACGGGAGCCTCGAGCAGGCCCTCGAACCGCTCCTCGACGAACTCGGCGACCTCGGGATCCATGAGCTCGCGCAGGATCGCGAGGTTTCCCTCCGTCGCGAGCCGGTCGAGCCCGATCGCGGCCCGGCGCAAGCCGTACGGATCGCGAGAGCCCGTCGGCCGGTGCCCGAGCCCGAAGGAGACGTTGAGCGTGTCGATCTTGTCCGCCGCCGAAAGGACACGACCTGTCTCGGTCTGCGGCAGCGGAGCGTCGGCTCCGTCGGGCAGATACTGCTCGTCGATCGCAGCGCTCACGGCTTCGGGATAGCCGGCGAGCCGCGCGTACTCGGCGCCGACGTGTCCCTCGAGCTCGGTGAACTCGCGCACGAGCTCGGAGGCCTGGTCGGCCTTCGCGAGCCTCGCCGCCTCGAGCGCCGCGTCGCCGCCGCCGAGCGCCTCCACGAGCTTCGCCAGCCGCTCGGTCTTGTCCGCAAACGAGCCCGCGCCCTGGAAGAACGTGATCGCCCCGAGCCGCTCGGCAAGGCTGTCGATCCCAACCTTGACGTCCCGCTCGAACGTGAACGACGCGTCCTCGAGCCGCCCCTCGACCACGTTCTCGATCCCGGCGCGAACCGTCTCTTGGTCGCCGCCGTTCGCCACGAACGCAAAGCGGTTCTCGCCGAGCGGGAACGCGCGGATGTGGTGCTGGATCGTCGTCTCGATCACCCGGCTCGGGAGCTGGAGATAGCGCGCGTCGAACCGGCCCTCGACGACGACCGGCTTCTCGACGAGGAAGACGACCTCGCCCAGGACGCCGTTCGGATCGGTCCAGCCGCCGAGATCGTCGAGCCCGTCGACGATCTGCTTGCGACGCTCGAGCGCGTCGGGCTCGACGTCGGCCTTGCGCATGGTCTCGAGATACGCCGAGGCATCCGGCATCTCGATCGGACCCGATGTGAAGCGGCGACCGAACGAGCCCTCGCCAACGACCTTCTCCGAGTCGATCAGCGCGAGCTTCCAGCGAACCGGCCGCGGAAAGCGAAGCCCGTCGCCGTTCCAGCGCATGGTCTTCGAGAACGCGAGCCCGCGGAGGATGCCCTCGACGTGCTCGGGCAGGATCTCCGCCAGAGGCCTCCCCGGAGACTCGACGCCGAGGAAGCCGTCGCGCTCCTCGAGCTCTTCGACCGCGACGCCGTGGCGCTTGGCGAACCCCGTGGCGGCTTTCTCTCGCATCGCAACCGGCGGGCCCTTGACCCATTCGTCCGGTGTCCGCTCGGGCACGTCCTCGACGAGGAGCACCAGCCGCCGGGGCGTGATCAGGACACGGCTCGGCTCGACGCCGAGCAGCCGGCGACAGAGCTCCGGCAGCTGCGCTTCTGCCTCCCGGCACGCAGCCGCGGGCAGCTCCTCGCAGCCGATCTCAACCAGGACGGTCGCCATCGGCTCCCACGTAGAGCTGGGCGAAGCGGCGCGCGAGCTTGCGGACGCGGCCGATGTACGCCGCGCGCTCGGTCACCGAGACCGCGCCGCGGGCGTCGAGCATGTTGAACGCGTGTGACGACTTCAACACCTGGTCGTACGCGGGAAGCGGCAGGTTCTTCTCGAGCAGCTCCTCCGCCTCGGCCTCGTGCTCGTCGAAGCGGCGCTGGAGCACGTCGACCGGCGCCTCCTCGTAGTTGTACTGCGACCACTGGCGCTCGCTCTCGCGGTAGACGTCGCCCCAGGAGACGCCGGGCGCCCACTCGAGCTCGAACACGGACTGCTTCCCCTGGAGGAACAGTCCGAGGCGCTCGAGACCGTAGGTCATCTCCGCCGGGATCACCTCGAGGTCGATCCCGCCCAGCTGCTGGAAGTACGTGAACTGCGTGACCTCCATCGCGTCGCACCAGACCTCCCAGCCGAGGCCCCAGGCGCCGAGCGTCGGCTGCTCCCAGTCGTCCTCGACGAGCCGGATGTCGTGCTTGACGAGGTCGATCCCGAGCGCCGCGAGCGAGTCGAAGTACTGGTCGAGGACGTCGTCGGGGGCCGGCTTGAGGATCACCTGGTACTGGAAGTAGTGCTGGAAACGGAACGGGTTCTCGCCGTAGCGCCCGTCCATGGGGCGGATCACGGGCTCGACGTAGGCCGTGCGCCACTCCGGGAGACTCGGGTCGAGGACGCGCAGGAACGTGGCCGGATTGGACGTGCCCGCGCCGAGCTCCGTGTGGTACGGCTGCATGATCACGGCGCCCCGCTCGCCCCAGTACGCGTTCAGCGTCCCGATCATGTCCTGGAAGTTCACGCGGGAAGACTACGGAACGGGCTCGACGGGAAGAGCCAGGGCATGGAGAAGGAAGTCAGAGTGGAACGGGTCGACGCCTACAAGACGAAGTCGGGCAACACGCGGTTCGTCCTCCGCGACGGCGACGGCAACGAGTACACGACGTTCAAGGAGGACATCGCTCGGCAGGCCGTGGCCGCAGAGGGCAAGCGCGCGCGGATCGAGTTCCACGAACAGGAGCGGAACGGCTACACGAACGTCTACCTCGACCGGGTCGAGCCGCTCGAAGAAGCCAACGGGGAGCACCGCGAGACCGACCAGGCCGCGTGGGAAGTTGCGGTCGAGGCAACTCCTTGGCTCGTCGGGACGAGGCAGCCCGACAAGCCGATCCCGGCGAGGGAGCTTTTCGCACGCCTGAAGCCGTTCCAGGAAGAGGTCGCCGAGGACATCCGCCGCGACGGCGAGGAATAGGCCCTTCCGGACCTGACAGGTGCCTGGCACCGGTCGTGCCCGCCGAGGAGTGTGCAACGACCGAAAAGCCGCTGCAAGGGGCGCTTATCCGCGGTTGTCGCCAGGACATGTCCCGTGCCTGGCACCGGACCGTCTCATCGCGACTGGGCTGGGACGGCGAGGAATTTGGGGCTTCGGGCGCCTAGCTGAACATGCCGATTTGCGTCGCCTGGTCGGAGTGACCCGGCTTCAGCTCTTCGGCCTCGTCTTGGGCGTCCGCGCGTTCCTCAGTCATCCGCTCGCTCGCGCCGCCATCGTCGAATAGCGACCGGACCTTCTCCAGCAGTCTTCGGATCATGTTCCCGAACGATACGGCTAGGCGCGGGCGGCGAGCGTTCTCAGGCGGAAGCCGCCGTGATACTCGTACGACGATGTGATCACGCGTAGGGCCTCGCGTGCCGCTCGCTTCGAGATCGCAGCGTCGGCCAGCGGCGCGCCGAGGAGGCCCTCGATCCCCGCGATGCTTTCGCTCGACAGCGGTAGCGAGCCGCCGCCGCAGCGCTCGCACACCGCCCCGCCGGCCTGCGGCGAGTAGCCCACGAGCGGGCCCTCCGCCCCGCACTCGGCGCAGCTCGTCAGGTGCGGCAGGTAGCCCGAGAGCCAGAGCAGCTTCAGCTGGAACGAGAGGACGAGCGGGTCGAGCGGCGGCTCGGGAGCCTGCCCGTCCAGCCGGTCCAGCGCGTCGAGGAACCGCGTGAGCGCTTCGAACGCCTTCGGGTTCCGCTCCTGCTCGGTGAAGAGCCGTAGCATCGCCTCGAGCCCGACGAGCCCGACAGCGAGCCGGTACGGATCCTCACGAGCCTCGCGGTGCGGCCGGAGCAGCGACGCCCCGGTCACCGTGGCCAGCTCGCCGCTTCCCTGGTGGAGCATCACCTCGGCGTGGCTCAACGGCTCCAGCCGCGCGCCGAAGCGCGACTTCGTCCGCCGGATGCCTTTCGCCACGGCGCCGACGCGGCCGCGCTCGAGCGTGTACAAGTGAAGGACGCGATCGGCCTCGCCGAAACGGAGCGAGCGCAGGACGACGGCCTCCGTCTTGTACCCGCGTCCCGCCATCTCGCTTCAGTCTAGAGACGGCTACTGTCGGGAAGAGACAACCCGATGCCCGAGATCACGATGTACACGACGAGCTGGTGCGGCTACTGCGTGCGGGCGAAGGTGCTGCTCGACTCGGTCGGCCTGCCCTACGAGGAGATCAATCTCGACGCCGATCCTCGCTTCCGCCAGCGCCTGTTCGACCTCACCGGCGGCTGGACTGTGCCGCAGATCGTGATCGACGGCATTCCTATTGGCGGCTACGTAGAGCTGTGGCGGCTGGAGCGTGAAGGGAAGCTGGCGGCTTGATCCGCCGCCGCCACGCTGACGTCACGCGCATCGACCGGTCAGGGGGGCAACGTCGAGTTCTGGAGGCTCGAGCGCGAAGGGAAGCTCGCCGCCTGAGCGGTCAGGCTGCCTGAGGCGATTCGCCCACGGTCTCGGAGCGCCCCGACCACGGGTGGGACGTCCAGTCGGGGCCACCCGCCTCGAGCACGTAGATCTGGCCGTCGAGCAAGTAGCGGATCGCGCACAGGGACTCCTCCACGATCCACGCCTCGACGGCGCGAAGGAGAACGGCGAGGTCGGTCGGCTCCGAGCGCAGCTCGGTCGTGACGATGTTCAGGTCGTCGTCCTGGAGCAGCGCGACCATCCGATCGTGGCCGAGCCGTCGCGTGAGCCGGACGGCGGTCGCGAAGTCGGTCACCTCGAAGTGAACCTGGTCGAAGAGCTCGCGGTCGTTCATCGGCCTGCCGCCTCGGCTTCCCGAAGGACGACCGCGAGGTCCTCGCGCACCCGCTGCAGCGCGGCGACTTCGATGCCGTCGGCCGGCGCAGGCTCGAGGAGTGCGATTGCATCGTCGACCGCGCGCAGGGCGTGCTTGACGCGAAACCGGCGGCGATCGGCTGGTCCGGAGCGATGCGAATCCATGTCGGGAAGACTCGCCGCGGCGACCCGGCATCGCCTGACTCAGATGGGTCAAATAGGAGCTAGGTGATCGGAACCCAGTGCCGCGCAAAATCGTCGCGCGACGGCTGGATTTGCCTCAGCACCGCCGGGCGGTACTAGAGGATCTGAACCGGCGTCCCGAGGGGCATGAGCCGGAAGAGGCGCAGGATCGCCGGATTGCGCATCCGCACGCAGCCGTGTGAAACCCGCCCCGGAAGGATTCCCGGCGCGTTCGTGCCATGAATGCCGATGAAGCCCCCACCGGGCCAGTCGGTCAGTGTTGCGGAGCGGGCGTTCAGGCCGAATGCCCGCGGCCCGTAGGCCGGCGCGTAGTACCCGGACAGCTTCTCGCGCACGTAGAAGGCGCCGCGCGGCGTTGGCCAATGCGACTGGCCGACGCCGACGATCGTCCTAAAGATCGGCCGCCCGCGGTTGTAGAGCGTTGCGCGCAGCGTGCTGTGGCTGATCACGAGGCGCTTGTGGGTCTTGTTGAAGGCGGTCAGCGAGCCGCGCGGGACCCAGCCCGTGGAGCCGTTCGGGAGAGTCGCGAGCCGGATCCTGACCCAGGTCTTGCCGTTCTTGTACCGGACCCCGTCCAGCACTTGGATCGCGTTTCGGTACAGCTCGGGAGTGCGGAACGAGATTCGCGAGAGGGCTCGCCCGGAGTACGACGGGCGGCTGCGCGCGATCGTGCGGTGCCGGACGAAGGCCCAGCGGTACGTCTCCGTCGCAGGATCGCTGAGCACGAAGCGCTCGGCGCCTGCAGGAAGCGGTATCCCACGTGGGCCATCCGCTGCCGGGACGGCGGCGCCGGGCGCGAGCGCGCCCGCCCCCGCCATTGAAATTGCGACTGCGGCAAACCGCCGCTTTGTGCGCATCCAGGAGGTCATTCGTGCGTAGCCAGGGCCGAACCCTAGGCCAATAGTAGCCCGCTCTTCGGCTACAGGATCGTGACCGGCGTTCCGAGCGGCATCAGGCGCGCCAGGCGCAGCACCGCGGGGTTCGGCATCCGCACGCAGCCGTGAGAGACGCGGCCCGGGAGGATCTCGGGCTGGTTCGTGCCGTGGATCCCGATGAAGCCGCCGCCTGGCCAGTCGGTCAGTACCGCGGAGCGCGCGTTCGTGCCGAAGGCGATCGGCCCGTAGATCAGGTCGGAAAAGCCGGTGATTCGCTCGCGCACGAAGAACTGCCCGGCGGGCGTGGGCCAGTACGGCTTGCCGACTCCGACCCGCGTCCGGAAGACGGCGACTCCGCGCTTGTAGAGGGTCGCCGAGAACAGCCTGCGGTCGATCACGAGATGCGTCCAGATCTTGTGGTACGAGCCGAGCGCGCCGCGCGGAATCCAGCCCGTCGACCCGTTCGGCAGGATCGGCAGGCGCACCCGAACCCAGTACTCGTCCTTCTTGTTGATCTGCCCCTCGAGCGCCTGAACGACGTTCTGGGTCTGCTCAGGCGTGAGCGGCTGCAACCGCGTGATGATCCGGGCGCTCGCGCTCGGTCGGGTTCGCGCCGGGATCTTCGTCAGCACATGCGCCCAGCGAGACAGCCCGCGTGGGCCGTTCAACGCGAACGGCTCGTTCGGCCCGCCGGGTGTCGACGGCGTGACGTAGACCAGGAAGCTGCGGGGCCGCGCGTAGGCCTCCGGGAGATCGCGTGTCCTGGCGGTGAACGTGAGGACGTGCTCGCCCACCTGCGCAGCCGACGGCGTCCACGTCACCGTGGCGCGCGACGGCCTTCCGTCCTGGGCCGCGAAGCCAACACCGTTCGGAAGCGGCCGCTTGCCGATGAGCACGAGCTGCGCCTCCGAGCTCGCCGCGGCGAGCTCGAGCGTGAACGGCTCGCCCGCCGGGACCGAGAAGACGGTGCCGTCGGGCGGCGTCGGCGCCTGCCAGCGCAGCGTGAGGCTCGGACCGCGTGCAGTCCCAGCCGCCCCGGCGCCGAAAGCCGCGGCGAGAGCGGTCAGAGCCACGAGGGCGATCGCTGTCCGGTGGAGCTGTTTACGCATCCTTCACAGTGTGTCGGAGAAACGACGGGGCGACCTTTAGGCCGCCCCGCGGAGTACTCGTATTGTCGCGTAGCCTAGCCGGTGAACGGCGGCCTCTTGAAGCGGACGCCGCGTGCCTTCTTGACCCTCTTGCACTTGCCGCGGACACGCTTCATGCCCTTCGGGCACTTCTTCGCCCGCGGCTTCTTGTACTGGTCGGACGCGGCCGTCTTGTGCAGCGTCGCCACGCCGTGCTTCTGCATGACTCGCTTCGCCGTTGAGGCTGCCTGGTCGACGCCGGTTGCCGCATAGCCGAGCCCCCCGACCGACGCAAGCGCGGCAAGCACGCCTACAGCAAGCGCACCGGCGAAGGCAACGCGGAACGAGCCGGCCCGGGCGTCACGGTGCGACCGCACGCGCGCCTCGAGCTTGTTCACGAGCTCGTGGCTCGGCTCAGGCTTGTTCGCCCTGAGCTCGGCCTCGAGGCCGCTCTCCCGATTTCTTCGCCAAGATCGCATTCCCAGAGTTCCTTTCGGCTTTGAGTTTGCCCTTCACCTTCTACTACCGCCCTGCCTCCGATTTCCTTACAGGAGTTTCGGCCTCGGCCTCCAGTTGCGTTCTGAGCCGGCCCAGGGCCCGGTGCAGGGCGACTTCGATCGCATTCGTCTTGGCCCCCTGGAGCTCGGCGATCTGGCGCGCGGTGAGGTCGGCGCCGTAGCGGAGCGCGATCAGCTCGCGGTCCCGCTCCTCGAGGTGCCCGACCGCACTCGAGAGCGTGATCCGACGCAGCGCGTCGTCCTCGAGATCGCGGTGGTCGGGGGCGTCCACCTGCTCGGAGGCGTGCTCCAGCGGCGGCGGGCGTCCCTCGACGCAGCGCCGGGCGATCCCGATCAGCCAGGCGATCGGCTCGCCCTTGCTGGAGTCGTAGCTCTTCCGGTAGCGAACGGCGCGCTCGAAGGTCTCGCTCGTCAGGTCTTCGGCGTCGGGGCCGTCGCCGACGCGGTACGCAACGTAGGCGTAGACGCGCTTGATGAGCGGCTCCGGGTTCGCGAGCGGGTCAACGCGGAACATCGTCCGCCTCGTCGAAGTCCGAGCTCGCAAATCGGTTGAGGCGCGTGGCCTCGGCGAGGGCCTGCCGGGACTCCTCGCCGGTGGTCACCGTCGAGAGGTCGTACCAGAGCCTCCAGTCGCCCTCGTCCTTGGCGATCGCCTTGCGGTAGTAGTCACGCGCGGCCGTGTTGTCGCCCTGCTCGGCGGCGACGTCCCCGAGCTGGCGCCACGGGTCGGGCGACCACCACCACCAGTCGCTCGCCTTGCGCGCCTGGGAGCTCGCCTCGCCGTAGTTCCCCTTCGCGCGCTCCCGGTCGCTCGCGGCGAGCGCGCTCGACCCCACGACGCCGACGAAGGCGACGACCGAGAGGAGAAGCGCGGCGACGACTCCGGCGGCCCGCAGCCTCGGCGACAGGAGCGTCGGGCTCTCGCGAGGGTCCGCCGCCGCGACGAGAGCCGCTGCGACGGCGAGGGCGGCGAGCGTGACCGCGCCCATCTCCCAGTCCCAGTCGACGCCGGCGTGGACGAGGTAGGCGGCGTACGCCGCGAACGCTGCGGGAACGAGCGGGGAGCCGCGCGCCAGGGATCCGGCGACGAGCGGCGCCCCGAACGCGACGAGGAGCAGCGCGAGCCCGAGCGGGCCGAGCTCGGCCAGGACCTCGAGGTAGAGGCTGTGCGCGTCGCGCACCTTGTGCTGGATCGGACGGTGCGCGTTCCAGTACTGCTCATACGTGCCCGGGCCCGAGCCGAAGAGCGGGTTCGCCTCGTAGTCCTCCCAGGCCGCGTGCCAGAGCTCCGACCGGTAGCTCCCGGAGAACGTGAACAGGCGCCGGTTGAGGTTCGCCGGGGTCTCGCCGGAGGTAGTCGTGAACGAGTCGTAGCCCTTCTCCGCGAGCGTGACCGGCCCGCCGTAGCGGACGAAGACGGCGAGCAGCGCCGCGGCGGCCGCGAGAACGAGCACGCCGGCGAACACGAGCCGCGCGTCCCGGGAAGGCGCGACCGCCCGACCCGCGCGCCAGAAGAGCGCCCCCGTGAGAGCCGAAGCGCCCGCGAGCAGCAGCAGGTAGACGGCAAGCCGCTGCCCGTCGTGCGAGGCCTCCGAGGGGTCCAGGACATCCGTCCGGGTGAGTGCCTCCTGCTGCGAAGAGATGAACACGGCAAGTGCCGACGGAGCCGCGAGAACAAGTGCGCCTGCGACCAGCTGCAGCCTGCGCGGATCGACTGCGATCGCTGCCGCAAGCCCGACGGCGCCGGCGATCCACGCCCCGCGGCTGAACGTGAAGTAGAGGGTTGCGAGGAGCAGCGGCAGCGTCGCAGCCGACGCAACGCGCGCGGCGAGAGTCTGCGCCCGCGTCGCGAAGCCGAGCCCGAGCAGCGCGCCCATGACGGCGAAGACGCCCAGGGCGTTCCAGTACGTCAGCGGCTCCTCGAGCCGGTATGCGGCGACCGGGTCGTACACGCCGAGCCGCTCGGGAAACAGCCTGGTCAGGAGCCCGTACCCCGAGGCGAGGAAGATTGCGGTGAACGTCGCCGCCAGGACGAGCGGGACGGTGGCGCGCCGGATGACGAGCAGGAGCGCGGCGAACGCGGACACGTAGAGGAGCACGCGCTGGCCCTCGAGTGTCGTCGCTGCCGCGTCGTCGCTCCAGAACAGCGCGAGCCACGTCCAGACCGCGAAGCCGGCGAGGCTGCCGAGCGAGACGAGGGCGAGGCTCGAGGGCCGCACCGCCGACCCGAGCACGAGCAGCGCTGCTACGACGACGAGTGAGACGAGGGCGCCCCAGGCCCACGCGGTCGGGAAGTAGCCGCCGCTCGAGAAGGCGATGAGCGCCAGCGCGAGCGCCAGGCCGAGGCCGACGCCAGCGCGACCGGCGTCGAAACGCGCGCGCGGCGCGGCCGCAGTCATCTCAGCCAGTTCGGCACCTCCCTTCTGAGGGTAGTCGGGTTTGCGGCCATGGAACGCCGCTCTAGAGCTGGCAGCCGGGGCAATACCACGTCCCGCGCCCGGCTACACGTGTCTTCTCGATCGCGTGGCCGCAGCGAAGACACGGCTCGCCCTCGCGGCCGTAGACCCGGAACTCCGCCTGCATCGAGCCTTCCGCCCCGTCGGCGGCGCGGTAGTCGCGAAGCGTGGCTCCCTGGCGTGCGATCCCGAGCCTGAGGGCGCGACGGATGCCACGGACGAGCTCGGCGAGCTCTTCCTGGGCCAGCTCGTTCCCCGGGCGAAGCGGATGGAGGCGGGCCCACCAGAGCGCCTCGTCGGCGTAGATGTTCCCCACGCCGGCGAAGAGGCGCTGGTCGAGGACGAGCGCTTTCAGCGGAGCGCGGCGGCGAGCGATCCGGTCGGCGAGGGAACGAGCGGAGAGCGACCTGCCGAGCGGCTCCGCGCCGATGCGCTCGGCGAGGTACGGATCGAGCTCGCCGGGCTCGAGCAGCAACCAGGTTCCGAAACGGCGCACGTCGCGGTAGGCGACGTCCGATCCGTTGTCT
>Ga0075420_100005235_pt1 | contig 11379 bp, 6 predicted proteins | sample SoiMetdeltSBSDD4_FD_75296 | JGI IMG/M metagenome (GOLD analysis project Ga0075420, IMG submission 75296) | Bulk soil microbial communities from a Populus tree surrounding site in Tennessee, USA - Soil MetaG P. deltoides SBSDD4 | ecosystem: Environmental > Terrestrial > Soil > Tree plantation... | reverse complement strand
GGTGCGCACCAACACGAGCTCGGCATCGATGCCGAGCTCGCGCAACATCGAGACGATGAGCGTCGCCTTGTCTTTGCAATCGCCCCAGCCGCGCGCGAGCGTGAGCGCGGCCGGACGAGGACGGATGCCTTCGATGCCGAACTCGAGCGCGACGTAGCGCGTCTCGGTGGCGGCGTAGTGATAGATGGCGGCAACCTTGTCCGCGACCTCGGTCTTGCCGGCGGTGAGCTTGCGCGCGAGCTTGCGCACGTCGTCGTCGGGCTCGAGCATGTCGCGCGCGAGACTCCAGTACCAGGCGCCGACTTGCTTCCAGCTCGCGAAGGTGGAGACGTGCACGTGCGCGGCTACTTCGCCGTAGCGCGGCATGCGCGCCTCCGTCTCGAGCGGCGGCACGTTGGTGCCGGTGAAGCGATAGACCGTCGTGGCGCCGCGCTTCTTCACGTCTTTCTTGAGCCAGCGCAGCGCGCCCGGACCGGTCGAGACGTGCAGGCGTTTCTGCGAGGGGGCGAGCAGGATGTATTCGGAATTGGCGATCGGTTCGTCGGCCTGCAGGTACTCGACCTCTCCGAAGTAGTCGCTCATCTCGTTGCGCGGTGCGACGTCGTCGATGCGGTAGCGAAGCTCCACCACGTCGCCCGGCTCCAGGCGCGGGAACTGCACGTAGAAGGTGCGCTGCAAGGTGTACATGTTGATCGACGGATCGTTGAGCGGCGCTTCGCCGCTCTCGATCGCCTCGTCGATGCGACCGTCCTTGCGGTAGACCTTGGCGGCGCGGAGCTGCACCACTTGCCGATCGGCGTGATAGACGAAGGCATATTGGCGCGAGCGCGCTGCGGACTCGTCGGTGAGCGGTTGAAAGACCACTTGATGGAAGTGGCTCGAGAGACCGTTGTCGAACACCGTCGCGACGGTGAGCTGGCGCAGCACGCGACGTGCGTGTTCCTTTCGCTTCTGGCCGAGCTCGGCGGTGCGGAGCTCGAGAAAGCGATCGGGTGCCCAGGCGTAGGCCTCGTCCGGACGCCGGCGCGTCGGCTCGATGTGCTCGAGGTAAGCGCGCACGTTCTTGGCCTGCGGCACGATGCGCAGGATGCGCTTGAGGTAAGCGAGCTGTTCGCCGCGCCGTCCGGCGGCGCCGTGAAGGTCGGCGAGCGCGCGCATGGCGGCGATGTCCTCGGGGGCGATGGCGAGCGCGCGCTCGTAGGCGAGCGTGGCGCCCTTGATGTCACCGATGGCGCGCAGCGCGCGCGCCACGACGTCGTGCGCCCAACTCGACGCAGGCTCGCTCTCCGTGAGACGCGCGGCCCAACGCCTCACGCCGGCGGCATCGCGGCGTGCCACCGCCACGCCCAGTTGGTCGCTGAGGTAGCTGCCGTCGTCGAAGCGCAGCGCGGCATAGCGCGCCTCCACTTCGGTCGCTTCGGCGTCGCGGCCGAGCGCGCGCAACTGACCGGCGAGCGCGCGCAACAGCGCCACCGACGATGGCTGCGCGCTCGCGGCGCGTTGCAACGTCGCCAGGGCCGTGCGTTTCAGGCCTGCTTCGACGTAGAGATCGACTTTGCCGAGAATGCCGGCGACGTGCGCGGGATCGAGGCGCAGGAGCTGATCGTAGAGGGGAAAGGCATCGCGCCAATTCGGTCCGGTGCGCGCGAGCCGCGCGCGCGCGAGCAGAACGGCCACGCGGTCTTCCTGGCTCTTCGCCAGGGGCTCGGCGCGATCCACGAGCTCACGTGTCCCGTTGCGATCTTCGGCGAGCTGGGCGGCGAGGAGGAGGCGCGTCACGGTGGGTGCCGCGTCGGCGGCGCGCCGCGCGAGATCGCGCGCCTGATGCGTCGCCTCGGGATCGCCGCCGGTGACAGCGAGGTAGCGCGCGTAGCTCTCGAGCAAGGCGGCATCGTTGGGAGAACGTGTCAGCTGTTGCTCGAAGCGGTCGAGCGGGCCGAAGGCATCGCCGGCCTTGAGCTTGCGCGGTTTTTCGTTGCGCAGGCGCTGAGCTGTCTCGTTGATCGCGGCGTCGCTGGTGGAGACTTCGAGATCGCGCGCGACCGATCCATCCGGTTCGGCGAAGCGCATCGTGAAGGACGCCGGTGTCTCGTCGGCACAGACCTTGACGGTGACGCGATGAAAACCCGGCTCGAGGCTCACCGGCACGGCGTGGCGATCGGCGTCGAGCTGCCGGTATGCGGTGTCTTCGAGGACCATCTCGCCGTCGACGAACAAGCGAAATGCGCCCGTGGCTCCCGCCCACAGCGAGAGCTTGCGCGCACCCTTGCCTTTGCGCCCGTCGCGGACGTAGGTCGAGGCAAAGCCGCAAGCGTCGCGCTCGGGACGGATCATCGCGCCGAGATCGAGATAGCCCCAGCGATGCACGTCGGGCGATCGGCGCCAGCGCACCGCGCGCTCTTTGCCGGGATAGGACCGATCGAAGAGCACAGGTTCGGCGAGCTCGACCTCCGGAGGCATGCGCTCGGCCATGCCGGACTTGTTGTCGTTGTTGAACGGCCCGACGATGAGCCACTCGCTCACGAAGCCGAGCTCGGCGATGTGGCGCCGCGCGCCTTCGAGATCGCCGCGGCGACGCCGTGCATAGGCCTCGAGCAAGCCGGCATAGACGCGCGCGGAGGGGGTGAGCCCGTCGTCTTCGACGGCAACGCGCAGCGCTTCTTCCACCTGCGCGGGATCGGCGACTTCCCAGGCCTCCCAGAGCTCGCGCAAGTGCGCGTAGGCGTCGGCGCCCTTCCCGAGGCGCGCGAGCGTGCGGGTGATGTTCGGATGAATCGCGCCGACCACGTCGGCGCGCGCCTCCCGCGATCCCCAGCCGAATACACAGCCGAATACGCAGACGAATACGCAGACGAGTGCGCAAAGCCGGGCGCACCAAAAGCACTTCATGAGGCTACGCCCCGGAAGAGCGAGCGCTTGCCGAAGCCTCGATAGCCGGCGATCGACTCGGCGCGCTCGGGTGCGAGATGCTCACGCACCAGCGCGAGCAGCTGAACGCCGTCGATGAGATCGACCGGCGCCGGTGTGGCAGCCACGCTGGTCTTGGCCTCGTCCGTGAAACCGGCGAGCGCGATGAGGATGCCCTTGAGCGCGCCCATGTCGCCGCGGACGCCTTCGGCGAACCCGAGCACGTCGACCGAATCGATTTGGCCCTGAAGCACCGGAGTCGCATGTAGCAGAATGCGGCCGCCGCTGAGCGGTTTGGGATCGCGCAGCGTCATTTCCACCACCCCGCCGGTGCCGACCGAAGCGAAGACCGTCTCGAGGCCGAGCGCGTCCACCAGCTCCTCGATGACGTCCTTGAACTCGTCGCCGGTGATCTCGGGGCGATCGTCGGCGATCTCGCCGGCGCCGAGTGGCGCCGTACGCGGCACATTGGGCGCAAAGCGCGCAATGATCAGGATGAGAAAAAGGCCCACCGCGAGCGGGGCCACCATGACGAAGAGCGCAAACATGTGGGCGTCTGGTCAAGAGGAGTTTGTAGTTTTCTCCGGAGCCGGTCCAGCCACTGTAGTCCGCTTCCACATCTGTGTAAGCTGAGTGGTTGCGACGGCCACGACGCTCGGATAGAACCCCGAGTCCACGCTCGCGGAGGAATGGATGATCACGCCGCAGATGGTGCTCTACGAGGACGAATTCAACCGCATACAGGGGTCCGTATCGCAGCTGGTGAAGTCGGCAAACGCGAAGGTGGTCTTCGTCGTCGACAAGAACGGTCAGCTGATTGCGGCGAGCGGTGAAGTCGACAACCTCGACACCACGTCGCTGGCGTCGCTCACGGCGGGCAACATCGCCGCGACCGGCGGCATGGCCAAATTGTTGCGCGAAAACGAGTTCGCCACGCAATATCACGAGGGCAAAAACCAGCACATTTACATCCAGCTGGTCGGCAATCGAGTGATCCTCGTGGTGATTTACGACGCCAAATCGAGTCTGGGGTTGGTGCGGCTCCGGGTCCGTAAGACGACCGAAGAGCTCACCGGCATCTTCGAAGCCATGAACAGGAAAGCGGAGGATCCCAACAGCGGTTCCCCGTTTGCGGAGATCACCGACGAGGACATCGACAATCTGTTCAACGACTAGGGCGGGCCATGACCTTCATCAACCTCATGGCGCGCGAGATCAACTGCAAGATCGTCTATTACGGCCCTGGTCTCTGCGGCAAGACGACGAACCTGCAGTACATCTACGATCGCACGAAGCCCGAGGCGAAAGGCAAAATGGTCTCGCTCGCCACCGAGACCGACCGCACCCTGTTCTTCGACTTCTTGCCGCTGGAGCTCGGTGAGATCCGCGGTTTCAAGACCCGCTTCCACCTCTATACGGTGCCCGGCCAGGTCTTCTACGACGCGAGCCGCAAGCTCATCCTCAAGGGCGTCGACGGGTGCGTCTTCGTCGCCGACTCGCAGATCGCGCGCCTCGATGCCAACGAAGAGTCGCTCGACAACTTGCGCGTGAACCTCGCCGAGTACGGCCTCGCGCTCGAGCAGATCCCCTACGTCGTGCAATACAACAAGCGCGATCTGCCCGGGATCTTGAGCATCGAGGAGCTCCGCTCCATCCTCAACCCGAATGGCATGCCCGAGTTCGAAGCCGTCGCCTCCCAGGGCAAAGGCGTCTTCGAAACGCTGAAAGCGGTGGCGCGCCTCGTCTTCTTGGAGCTCAAGAAGAGCGGCACGGGTGTTCCGGGTGGACGAGCGGTCTAAGGGGTGAGCGCCCCTTGGGGCGCTCACCATTAACGAGAGCGCTGGTAGATCCGCGCGCGGCGCTTGTTGTTCTTGGCCTTGAGCTTGGCCTTGTAACGCGCCGACTTCTTCCGGTTCGTCTTCCGGGGCTTCTTGCCGATGAGGAGGAACATGGGGCGGGCGTTTGTAGGCGACTTCGGGCCCAAAGGCAAGCTGAGCTGTGCTATCGAGCCTACCGGACCTCGATCTACGCGCATGAAGAAGAATTACGTCCTGGACGCCAACGTCCTGCTTCACGACCCCCACGCCCTTTTCAAGTTCGAGGACAACAACGTCGTCGTCCCGATCTACGCCATCGAGGAAATCGACAAGTTCAAACGTGAGAGCACCGAGCGCGGACGCAACGCCCGCACCATCGCCCGCGTGATCGACGACCTGCGCCCGCGCGGTGGGACGCTGAGCGAGCCGATCGAGATGAAGCAGGGCGGCACCTTCTGCATCTCCGTGCCGCGCAAGCGGCACGAGCTCTTCGTGGGGCTCGAGAGCGGGTCGCTCGATCACATGATCCTGCAGACCGCCATCGACATTCGCGACGCCGACCGCGGCAATCCCACGGTCTTCGTCACGATGGATACCAACCTGCGCATCCGCGCCGACGCGCTCGGCGTCACCTCGCAGAACTACGAGAACCCGCGGGTGCAGCCCGACGATCTCGAGAACTCGGTCGTCGAGCTCAAGGTGAAGCCCGAGGCGATCGAAAGGTTCTTCGAAGAGGGCGCGCTGGATGTCGAGGATTTCACGCTCTATCCCAATGCCGGGATCTTGTTGCGCAACGAGCAGTCGCTCAACCACACCGCGCTCGCGCGCTACGACTCGCGCCAGAAGAAAGCCCTGGCCCTGCGCGTTCCACGGGAGGGGATCATGGGCGTGAGGCCGCGCAACAAAGAGCAATCGATCGCCCTCGATCTGCTGCTCGACGACAACGTTCGCCTGGTGGCGCTGCTCGGCAAGGCGGGCACCGGCAAGACCCTGCTGGCGCTCGCCGCGGGTTTGTCGCGCACTACCGTCGAGCGCAAGTACTCGCGCATGCTGGTGAGTCGCCCGATCATGCCGCTCGGCCGCGACCTCGGCTTTTTGCCCGGCGACGTCGAAGAAAAGCTCAATCCTTGGATGCAACCCATCTTCGACAACCTCGAGTTCATCTTCTCGTCCGGAGGCAAGGGCAATGGACGCGAGGCGCGTGCGTACCAGCCGCTCGTCGAGACCGGGCTCATTCAAGTAGAGCCGCTCACCTACATTCGCGGGCGCAGCTTGCCGCGGCAGTATCTGGTCGTCGACGAAGCGCAGAACCTCACGCCGCACGAGGTGAAGACCATCATCACGCGCTCGGGCGAAGGCACCAAGGTGGTGCTCACCGGCGATCCGCATCAGATCGACAACCCCTACGTCGATCACGCATCCAACGGGCTCAGCGTGGTCGCCCAGCGCTTCAAGAGCGAGCGCATCGCCGGCCACGTGGCGCTCGTCAAAGGCGAGCGCAGCGATCTCGCCGAGCTCGCCGCCAATCTGTTGTGAACGCGCGTCCGTCATGGGAACCGGCAATTCGCCGGCTGCTCGGACGCTCCGCGGAGCGCGCGCTGGTGTTGCCGGCTTGTACGCCGACCAATCTCGGACCCGAGCTCGCCCGCTTGCGCGCTTCTTTCGCAGCCACGCAGCCGCGCGCGCCGCGCTTCGAATACCTGTCGGTCAAAGACACCGGTGAGCAGCAGGACAGCTTGCTCCGTGCGGCCGACGACGTCGCGCAGCATGGAGCGCTCGCGAGCCTCTATGCGGAACGCGCGCGCGAGGTGGTGCTCGAGATGCGCATCTGCAGCGCGGTGGGCGGCGCTGATTTCTACGCCTTGGCGCGCCGCCGCTACGCGACGGGCGACGTTCACGGACGGCGCGCCGATGCCTTGGCCAACGCATGGCTCGACGCGCCCGAAGAGCCCGAAGAGATGACCACGACGAGCGACGATCCTGCGGATCCGCGGAGCTTGCTGAGCCGCATGCGCGCCGAAGCCGGACGTCGTCGCTTACCCATGTACGTCAAGCTCAGCGATCGCTTGAGCGCGCTCGCCGCCACCGGCGCGGGCGTCGTCTACGTCGCGACCGGCAAGCGGCTGTCGGTGAGAGCGGTCGAGCGCATCGTGCTCCACGAGATCGAAGGGCATGCGGTGCCGCGCGCCCGCGCCGCCAAAGCCACGCTGGCGATTTTCGGGCTGGGCACGGCGCGCGGAGCCGATGAACAAGAGGGACGCGCGCTGGTGCTCGAGCGCCAAGCGGGTCTGTTGGACGTGCGCCGGCGCAAAGAGCTCGCGCGTCGCCATCTGGCATGCCGCTCGCTGGAGCGCGGCGCCGACTTCGTCGAAACGGTCAACGCGCTCCGAAACAATGGCACGACGCTCGACGACGCCTTGCGCATCGCCGCTCGCGTCTACCGCGGCGGTGGGCTCGGTCGCGAGATCGTCTATCTCCCCGCGATGCTGCGCGTCGAGCAGGCTCGTTGCGATGCCGTGCTGTCGATGGGCCAGGTATCGGTGGCCGCCGCCGAGGTGCTCCAGCCTTTCGTTCAGGGCACCGGCTTGGAGCCTTCGAGCTGCGCGCGATAGGCGGCACACAAGCGCAGCCACCGCTGGCGCGCGCTCGGCTGCTCGGCGAAGTGTTCTTTGAAGCGGCGATCGATGTCTTGCTCGCCCGCCTCATCGAGACCATAACGCGTGCGCGTCTGCGCGAGGTGGTCGGGCCACAGGCTGCGCTCGATGCACAGCATGGCGTAGCGCTCGAGCGCCATCGGCAAAGGCTCCGAAGGCGCGCCGCCCGCGGGCACGGCGGCAAACGGCATCGTGCGCGGACGCTTTCCGCCCGAGTAGCCGACCGTCTGACCGAACGCAGGCGACGGGCTGTGCTCGAGCGGCGCGGGCGGCTCGCTGCGTTTGCCCTTGAACGGCAGCGCACCGAGCGCGGATGGACCCGGCGCCGGCGCTGCCGTGGCTTGCAATGGATTCACAGGAGCTGGCACGGGAGCGGGCGACCAAGGCGAGCTCTGCACCGGCATGGGCGCGCGCGCAAATGCGGGGAGCGGATCTCTGGGTTGCGACGGCGTCGGTACCGCTGGCGAAGGTGCCGATGGAACCGATGAAGCAGGCGAAGAAGGGACAGCCGAAGAACGGACAGCCGAATCGCTCGACGGCGGCATGTTGCGGCCCTGCTCCCAGTTGTCGAGAAACTCCACGGCGTGGCGAATGCCGTCGCGCCGCCCCGGTTCATGCAGGCTTGCGGCAACGTGCATGAGGAGCCGGCGCGCATGCGCCAATTCGGCGGCGCCGATGCCGGCGAGATCGGACGCACGCTCGCGCGCGAAAGCCTCGAGCTCGTCGGGCGGCGTCTGCACCAGGCTCGAGAGAGTGCGCGCCCAGCGGCGCCAGGTTCGCGGGTCGTCGCTCATGCTCTGACGGCTCTACCAAGAAGCTCAGCGCCCGAAAAGGCTCATACCGTCCGTTCGATGACGAAGCCCCGGTGATCGAAGGTTATCCCCAATCGCTTGAGGAGCGGCGACAGCGCCGAGCGCAACGCCGGCTGGCCATCGATGCTTTCGATCCGAAAGCTGCGCCGCCCATGCCGCGCGATGCGTTCGCGCAGCGCCATCAAGCCGCGTTCGAGTGCGGCGGCATCGTCGGAGAGCAGCGACAGCGAGCCGCCGCGCTCGAGGTAGAGCGCCGGCGCACCGTCGACGAGCACGATGAGCGCTCCGGCGCCGCGCCGCAGCGAGCGATGGGCGTCGGGCCAAGGCAGAACCCACCCGTAGGGATTGGCCGGATCGGCAGCCGTCATCACCACCGCGCCTTGAAAGGTCGCGCTCTTCGCCTTGCGCAAGCGATCGACCGCGCCGGGAAGTGCGAACTGCGCGCCGCCGATGCCCTCGACGAAGTAACCCCGACGAACGCGGCCGCTTTCTTCGAGGCTGCGCAAAACCGGATACACGGCGGCGAAACCGCCGGGCAGCGCTTCCAAGCTCGCCGCCTCGCGGCTCACGATGCCATGCCGATCGATGAGCATGAGCGCGCGCGCATGCGCGATCTCGGTGGGCGTGACGGAGCCGCCCACGAGATGGGCGACGAGCGACCAGCGGCCGCCGGTGCGCAGATCGGTGCTGCCGCGGCGTTTGCCCTTTGATGGAGTACGCAGCGAGCGGCTACGCAGCGACAGCGCGCGCAGCGGCGCAAAGGTGTCGTTGGTGGCGAGCCCGGCCCGAGCGAGCTCGAAGAGAGCGGAGACGAGCGCATCGCGATCGACGCGACAGGCCGCCTCGAGATCGGCGAAGAAGCAGGCGCCGCGTTCGCTGAGAACGCGGTGCACCTCGAGCGCGAGGGGTGAGAGCGTGTCCTGCGGCACGGGCGCGTCCACCAGCTTCGAGACGCGCGCGCGTCGATAGAGCGCGATGCGTCCGTCTTTTTCGCCGAGCGTGCCGTGACCGATCCATACGACCGCGCCCGAAGAGCCGAGCTCGTCGAGCATGCGCGGTGAAAAGTCGACGACGCGCGCCGGCAGGATCGAGCGCTCGAGCTCGGCGAACGAGAGCGGCATGCCCTCGAGCTGCGCGATCGCTTGCTCGAGGCGCGCGCGACCCTTCCCCGGCGCGTCCACACCATGCCAGGCCGGGAGAAAGCGACCGAAGACGGCGCGCGGCACCGGTTCGACCTCGGCGCGAAGGCGCGCCAGCGTCCGGCGCTTGAGACGGCGCAGCACTTCGGCGTCGACCCATTCCGTCTCCGCGAAGCGCACCCACTTGCCTTTCCGCTCGAGCTCGCGCGCCAGGCGTTCGACCTCGTTCGCGTCGGCGCCGTGACGTCCGACGAACTCGACGAGACGGAACGGACCGCGCGACCGTGCCCAACGCGTCAGCAAGGCTTCGAGCGCGTTCTCGATCGGCTCGAGCAACGCTCTGGGCACGCCTTGCGGCACGGCTACGCCAAGGGCATCGCGGTAGAGCGCCACATCCTCGGCAACCACCATCGATGCGATGCCGCCGATGGTCATGCGCACCAGTCTTTTCTCACGCAGGAGCGCATCGATAAAGGCGTGTTGTCCGCGCGCTGCGATCTCGTCGTCGCTCAGCGCGCCGAGTCGTCGCACCACGTCGTGGAGCGCATCCGCGTGGGCGGGCTTGTCGGTGAGCGCTTGCAGATCGCGTTCGAGGCGCGCCACGTCGGCGGGATCGTAGAGCGCGGCCGGCTGGTTCTGGCCGGTGAGCTCGCGCAGCATCTCGCGATCGAGCGCGAGGGCGTGGGCGCGCCTCTCGGCAACGGGCGCATCGCCTTCGTAGAGAAACGCCGCCACGTAGGCGAAGTTGAGCGAGCGCGCAAACGGCGATGGGCCCGGCGTCTCCACCACGTCCACGCTGATCTCACGCCGCGCGATGGCCGCGAGGAGCTCGACGAGCGCGGGCATGTCGAACAAATCCTGGAGGCACTCGCGAAACGTCTCGACCACGATGGGAAAGCGCGGAAACGCGCGCGCCACCTGCAGCAGTTGGTGCGAGCGCAAACGCTGTTGCCAGAGCGGCGTGCGCACACCTGGCCGCCGTCGCGGCAACAGCAAGGCGCGCGCGGCGTTCTCGCGAAAGCGACTCGCATACAGCGCCGAACGACCGAGCTCGCCGACCACCAGCTCTTCGATGTCGCTCGGATCGATGAGCACGGCCTCGAGATCCAACGGCGCCTCGGAGTCGCCGAGGTTCAGACCGATGCCGTCGTCGCTCCACATCGCTTGCAGCTCGCGGCCCAGACGCGCCTGGATCGCCAGCGCCCACGGCGCGTGCACGCGCGCGCCGAAGGGCGACAGGATCGATAGGCGCTGATCGCCGATCTCGTCGCGGAAACGCTCGATGGTGATGGCGCGATCGGTGGGCAGCGTGCCGGTCGCCTCGCGTTGCTCGCGCACGTAGCGCGCGAGGTTTTCGGCAGCGAAGCGCGACAGGCCTTCGACTTCCGCGCCGGTGTCGATGGCACGCACGAACGCGCCCAGGGCGCGACCGAGCTCGATGGGACGGCCCGGTCCTTCGCCGCGCCAGAAGGGCATGCGCCCGAGCTCGCCGGGCGCGGGGCTCACGATCACGCGATCGCGGTTGATGGCTTCGACGCGCCAGCTGCTCGCGCCCAGGGTGATCACGTGACCGGGCTGCGTTTCGTAGACCATCTCCTCGTCGAGCTCGCCCACGCGTGGGCCGTCTTCGCCGAGATGCACCGCATACAGACCGCGATCGGGAATGGTGCCACCGCTCACGATCGCCAGGAGCCGCGCGCCGGCCCGCGGCGACAGCGTATCCGCTTCGCGATCCCAGACGAGACGCGGGCGGAGCTCGGAGAAGTCGGTCGACGGATAGCGTCCGGTCAGCATGTCGAGCACGCCCAGGAAAGCGTCGTGGGGAAGCTCGGCGAAGCTCGCCGCGCGATGCACCATGCGCTCGAGCGCGGGAACGCTGGTCGGCTCGAGCGCGCTCGCCGCCACCACTTGTTGCGCCAACACATCGAGCGGATTGCGAGGCAACGACAGAGGCTCGAGCTCGGCCTCGCGCATGCGCTCGGAGATGAGTGCCGCCTCGAGCAGATCGCCGCGGTGCTTCGGAAAGATGCGCGCGATGCTGACCTCGCCC
>Ga0075420_100005233_pt1 | contig 11381 bp, 6 predicted proteins | sample SoiMetdeltSBSDD4_FD_75296 | JGI IMG/M metagenome (GOLD analysis project Ga0075420, IMG submission 75296) | Bulk soil microbial communities from a Populus tree surrounding site in Tennessee, USA - Soil MetaG P. deltoides SBSDD4 | ecosystem: Environmental > Terrestrial > Soil > Tree plantation... | reverse complement strand
CCGCCGGCCTCCGGCAAGCAGCCGCAGATCTCCTACTACGACGACGGCGTTGGCACCTCGTCGTTCAAGCCGCTCGCCGCACTGGGCGGCGCGTTCGGCTGGGGACTGAAGCGCAACGTGCTGGACATCTACCGCTTCGCGTGCCGCAACTATCGCGACGGCGACGATATCTACGCCTTCGGATTCAGCCGCGGCGCGTTCACGGCGCGACTGGTGGTCGCGCTGATTGCCTCGGAAGGACTGGTGCAGTCCACTGACGAAGCCGACCTGCAGCGGAAGACGATCGCGGCGTATCGTGACTTCCGGCGACACTTCCTGCCGCGGCGTCTGAAGTGGCCAACGAAACTCGGGAGACGCCTGCGCGCTTGGGTTATCGCGCGGATCGATACGCTCCTCGATCGCAAACCCTACGACTCGGATGAGAACGCAAAACCCAAAGTCAAATTCATTGGTGTCTGGGACACAGTGGCCGCATACGGTGGCCCGATCACCGAGATCACGCGCGCGGTCGACAACTGGTTCTTTCCGCTCAGCATGCCCGACTACGAGCTGCACGAAAACGTTCTGTGCGCCCGTCATGCGCTCGCGCTCGACGATGAACGTGACGCTTTCCAGCCGCTTCTCTGGGACGAAGTGCAGGAAGAGCAGGTGCAGAAGAAATTCGAAGAGTGGCGGAAGGAGAACGAAGAACTGCGGAGGAAGAACGAAGAACTGCGCAAGCAGAACAAAGAGCAGCTGAAAGAGAAAGTGGTACCTCCGGTAGACCGGCTGCGGCAGGTCTGGTTCACCGGCATGCACGCGGATGTTGGCGGCGGCTACCCCGACGAGAGCCTCAGTTATGTCTCTCTGCTGTGGATGATGGAAGAAGCCGAGAAAGCAGACCTCCGTACGCTCGACGTGGTCAAAGATCGCATCTACGCGCTCGCCAGCAGCTTCGGCCCAATCCACGACAGCCGTGCGGGAGTCGCCGCCTACTATCGGTATCAACCGCGCAAGATTGCCGCGTGGCTCGATCCCGCCGTCGCTGCGACGCTCAGTTTGCGCGATCCGATCATCAAGGACAAAAGCGGACGGTCACGTGGATTGCTGCGCTCGGTCAGGGTACACGAGAGCGTGATCAACAGAATCGCGAACGGCACCGATCGGTACGCGCCAATCACGCTGCCCGGCACCTTCGAGATCGTCCCGCCGCAGGAGCACGGCGAAAACGTGCCGCAGGCTGACAGCGAGACCCCGACAGCAGATCGCCGAACACGCGCGTCGAAGCCGCTGCTGGACCGGGACGTGGTTGCGCGGTTGAAAGACCCTGCGCTGGCAAGTGCGCGCGACGCCGGAACCGAGGCCGTCTGGAACCGGGTGTGGGGCCGCCGGATCATCTATTTCGCAACGCTCGCGGCTACCCTGCTTCTTTTGTGCCTGCCGCTCATCCTTAACGTACTTCCAGAGGCGCCGATTCTGACCGATGGCCGCACGTGGATCGGCGGTGTGATTCGGCTGCTGACCATCGTGCTTCCGGCGTTCGCCGGCCGCTGGGTCGAGGTCTATGCCGACAATCCGTTCTACTTCCTGCTCTTCGGAGTGATCATTGCGACGCTGCTCGCCGTAGGGAGTTGGATGGAGCGGACGTTACGAGATAAGGCACGGCACGTATGGCGTGAGACCCTGGCTGGCCACCCGATTGAGAGCCGCCCATCGCGGATCCTGGCGTTCAGAACCAGTCCCGGCTATCAGCGCTGCCTGCGGACGTTCAAGTGGTACTTCCTGCCGGACTGGCTGATCGCTCCGCTGACCCTCGTCTTTGCAGCTTGGCTGCTCTTTGCCGCTTACGTGCAGGCATCGCTGCCATTTCTCGAGAACCGCGCGTTGTGCCGGCCCTCGCCTGCTGTTGGCGCCGAGCTCCTCAAGGTATCCCGTGATTTCTTTCCGCGAGACGTGTGCAGCGAGAGCTTCGGATGGGTGAAAAAGGGACAACGATACGCGGTCACCTTTGATGTGCTCGACGCCTGGCACGACGCGACACTGCCGACGAGTCCGGAAGGCCTTCGCGCGGGAGAGTTTCCATGGGGCCTTGGCTACATCGCGGAGCCGCTCAAGCGAGTGATCGACGCCCATTATCTGCAACCCCTGATCGAAATCAGGCCGACGGACCGCCACGGCCAGCCGCGCGGAAACGTTCAGATTTATCCGCTGGCGGTGCGACAGGTCGGCGATGAGGAAACGTTGTTCCGCGCCGAATTCAAAGCACAGAAGGATGGAGAACTCTTTCTGTTCGTCAATGACGCCATGCTGCCGTTCACGGGCTCCCGATGGGGCCAGCATGACTATCGCTACTTCTATCAGTTCTCAGGAGGCAGTAACGACGGTGAACGCGGCAATCGCGGCTCTGCGTGCGTCACCGTCGAATCGGCGGACGCGAGGAATAACACGGGCTCGCCCACGCCAGGTTCCGTCTGCGAAAGGACTGCACAGCGGCGCAGCAGTAAGCCGAGTGATTCTCTGCAGGCTGCCCTGCGCGCGCCTCAACGATCGGTCGCTCGTTAGAACCCTACGGTGACGTTCAGCCGGGCAAGCCGGAACCGCGCCGCCTTGATTGCGGTCTCATTGTCAGGCGCCGCGGAATGTGAAGAAAAGCGTCGGTAGGTCAGCCGTGCAAGCCGCTCAGCAAGCTCGATCGCCGCATGTTCGAGCTGCCGCAGTAACCCGACGCAGACGCCAGCCTCTGGAGGTGCTCGCGCGGCCTCGGCGAGTTCTCGGCGGCCATGGCCGAGCACGACGTTCCGGATCCGGCGAGGCCGTCGATGTATTCCTTGCCATCTGCATCCACGAGCATCGAACCTCTGCCACGCACCCACACGACCGGAGCGATGAACGGCGGGATCGTGCTGCGGATGGATGGATCGCGGCCAGGTCGCGAAGGATGAGGTCGTGCAAAGCAAAGTGATTGTATGCATGGCCTGCACGCTTCTGCGATCTATGCGTGCAACCCCCCTTGATACTCCCCTTGGAACGGCCGATGATCTTTTTGCCTCATCCCCAGCGGGGACGGTTTGAGCACGCGTTCACGCGTCTTCGCCCACGCTCGGGCACGTTTGGTACCCAGCAGACGTCAACGGAATCAGTGCGGGGGGTTTGCGATGACGACCAGAAAGAATCTCGCGTTCACGAGAAGCGTGCTCGTTCTCTCGCTGGCGGTGGGGGCCTTGGCCCTGATCGGGAGAACGCCAGTTCTCGAGGCCCAAGGTCGGCCCGATCTCGAGGCGCTGCATCAGCGGCTGCTGCCGCTGTTCGAGCAGTCGGGGATCGTCTTCACCGACGCCGATGAGACGCGCGGGCGGCTGGTCGTCGGTGTGCTGAATCGCGGTAATAGCGAAGGTCAGGTTCGCGGCCGGCTTCGTGCGCTGGGAATCGACAGCCAGTCCGTGGACGTCGTCGAGACCGAACCAATCTTCGCCCTGGCAACGCTGCGTGACAGATCCCCCGACGTCGAGGGCGGCCTGCAGATCCGCTTCTCGCAGTATCTGTGCAGCCTCGGGTTCGTTGCCGAAACCGCAAGCGGCGCGGGCTTCGTCACCGCCTCTCATTGCAGCGACAGCCAGGGCGCAGTGGACGGCACCAGGTATTACCAGCCTCTGAACCAGGACCCGAACGACTGGATTGGAACCGAGATCGCGGACCCGGCCTATGTTCGCAATGGCGCAGGGTGCCCGAAGGGGAAGAAGTGCCGCCGGTCGGATGCGAACTTCAGCCTCGCCTCCGGCGCGCGCGAACTGGCGCTGGGCGTCATCGCCCGAACGGATAGACCTGGCTCACTCACAATTGTCACGGGTTCGCCGTACAACATCACGGCCGAAGGCACTGCGGGTGCAGGTATGACCGTGCACAAGGTCGGCCGGACGACGGGCTGGACGAACGGGAACGTTTCCAATACGTGCGTCAACACTGGTGTTTCCGGCACGAGCATCGTCCTTCTCTGTCAGACGTTCGTCACCAGCAGCGGAGTCATCGTCGACGGCGGCGACAGCGGTTCGCCGGCCTTCCGCATCACGGACGGCAACAACAACGTGACGCTCGTTGGCGTCCTGTGGGGCGGCAACCAGACGGGCACCCAGTTCGTATACAGCCCGATTGCCAATATCGAGGCCGAGCTCGGTCCCCTGACGACGCACCTCCCCTGACGACGCACTGACGCTGCTAGTGGCATTACTGAACCGGACTGCGGCGAACACCGTCTTAACGAGGAACGCCGCAGGACGGTCATGCCCAAGCGATTTCTCATCTATCTTCTGCTCGCCGGATTCTGCGCGCCTCTGGCGGCGGCGCAGACCGGCCAGCGCATGTTCGTTTACCAGAACAACTTCTGGGTCAACCTGCATCATTTTCTGCGCGGAGAGATCTATAGGCGCAGCGCGAAGCTGCCGCTCGGGATTGACCCGGCGTCACCCAACGACGCTGATCAGAACGCCTGGTCATCGGCCATCGAGGTGTACACGGAAGTCGCGAAGCAGGGTCTCTTCGACCAGGCGGCGATACACATCTCCAACACGCTGGCGATGACCGGCGACGCCACGCGCTTGCGCGACGACTTGCTCGATGCGCGCACGACCGCGGCGCTCAACGCCGCCGCACCGATCTTCCGCGCCAGGCTGTGGCCCGCTCGGCAGCGCGACAACGATGCCTGGAATGCCGCGGCGAAAACGCTGACCGACGGTCATCGGGATGCGATGGCCGCGGCGCTCGCGAAGATTTACGGCATCACCTGGCCACGCGAGCCGTATCTCGTGGATGCGGTAGGCGAGACTGGGCCCAACTCGGGCTTCACGCATGGCGCGCCTCCCGGATTTGCCGCACACATTCACGCCAGCGTAGGCAGCATGCGCAACACCGGCAACGCGCCGCTGGAACTGATGTTCCACGAGGCTTCACATGTCCCGGCAGTCAACGGCCGCATCCTCAGAATGATCCAAGAGGAGTGTGCGCGGCAGAAGCTCGAAGTCCCGCGCGAACTCGATCACTTCATGATCATGTTCACGACCGGCGAAGTGACCCGCCGTGAGCTGGAGCGCACGGGCAGCCCAGGCTACATGTCGTACGTCTATCGCTATAACCAGCTTCCGCCCGCGGTGCTATCGGCGTTCGAGCGCCACTGGGTGCCCTATCTGGACGGCAAGGTCGATCTCCAGCAGGCACTGCGAGACCTGGTCCGCGACGCTCGGTAGGGCGACGCGTGCGTCGCCCCTACAACATCAGGTGTTTGAGCTTGTCGGGATTCCTGACGACGTAGATCGCCTTGATGACCTCGCCGTCGAATTCGAACGCATTGGTCTGAACCAATCCGCCCGGTCCGCTCATCATCAGGCCAGGAAGTCCGTTGATCGTATCGAAGCGCAGCGACATGTCATCGGTCCAGCCCTTGCGGACGACTCCGGCCAGGAAGGCGGCGACGTGATCGGCGCCTTCAATGACGTTGAGCGCCGCGGGCACCTTCCCGCCGCCATCGCTCACCAGGCGCGCATCGTTCGCCAGCATCCGAGTCAACGCGGCAATGTCACCCGAGCGCGACGCGGTAATGAAGGCCGACACGAGCGCGGCGTGCTTCGGATCGATCGAACTCGACGCGCTTCGCCGTGCCTGCGGCCGCGACTCTCGCACGTGCGCCCGGGCCCGAGTGGCGAGCTGACGGCAGGCAGCTTCGTTGCGGCCCAACGCGTCAGCGACCTGCGAGAAGGAATAGTCGAACACGTCGTGCAGCAGAAATGCCGCTCGCTCGAGCGGTGAGAGACGTTCGAGCGCGAGCAGCAACGCGACCGACAAGTCCTCGGCCAGTTCGGTCTGCGCATCGGGTGCGAGCGCCGCGGTATCGGTGACGGGATCGGGCAGCCATGGCCCGACATACTCCTCACGCCGCACGCGCGCCGACTTCAACACATCGAGACAGATTCTCGTCGTCGTGGTCATCAGAAACGCTCGCGCGTTCTCGACACTCGCCCGATTGGTGTCGTGCCAGCGCAGATATGTTTCCTGGACCGCGTCCTCGGCCTCGGCCATCGAGCCGAGCATGCGATAGGCGAGGCCGAGCAGACGCCGCCGATGTGGCTCGAACGTGGCAGACGGATCGGTCGTCATCCTCGTTGTACCGCGGCCAGAGCCTTGTCGAACACGATCGGCGCGCCGTCAACGACGATGCGCGTGCAGGCCTTGCCGTGTCCCATGGCGTACTTCACAGTCGGATACATTCGCGCCGTCAGGATGGCATAAGCGAGACTCACCAACGCCCTCTTGCCCCATCGTCTGACGATTTCATCGCGATACTGATCTGCCGACGGATCGTGGTCGAGCGTCGCGCGCGCAAACCGCCAGGCCAGCGCCACGTCGGGAGGCATCATGAGCGGCGTCTCGGTCAGCACTGCCCGCAGCACTTTCGGATCGACGCCCATCTTCTCGGCCATCGAGACTGCGAGCTGCGTGCACGGACCGCAATCCTCGCTTCGAACAGCCGTGATGCCGGCGGCAAACAACGCGTCTAACGGCACATCCCTCCGATACTTGCCCAGCGCGGTCGCGCGCTGAAACATCCACGCCGCACGCGGGTCGATATCAATCAGCTCGTGTACGTAGCCGGCATCGTAATTCCATAGGCGCTCGAAAGCAGCCGTCTCTCGATGCATGAGCCACTTGAACATGGCTTCCTCCCCATTTCAGGTCTCACTTGTATGACGAGATGGCCGCCGGGAATGTGACATGGGACCGCAACGGCAGAGCGTGAACCGACACGCCGCATGGCTCGTCCCAACCAAGGGGAGGATTGGCGGGGGCCATGACTGTACGGCTGACAACAGCGCTCGCTGCACTGTTGTTCTTCTCAGGCTGCGGCATCCACACCACACCGTTCAGGGATAAACACGGCGCAGGGATTCCGAACAGCGTCGCGACGATGACCGACGTCGTCGTTGGCGGTATTACACAGCGACTGTGGTTTCGCGGATTGGACGTGCGCAACCCCGCCATCGTCCTGCTACACGGTGGGCCAGGAGCGAGCGAAACGGCGTTGTTCCGTCACTACAACGCCGACCTCGAGCGCTCCTTCCTGATGGTGTATTGGGAGCAGCGCGCAACGGGACGTTCGTACCACGACAACATCCCGCCGGAGACGATGACGATCGACCGGTTCGTTCGCGACCTGGACGAAGTGGTCGAGATCGTAAGGCGCCGATTCCAGAAGAACAGAGTGGTGCTGCTCGGCCATTCCTGGGGAACGGCGATCGGGATTCGTTATGCCGCGCGATTCCCCGAGAAGGTGGCGGCGTACGTCGGCGTGAGCCAAGTCGCCGACATGCGCGAGGGCGAGCGCCTGTCATACGAGTTCGCGCGTTCGGCGGCAGCGCGACGCGGCAATCGAAGTGCAACGAAGGCACTCGCGCGCATTGGTGCCCCGCCGCATACGGTCGATGAAATGCTGACGTCGCGGAAGTGGGTCGGACGATTCGGCGGTTCGTTCCACGGCGATCTCTCGACCGGAAAGTTGATATGGGCCGCGCTCCGCACGGACGAGGCCAACCTGATCGACTTGATCAAGTTCGGCCAGGGCAACCGTTTCTCGCTGAAGCACTTGTGGAACGAGTTTCGAGAGTTCGATGCCGACAATCGCCTGACTTCATTCCGAGCGCCCATCTTCTTTCTTCTCGGCAGGCACGACTGGCAGGTGCCCGCGACCCTGGCCGAACGCTATTTCGAGAAGATCGACGCCCCTCAGAAGCGGCTCGTCTGGTTCGAACAATCGGCGCACAACCCGCCTTTCGAAGAACCGGCGCTGTTCAATCGAACACTGATCGGGTTGCTCGAGCCGGGCAAGACGACAAGCAAAACGAGTGAGGCAGGGTCATGAATCGTCATCTCGCATTTCTGGCATTGCTATCCTTCATGGTGCCGTCGTTCCTTGCAGAAGCCGGAGAGCTTCCGGCCACGCTCAGTGTCGAAGGGAAAGGACCTCTGACGCTCGCGTCGCAGGCGGCGCGCTCGGATCTGCTGGGCGCCGTGGAGCTGTACACGATCGGGCTCTACGTGGACGGGGGCACGGTCTCGCGCGAAATCCTCGCTTCACCGGACGTCGCGAAGGCGCTGCGGATCCAAGTCAGCTACCAAGAAGACCTGCGAAGAAAGCTCGCGATCGACTGGCGGCGCGAGCTGGTGCCGCGCCTCGACTCTGCGGCGACCGCGCACATGCAGGGTTCCCTTGCGCCTATTCAGCATGGCGACACGGTGATCGTCGAATATGTGCCGGGCCGAGGAACTACAGTGCGGGTGAACAGGGGCGTCGCGGTTTCAGGCGCCAACCACGACCTGATGCTGGCGTTCCTGGATCACTGGATAGGACAGCGGCCGCTCTCCGAGGAAGTCAAGCACGCCCTCTTGAGTCCTTGAGAGAGGGGCAAGTGATCGCTCTCGCCGCAGTCGATGGTCTCATGCGTCGAGAACTTCTCTGACCTTGCGGGCGAGGCCCCCCGGCGCGTAGGGCTTCTGCAGAAAGGGTGTCCCTTTAGTCACACCTTCCTTTGCCAGAACGTCTTCGGGATAGCCGGAGACGAACAACACCTTCAAATCAGGACGTAACGTCATCGCGCGCTCCATCAGCGCTCCGCCGCTCATTTCTGGCATGAGCACGTCGCTGATGAGGATGTCGATCTCTCCTGTGTGTGTTTCGAGCACCGACAATCCCTTGCGACCGTCCTCTGCCGCGAGCACGACGTAGCCCGCGAGTTCCAGCACGCGTTTCGTCAAACCTCGAACGGCGTCGTCGTCCTCCACGAGAAGAACTACCTCCGAGAAGCCTTTCGCGATAACGGTCCGTTCGACGTTTCGATACTCGGTGCCTTCAGTCCCCGCTGCCACAGGCAGGAGTACTTCGAACCGCGTGCCCCGTCCGAGCTCCGACTCGCACGAAATCGACCCTCCGCTCTGCTGGACGATTCCGAACGTCGTCGCCAAGCCGAGGCCTGAGCCCTGATGGAGGTCCTTCGTCGTAAAGAAGGGCTCGAACGCATGCCGCCGGGTCTCGTCGTCCATGCCGAGTCCGTTGTCGGCGACAACGAGTCGGACATACTTGCCGGGCGGCACGTCACGCTGTGCAGCGTGACTCCCTTCGAGAGAGACGTTCATGGTCTCGATTGTGAGCACGCCGCCCGTCGGCATGGCGTCTCTGGCATTCAGACAGAGGTTCAGCAGCACCCGTCCGATCTCGGTCGGGTCTGCCCTGACCGGACATGCGTCGGAATTCGGTCGCACGACGATCTTGATCCGCTCCCCCAACAATCGTCGCAGCATTTTTTCGAAATCGGCGATGACGTCATTCAGGTCGAAGGTTTTCGGCTGCAAAATTTTCCGTCGGCCGAACGTGAGCAGCTGATCGGTGAGCGCCGCCGCTTTCGACGCCGACTCGCGGATCTCGGTCACACCATCGATCGTCTGCTGATCGAGCCCCGCTGCTTCTGCAACGAGTTCAGCGTTGCCGATGATCACGGTCAGCAGGTTGTTGAAGTCGTGGGCGATCCCACCCGCCAGCCGGCCGATGGACTCCATCTTTTCGCTTTGCCGGCGCTGCTCTTCGCTGAGGTGCAAGGCCTTTTCCGCCTCCCGTTGACGTGTGATGTCCTGAATGGACAGCAGAATGGAGCCAAGCTGTTCGAGTTGAACTCCGCCGACTACGAGCGTTCGCATTCCGAGCGACGGAAACTCCCGATCGATCTCGAGGGAGTCAAACGCCTGTCCACCCGCGATCAGGCGATCGAGTTGGACGCGCAGGGCCGACACGTCCCACACTCCGTCGCACAGCTCGTAGAAAGGCTGGCCCTCGCTGCCTTCGCGCGATAGCTGGAAGGTCCTGAGGAACGCGCTGTTCGTCTGCCTGATCAGCAGTCCGCCGTCGATAACGATAAACGGGATGGGGACGCTCTGAACAATGGACCTGGCCAGCTCGAGCGCCGACACGAGCGCCACATTCCTTGACTCCAATTCCCGGTTCACCGTCACTAACTCTTCGTTGGTGGACTGCAGCTCCTCCTTCGCGGTCTCGAGTTCCTCGGTCAGGCTCTGCAGCTCTTCGTTCGCGGACAACGCATCTTCGGCAATCTGCTGACTCTCATCGTCTGATGTCTGCGTGGCGTCAAAAGAGGCCATCAGGCGTGTCCGAGCGGCCTCGAGTTCCCGAGTCAACTTCGCGATTTGCGAGTCGCGAGTCGACTCCGGCCCAGCGACGGCATGTGCAACGCCGATTGCATCCTGATCGACCCCTTCAAACAAGACGAGAAAGGCCCGCCGTTGCCCGTGCGGAAGCGACGCAACTTCAACGCTGACTTCTCCCGACCGTCCGTTGGCGTCGTATGGGACACGTTCCTGCCGCACCACCTCACCCGTCGTCGCCGCCACACGAATCAATCTCTCGAGTTCGAGGAAGAGTCTCGTATCGGGTATGTGCTTCAGGAGATGGAGGCCGGCCTTGCCGGACGTGAGGCCGAGAAACGGCGCCGGCCGGCCTCTGAATTCGAGAACCTCGAGGGAGTCGTCGACGACCACGCCTGACGGACGGTATTTCGAGAGCAGGATCTGGTCGACATCGCGGCTCAGATCAGCCGAGAAGCGGCTCGACGCTGCGTCGCCTGCGTCACGCCGGACATCGGTGTCGCGAGCGCGCCGGTCGGTACGTGCAAACGATTCGTACGTCCGTTTGTGAACCTGGCGCTTCACGTAGATTCGCTGGCGAGGTTCGACGGCGGCGAACAGTTCCTCGTGGTGCGTTGCCTCAGAGCGCCCGAGCATGAGAAAGCCGCGATCCAGAAGCGCGTAGTGAAAAAGAGGAATGACCCTGCTCTGAACTGTATCGAGATAAATCAACACATTGCGACAGCTGATCAGATCGAGCCTCGAAAATGGGGGATCGTCGAGGAGATTGTGGTGACTGAACAGGCATTGCTCGCGCAGGCTCTTGGCAATCTGGTAAGACCCGTTGATTTTCACGAAATGCGCGCTCAGCCGGTCGGCGCTGACATCGAGGGCAATGCTCTCCGGATAGAGGCCGTTGCGTGCCTTCTCGAGGACTGCCTCGTTGATGTCCGACGCGAAGAGCTGCACGGGGAACGTCGTGCCGGATTCATTCTGGAACTCCTGCAGCCCGATGAGAATCGAATACGCCTCTTCGCCGGTCGCGCACCCGGCCACCCAGATCCTGATCGTAGAATTCGCCGGCCGATCGCGGATGACTGGAAAGACCCGGGTCTTCAACGCATCGAACGCTTGGGGATCTCGAAAAAAGCCCGTCACTCCGATGAGTAGATCTCTCTGCAGGGCGGTGCGCTCGGCAGGACTACTGACGATCTGCTGCGCGTAGGCGC
>Ga0075420_100005231_pt1 | contig 11384 bp, 8 predicted proteins | sample SoiMetdeltSBSDD4_FD_75296 | JGI IMG/M metagenome (GOLD analysis project Ga0075420, IMG submission 75296) | Bulk soil microbial communities from a Populus tree surrounding site in Tennessee, USA - Soil MetaG P. deltoides SBSDD4 | ecosystem: Environmental > Terrestrial > Soil > Tree plantation... | reverse complement strand
CCGAGCTGGGCGTAGTCCTGGGCGTCCGGATCGGCGAGCCAGTGCGGTTGTGCCCGGAAGTAGGCGACGAAGACCAGCGCCGCGACCAGCGTCGGCAACAGCGCCGCGAGCCCGACGCTCAGCCATCCCCGATCGCCGGTAGGCCGGCCACGCTCGCCGGTGGACGGGTCACTCAGACCGTCCCGATGGTCTGCCGAGTGCAGCGGCCTTGCCACCATTGTCAGCCCGAGCGGATCCAGCTTGCGAGTGACGCGAGGGATCTTGATGTCCCGAGCACGCCAGCGTGAGACCCCTCGTTCGTCGGGATGACATCGGGAGTACGGGATGACATCGGGGATATAGGATGACAGAGCGGTGTAGAAAGGCTGCTCTGCCCGGGATGACCGGGCGGTGTCGGCATGTCAGTAGCCCTTGCGCTTGTCCACGAGATTGATCAGCGTGTCGCCACGTCGGAAGCGCTCCAGGTTCTCGAGCAGGATCTCGACGCAACGGCGATCCTTCTGGGTCGAGGCGCCGGCCAGGTGCGGCGTCATGATGAGATTCGGGACGTCCCACCGCTCACTGTCGGAGCCAAGCGGCTCCTGCTCGAAGACGTCGAGGCTAGCTCCGGCGATCTTGCCCTTCTTCAGGACGTCGAGCAGCGCCGCCTCGCGGGACCAGCGGCGGGCGACCTTGTCCTGCTCGAAGCGGTGAAGGCCACGGGTAAACGCCAGCAGCATCGCGAAGGCGTGCTCGGCGATGACGCGGGCGTGGGCGCCCCGGGCGTTGGTGATGGCGACGTCGCTCTCGACGATCTCGGGGATCGAGCAGAGCATCTCGACGCCGGCGCTCGGCGCCTGGATCCACTTGAGGCGTTCGGCCGCCTGGAACTGTTCGAGGGTCGGCCAGCCGTACACGACGTCGGCGTCCACGATCTCGCGGGCGATGGCGTCGGGGGTGGTGGCCCAGACTTTCTCGACGTCCGGCAGGTCGTCGAGCAGGCCGAAGTACGGATCGCCCATCCGGGTGGTCAAGAGCAGCTTCACCGGGGATGCCCTCCTCATGAGACGGCAGGATCGTACCGCGTGCGGGGTGCGCCGGCCGAGGGGGCGCGGGGGGCCGAGGGTCCGGCTCGTGGGATCTATCCTGAGCGCAGGGAATGACACGCGGTGAGGATGGGGATCGCCGGGCGGATGGGGCTCGCGGCGCGGAGCGCGCGCGTCCGGTATTTGTGGCGCTCGGGACGGGGAACGGTCGTTCGAATGGACGACGGGTTGTGACCGGACGTGCGCGCGATCTCGACGACATCGTGACGGAAACCCGGGGATGTGGTCCGGACCTGACGCGGAGCACAGGAGCGTTCGCGACATGCATCGCAGAATGGTCCGATTCGAGATTCGCTGCGCAGGAACACGATGTCTTTGCGATGTGTTGCCGACCGAGAGACTTGCACCGAGCGTCATGGGAGCGCGTATGATTGGAGTATCCCGGCAACATCTTCGAGCAGGTGTGTGGAATATGGCACAGATCCGTGAAGTCGACGTCTCTGCCAAGCAGCGGGTGAAGCAGCGGACGAAGGGATATCAGGAGCGGGAGCCGTTTCGGCAGGCTGTGGCGAACCTGACTGCGGACCGGGCGATTGAGCTGATGCCCGAGAATGGCGAGTCGCTGCGCAAGCTGAAACTGAACCTTGCGCGGGCGGCGAAGGAAGTCGGGCGGAACATCGCGTACGGCGAGACCGGGGACAACGCGATCGTCGCCTGGCTGGACGAGGGCAACAGTGGGCAGAAGCGACGGCGCCGAAGTCGCAAGGACGCCGAGGCGTAGCCCGGACGCGACCGTCGCGCCCTGCCCTGCGACCACCGATGCGCCGTGCTCATCGCACGGCGCATCGTCTGTTTTGGGGCGTATCGTGCGCGCATACCTGCGCCGATCGGGGCGCATGCGAAGCCGACTGTTGTAGCTTTCTCTCCGCCGCTGGCCTCGCTTCGACGACCGCTTCGTGCGGGCTTCCTCACCGTGCGGTCCCTGGCGGCGTGGGGGCGTGGCCGAGACCGGGGCGGCCGGGAGGCCGCGCTCCCGGCGGGCGAGACGTCGCGATAGGGCCACCGAGAGCGTCACCTGGGTGCGCGCCGGGCCCGGGTGAGGGGGATCGGGGCTGGCGGTTCAGGGGGTGACGAGGGTCTTGACGCCCTGACGGCTGGAGGCCGCCGCGAAGGCATCGTGGATGCGATCGAGGGGGAAGCGGGTGCCGAGGAGCGGTTCGACGTCGAGGACGGCGAGCAGCTCGACGGCGCGGCGGAACTCGAAGGCGCGGATGAACGAGGTCCGGATCGTCAGCTCGCGCTCGAAGAGCTCGTACGATTTGAGGGTCAGCTCGGCGGTGGCGGGCGGCACGCCGATCAGGACGACGGTGCCGCTCCGTCTTGGCAGGGAGATGGCGGTCTGGGCGGTGACGACCGCGCCGACGGCCTCGAAGGCGACGTCGACGCCGATACCGCGGGTCTCTTTGAGGAGGCGCTCGCGGGGGTCTTCGCTCATCGGGTCGATCGCCAGGTCGGCGCCGAGACGGAGGGCGAGGGCGCGGCGGTCGGCGTCGGGCTCGGAGACGGCGACCAGGGCGGCGCCGGATCGTTTGGCGAGCTGGGTGATCAGGAGGCCGATGGTGCCGGCGCCGACGACGGCGACGGTGCCGCCGGCTCGGAGGTTGGCCCGCTCAGCGGCGCGGAGGCAGCAGGAGAGCGGCTCGGCGATGGCGCCGTACTCGACGGGGATGCCGGGCGGGAGCGGGTAGACGGTCCGCTCGGGGACACGGAGGTACTCGGCGAAGCCGCCGATCATCGAGGTCCGCCGGGGGCACATGTACGGCAGGGCCTCCTGGCAGTAGAAGCAGGAGCCGCAGGAGATATTGGGGTCGATGGCGACGGCGGCGCCGACCTCGACGGAGCGGGCGTCGGGGCCGATGGCGACGACGGTGCCGGACATCTCGTGGCCGAGGACGCGCGGCGGCTGATAGAGGGGGATCGAGCCGTCCAGCAGGTGGAGGTCGGTGGCGCAGATGCCGCAGGCGGCGATGCGGATCAGGACGTCGCGGCCGGACGGGGCGGGGACGGGGTGGCGCTCGAGGCCCATGTCGTTCACGCCGCGCCACATGGCGCAGGACATCTCGGCGGGCAGGCTCGTCATGGCGCTCCTTCCAGGCGTGCTGGCGTGCCGGCTCAGGCGAGCTGACGATACTGGCCGCGGAAGTAGGTGATCGGCTCGCCTTCGGTGGCGGTGCCGTCGAGGATCTCGCCGATGAAGACGGTGTGGTCGCCGGCGGGGATGGCCTGGTGGACGGAGCACTCGATCCAGGCGAGGACGCCGTCGAGGATGGGGGCGCCGGTGGCGGTGCCGGACTTGTAGGAGACGCCCTCGAACTTGTCGGGAAGCTTGCTGGCGAATCGGCGGGAGATCTCCTCTTGATCGCTGGCGAGGATGTTGACGGCGAACGTGCCGCCGTCGGCGATGGCGCCGATCGACTCGGAGCGGTTGTCGACGCTGACGAGGCAGAGGCGTGGATCGAGCGAGACGGAGCAGAAGGCGCTGGCGGTGAGGCCTCTGGGTACGCCGTCCGGGCCTTTGCTGGTGATGACGGTGACGCTGCTGGCGAACGACGCCATGAGGGCGAAGAACTGCTCGCGTTCGATGGGCACGCGCGCCTCCCGATGCTTGGCCCGGCGGTGTGTGGGGCCGGGCCGTCCTCCATGTCGGAATGACTGGGCAGTAGAGTGTAGCCGAGTGGTCAGGAGTCAGGAGTTGGGGGTCGGGAGGGGACGCCAGCAGAGGTCGGGTTGGAGCTGAGGTCTGAGGGCGGTGGCAGTCGGGAGGGGCAAGTGCGGATTTGGCGCCTGACCGGGCACGGTGGGGACGCGGCGGGGGAGGTCAGTGGCGGCGGCCGAGGCCGGTCAGGCGGCGGAGGGCGAACCAGATGGCGAAGTAGGCCGGTAGCGTGGTGCCGCCGCCGAGCGCCAGCCCGACCCGCCTGGCGGCGAGCAGGCTGACGGCGCTCAGGGCCAGCGACTCGGCGAAGCGGCGGTCCAGCTTCGGGGGCGGGCCAATCAGCATCTCCATCCACTCGCTGCGCTGGCCGGAGCCGGTGGCCCGGGCCTCGGCGGCGTCTGGGGCTGGCTCGGCGCCCCGATCGTCTGGCGCGCCCGTCGGCCGGTCGCGGCGCCCGCGCTGGAATCGGCCGCGCGCGTCTCGCGTCGTGGCTCGGCCGGCCTGCTCCGAGTGGGAGACCGGGGAGGCGGTCGTGGCGGCGGTCGCGTCGGCGGGGTCGCCGGCGAGGATCTGGAGGCCGGCCCGCTCGAGCTCGGCCAGGACGAGCGCCCGGGTCGTGAGGGCGGGATCGTACCGGACGACGATGCTCCTCGCGGCCGGCTTCGCCTCGACCGCCAGGATGCCGGGTGCGACCCGCAGGGCTGCGAGGTCGACATCGATGACGGCCGGGCCGGCGTCGTCGAGGCGGATGCGCAGCCGACCGGGGATCGCATGGATCAGGCGCGCGCGTCGGCCGGTCTGGGTCATCGTCTCCTCCGGACGAGGGGATGGGCGATAGGGGACAGGGGATAGGTTCCAGGGGAGAGGATACGGGCTGACGCGGGGCCGTTGGCAGGGGACGGTCGGGTCATCGGTGGGCGGCGGTAGGGCGACCGGTTGGTGGGGCGCCGTCGAAGCGCGATCGGCGTGTGGTCAAGGTGGGCTTCGCGCCGGGTTCGCGGTCGTGGCGCTAATCATGCTTGGTACAGGCGGTCCGGCGATAATCGAAGGGCAGAGGGAGGGGGAGCGGGATGGCGGTGGACGGATCGGCGGGCCAGGATCGCGGCGAGGAGGGCGTCCCCCGCAGGATCCGGTTCCTGGGCCACGCGACGCTCTTGATCGACCTGGGGTACGTCCGCATCCTGACCGATCCGCTGCTCAGACACCGCATCGCCGGGCTGATCTGGCGGCACCCGAGCCCGCGGACGGAGCTGGACCACGCCGTCGACGCGGTCTTGATCTCCCACATGCACCAGGACCACCTGGACGTGCCGTCGCTGAAGAAGCTCGGCGGGAACGTGCCGCTGCTGGTGCCGCCCCGCGCCGGCGGCTGGCTGCGCCGTCGGGGCTTCAAAAACGTCCACGAGCTGCGGGCCGGGCAGTCGGTGGCGGTCAGCGAGTCGGCGGCGACGGGCGAGCCGTCCGGCATCCACACGACGCTCCGGCCGGGCGAGGTCCGGGTCCGCGCGACGATCGCGAACCATACGGGGTTTCGGCCGCCGTTCGGGCCAAACGGGGGCTGCCTCGGGTTCGTGGTGGAGGGGGGCATCCGCATCTACTTCGCCGGGGACACGGACCTGTTCCCGGAGATGGACGCGCTCGGCCCGATCGACGTCGCGCTGTTGCCGGTCGCCGGCTGGGGGCCGACGTTGGGGCCGGGCCACATGAACGCGCACCGCGCGGCGCAAGCGCTGCGGCTGATCCGCCCGAAGATCGCGATCCCGATGCACTGGGGCTCGTTCGCGCCGATCGGGATGCACTTCCACCCGTGGGAGTACCTCACCCGGCCACCGCTGGAGTTCCGGGAGCAGGCGGCCCGGCTGGCGCCGGAGGTGGAGGTGCGGGTGCTGGAGCCGGGGGAGTGGCTCGATCTTGAGGAGCGCGCGGGTGAGGAGCCCCTACCCCCCGGCCCCCATCATGCCTACCATGGGCCCCCCTCCGCTGCGCGGCGCGAACATCGGCTGCGCCGACGTCCCCACGGCCCCCGTGCGCGGGGGAGGGGGAGTGATGGGGGTGAGGGGGGCTCATGACGTGGCCAGTGCGGGTCGCGGCGCGGGCGCTGGTGACCTGGGGGATCGAGGCGGCCGGGCTGTACCTGATGCTCCGGATGCTGCCGGGCGTGACGGTCCTGGACTGGGATGTTGCGTTCCAGGCGGTGCTGGTGATCGGGCTGCTGAACGCGCTGGTCCGGCCGGCGATCCTGCTGGCGGTCGCCAACCTGGGCGCGATCTTGTTCTTGATCGTGGCGCTGCTGCTCAACGGGCTGCTGGTGCTGGTGGCGGCCTGGATCGTCCCGGGCTTCGAGGTCGGCGGGCTGCTGACGGCGTTCCTGGTGGCGCTGGGGCTGGCGGCGATCAACACGGTCTTCACGACGCTGGTGAGCGTCAACGACGACGACTCGTTCTACCGGAACGTGATCCGGTCGCTGGCGCGGCGGATGGCGCCGGAGGGCGATCTCGATCGGCCGGGCACGGTGATCATCCAGATCGACGGGCTGGCGGAGCCGATCCTGCGGCGCGGCATAAAGGAAGGCCGAATGCCGACGCTGGCGGCGCTGCTGGAGTCGGGCTCGCACCGCCTGGTCGGCTGGGAGTGCGAGGTGCCGTCGATGACGACGAGCGCGCAGGCCGGGATCATGCACGGCACCCACGGCGACGTGCCGGCCTTCTACTGGTACGAGAAGAAGGCCCGACGGCTGCGGTCGTCGGCGGACCCTAGAGACCTGTTCGCCGTCCAGAAGGCGATCTCGAACGGGCGCGGGCTGCTCGCGGACGACGGCGTGAGCATCGCCAACCTGTTCAGCGGCGACGCCGAGCGGAGCATCATGACGGTGGGGACGCTGCTGGATGAGCAGGGCCACGTCCGGGCGGACCCGCACGACTTCTTCGGCTACCTGCTCGATCCGTACAACCTGTACCGAGGGATCGTGGGGATGCTCGGGGAGGCGGCGATCGAGGTTTACCAGGCGATCCGCCAGTGGGCCACGAACGGGCAGCCGCGGATCCGGCGGCTGGGGCTGTTCACACTCCACCGTGGCGCGGTGAACGTGATCCTGCGCGACGCGACGACCTGGTCGGTGATCGCCTCGATGTACCGAGGGCACCGACTGATCTACTGCGACTACCAGGGCTACGACGAGGTCGGGCACTTCGCGGGGCCGGAGACGAAGGACGCGGTCGGGACGCTCGCGAGCATCGACCGGCAGGTCCGGCAGATCGCGCTGGCGGCGCGCGAGGCGCCCCGGCAGTATCAACTCGTGGTGCTCTCGGATCACGGCCAGACGACCTCGCCGGTCTTCGAGAAGGTCTACGGGAAGCCGCTGGACGAGATCGTGCGGACCATCATTAACGCCGGGCCGACGGTGCGGTTCTCGGCCGGCAAGGCGGAGTCGTCGCGGTACGTCGGGGCGCTCTTGAGCGACCTGGCGCGGAGCGGCGGCATGCGCGGCCGGGGGGCGCGGCGGCTGCTGAGCACGCGCCGGGGCTCGGCGATGATCGAGCCGGTCCAGGAGCAGATCCGGCGCGCAGCGGATCAGAACGCCGAGGTGGTGATGACGAGCTCCGGCAGCCTGGCGCACATCTACTTCGCGCAGGAGCCGGGGGCGCTCTGCTTCGAGCAGATCGAGGCGCAGTACCCGGGGCTGATCGAGGCGCTGGTGGCGCACGAGGGCGTGGGACTGGTGCTGATCCGCTGCCAGGACCGGCCGCCGATCGTGTTCAGCAAGCAGGGGGCGCGGGAGCTGGACCCGGACGGGATCGTCGAGGGCGACGACCCGCTCGATGCGTACGGCGAGCACGCGCACCAGTTCTTTCGACGGCTCGCGGAGTACGAGTATGCGGGCGACATCGTGGTGAACGGGACGTACTATCCGGAGCAGCGGTGGGTGATGGGCTTCGACGAGCTAGTGGGCGCGCACGGGGGGCTAGGCGGGCCGCAGACGCATCCGTTCTTGATCTATCCGTCGGCGTGGACGGACGAGGCGCCGAAGCTGATAGGGTCGGTGGACGTGCACCACTTCCTGCGGAAGCATCTGGAGCAGCCCCCACCCCCGATCCCTGCCCCGTGCGCGGGGGAGGGGAGAGGGGCGGACGAGCGCGCGGTGCGGATCGCCGAGCGCGCGGAGCAGCCGGCCGCGACGGGCGATGGGGCCTGACGGGCAGCCGCGCGGCGCGGAACTGACGCTCTTCGACGCAAACGCGTTGCGGCGTACGGCGTGGCGCCTCGTGCCGGCCGGCAGGCATATCCGGGGCTTTGCGGCAACCACATGGCGACTGCACCTCGACCGGACCAACGTCGGGATGGCGGAGGGCTGGCCGGAGCGCGGCCTGCCCGACGACGCGGTGCCTGCCGAGGTGCCCGGGGTCTGGAACACGATGTTCCCCGGCTACGCCGGGGTCGCGTGGTACGAGGCCCGATTCGCGCGACCGGCCACACGGGGCGGCACGGTACGGCTCGTCGTCGATGCAGCCAACTACCTGACCGATGCGTGGCTGAACGGCACATACCTCGGTCAGCACGAGGGTGGGTACGACGCGTTCTCGTTCCGCTGCACGCACGCGCTCCGGGATGGTGAGAATCGCCTGACGCTCAGGATCGTGGACCCGCCACCGGACGGTGAGATCGACGGACTGCGCCTGCGTGAGTGCCCGACGGCCAAGGAGTCATGGTACGGCGGCGCGGGTGGTCCCTGGGGGACGATCCGGCTGGAGGAGTCGTCCTCGATCTGGATTGAAGACGTCCGTGTCCACGGCGATCTGCTGGGTGAGCGTGCGACGATCCGCGTGACTCTGGCGAGTGACCTCACGTTTGCTACGCAGGCTGAGATCGTCGTCCAGGTGCGCGAGAGCTTCAGGATCCTCTCCGGACGACTGGTTGAGCGACCCACCTTCGCGGCCCGGGCGACGGCATCCGTCGGTCCCTCCGGGGTGACTGTCTCGCTGACCATCCCGGTCCCCGATCCACGCCCCTGGAGCCCGGCGTCGCCAGAGATGTATTTCTATCGAGTCACGCTGAACGCGCTCGGAGACGTCTCCCTCGATGTCGCCAGCAGGGACTTCGGCTTCCGCGCGTGCGAGTGGCGAGATGGCGTGTTCCACCTGAACGGCGAACCACGCTACCTGAAAGGCGTCCTGCTCCAGCCGAGCTTTCCGCGCACGCTGATGTATCCACCACCGGACATCGAGGAAGAAGACGTGGAGGAATCCGACGTCTGGCTGGCGAAGAACGCCGGGCTGAACCTGATCCGCTTCCACCTCCGGCCACCGCCGCCCGACTATCTCACATACTGCGATCGAAACGGGATGCTGGCGCACGTTGAGGCGCCGCTGGCGTGGATCGAGCCGTCGGGGCGGCTACTGGAGCACGGCAGGCGCGAGCTTGCGGCGATGGTCCGGGCGTGCGGCAACCATCCGTCAGTGGTCATGTGGGGGATCTTCAACGAGAACGCGAAGGCCACCGAAGCGGTTGGCGGCGAGCTGATGGCCGATCTGGCCCGCCTCGATCCGACGCGGCCAATTATCGAGAACAGCGGCGGGGCGGCGGTCGGCGAGGTCGGGATGTGGGCGTGGGGTGGGCAGACGCGCTGCTGGTCGCCGGGCTGGGAGGCGCCGAGGCCGCTCAACGACGTGCACGTCTACCTGGCGAACCCGCTGCGCCGGGAGGCCCGGGAGCTGATGGCGACGCTCGGCGATGGGCCGACGCTCGACGTGACGCCCGGCCGCCCGCCTCAAGAGCGGATCGAGTCGGAGATGAGTCCCGGCGCGGTGCTGGTCTCGGAGTACGGCTGCGGGGCGCTGCCGGACTTCGACGCGGCGCTGGCGGCGTTCGGCGAGGAGACCCACCTGGCCGACGCCGTCCTGCTGCGCGAGCTGCGCGACGACCTTGCTCGTGGCCTGGCCGAGCGGGGGCTGGACCGGGAGATCGGCGACGTGGCGAGCCTGGTCCGGCAGACGCAGCTTCTCCAGGCGGAGGGGATCGTGGCGCAGACGGCGGCGCTGCGGCGCAACCCGAACGTCTCGGGGCTGATCCTGACCCAGCTCGCGGACGCGGGCTGGGAGCAGATGGCGGGGCTGGTCGGGATCTGGCGGCATCCGCGGCCGGCGCTGGAGGCGTTCGGGCGGGCGCTTCAGCCGCGCCTGCTGCACGTCGAACCGGACGACCCGTGCGGCACGCATGGGCTGGTGGTGCGCATCCACCTGATCGAGGAGGTGGCGCTGCAACGGCGCACGTACCAGGATGCTCGGATGCTGGTGACGCTGGAGGGGCCGGGGGACGGTACGGAGCGGCGGACGGTGCACGACTACGCCGTAGCGGTGGGCAAGCAGCCGGGAGGCGAGACGTTCACGCTGTCGATGTTCCTGCCGGAGGAGCCCGGCCAGTATCGGCTGGAGGCGCGGATCTCGGCTGGTGAATGGACGGCCGACGGTGGCTGTACGATCATGAGACTGCCGGATCGCCAGACCGTGACGGGCGCGGGGCTGGTGCTGCTCGGGAACGGCCTCAGGCGCCATCTGCCGAATGCAGTGGCCGAAGTGCCGGACGATTGGGCCGGCCCGATCCTGGCGTACCTGCCGTCTCGGCCGACGGTGACGGCGTTGAGGCAAGCTGTGGAGCGAGCCCGGGCGGGGGCACACCTCTGCCTGGTGGGGCTGGATCAGGCCTCCGGGAAGCGGGTGGAGCCGCTGATCGGGCTGCCGCTGCGGCTGCGCTCTGGGCGTGGCAACTTCATGGGGATGCACCACTATGTGCGCGAGCATCCGATGTTCGCGGGACTAGGGGCGCCGTGCCTGGCGGGCTCGACGTTCGCGGAGGTGCTGCCAGCCTGGGCGGCTGAGGAGCTGCCGGGCGCGGAGGTGGTGGCGGGGTGCTTCACGGTCCCGGACAACGGGCGCGGCTTCCTCTGGCGAGCCAGCGTCCAGACGATGCCGTTCGGGCGGGGCCGGCTGACGCTCTGCCAGTTCGGGATCGGGCAACGGCGGGGCGGGGCGCTGGGGCGGTACCTGCTGGAGACGCTGGTCGGCTGGCTCAGCGAATCCCCCACCCTCTGACCCCCTCCAGCACGCCTACCATGGGGCCCCTTCTCCCCACGGCATTGCGATGGAGAGGGGGAGACGATCCTCACCCCAACCTTCATCACTCCTGCCATGGGGCCCCTTGAATCAGCGTACCCTGGGGCCCCTGGATCCCCAGGGCCCCACAGCCCAGAGGGAGAGGGAGTTTTCACGTCGTCGGAGGCGGCAGGTTGGCTACCATGTCGGGCGACGCCTGGCTGGACCGTAAAGTTGCTGTCGGGCGCGGCGTCGGGAGACAAGGGGGTCGCTGATAAGGGGGTCGCTGATGGGGAAGGTCAAAGCCGCGAACGGACTCGTGCGGTGCCTCAAGGCTGAGGGCGTGCCGTGGGTCGCCTGTTACCCGACGAACCACGTGAACAACGCGCTGGGGCAAGAGGGCGTGCCGATCGTGATGATGGGCGAGGAGCGGTTCGCCGTCGCCGTCGCGGACGCCTACTCGCGGGTCACGCAGGGCAAGCAGATCGGCGTCTGCACGATCATGGCGAACCTGAACGCGGCCGGCATCCAGATGGCGTACGGGGCGATCGCGCAGGC
>Ga0075420_100005229_pt1 | contig 11385 bp, 10 predicted proteins | sample SoiMetdeltSBSDD4_FD_75296 | JGI IMG/M metagenome (GOLD analysis project Ga0075420, IMG submission 75296) | Bulk soil microbial communities from a Populus tree surrounding site in Tennessee, USA - Soil MetaG P. deltoides SBSDD4 | ecosystem: Environmental > Terrestrial > Soil > Tree plantation... | reverse complement strand
CGCAGCCTGGAAGAGCTGCGGCTGCGGCAGGAAGAACTGACTCGATTGAACGCCGAGCTCGAAGACACGAATCGCGGCGTGATGGCGCTGTACGCGGAGCTCGACGAGCGCGCCGCTCACCTGCGCGCCGCCGACGAAACCAAGACGCGCTTCCTGTCGAGCGTCAGCCACGAGTTCCGCACGCCCGTGAACTCGATCCTGGCGCTGTCGAAGATCCTGCTGCATCGGCTCGACGGCGAGCTGACGGCGGAGCAGGAACGCCAGGTGCGCTACATCGTCCAGGCCGCGGACCAGCTCGCCACGCTGATCGACGACCTGCTCGACCTGCGCAAGGTCGAGGCCGGCAAGATCCAGCTGCGCGTCGAACGCTTCACCGTCACCGACCTGTTCGCCGCGCTGCGCGGCATGTTCAAGCCGCTGGCCGTCAACGACAACGTCGCGCTCGTGATCGACGAGCCTGACGACCTGCCCGAGCTGTACACGGATCAGGGCAAAGTCTCGCAGATCCTGCGCAACCTCGTGTCCAACGCGCTGAAGTTCACGATGCGCGGCTCGGTGCGCGTGTCGTGCCGGCTGTCGCACGATGGGCTGATCCTGTTCGAGGTCGTAGACACGGGCATCGGCATCGCGCCGGAAAATCACCGGCGCATCTTCGACGAGTTCTCGCAGGTTGAAAATCCGCTGCAGACCTCGGTCAAAGGCACTGGCCTGGGCCTGCCGCTGTCGCAACGGCTGGCCGGGCTGCTCGGTGGCGGCATCGAGATTCGCAGCGCGCTCGGCCAGGGGTCGATGTTCACGCTGGCGATCCCGCTGCGCATCGACGGCGAGCGCGGCGCCACGGCGCCGGTTTCGTCCGAGCCGGCGACGCCCATGGCACTGGATCGCGTGCTGATCATCGACGACAACGAGATCGAGCGCTACGCGCTGCGCCAGTTCCTCTCGACCAGCCGCTACGAGGTGATCGAGGCGACCGGCGGCTACGACGGCCTGCGGCTGGCGCGCCAGACGCACCCCGATGTGATCTTCCTCGACTTGATGATGCCGGACGTGCACGGCTTCGAAGTGCTCAAGATGCTCAAGGCGATCGAAGACACGCGGCAGATACCGGTCGTGGTGTTCACTTCGCAGCGCCTGGAGAGCGCCGAAGATCGCGAGCGTACGGCGGGAGCCGATGCGCTGCTGATGAAGAGCGACCTGTCGCGGGACACCGTGATCGACACGATGCATCGGGTCTGCGGCGTAAGGGAGACCGACCATGTCAGAACCCCGTGAGACGATCCTCAACGTCAACGACAACGAGGCGGCCCGCTACGCAACCAGTCGCATCCTGCATCGAGCCGGCTTCAAGGTGCTCGAAGCGGGTACCGGCGGCGAGGCGCTGCAGATCGTGCGGGAGGACTTGCCGCCGCTCGTCATCATGGACATCAACCTTCCGGACATCAGCGGCGTGGAAGTGTGCCGGCGGCTGAAGGCCGATCCCGCGACCGCGTCGACGATGGTGCTGCAGATGTCGGCGACCAACATTGCGGTCACTGATCGCGTCAACTCGCTGGCCGCCGGCGCCGACAGCTTCCTCGTCGAACCCGTCGAGCCCGAAGAACTGGAAGCGGTGTCGCGCGCGCTGCTACGGCTGCATCGCAGCGAGGCGGCGCTCCGCCGCTCGCTCGCCGAGCGCGAGCTGCTGCTCAAGGAAGTGAATCATCGCGTCAAGAACAGCCTGCAGCTCGTGCTCAGCATGCTCAGCTTGCAAGGTCATCGCTTCAAGGAGCCGGAGACACGCGAGCTGTTCGCGAAGGCGATCTCGCGCGTGACGGCCATCGCGGCGATCCACGAACGCCTGTACCAGGACGCGGATCCGCTCACGGTCGAGATGCACACGTATCTCACCGGCCTGTGCGCAGAGCTCGTGCGCGCGTCGGGAATGGAGGAGAGCGCGCAGGCGAGCCTGCACATCGAAGTCGAAGAGATGCGGCTGCCGACGGAGCACGGCGTCGCGGTGGCGCTGGTCGTGAACGAGCTGGTGATGAATGCACTGAAGCACGCGCAACCGACGAACGGCCCCGCCGTCATCAACGTGTTGCTATTACGTTTCGGCACCGGGCAGGTGCGGCTGAGCGTTGCGGATAACGGTGCTGCACCGGAACAGACTTCGTCCGAGGTCGCGGGACTCGGCACGCAGCTCATCCGGATGCTGGCGCGGCAATTGAACGGAACCGTCGGCATCGAACGCGCTGCCGGAACCTACGCCGTGCACGTCACCTTCCCGCTCCAGTCAGCCGTGTCATGGCGGCAACCGTACTGATCGTCGAGGACCAGATTCTCATTGCGTGGCACCTCAGCGATCTGGTCGAAGGGGCGGGCCACCGGGTGCTGGCGATAGCCCGCGACCCTGCGGAGGCCATGGAGACTGCGGCGCGCGAGCGGCCGGATTTCGCGCTCATGGACATTCGCTTGCATGGCGGCACGAGCGGTCTCGAAGCCGCGAGGATGCTGTTCGAATGCTGGGGCGTGCGCTCGATCTTCATCAGCGCGAATCTCGATCCTGCGACGCGCGCACAGACCGAACCGTTGCGACCATTGGGATATGTCGGCAAGCCGTTCCTGCCGGCCGAGGTGATCACCGCCGTCGAGCGGGCGGTGAAGACGGTCGCGGGCTAATTCAACGACGCGCTCGCGTGGCCGAGCTCTTCCGAGAACTGCGCGAGCTCCGCCGACACTTCTTCCATCGCCACCGCACTGCATCCGATCTGCTCTGCCCAGCCTTGCAGCTCGAATTCTTGTTCAATGGCGCGCAGCGAGTTGAGCAACAGCAATGCGTCAGGCATCGGCAGGGTCAAGCGCAGCGTCTCGTCGCCGTCCACACAGTGCAGCGTCACGGTGCCGCAGATCGCCGGCTGATGCTCCGGCACTTCCGCCGTGGCCGCCGCGGTGATGACTTCGTGCGTTCCGATAACATCTGCCAGGCACATGCGGTGCCTCCTGACGATCAGCGGCCGAAGAGGGCCTGTCGATGCAACGCGCGGCCGACCCCATGAGGTCCCTGTTTCGCCGACGTGAACAAGCGGCCTGATTTTTATTTATAGATCAAATAGTTACGCAATAGCGACTCGATCAGCGCCTGGGCTCTTTGCGCGTGCTGCGGTTCCCAAACCTGCGCCAGGTCCTCGTTCATATACGCTCGTCGCGCCAACTCGAGCTGCACGGCATACACGCCCTGCGCAGGCTTGCCGTAGTGATCGGTGATATAGCCGCCTTTGAAGCGGCCGTTGAGCACCGCGCCGAATTCGCCGTCGCGGAGCACGATATCGAGCAACGTGTCGCCGAGCCCGCGTGGGCAGCTTGCACCGTCGCGCGTGCCGAGATTGAACTCCGGCAGCACGCCCTCGAACAGGCCCGGAATCTCGCTCGCGATCGAATGCGCGTCCCACAGCAGCGCCCTGCCGTGCGCGGTACGCAATGACGCAAGCTCGGTCGCGATACGCTCGTGATAGGGCCGCCAATATTCGTCGATGCGCGCGGCGATCTCGCGCTCGTCCGGCTCGTGCCCGGCCATGTAGATGAACGAGCCGCCGAACGTCTCGGTGGGACACACCGGCGAAGTGGGATTGCCGACGTACAGCGACGCCGAGTCCGGCGAGCGATTGAGATCGACCACGTAGCGCGAATAGTTCGCCTTGATGATCGACGCGCCGAGCCCGCGTGCGAAGTCGTACAGCAGGTGCACGTGCCAATCCGTATCCGGCACGCCGCGACCGGTGGGAGTGAGGCGGTGCGCGAGCGCCTCGGGCAGCTCGGTCCCCGAGTGCGGAATGCTGATCAGCAGCGGCGTCGTGCCGCGATGGAATTCGTAGAGATTCATAGCATCGGCAACTTCAGGCCGTTCTCGTGGGCGCAGTCGATCGCTTCCTGGTAGCCGGCATCCGCGTGCCGCGCGACGCCGATCGCCGGATCGTTCCACAGCACCCGTTCGATGCGCCGCGCCGCGGCTGGCGTGCCGTCGCACACGATGACGACACCGGCGTGCTGCGAGTAACCCATGCCGACGCCGCCACCGTGATGGATCGACACCCAAGTCGCGCCGCCGGCCGTGTTCAGCAGCGCGTTGAGCAGCGGCCAGTCGGAGACTGCATCCGAGCCGTCCTGCATGCCTTCGGTCTCGCGATTCGGGCTCGCGACCGAACCGGAGTCGAGATGATCGCGGCCGATCACGATCGGCGCCTTGAGCTCGCCGGAGGCGACCATTTCGTTGAACGCGAGGCCGAGCCGATGACGCTGGCCGAGCCCGACCCAGCAGATGCGCGCCGGCAATCCCTGGAAGCTGATGCGCTCACGCGCCATGTCGAGCCACTGATGCAGGTGCGGATCGTCGGGGATCAGCTCTTTCACTTTCGCGTCGGTGCGATAGATGTCTTCCGGATCGCCCGACAACGCGACCCAGCGGAACGGTCCGACGCCGCGGCAGAACAGCGGGCGGATGTACGCGGGCACGAAGCCCGGGAACGCGAACGCGTTCTTCACGCCTTCGTCGTAGGCGACCTGGCGGATGTTGTTGCCATAGTCGAACGTCGGCACGCCCATCGCGTGATAATCGAGCATCGCCTTGACGTGCACGGCTGCGGAAGCCTGGGCAGCAGCAGTCACGGTGGCAGGATCGCGCGTGCGCATCTCCAGCCACTGCTCGACCGTCCAGCCGATCGGCAGGTAGCCGTTGACGAGATCGTGCGCGGAAGTTTGATCGGTGACTGCGTCGGGGCGAATGCCGCGACGGACCATCTCAGGCACGATCTCGGCTGCGTTGCCGAGCACTCCGACGGAGATCGCGCGACGAGCCGCAGACGCGTCCGCAATCATCTTGAGCGCGGCATCGAGCGACGGCGCCTGCGCGTCGAGGTAGCGCGTATCGAGGCGCTTCTGAATGCGGCTCTGCTGACATTCGATGCACAGGATGCTGGCGCCGGCCATCGTCGCAGCCAGCGGTTGCGCGCCGCCCATGCCGCCGAGCCCGGCCGTGAGAATCCACTTGCCCTGCAGATTGCCGCCGAAATGTCGGCGACCCATCTCGACGAACGTCTCGTGCGTGCCCTGCACGATGCCCTGGCTGCCAATGTAGATCCACGAGCCCGCCGTCATCTGGCCGAACATCATCAGGCCCTTGCGGTCGAGCTCGTTGAAGTGCTCCCACGTCGCCCACTTCGGCACGAGGTTCGAATTCGCGAGCAGCACGCGCGGCGCATCCTCGTGCGTTCTGAACACGCCGACCGGCTTGCCGGACTGAATCAACAGCGTTTCGTCTGCGTTCAGCGCACGCAGCGTCTCGACGATGCGATCGAAACATTCCCAGTTGCGCGCGGCGCGGCCGATGCCGCCGTACACGACCAGCTCGTCGGGATTCTCCGCGACCTCGCGGTCGAGATTGTTCATCAGCATGCGCAGCGGCGCTTCGGTCAGCCAGCTCTTCGCCGTGCGCTGCGTGCCGCGCGGCGCGCGCACCGTGCGGGCACCGTGGCGACGATCGTCTGCGGGTCGTGTTCGAGCGTTCATCGGCAGCTCACTCCAGGATCCTGTGCATTGCGCGCTTGTAGTTGACGGCGATCGCGGTCTCCGCGGAATGCCGTCCTTCCTGCACCAGCCAGCGCCCGGCAACCATCACGTCGCGCACCTCGTGGCCGGTGCCGGAGAAGACGAACGTGTCGATCAGCTGGTCCTCGTCGCGGCCGGCGAACAGCGGCGAGTTGGTATCGATCACGACGATGTCGGCACGACGGCCGGTTTCGATCGCTCCGATGTTACGGGCGGTCGCGCGCGTGCCGGCGCTGCATGCGTGGCGCCAAAGCATCGCGCCGGTCGATGTGCCGCTCTGCGTGGGCAGCACGTTGCGATGCCGGGTGACGAGCCGCGCCTCGTACTCCGCCCAGCGCAGCTCTTCGATTGGCGATAGCGAGATGTGACTGTCGGAGCCGATCGCGAACGTGCCGCCGGCAGCAAGCCACGCAGGCAACGGAAAGACGCCGTCGCCCAAATTCGCTTCGGTGGTCGGACACAGCCCGATGACCGCGCCGGTCGCTGCAACTCCTTTCAGCTCGGCATGCGTCGCGTGGGTCGCGTGCACCAGGCACCAGCGGCGATCGACGCGGGCATGTTCGAGCAACCACTCGATCGGCCGTGCACGCAGATGTTGCTGCGCCGCTGTGACTTCGCGTTCCTGCTCCGCGACGTGGATGTGAATCGACTTGATGTCCGGCCGCGACGTCAGCACGGTTCGCAGTGCATCCGGCGGTACGGCGCGCAGGCTGTGCAGCGCGATGCCGATCGCGACTTGCGGAGATTGCGCGTGCGCCTGCAACAGCCCGTCGACGAGGTCGAGATACTGGTCCGTCGCGAGCACGAACTGTCGCTGGCGCGCACTCGGCTCGGCGCCGCCGAAATCGCCGGTCTGATACAGCGTCGGCAGCAGCGTGAGGCCGATGCCCGCGGTGGTCGCAGCATCGATCAGTGCCTGGGACATCGCGGCGCGGTCCGCGTACGGCGTGCCGTCGGGCTGATTGTGCAGGTAGTGAAACTCGCACACGGCCGTATAGCCGGCCTTGAGCATGTCCGCATAGCATTGCGCCGCGACCGCATTCAGGCACTCGGGCGACATGCGGGCGGCGTGCTCGTACATGGTCTCGCGCCAGGTCCAGAAGCTGTCGCCCTTGTCGTTGTGAGCGGTGCGACGCTCGGCCAGGCCCGCCATCGAGCGCTGGAACGCGTGACTGTGTACATTCGGCATGCCCGGGATCGCCACGCCGTTCACGAGCCGCGCGGTGGTGACGATGTCCTCCGGCGACACGTCCACGATGTCGCCGGACGGGTCGATGGAGATCACCACGTTGCGCCGCCAGCCGTCGGGCAACCAGGCGACGGCAAAGCGGTAGCGGGTCTGGAAGGACATGCGGGGCAGTATAAGGGCTGGAGTGACGGGGTGACGAAGTGACACAAGCGACGTGGGACCGGATATGGCTCGGGGCCGATCTCGCCACGATGGATGAGGCGGGCGGCATCGGCCACGTGCCCGACGCGGCGCTTGCGATTCGCGATGGACGCATCGCCTGGGTCGGCACGCGGCAAGAGCTCCAGGCGATGTCGTGGTCAGCGCCGGTCGTGACCGAGGCGCGCGGCCTGTGGATCACACCGGGGCTGATCGAGTGCCACACACATCTTGTATACGCCGGCGATCGCAGCAACGAGTTCGCGGCGCGGTTGCGCGGTGCGACGTATGAAGACATCGCACGCGCCGGCGGCGGAATCGTATCGACGATGCGTGCCACGCGCGCTGCGAGCGAAGCTGAGCTGCTCGCGCAATCGCTGCCTCGCGCGCAGGCGCTGGCGAGCGAAGGCGTGACGACGCTGGAGGTGAAATCGGGCTACGGGCTCGACCTCGCGAGCGAGCTGAAGATGCTGCGCGTTGCGAAGCGCCTTGGCGAGGAACTCGGCATGGATGTCGTCAAGACGTTTCTCGGCGCACACGCATTGCCGCCCGAGTTCGCGACCCGGCAGGACGACTACGTGCGTCACGTGTGCGACGACATGCTTCCCGCGGTCGCGGCGGAGCAGCTCGCCGATGCGGCCGACGTGTTCTGCGAGCGCATTGCCTTTACGCGCGAGCAGACTGAACGAGTGTTCGAGCGCGCGCGCAGTCTCGGCCTGGCGCTGCGTTTGCACGCCGACCAGTTGAGCGACGGCGGCGGCGGCGACATCGCTGCTCGCTACGGCGCGCTATCAGCGGATCATCTCGAATACGCATCCGACGCGTCGCTGCAAGCGATGGCACGCAGCGGAGTCGTCGCGGGTCTGCTGCCCGGCGCCTTCTACTATCTTCGCGAAACGCGCATGCCGCCGATCGAGAAGATGCGCGCGCTCGGCGTGCAGATGGCGGTCTCGACGGATTGCAATCCTGGCACGTCGCCGATCGCGTCGCTGCTGCTGGCGATGAACATGGCGTGCGTTCTGTTCCGCATGACTGCGGCGGAAGTGCTGCGCGGCGTGACGATCAACGCCGCACGTGCGCTTGGAGTCGGGGACGATCGAGGGATGCTGCGCGCGGGCATGCGCGCGGACCTGGCGATCTGGAAGCTACGTCATCCGGAACAACTGTGCGCGGAGGTCGGCACGCACCGGCCGGTGGAAATCATCAGAACGAAACGGTGACGTTCAACGTCGCCATGTCCACGTCGGCTTCGTCGAGCGTGGAGTCGTCGCCCGCATCGAACACGCGCCCGTACTCGAGCCGGATGTTGTAGATCTCGGCGAGGCTGAAGCTGACGCCCGCGCCTGCCAGCAGATCGAAGCCGCTCTGCGTCGCGCGCAGCTTTTCGCTGCCGATGCCGTCGGTGATGAAGACGCTCTCTTCGCTGTTGGAGATCAGCGCGCCGCCGCGCAGGAAGATTTCCCAGCGATAGCTCAGCGGCAGGATTGCCAGCGCGCACAGCGCGATGCCGCTGGTCGAGGTTTCGACGTTCTGCGCCCAGTTCTCCTGCGTCGGGGGGTTGCCGTTGAACACGCCGGAGCTGCGGTCCTTGTAGACGACGTCGCCGAGGTCCAGGTAGCCGCCTTCCAGCGCGATGTGCTCCGTCAGGCGCCAGCCGACGACGAAGCCGTAGGAGGAGTCCTTGGCATCGAAAGAGCCAGTGGTCGTCTGCGGCGAGAACCCGAACGCCTCGTAGATCGCCCGCGCCTCGGCCTCGTAGTCGCTGCGAAGCGAGTCCTTCTCCACCATCGCATAGGAGATCCCGGCATAAATGCCGGTCTGGGCGGCGCCTGCAGTGCCGGCGCCGACGCTGCCGGCGAGCACGATGAATGCAATAATCGCGACTCTCATGGCCGAAGGTTAGCATGACCCCCACAGAAGTCATCGGCGCCGTGGCGGCGACCCTCACGACGATCGCTTTCGTGCCCCAGGCGCACAAGGTCCTCGTCCACCGGGACACTCACTCCCTGTCCGTGGGTATGTACCTCATCTTCACGACCGGGGTTCTGTTGTGGGGCGTGTACGGCTATCTGCGCGACGATTGGGTGATCATCGCGGCCAACGCGGTCACGGCGGTGCTGTGCCTCGCCATCCTGATCATGAAGGTGCGCAACGACGGCTTCCGCGACGTCAAGCGATGAAGCCGATGCCTCGCGCCATCAACGCGGCGCACAGCATGATGAGGAACAGCAGCGTCAGCTCGATGTGAATGACCCTGCGGATACTGCGCCGCTTCGCGTCGTCCAGCACCGGCGCGCGACCTTCCTTGAGCGCCTTGCGCCAGCCCAGGAATTGCATCGTCGGCAGGATGGACAGCAGGCCGACGACGATGAACAACGCGAGCTTCACGAGAAACGGCCCGCTGTGGAAGTAGTAGTCGGCGCCCTTCTCTGTGTAGAACACGCGCACGAAGCCGACGATCAGCAGCACGACCGCTGACAGTCCGTACACCGAATCCATCCGTAACAGCGTGCGCGCCGATGCGACGGTGAGCTCGCCGCGCGTCAGGACCAGCTCGACGGTGACGACCGCGACGAGCAGAAACGCTGCGGCGTGATGCAGAAAAGCGAACAGAGTCGATGAAGTCATGGGCGCCCCGGTGCGTGGTGACTCGCCTCAAGTATCGCTCATTCCCTTCGTTGCACGCACCGTGTCCGGATGCTGCTCGCCGAGCGTCTCGACCAGATTGCGAACAGCGAGCTCATAGTCGCGATGTGCCGCGCTGGCTTGTCCCTGTGCCTGCTCGACTTGAGCGAGCGTGAGCCACGCCTGCCCCGTGAGGCTCGACGACGGCAATTGCCCCTGTGCCTGCTGCGCGAGTTTGATTCCCGCCTGGGCGTCACGCGCAGCGGCCGCGAACTGGCGATCCGCGGCGAGCGCAGCCGCGCGCTCGATCAGGGTCAGCCCGTGAGGAGCGGGACAGCAATCGAGTTTCGTGTAGGTGTCGTGGACTCGCGAGAAGGCTGCGACGGCATCGCTCGTGCGTCCCTGCCCTGCCCATATCTTTCCCTGCACGATTGTGTGCGCGAGTGCCGCGGTGGTATCCGAGTCTATCTGACTCGCGCGCATGGTCACGGAGGCTTCGTCGAGCAGCTGCTGCGCGCGATCGAACTGACCCTGCAGGACAGCGACTCGCGCCTTGCCGGTGATCGCATACACCTTCGCCAGTGGATCCGGGTCGACGCTCAGAGCGACGTCATACGCCGCATCTGCTTCCGCATAACGTCCCAACGTGCGCAGCACCGCACCCAGATTCGAATTCGTGTATTGCGCATGTTCACCAGCCAACGATCGCCGCGCATCGATAGCGATCGAGCGCTCGAGCAGGCCTCGTGCGCGCAATGGATTGCCTGTGGCGAACAATGCTACGCCCCAGTTGCTGAGCACCAGGCTCGCGTCGAGCGAATCGCCGCGCCCGAGCCGGTCCAGCAAATCGAACGCCTGCTGGTAGTACTCCTGCGCCCGATCCGGCATCCCCTTGGTCGAGTAGGCGGACGCGATCAGCTCCAGCAGCAATGACCTCGCGCGCAGCGATTGCCGGCCGCTGGAATCGAAGTGCTGCAGCGCTTGCAGCGAATAGGTCAGCCCGCGCGGGCCTGCGTTGAGATCGAGAGCCAGGCTGGCGCGCTGCTGCAGGCACGTTGCAAGCGCTGGATCGTCGGGTGAGTAGCGCGCGATCTCTCGATCGATAGCCGCCACCGCCTCGTCGGCGGCGCCGAGCTGCGCGCGCGCGATCGCGCGATTGCAGATCAGGGACGAGCGGCTCGGCAGGCTCTCCGGGAGCGAGTCGATGACGCGCGTCAGCAGGCGGTCCGCTCGCTCGAACTGGTCGTAGAGGATGTACCAGCCCGCAACGAAGTCCGTCGCCACCGCACGCATGCGCGGATCGCTTCTGCCCGACTGCTCTGCGATGGTTTCGCTGCGTGCGAGCAGGTCATCGATGGTGAGCGTCTCGTCGCTGCGTACGCCGTCCCGGAGCACGGCGTGCATGAAGTCGAGCGTCGCCTCCGAGTCGACGAGCATTTCGACAGCCTTGATGCGATGGTTTTCGGCCCGCTGCCACTGCCACACGGCGGTGCCAAAACCGACTGACAGCGCCAGCACGGCGACGGCTGCGGCACTCACTTGCATGCGGTGACGCGCAATGAATCGCCGACTGCGGTACCAACTGCTGTCGGGCCGAGCGCTCACCGGCATGCTCGCCAGGTGGCTGGCGATGTCCTGGGCAAAAGCGCCGACGGAAAGATAGCGCTCGGCCGGCGCCTTCTTGAGTGCCTTGAGCACGATCGTGTCGAGATCGCCTTTGAGCGTTTGCGCGAGCCGGCGCGGTGTCGTGCGGCGCGCCGCCGCGACGAGCTCGGTCGTGGCGAGCTGGCTCG